>Ga0187784_10002438_pt1 | contig 14903 bp, 15 predicted proteins | sample 1015_SJ02_MP15_2_FD_132964 | JGI IMG/M metagenome (GOLD analysis project Ga0187784, IMG submission 132964) | Tropical peat soil microbial communities from peatlands in Department of Meta, Colombia - 1015_SJ02_MP15_20_MG | ecosystem: Environmental > Terrestrial > Soil > Wetlands > Peat | place...
AGAAGGTCGAGACGAAGCGACCCGGCCACGTGATCGACCGGGCCGCCGCGGGGGATGCGGCGGCGCCGTTGCCGCCGGCTCGCGCCGCTGTCAAGCAGGCGATCGCGCTCATACGCAAGGGCGAGACCAAGGAAGCGGCCGCGCTTGCCGAATCGATCGACGATCCGGTCGCGGCGAAGCTCGTGCAATGGGCAAGGCTGCGCCATGCCGACAGCGAAGCCGGTTTCGACCGCTACGCGAGCTTCATCGGCGCCAATCCTGATTGGCCGAGCATTTCGTTGTTCCGCCGCCGCGCCGAGTCGAGGCTGTGGCAAGAGCGACGCGACGCCGCGACGGTGCGCCGCTTCATCGGCGAGAAACCGGCGAGCCCGCTCGGTCGGCTTGCGCTGGCACGCGTCGCCATGCACGAGGGCGATCGCGCCGCCGCCGCGAGCGAGGTCCGCGCGGTGTGGCAGTCGGCGGTATTGTCGGAAGAGCTGGAAGCCGAGGTGCTCGCCGCGTTCCCCGACATGCTCACGCGCGCCGATCATGTGGCGCGCATGGACCGGCGCATCGGCGCCAAGGATTTCGGCGCCGCGATGCGCGCCGCAAAGCGGGTCGGCGACGACCGCGTGGCGATCGTCAAGGCGTGCAGCGCCGCGATGACGAAGTCCGCCAAGAGCGGCGCCCTGCTCGATGCGGTCCCCGCCGAGGGGCGTGGCGATCTCGGCTATGCGCTGTGCCGGCTGACCTGGCTGCTGCGCAACGACACGCCGGGGTCGAATATGCACGGCCGCATCGTGACGCCCAAGGAGGACCTTGCGGCCGCGGCCAAGCTGGCGCTCGCCGGATCGCCGGAGGATATGCGCCGCCAGGACACCGACGAATGGTGGCGCGAGCGCCGCGCGCTGGCGCGCAAGCTTATCGACCTCGGCGAGGCGGCGACCGCCTATCAGGTGGTGCGCGCCGCCGCGCCTCCGGCCAATCCTTATTACGAGGCCGACGTTCACTTCATGGCCGGCTGGATCGCGTTGCGCTTTCTCGCCGATCCTGCCGGCGCGCGCGAGCATTTCGCCCGTGTCGACGAGGGCAAGACCGATCCCGTCACGCTTTCGCGCGCCGCCTACTGGCGCGGCCGCGCCGCCGAGGCGTCAGGCGACCTCGACGACATGCAGGCGCAATACGAGAGCGCCGCGCGTCATGGGACGACGTATTACGGCCAGTTGGCGCGCGCCCGGCTCGGCTTCTCCGATCTCGCCGCCTCGCGTCCGGCACCGGAGCCGGCGGACGACAGCAGCAACGAGCCGCTGCGCGCCGCCGACATTCTTTATGACATCGGCGAGGGCGACCTCGCCCTGTCGTTCCTGTCGGATCTCGCCGCCGAGGGCAGCGACCCCGCGGTGATCTCGGGGCTCGGCAAGCTCGCGGCACGCTACCACGATGCCCAGGCGATGCTGCAGGTCGGCAAGACCGCGCTCGGGCGTGGTTTGCCGCTCGATTACTACGCTTATCCCGACATCGGCGTGCCGAACTACAAGTCGGTCGGTTCTCCGCTCGATCGCTGCATCGTCTATTCGATCGTGCGCACCGAAAGCGGCTTCGATCAGGCGGACAAGTCCTCGGCCCAGGCGGTCGGGCTGATGCAGGTGACGCCCGGGGCCGGCCGCGACACCGCCAAGCGGTTTGGCGTTGCCTACGACTGGAAACGTCTCGTGTCGGACCCGGCCTACAATACCCAGTTGGGCGCTGGAGAAATTTCCGCCCTGCTCAAGGACTATCGTGGCTCCCTCATCCTCACCTTCGCCGGCTACAACGCGGGCCGCGGACGGGTGCAGCAATGGATGGCGCAGCACGGCGATCCGCGCGATCCCAAAGTCGATGCCGTGGACTGGGTCGAACGCATTCCGTTCTCCGAGACGCGCAACTACGTCCAGCGGGTCATGGAGAATCTGCAGATTTATCGTCAGCGCTTCGGCGAGAATACCGCTACGGTCGAGGCCAACCTGCATCGTGTCGCGACGATCGAGCGGCCGGCGGCGCCGGCCGCGATCGAGCAGGGCGCCGTGCCGCTTACGGTAGAACTCAATGCGGACGAGGCGGGTCCTGCCGTGAGCAGTGGCTCCGCCCCGCTCGAAGTGGCTGCGCAATCTCCGCCACCGCTCGCCGAGCGCTCTGCTGCTGCAAAGATCGTGGAACGCGCTCCCCAGAGCGTGGACGGCGCCCCGCAGAGAGCGACGGACGCTGCGCAGAAACCGGGTGAAGACGCAGGCGCCGCCGAGGCAGCAGCTATCAATGCCGTTCCGGCTGCGGCGCCGCCGCGGGCAACGCCATCCGCGCAGCTCGCGGCCATCAGCATGCCTGATCCGACGCTAGACCGTGCAAGGGACGGAGCGAACGCCGCCGCAAAGCCCGACCCGTGCCTCGGGTCGGAAGCCTGCATCGATGAGTACCTGTGGTCGCTCTACGAACGTGCGCCGAAGCTCGATACCATCAAGCAGCAGGAAAAGGCGAAGGTCACGGTCAAGAAGAACGGCAAAACGCGCACCGTCACCAAGACCGTCGTGAAACTCGTCGACGAGGACTTCACGTGGAAGGACCCGAAGGCGGCGCAAAAGGCCGGCATGTCGCTTAAGGATTACGTCATCGGCGGCATGGACCGGAGCTTCAGGCTCAAGCTCTATCATGCTCTGCGCGCGATGGATGAGGCCGGGCTCGAGCCGGGCATCACCAGCGGATTCCGCGACGACTACCGGCAGTCGCTCGCCAGCGGCAACAAAGCTGCGAGCGACAGTTCGTACCACGGCGGGAGCCGCCGCGGCGGCTATGGCCACGGAATGGCGGTCGATCTCGTCAGCGTGACGGGCGAGACCCGCGATCAGCGATGGACTTCAAGCGAAGCTTTGTGGAAGTGGATCGATACCCACGAGAAGGAGCTGGGGGTCGGGCGGCCGTATCTGGATAGAGATCCGCCGCATGTCGGGCCGATCGACGGGAAGGAATATGCGGCTAAACGCGGCGGAGCAAAGTCGAAACTGGCCCGAGTCGAACCGCACAAGCCGCGCGGATCGGCCAAGAGCAACGATCGCAAGCGGACCAAAAGCGTAACGACCGCAGCGCCGAGCAGCATCTAGGTCGCCGATAGTCTTGGCGCATGGCGAGCGGGCAGCAACGATGCGCCGAATCTGATCCCAGCAGTCATGACGACGAGCTCTCGCCTCGCTGCCCCAACACAAGTGCAATGCCCCCCAGCATCGCGGCAGATGCGATCAGCAGCCGCACGGTGAGCGGCTCCGACAAGAACACGGTGCCGCCGAGAGCGACGAGAACGGGCATGGACAGCTGCACGGTAGCCGCGCGGGCGGCCGGCAAACCGCGCAGCGCGAGATACCACACGACGTAGCCGAAACCTGTTGCAACCGCGCCGGACACGGAGGCGAGTATCAAACCGACAGGCATGGCGGTAAACTTTTGCACGCCCAACAGGCTCACTATGACGGCAGGAAGCAGGCACCAGAGGAAGTTTCCGGCGTTCTCCCCGACAGGATCGCGCGCACCACGAGCGAGCAGCGAAAAGCATCCCCATGCCGCTCCGGAAACCGTCATCATGGCGGCGCCCAACGGGTCGGGCGCGCTTACGCCGGGCGAGACCAGATAGATAAAGCCGAACAGCGCCAGTCCCAGCCCGCCCCATTGCAACGGCGTGAACCGTTCACCCTCATGGAAGGCGACGCTGAACATCGTGAGTTGCACGGCGCCGATCAGAATGAGTGCACCCGAGCCTGCGTCCAACCGGACGTAGGCAAATGAGAAAAAAATCAAATAGCCGAAGAGCGCGGCGGCCGAACGCGGGTTGATCTGCATCAGCCGAGGCAGTTGCCGCCGCTGCAGCCATATGACAAGGCTAAGCAATGCCGCAGCTGCAGCGACGCGTACTGTCGTGAAGGTTGCCGCGTCAATCAGGCCAGGGGCTAGGGCCAACCGGCATAGAATGGAGTTCGCGGCGAAACACAACATTGCCACTGTTGTCAGCGCGATCGTTCGAAAAGATGAAGATGCTGCGCGCATCATTGGCCCTCGCGAAAGCATGTACTACTAGCGCGAGCGGCTGTCGGTTCGGGCAGCGTGGGCACGCCGCCGGGTGACACTACCTCGGACCCTCTTGCGGCGGCCCTGAACATGGCGTTGGATAGCAGGCTAACGCGTTCACCCACCGATGGAGGCTCAGCATGGCTTATCATTTGGAAGGACGTCTCCTCGAAGTCTGCGACTGCCGCGTTCTTTGCCCGTGCTGGATCGGCGAGGACCCCGATAACGGCACCTGCGATACCATCGTCGCCTACCATTTCGATAAAGGCGTCATCGATGGCGTTGACGTTACTGGACGTACGATCGCGATCGTCGCCCACCTGCCAGGAAACATTCTCAAGGGCAATTGGCGCATTGCCGTTTATCTCGACGACAAGAGCTCGGATCAGCAGATGGACGCGCTGCTCAAAGTCTACACCGGCAAGGCCGGGGGGCCGATAGCTGACATCGCGAAGCTGGTCGGCGAGGTGGTGGCCGTCGAGCGGGTCCCAATCGCCTTCGACGTCGATAAGGGGCGCGGCACGATCAAGATCGGCGACAACCAATATGCTGAGCTGGAGCCTTATCAGGGTGCGACCGGCGTGAATACGACATTGACCGATACGATTTTTTCGACAGTACCCGGCGCTCCGGTCTTCGTCGGAAAATCCCCTCGCTACATCTCGAAGCAGCCGGCGCTTGGCATCGACGTCGATCTCAAGGGCCACAACGCGCTGCAAAGCACGTTCGTGTTCGACGCTTAAGAGTCGTCGCGGCGCAACGAGGGCGACTTGAGGCTCGGCGGATTCGAGCGGCGCGACGCATGGCTGCCGGTCATCGGCGGTCTGATCGCGCTCGCTTGGCTCACGCTCGCGTTCTGGGCGCAGAGCCCTTACGGCCGCTATCTCGACCACGGCGAGTGGCTGCAGTCCGGCGTGGTCGCCCCGATCTGCCGCGCACTGCCTGCCGGGTCCCTTGTACTGCCGGCCCTGCTCTACGTCGGCGGTTGGCTTTTGATGACCGTGGCGATGATGCTGCCGACCACCTTACCGCTGCTCGCCATTTTCGCCCGCATGACGTCAAGCAAGCCAAACCACGGATTGCTGCTGGGCCTGCTGATCGTCGGGTATTTGTCCATTTGGACTCTCTTTGGGCTCTTCGCCCACAGCGCCGACATGGGCCTGCACGCGATGGTCGCCGGAAATGCCGGCCTGGGCTCTAACGGCTGGATTGTCGGCGTGGTCGTGCTGACGACAGCCGGCCTTTTTCAGTTCAGCGGACTCAAGTACCGCTGTCTCGACAAGTGCCGGACGCCCTTCAGTTTCATCAATGAGCATTGGTCCGGGCGCGCAGAGCGTCGGCAGTCCTTCCTGCTGGGCGTCCACCACGGCTTGTTCTGCGTCGGCTGCTGTTGGGCGATTATGCTACTGATGTTTATCGTCGGCACCGGCAACGTGGGCTGGATGCTGGCTATCGGCGCCGTCATGGCGATCGAGAAAAACGTAGCCTGGGGGAGGCGCTTGAGCGCACCGCTCGGCGTCGGTCTCCTGCTGGTCTCGGCCTTGATACTCGTTATGAACGTGTAGGGATTGTGAGCGCACGCTAAGGCCCCTGCACTGCGACGGGGAAGACAATGAATGAAGACCGGACCATTCGAGCGGCTTTGGATCGTCACTGGGCAGCTTCGGACGCGAATGATTTCGAGGCTGAGCACGAGATCTACCGCGACGATGCAGTGCTCGAGTACCCGCAGTCCGGGGAGCGCATCCGCGGTCGACGCAATATTCAAGCGTCTCGTTTCGCTCAGCCGAACAAGAAGCGTTTTACCGTGCGACGCATACTCGGTGCTGCCGACCTTTGGGTCAGTGAATTCGTCCTTACCTACGACGGCTTGCCGTCCTACACCGTAAGCATCATGGAATTCGCAGACGGGAAGGTCGCTCGCGAGACCCAGTACTTCGGCGATCCCTTCGCGCCGGGGCCCTCGCGCGCTCAATGGGTCGAGCCGATACACTGAAAAAATTGAAGCCGCCAGGCACGTGGCTTGCGCGCATTCGATTGCCGCGCGGCGGTGAGGAGATGGATCATGATGGATCTGCTGTTCGCCGGCGTCGGGTGGACCGACGTCGCGCTCACCCTGAACCGGATCGCGGTCGGGGCATTCTTCATGCTGTCCGGATACCACAAGCTGTTCAACGCGGAGCGCCACCGTACCTTCGTTGATGAACTCAAGGGGCTGGGCGTTCCAGCGGTGGGGTTCAATCAATGGTGGGTGCCGTCGGTCGAGTTCACCGCCGGCGGCGGCGTCCTTATCGGGCTCCTGGCGCCACTCGCAGCGCTTGGCCTGCTCGTCATCATCGCCATCGCCATCGCCACCTCCGGGCGGGCGCGAATAAAGCTCTACAAGCCGATCGATGAAGCGGATCGCATCGACGATTGGCTGTATTTACCGGAAACGCTTTATGCCTTCATGTTGATCGTGGTCGTCTCGGCGGGCGCCGGGCCGTACAGCCTCGACGCCCTGATCCTGGGTATGCTGAATAAGCACGCCGCCTGACAGCGCGTCCGCGCCGCTTATCTTCCTCCGGGGACAGCGTCATGATAAACGGCATCAACGATGAGCTCATTCTTGCGGCCCGTCTTCTGCTCGCGACGCTGTTTCTGATTTTCGGCTGGAGAAAGCTGAGGGACTATTCGGGTACGGTAAGTCAAATGGTGCAGCTCGGCGTTCCGATGCCGGTACTGGCCGCTGCCGTCGCGACCTTCATGGAGCTTCCGGTTGCGTTCGCGGTCGCTGTCGGCGCCTTCACGCGTCCTTCGGCCTTACTTATGTTTTTTTACACGCTGGGAACCGCGCTTATTGGGCATCGCTATTGGACGATAACGGGTGCGGATCGAGTCGACAGCATGGACGGCTTTTACAAAAATCTCAGCATCATGGGAGGCTTCTTGCTGTTGTGCATTACCGGTGCGGGAAAATATTCGATCGATGCGTTGTGCGGTATCGCCGCGCCATGACCTGTGCGCAACGTGGGGCGCGTGCACGGCGAGCGGGGGATGGCCGAGGCGCAGGAGCTTGCGCCCGGCGGCGCGGAGCGCTTCCGCCAATGGCGGCGCCGATACCGCCCCCCAATCACCGTCCCCTGTCGTTTGTGCGGGAACGAAAAGTCAAGTTAAATCAGTGAGGTGACTTCGCGGGCCGGGTAGACGCACGGCTGCATTCCAGTCGCAAAGGAACTAGGGTATTTAACGGTACGATAGAGCGCCGGACATTCGCATGGACATCGCAACCAAGGCATTTTTCCACTTGGTTTTGATCAAGCCGTCGCATTACGACGACGACGGCTACGTCATCCAATGGCTGCGCTCCGGAATGCCCTCGAACAGTCTTGCTGCGCTCTTTGGCTTGGCTATGAACTGCGCGGAACGTCGGGTTCTGGGGGCGGGGACCGACATCACCGTAACTGCGTATGACGAGACGAATACGCGCATCCGGCCGGAACGCATAACTCGCGATATACGCATGGCCGGCGCGGGAATGGTGTGCTTGGTTGGCGTCCAAACCAACCAGTACCCGCGGGCGATGGACCTGGCACGACGGTTTCGCGCCCTCGGAATCGATGTCGTCATCGGCGGGTTCCACGTCTCCGGCACGCTTTCCATGCTGCCCGGAATAACGCCGGAACTGCAGGAGGCGATCGATCTCGGCATCATTCTCTACGCTGGCGAGGCGGAGAATGGGCTTGAAACGCTGCTGCAAGATGCGGCAGCGAGACGGCTAAAACCGCTCTATAATCACATGAACGATCTGCCGAGCTTGGCCGGCGTCCCCATCCCCTTTCTTCCGGGAGACCGGATCAAGCGCACGTCCGGGATGATGACTACGTTCGACGCCGGGCGTGGCTGTCCGTTCCAGTGCAGCTTCTGCACCATCATCAACGTGCAGGGTCGAAAATCCCGTTGGCGCACGCCGGATGACGTGGAAGCGATCGTCCGCTTGAATGCTGCGCAGGGTGTCCGCAGCTTTTTTATTACCGACGACAATTTCGCCCGCAACAAGCATTGGGAGGCCATATTTGATCGGCTCATCGACCTACGAGAGCGACAGGGCTTCCGGCTCAAGCTCACCATCCAAGTGGATACGCTTTGCCACCGGATTCCGCGCTTCATCCAAAAAGCAGGACGCGCCGGCGTGGTGCGTGTTTTCATCGGCTTGGAGTCGATCAATCCAGAAAGCCTCGCAGGCGCGAAGAAGAAGCAGAACCGCATCGTCGAGTACCGGGATATGCTGCTGGCGTGGAAAGCGATCCACGCTGTGATATGGGCTGGCTATATTATCGGCTTTCCGGCCGACACGCCTGAGACCGTGCTGCGCGACATCGGCATCATCCAGCGCGAGCTGCCAATTGATTTTCTGGAGTTTTTCTTGCTGACGCCGCTTCCGGGCTCAGAAGATCACCAGAAACTGGCCTTGGCGGGAACCGAGATGGATGCCGACTTCAATCGCTACGATACGGTTCATGTCGTCACGGCTCATGCGAACATGAGCCGGGAGGAGTGGGAATCGACCTACAGGCAGGCGTGGGAAGCCTATTACACGGTCACGCACATGGAGACGCTGATGCGTCGCGCCGCGGCGACCGGAATCTCTCTCGGCAAGATGCTGAACATGTTGGTGAGTTTTTGGGCGCTCAGTCTGGTGGAGCATGTGCATCCACTGGAGGGCGGCTACGGGCGGCTCAAGGCGCGTACCGATCGCCGACCCGGGCTTGCGCTCGTGCCGGCTTGGCGGTTTTACCCGGTCTATGTGGCAACAACCCTGGTCAGGATCGGCCGCATTGCGTTGATGGCAGCACGCCTTCTTCGCCTGCGGCACAGGTTGAAGCGCGATCCGCAGGCGGTCCTCTATCGAGATGTCGCGCTGACGCCGGTGGCGGAAGACGCGCCCCTGGAGCTGTTCACCACAACCCAAGCGGCGATCACGGCGGCCGCAAAGCGGAAACGGATCGTTGCTGCAACGGCCTGAAGGCGGGGTGTCCTGGGTATGCTGAAGTCCTGAACGACTCTCCAGCCAAGCCCTTGTCCCGGGCGCCGCACTCTCGCAACCGCAATGCGATGGTCGCGGCCGCGCCAGAATGTGCTGCCTCCAGCCCGGGAAGATTACCAATCGGACAAGCCCGTACAAGGACTCTTTGAGGCGAAATATAAAGAGATGTGGCGCTCCGACAGCAGCTTCAGTCCTTGTTGGTCCTTTTGTTCTGGAACGATGGTAAACTCAACGCGGTCGTCACCCAAATACCAGTCGATGGCTACCTGGCGGATATAGCCACCGCCGAATACTGTTGCGGGCACTATTCTTACTCGCTGGGGTTGTCCAAAACGCAGCAACGTCTCTTCCAAATCCGGAATCAGCCGGCCGTCAAGGTCCTGGATGGGGAGGGTGTATCCAACCAGCAAATCGTGGCAAAAGGCGACGCCTCCGTGCACTTCCCTGTTCACCGGATCGTCGAGGCCTCGGCCCATCATAAAACTATTTGGAACCAATTCCTTGACTTCAAGGCCGCGCGACTTGGCCAATGCTATCGCCGCGTCGCGCGTCATGCCGGTATAGAAGCCGTTTTCGCTGAACGCGGCGGCCTGAGAATTCCAAAGAACGATTGGCAGGATCATCGTCAGCAGGAAAAGAATCGACCTCATAAGCTTCTCCCGTCGGCCGCGTGCAAACAATACGATACTGGAATTTTCCGTCCGACGCAAACGGACTGCCCGAGCTACTGCCGGGCGTTGGTGAAGGAAATGGCTTAGTGGCTCGGACCGCGTGCCGCGCGCATGCGAAGTGTGCCCTGCGCTGCGCGAGGATCGAACGAGGCTGCGCGTCACCGCCACGCGTCCTGCATCCGCTCCAGCGTATCGACGAGCGCGGCGATCACCTTGTCCGGCGGTTGCAGGACGTTCACCCATACCAGCGGCGTGAAGCCGTAAGGAGAGAGCAGCGCGAGGTGATAGCGGGTGCCGGCCCCGAACGCCTTGAGGTCGTCGGGCAGCGACGGAGCTTCGATGTAGAGCGGCGTGTAGAATTCGTGCAGCAATTCGCGCAGCCGGGCGTTCGCGGGCATCGCCGTGAACGTCGCGCGCAGAAACGGCCATACCAGGGGATCGGGATCGGCCACGAACAGCAGCACCGGCCGCTCCCGTTGTTGAACGAGGCGCAGCGTCTCCTCGTTCCAGCCGCGCCAGAGAATGCCGCTCGAGGGAAACTCGGGCGCGGGGGTTTCGGGAGCGGTCATGTCGTCATGCTCCACTTTTCGCGATCATGCTCTGACGCCGAAAGCGCAGCGCATCGACAAGCACGGTGAAAGCCGGTGTGGCTTGCCGGCGGCTCGGATAATACAGGTGATAACCCGAAAAGGGCGCGCACCAGTCCGCAAGCACGCGCACGAGCCGCCCGCCGGAGACGTGGGGCGCCGCGATGTCCGCCGGCAGATACGCCAGGCCGAGGCCGGCGAGAGCGGCGTTGAGCCGAAGCGCGAGATTGTTGAACACGAATCGGCCCTCGACATGCACCTTCATTTCGCGCCCCTCCTTCTCGAACTCCCAGGCATAGACGCCGCCGTAGGTCGGCAGTCGCAGATTGATGCAGCTGTGGTCCATCAGGTCCTGCGGGCGCTTCGGCCGCGGGCGCTGTGCGAAATAGGAGGGCGCCGCGACCACCGCCATGCGCAAATCCGGCCCGATGCGCACGGCGATCATGTCCTTCGCGACCCGCTCGCCGAGCCGGACACCCGCATCGTAGCGGTCGGCGACGATATCGGTCAGGCCGTAATCGACGATCAGCTCCACGTTGATATCGGGGTATTTTAGAGCGAGTTTCGCCAAGGCCGGCCATAGCAGGGTCTCGGCGGCATGCTCGCCCGTGGTAATTCGAATGTTTCCCGCGGGCTTCTCGCGCAGCGCGCTCAGCGCGCTCAGCTCGGCTTCGATCTCTTCGAACCGGGGACCGATGGTTCGCAGCAGGCGTTCGCCGGCCTCGGTCGGCGCAACGCTGCGCGTGGTGCGCGTCAAAAGCCGCACCCCGAGGCGCTCCTCCAGTTCCCGCAGCGTGTGACTGAGCGCCGACGGCGAAACCCCGAGCTTCGCCGCGGCTTTGGTGAAGCTCCGCTCCCTTGCCACCGCGAGGAAAGCGACGAGGTCGCCGATCTGCCTGTTGCGCATTATTGAGTCCCGCTCACAAGTACATGCGCATTTTACGATCTAATCGGGGTCGGTCGCACGGCCTAAATTTAAGCGGCAGGGGCGATGGCCGCGGGGGCGAGGGGCCTCGTTGCAGGAGGAAAGATCGTGGACATCAAGCGCGCCGGTACGCAGCCATCGGCCAAGGGGCCGGCAGACTGGTTCACCGGCAGCGTCCGCATCGACGGGCCGTTCCAACGTATTGCGCCGGCGCGGGTGGGCGGCGCCACCGTCACATTCGAGCCGGGCGCGCGTACCGCCTGGCACACGCATCCGCTCGGCCAGACTTTGATCGTCACGTCCGGCGTCGGTTGGGCGCAACGGGAGGGGGGATCGATCGAGCAAATCCGGTTCGGCGATATCGTTTGGTTCACGCCCGGCGAGAAGCATTGGCACGGCGCCACGGCGACCACGGCCATGACCCACATTGCAATCGCCGAAGCGCTCGACGGAAAGACCGTCTACTGGATGGGAGCACGTCACTGACGCGCAGTACCTCGGCTCAAGCCACTGACGTGCGAAGATCGCGGTCGAAATGGAGGCGGCGCATGACCCAAGGCATTGCAGGCAAAGTCGTCGTCATCACCGGAGCAAGCAGCGGTCTCGGCGAAGCGGCGGCACGGCATCTGGCGGCGCACGGGGCCAAGCTCATGCTTGGCGCGCGTCGTGTCGAACGGCTGCAGGCGCTCGCGCGCGAGCTTTCGCTTCGGCCGGACGCGGCGGTAAGCACGGACGTGACCGACCCGGCTCAAGTCAAGCGGCTGGTCGATCAGGCGGTGCAGGCGCACGGACGCCTCGACGTGATCATCAACAATGCCGGACTGATGCCGCATTCCCCGCTGGAGCGGCTTAAACTCGACGATTGGAACCGCACCATCGACGTCAACATCAAGGGCGTGCTCTACGGCATTGCCGCGGTGCTGCCGCATATGAAGGCCCAGCGCAGCGGCCACGTGATCAATGTCTCCTCGGTCGCCGGTCACCTCCCGCCCCGGCCGGGAAGCGCCGTCTATGCCGCCACCAAGCACGCCGTGCGCGTGATTTCCGAAGGGTTCAGGCAAGAGGTCAAGCCCTACAACATCCGCACCACCGTCATCTCGCCGGGCGCCGTCGCCACCGAACTGCCGGGCAGCATCACCGAGCCGGACGTGGCCGCCGGGATCGAGGACTTCTATCGGCACTATGCGATTCCGGCGGATTCCTTCGCCCGCGCGGTCGCCTTCGCGATCAGCCAGCCGGAAGAGGTGGACATAAACGAGATTGTGTTCCGGCCGACGCGGCAGGAACTTTAAAGCAATAACTCCGGAAAGGAACAACCATGAAGAACGTCGTCGTCGTCATCGGAGCGGGGCAGATCGGTCAAGCGATCGCGCGGCGTGTCGGCGTCGGCAAACATGTGCTGCTGGCCGATCTGCGTTTGGACAACGCCAATGCGGCAGCGCAGGTGTTCAGGAACGTCGGCTACGACGTGAGCGTCGCGACGGTGGACGTGTCCTCCCGCCCGGCGGTGCATGCGCTGGTCGAGACGGCCACGGGCCTGGGCGATGTCACCGGGCTTATTCATGCGGCCGGCGTCTCGCCGTCACAGGCGTCGCCGGCGACGATCCTCAAGGTCGATCTCTATGGCACGGCGCTGGCGCTGGAAGAGTTTGGCAACGTCATCGCCCGCGGCGGCGCCGGCGTGGTCATCGCCTCGCAGTCCGGGCACCGCCTCCCGCCTCTCACCGCCGAACAGAACAAGGCATTGGCGACGACACCCGTCGATGACTTGCTCAACCTCCCGTTCCTGCAGCCGGATCAAGTGACGGATTCTCTGCACGCCTACCAACTCGCGAAACGCGGAAACGCGCTGCGCGTGATGGCGGAGGCGGTTCGTTGGGGCAGGCGCGGCGCGCGGCTCAACACGATCAGCCCCGGGATCATCATGACCCCGCTCGCCCGGGACGAACTGACCGGGCCGCGCGGCGAAGGCTATCGCCGTATGATCGAGCTCTCGCCCGCCGGGCGGGCCGGGACTCCGGACGAAGTGGGAACGGTCGGGGCGCTGCTGATGGGCGCGGACGGCGCCTTCATCACCGGCAGCGACTTCCTCATGGATGGCGGGGTGACCGCCGCCTATTGGTACGGCGAACTCGCTCCCCAGTGAGGGACGTTATCGGGCCCTCACTGTGCGACTTCGTCGTCGCCCTTGACTATATCCGTTACGGATATATCATGGGCGAATGCGCAAGTCAAAACCGCCCCTGCCGCTGACCCCCGCCGTGTTCCATATCCTGCTCGCCTTGTTCGGCAGGGAGCGCCACGGCTACGACATCATGCAGCGGGTCAAGGCGGATTCGGGCGATGCGGTAAAAATGGGTCCGGGAACGCTGTACGGCTCGCTCGACCGCATGATCGAGGCGGGCTTGGTTGCCGAGGGCAACACCCAAGACCCGCGCCGTATCTACTACCGGCTCACGGCGCTCGGCCAAACGACGTTGCGCGCGGAAACGGAACGGCTGTCGCGCGCGGCCCGCCTCGCGCGCCGCCAACTCGGAAGCGCGTGACGCCCATGACCCGGCCCGCGCGGCGCAAGGAGTCCCGGTCGTTACGCCTCTACGCGCGGCTGCTCGAACTCTACCCGCCAGCCTTCCTGCAACGGCATCGCGCGGAGATGTTGCAAAACTTCGCCGACCTCGAGGACGCGGCGACGTCGACAGCGGCACTCTGGCTGCTGATCGGAAAGGACCTGACGATGAGCCTTGTTGCGCACTTTTTCTCGTCACGCCTCGGCACATACGTGATCGGTGTCCTTGTCGCGTGGATGTTGCTCTTCACGATCGGGTATTTCCGCTACGGCAGCACGCCCGGCCATCCGGCTTTGCATGTGTTCGGAGGCTTTCTGCTCGGCATGCTGTGCATGTACGTCGCGACGCGTCTTTACGGAACGCCGCAAAACCGCACGCACGCTTACGCGATCGGCGGTGTCCTCGTCGCGTCGATAGTGATCTTCACGATCGGGTATCTCCGCTACGCCGGCACGCCCGGCCATCCGATCTTGCAGGTTTTCGGCGGCGTCCTGCTCGGCATGCTGTCCATGTACATCGCGACATGCCTCTACGGTGCGCCGCAAACCTACGCTTAGAGTCTCTCTCCCTGGACGGGGCCGCGGCGCGCGCCGGAAATCAGGTGTCCATGCCGGCAGGTCCGCGTGGTGCCACAATGGGGTCGTTTCCTTGCCTCGACGCGCCGGACACCGGCTGGTAATGCCCTGAACAATGCCGTTCGTATCGATTACGCGCCTCCGCGTTCGCCGCTGGCGGTATTTGCCGGGCTTTCTGCTCTATGCGTTGGCCTCGACGCTCCAGGCCCGGCGCGCCTCCGGCAACCTCGCGGTTTCGGTCCTCAACGACGCCGATTTTGCGTTTTGGACGCGCAGCATGTGGACCGACGAGGCGGCGATGCGCGCGTTCGCGTTCCCTCCGGGCGCCAGCAGCGGTTCGAAATTCCGGCGCCGCGAACGGGCGGCGTGGCACCTTTACAGGCGCCGCGTCGCGAAATACGCGGCGATTGACAGGGCGCACGCACAAAATACGGCAGTTCCCGGGTGTCCCGTCGTTTTGCCGAGGAGTTCATAAAGTACCGCGCCC
>Ga0187784_10002440_pt1 | contig 14901 bp, 13 predicted proteins | sample 1015_SJ02_MP15_2_FD_132964 | JGI IMG/M metagenome (GOLD analysis project Ga0187784, IMG submission 132964) | Tropical peat soil microbial communities from peatlands in Department of Meta, Colombia - 1015_SJ02_MP15_20_MG | ecosystem: Environmental > Terrestrial > Soil > Wetlands > Peat | place...
CGCGCAGCGTTTCGACGGCTTTTTCGATCTCGGTCTGGGTCGCTCTTACCACGGGCTCATGATATCAAATGAGCCGTTGCATGAACTTGAGGTCGAGCCAGCGCCCGAACTTGAAGGCGACCTCGCGCAAATGTCCCACCGCCTCGAATCCCAGGCTCTCGTGCAGCTCGATGGATTCGACATTATCGGCATCGATCCCCGCGATCATGACGTGCTTTCCCATGCCCGCCGCGGATTCGAGGAGCGAGTGCAGCAGCGCACGACCGACGCCGCGGCGGCGCCGGTCCACCCTGACGTGAATGCTGTGCTCGACGCTGTAGCGATACCCGGGCCAAGTGCGAAATTCTCCGAAGGTGCCGAATCCCACGACACCCGTCGAGTCGAGGGCGACGAGCACGGGAAATCCGCGCGCGCCCTTCGACTCTAACCATGCCTGTCGATCCTCGAGAGTCACCTCGACGTCGGAGAACACCGCCGTCGAATTGCGAATCACCTCGTTGTAGATCGCCAGAATTTCAGGAAGCTGCGCTCGCGTCGCGACCGATATCGCAAACGCTGCGCTCACGGCGCGCGTGCCACGGTGACGTCGGGCGTGTCAAGGGCCGTGCGCTGCCAATTGCCGTCGGAGTCGCGGTCGAGCTCGTAGGCCGGCCAGTAGTGCTTGTCGAGCTTCAAGGTGATGACGTCGGTCATACCGTTCCAGCTGATCGTCTTCAGCCGCAGCGATGCTCGATCGGGCTTGCCGCGAACCGTCTTGATGAACGCATCGATATCGGGCGTCGGCTGCCCGTCGACCTCGGTGATTCTGCGTCCGGCGTACAGGCCGTAATGAGTCGCAGGCGAACCGTAAAAGAAATAGGACACGAAGACGCCATAAGGCGCGATGCCTCGCTGCGCCGCCATCGCTCGGTGAGGCGCTTGTAGAGTGGCTCCCGCCCAGATGAGCACCCGATCGATGTCGCGGCCATTGAGCGCCACCGTTTTCAGCTGCAGGGTCTTCTCGGCGCCGTCACGCCACACCGTGATGGCGACCTCGGGCTTTTGCACCGCGTGCTCCACCTCGCGGAAGCGGTTGACGACCTTGCCGTCGATGGCGAGCACGAGATCGCCGGGCTCGAGGAGCGTCGCGGCAGGGGCGCCGGCCACCAATCGGTCGATTCCGAGGACCTGGCGGCGCTCGAGATCATGCTGCTCGAACCGTCTCACCCAGTCGTCGGAGAGACCCAGCTTGCGGGCCGAGGCGAGCGACTGCAGGTTGAACTCCGCCTCGAAGGAGTAGAGCTGTCGCTCGGCGCGCACGACATCGATCATCTCCGTCACCAGATCCGCCGGGATGCCGCGATTGACCTGCTCGAGGTCGCGCTGCGTCTCGAATGCGAAGCTCGACCAGAGCGCGAGCACTTCGCCCTTGTCGTTCGCGATCACGCCGTCGAGGTCGCCCGGCGCATTGACGAGATTCACCGCCTCGAGGTTGCTGTCGCGGAAGCGCAGCGTCCGCGACAGCGGGAAGGCCACCGGATCGACGCTCGACACCTGAGTGCGCTGAGACATGATCTTCGAGTCGCTGCGCTCGCCCACGACCCACACGTCATCGCCTGGATGAAGCTCGCGGGTGAGGAAACGGGCGGCGCGAACCGGGGTATCGCCGATCAGCCGAGGATCGTAAGAGATCAGGGCGAGGTTGTGCAGCGGGTGGATGAACTCCACCTTGCCGGGCACCTCGACCGTGCCGTTGAAGGTCACGCGCACGTCGCCCATCGCGAGCGGCACGGTATTTCGGTCGATGGCGACCAGTCCGCGCTTGGCGTCGACGATGACGCCGGTGCCATGGTAGTTCTTCTCGGTCACACCCGAGACCGAGTACGGCATGTCGAAGGTGATCATCACCAGGGAAGGCGCGAGCGCGTCGATGCGCGGATCACCGGTCTTGGCGTACTGCGTGCTGGCGGGCTCGAGGGGCGGTGCCACGGGGCCCGCGGCAAGACCCACGCAAGGCCAACTTCCTAGCGTGTCGTCGCGCTTGCACTTGCGCGCGGGGAACCAGCGCCGATCCATGCGGATCACCTTCAGTTGCTCGGTACGCGGATCCTCCAGCGTGACGTAGCGCACGGGGGCGCGCGCGCCGTCGGCGAGCTCCGCGAGCGCCGCCTCGAAATCCGCGAGCGTCTCGGTTTTCTTTCCGTTGAAGGAGTTGATCAGTGCGCCGTGGGGAATTCCCGCACTGCCGAAGACGTAGCCCGGATTGGCGACATACACGCCCTTGATCGGCAGGTTGTAGTGGCGAGCCTGTTGGTAGGAAAGCACATGCACCACCGCCTCCGAACTCGATGTATTCGTCGGCGGTGATGGAGGCGAGCGACTCCACCTCGAGCGCATGCCGCAGCATGGCATCCCCGCGCTGAATTTCGACCCTGATCTCCTGACCGACGTGATTGTCCAGCACATCCTCGAGCGCGAAGAACTCCGGCACGGGCTTGCCGTCGATCGATATCAGGATGTCGCCCGGCGACAAGATGCCGTCCGCCGCGGATCCCGGCTGCACCTCGTCGACCACGAGCATGCCGGTGAGCTTCGGGAAGGCACTGCGCATGCGCGCCTCGGTCAGCGGATTGAGTCCGAGGCGCCGCAGCTCGTCGTACGGGGTGTACTTGAACACGGTCTCCAAGGTGCCGCGCGGCACGGGCCTTCCTGCGTCGATGTATTTGAGCGCGCGAGTGACCGCCGGCAAGGGCAGATAGAAGCTCGAGGCGGCGCCGGTCGCACCGCCCGCGTTGAGCGCTACGACACGCCCCTCGATGTCGATCACCGGTGAGCCCGACGACCCGCCGGAAGTGCCCGAGGCAGCCTGATAGTAAAAGGTATTGAAGTCGTTGTACTTGCCGTAGCCGTACTCGGGCGCCTCCCGGTCGAGGCGCGCGAGTGTTCCCGCGAGGATCGACAGCTGCTCGCCCGCATCGTTACCCACCACCCGAATCTCCCGGCCGATCACCGCCCCGGCCGGATACAGCGGCAACTCCGCGGGCTGGATGAAGCGCAATTTCGTGGGGTCGTAGCGATAGATACCGAAGTCGTGCACCGGATCACGGTACACCGGGTAGAGCTGTACCTCCTCGCGGTTTTGAAAGGTAGCCTGCGCGGTGACGGGGCCCGGGGTCACCACGTGACGGTTCGTCAAGATGAGTCCGCGCTTGGCGTCGATGACAAAGCCGGTCGCCTGGGCGGTCGCATTCCACTCGGTATCGAATGCGCGCGTCGAGTCGATCTGAATCGTGACCACGCCGGAGGCGATTCGCTCGAGCGTTTGCGCCCAGTTTGCCGAGCTCGTGAGGCTTTGTGGCCCGCTCACCGTGCTCGGGGCGGCCGCGCTCTCTGCAGTGGTCACGGTGTTCGGGGCCGGGGCGGCCAAAGCGCGCGTCGCGAGCGCGAGCAGCGACCACAAAGCAAGGTGGGATACGCGAGGCTTAGCGTTCATCGATGATCCGACAAGACCAGGAACCACACGGTTCCTAACAGCGCAAAACTCAGCATGACGGCCGCCGAGCCCATATCCTTCGCCATCCCTGCGAGGGGGTGCCGCTCGGTACCTCCGCGATCCACGACCGCCTCGACCGCACTGTTCAGGATCTCGACTACCAAGATCTGCAGCATGGGCCATACCAAGAGGGCCCGCTCGATTCCCGAATGGCCCAAAATGAGGCCCCCGGGGACGATGGCCACCGCGAGACAGACCTCCTGGCGGAACGCCGCCTCCTCCCGCCAGGTATAGCGAAAGCCTTGCAGCGAATAGCCAAAGGCGCGGAGCAGGCGGGTCATTCCCGTCGGTTTTTCGCGATCGATCATTCGAGGTAGCGGGTTTCCCGTCCTTCAATTGGGCGGCTTCCAGGCCAAATCGAGCTGTTTGACCGCACGCACGTCATCCAGCCGCCGGACCGGCATTGTATGCGGTGCCGAGCGCAGTTTCTCCGGGTCTTGCTCCATTTCACGCCGAATGCTCGTCATCGCGTCGCAAAAATGATCGAGCTCCTCCTTCGTTTCGGTCTCGGTCGGCTCGATCAGCAGGCATTCGGGGACGAGCAGCGGGAAGTAGGTGGTCGGCGCGTGAACGCCGTAGTCGAGCAGCCGTTTCGCGACATCCATCGCGGTGACCTGGTAGCGGCGATTCTCTTGCTTGAGGGTGATGATGAATTCGTGGCTCGCGCGACGCTCCGGATAGGCCGCCTCGAACCCCGCTTGAACCAGTCGCTTCATGAGGTAGTTGGCATTGAGCGCGGCGAATTGCGCCACCCGCACCATTCCTTCACGGCCGAGTATCCGCATGTAGATGTAGGCGCGCAGGTTGACCCCTGCATTGCCCATGAACGCCGAGAGCCGGCCGATCGACTGAGGAAGATCACCCTCGGCGAGCCGGTGGTATCGACCGTTTTCCCGGCCCACCAGCGGAATGGGCAGAAACGGCAGCAAGCGCGGCCCGACTCCGACGGCACCCGATCCGGGACCGCCGCCGCCGTGCGGTGTGGAGAAGGTCTTGTGCAGATTCATGTGAATGACGTCAAACCCCATGTCGCCCGGACGCACTTTTCCCAAGATGGCGTTCAGGTTCGCGCCGTCGTAATAGAGTAGCCCGCCTGCTTCGTGGACGATGTGCGCTACTTCGGCAATTTGGGTCTCGAACACGCCCAGAGTCGAAGGGTTCGTGAGCATGATCGCGGCCGTCGTGGGGCCGACCGAAGCCCTCAGCGAGTCGAGGTCGATCGCACCGCTGCGGTCGCACGGGATTTCTTTGACGTTGCAGCCGCACATCGCGGCGGTCGCGGGGTTCGTGCCGTGGGCCGCCTGCGGCACGATGACATCGGTACGAGCCGCATCGTCGCGCGCGTGATGGTATGCGCGGATCATTGCCACGCCCGCAAATTCGCCCTGCGCGCCCGCCATCGGGGCGAGGCTTACCCCCTGCATGCCGCTGATCTCCTTGAGCATCTCCTGCAGCTCGTACATGCACGCGAGGAACCCTTGGGGCTCGGGCGCGAGCGGATGCCGCGCCAGAAACTCGGGCAGCATCGCGTAGGTGTTGCACGCCTTGGGGTTGTACTTCATCGTGCAGGAGCCCAGGGGATAAAAATGAGAATCGATCGAGAAGTTGAGCTGCGACAGTCGCGTGAAGTGCCGCACGACCTGGAGCTCGGATACCTCGGGAAGCGCCGGCGGCATGCCTCGTGTGAGGTGCGCCGGTATCCCTGTCTCTCCCGGCCCCGCGCAACGCGACGGCGGGAGCTGGCTCGCCGCACGCCGCCCGGCCTTGCTCGATTCGAATATCAGCGGCTCCCGCAGGGTGAGCGGGTTGCGCGCAGGCTCGTGCGGATTCACATGGGCCATATTCTATGCTCCTCGTATCGCAGCCCGCGCCCCGCGCGATGAGCGCATGAGATCCGCCATCGCTCTCGCGTAAGCGTCGATGTCCGCATCGAGCTTGGTTTCTGTGGCACAGACCAACAGCGCGTGCTCGAGCTCCGGGTAGCTCGCGGCAAGATCGAGCCCGCCCGCGATGCCGCGTTCGGCGAGCGCCTCGAGCACCGGACCCACCGGTCGATCCAACGTGAGCACGGCTTCGTGAAAGCGCGGTGTGTCGAAGGCCAGCGCAACGCCGGGAATCTGCGTGAGGACCCCGAGCAATTGCGCCGTGCGCTCGGCGCTTGCGGTCGCGACGCGCTCGAGTCCAGCGGCGCCCATCAAGGACATGTAGATCGTGGCCGCCGTGACCATCAGTCCCTGATTCGTGCAGATATTGGAGGTCGCTTTGCTGCGGCGAATGTGCTGCTCTCGCGCCTGCAGCGTCAGCGTGAAGCCGGGCCGACCTTGCGTATCCAGTGTTCGCCCAACGATCCGGCCGGGCATTTGCCGCACATGGGCCATGCGGGTGGACATGAACCCGAAGTACGGCCCACCCGAGGCGAGCGGCACACCGAGGGGCTGTCCTTCGCCGCAGACGATATCGGCGCCGCGCTTGCCCGCATCGCCGCTCCCCCACTCGCCCGGCGGCTTGAGCAGAGCGAGCGCGATGGGATTGACGACCGCAACCAGCAGCACGTTGTTCGCATGCGCCCAATCGGTGAGCGCGTCGACCTCTTCCAAGGTTCCGAAGAAATTGGGCTGCTGCACGATGAGCGCGGCGAAATCCCGGCCGGCGTAGGCGCCGAGCGCTTGCGGCGCGAGCCGTCCCTCGCTCGGCGCATAATTCACGATCTCGAAGTCGATGTTCTGGTTGTGCGTGATCGCTCGGGCGACTTGCGCATAGGTCGGATTGACCGTGCGTGGCAGAAGGATGCGCCGTGAGGTCGAGGCCCGATTCGACCGCACGGCCATCAGGCAGCTTTCCGCCAGCGCCGAGGCGCCGTCATACATGGAAGCGTTCGAGACCTCCATCGCGGTCAATGCCGAGATCATGGACTGGTATTCATAGATGAGCTGCAAGGTGCCCTGGCTCGCCTCCGCCTGGTAGGGCGTATAGGCGGAATAGAACTCTCCGCGCGTGGCGATCGCCCAGACCGGGGCGGGAATGTGGTGCTCATAGGCCCCCGCCCCAACGAAGTTGAGCAGCCGTCCGTCGCGCGCCGCCCGCTCCGTGAGGAGCCTCGCAACCTCCATCTCGCTGAGCGCCGGCGGAACGGCATCGAGAGGCCTGGCCATTAGGGCTCCCGGGATCTCGTCGAAAAGATCGTCGATCGATCCTGCCCCGATCACCTCGAGCATGTGAGCGACATCGTCGGGAGTATGCGGAATGAACGGCATGGCAACCCCTATGCGGCTTCCTGAAGGAATTGCTCGTATTCGCTCGCCGTGAGGAACGGACCGCCCAGCGCCCCGCCGTCGAGCTCGACCCGAAAGAGCCATCCGGCCCCGTAGGGCTCGCTATTCGCGAGCTCGGGCTTTTGCACGAGCTCCTCGTTGCGAGCGATGACCCGGCCCGTCACAGGACTGTAGACGTCGGAGGCCGCCTTCACCGACTCGACCACGGCGCAGGTTTCGCCGGCGCTGAGGCGCCGGTCCAAGGGGGGCACCTCGACGAACACCAAGTCGCCGAGCGCCTCCTGGGCGTGATCGGTGATGCCCACCTCGGCCTGCCCGTTTGGCAATTGACGCACCCACTCGTGACTTCGCGTATAGCGCAAATCAACGGGAATCTTCTCGCTCACTCGCATCTCCTGAGTCGCTCACTGAAACTCTCCCGATCAGATCTCGATCATTGCCCGGCCGTTACGCACGAACGGCGGCTTCACTATGCGGGCTGCATGGGGCCTGCCGCGAATGTCCACGAGTACCCCGGGCCCGAAGTCGGCCGGCACGCGCGCGAGCGCGATGGAGCGATTCAGCGTCGGTGAAAAGGTGCCGCTGGTCACCTCGCCGCGCCGGGAGGACGCGGCGCCCGCCGGCGCTGCGCTGACCGGCTGATGAGCGCGCAACACGCCGCGCTCCTCGAGCAGCAACCCCACGAGCACATCGCCGCACCCCCGGGCACGCACTTCGAGGAGCGCCGAGCGGCCGATGAAGTCGCGCCCTTCGGGCTCGAACGCCACGGTCCATCCCAATGCTGACTCGAGCGGGTGGTGAGCCTCGTCCATGTCGTTGCCGTAAAGATTCATTCCGGCCTCGAGCCGCAGCGTATCGCGCGCGCCCAATCCGGCGGGCCTCACTCCGAGAGCGACGAGCTCGCGCCACGTCGTGGCGGCCGCCTCGGCGGGCAGCATGATTTCGAACCCGTCCTCACCCGTGTATCCGGTGCGGGCGAGCAACCACGAGTGGGTGTCGGCTGCCGTGAATCGGGGGATCTCGAGCGCCCCCGTGCGCTCGGCCGCAGGCAGGAGCGAGGCAGTCTTGGCGCGCGCCTCCGGCCCCTGAACCGCCAGCATCGCGAGATCCGCTCGCTCGCGCACCCGGACGCCGAAGCGCGGCGCATGCTCTGCGATCCAGGCAAGGTCCGTGCGGCGACGAGCGGCATTGACCACCAATCTGAACCAGGATGCCCGCATGAAGTAGGCGATCAGATCGTCGATCACGCCCCCGGTTGGGAGCAGCATGCACGAGTACAGGGCCTGCCCCGGCGTCTTGAGCCTGCCGACATCGTTGGCGAGGAGGTATCGCAGCAGCTCGGTTACTCGCGCACCCTCGAGATCGACGATGCCCATGTGGGAGACATCGAAGATGCCCGCGCGAGTGCGCACCGCGTGGTGCTCTTCGAGCTGCGAGCCGTAACTCAAGGGCATCTCCCAGCCGCCGAAGTCGATGATCTTGGCACCGGCGGCAACGTGGGTATCGTAGAGAGGAGTCTTCAGGCCCATCGCAACCTCACTGCGACTCGAGAGACCGAGAACCGGCGCCGGCACCTCGGGTGCTTAGCCGCCCCTCTGTCCTTCTAACCTGAGAGATCGAGCGCGTGACGCTGCTTCCCCTTCGGTGGATCGTCGCCGTGACCGGCACGATCGCTCTCCAGAGATCGCGAGAGACTGTAGTTCATGTGCCTGAGCGTTTCCGGGTAGTTGCGCCTTCGGCGGTCCTCGCAGAGGACACTCTCCAAACAGCTCTTGTCGCGATACGCCTATGATACACGATCTGCGGCGCACGCGGCGCTTCGCCCCTGTGCGCATCGAAGGCGCGCGAGCGATTTCGCTCAGCCGCCCGATCGCTTCGCCGGCCAGCCGAGCTTGGCGAGCTCCGCAACGATGAGATCACGGTGATCGCCCTGAATCTCGATGACGCCCTCGCGCACCGTCCCGCCCGAGCCGCAGCGCCTCTTGAGCTGTGCGGCGAGCGCGTCGATATCGGCCGCCGCGAGCGCTAGGCCCGTGATCGTCGTGACACCCTTGCCCGCGCGGCCCTTGGTCTCGCGGCCGACACGAATGGCGCCGACACGGCTCGCGCCCGGAGCGCCCTTCGGACAGACGCACTCCCGCACCGCACGACGGCAGTTCGGGCAGAGGCTCGCATGAATGACTCGGGCCGCCATGCGCGCATTATGCCGACTGGTACAATAGAGCGCATGAATTCACGCAGAAAATCACTTGCAGTCAAGATCGGAACCGTGACCGTCGGCGGCAACGCCCCCATCGTCGTGCAGTCGATGACCAACACCGACACGGCGGACGTCGATGCGACGGCGGCGCAAGTCAAGGCTCTGGCTCGAGCCGGCTCTGAATTGGTCCGCGTGACCGTCAACAACGACGAAGCCGCAGCGGCGGTTCCGCACATTCGCGACCGTCTGGACGCGCAGGGTATCGGCACCCCTCTCGTGGGAGACTTTCACTTCAACGGCCATAAGCTCCTCAAGGCCCACCCAGCCTGTGCGCAGGCGCTCGCGAAGCTCAGGATCAATCCCGGCAACGTGGGAAGGGGCTCGAAGCGCGACCCGCAATTCGCCGAGATGATCGAGACCGCCTGTACCTACGGGAAGCCCGTGCGCATCGGCGTGAACTGGGGGAGCCTCGATCAGGACCTTCTCACGCGCATGATGGACGAGAACTCGAAGCGCGCGGAGCCGTGGGAGGCGGCGGACGTGATGCGCGAGGCCATCGTGGTCTCTGCCTTGGAAAGTGCGAAGCGTGCCCAGAGCCTCGGGTTGGCCGCGGACCGGATCGTGATCAGCGCCAAGGTGAGCGGAGTGCAGGACCTCATCTCGGTGTACTCGAACCTCGCGGGGCGCTGCGACTACGCGCTGCATCTCGGCCTCACCGAAGCGGGCATGGGCAGCAAGGGGATTGTGGCCTCCACCGCCGCAATCGGAGTGCTCCTGCAGCAGGGCATCGGCGATACGATCCGCGTATCGTTGACGCCCGAGCCCGGCGGCGATCGCACGCAGGAAGTCATCGTGGCTCAAGAGATTCTTCAGACCATGGGGCTGCGCTCGTTCACGCCGATGGTGGTCGCCTGTCCCGGTTGCGGGCGCACCACCAGCACCTATTTCCAGGAGCTCGCACAGCGGATCCAGGGGCATATCCGCCATCGCATGCCGCAGTGGCGCAAGGAGCGGGTGGGCGTCGAGGACATGACCGTCGCGGTCATGGGGTGCGTGGTGAACGGTCCGGGCGAGAGCAAGCACGCGAACATCGGCATCAGCCTCCCCGGTACCGGCGAGCATCCGGTCGCACCGGTGTACGAGGACGGCATGAAGACCGTCACTTTGAAAGGCGAGCGCATCGCCGAGGAATTCCAGGATCTCGTCGAGCGCTACATCGAGCGCACGTATCCCAGGGTCTCGACATGAGCGACGACTTGGCGAGCCGAAAATGTGCTCCTTGCGAAGGCGGTGTAGCGCCGATGACTGCCTCGGAAGCGACCCGACTATCGAGGCAGCTGCACCCCGACTGGAAGCTCGCACCGGATGCCAAGAGCCTGACGCGCAAGCTCAAGTTCAAGGACTTCTACCGCACCATGAGTTTCGTCAACGCGCTCGCGCACATCGCGAACATCGAGGACCACCATCCCGATCTCGAGGTGGGGTACGGCTACTGCCACGTCCATTTCTCGACCCATTCGATCGGCGGCCTGTCGCAGAACGATTTCATCTGCGCCGCGAAGCTCGATCGGCTATTGCCCGGCTCCCTGTCCGAGCAGGCGGCAGGACACTAGTGCAGGGCACTAGGCTCCCTCGGTCTTGAGGAAGGCGGGAACGTCGCCCGCCACCCCGAGCGCGCGCTGCGCCAGGCGACGCCGCACGTAGGAGAGCTTACCTACGGCCGTGAGCCCGGCGGCGCGCAGCGCGACGAGTGCCGGATTGGAGTTTGAAAACAACCGCTCCAATCCGTCGAAAGCCGTCGCGGCCAGGAGATTCTCGCTCTTGCGGCGGCGTTCATAGCGGCGCAACGTCGCGAAGTCTCCCCATCGGTCGGGATCGCCGGATTCCTCGAGCGCCTCGCAGAGCGACGCACAATCCAAGAGCCCGAGGTTCAATCCCTGGCCGGCGAGCGGGTGCACCGCGTGTGCGGCGTCGCCCACCAGCACGGCACGAGGACGCGCGTAGTCGAGCGCATACTGAAGGGTGAGCGGGAAGCTCGCGAGCGGCGTCGTGAGCTCGACGTCGCCGAGCACCGCCGCACTCGCCTCGTGGAGCGCAGTGGCAAAGGACTCGCGATCGAGCGCGCGCAAGCGCTTGGCCTCGGCGCGCTCGATGCTCCAGACGATGGATGAGCGCCCGTCGGAGAGCGGCAGTAACGCCAGCGGACCCGTGGGCAAGAAACGCTGCCAAGCGGTGCTCTCGTGCGATCGAGCGGTCCGCACATGGCCCACCAGCGCATCCTGCTGGTAGCCGTGGCCGGCGGTCCCTATGCCCAAGAGTTCGCGGGTCTTCGAGGCGCTGCCGTCGGCGCCGATCAAGAGCCCCGCGCTGAGATCACGGCCATCGGCCAAGCGGATTCGCGCCTCGGTCTCGCTCACTGCGACCGCTTGCACACCCGATTCGATGATCACCGCGCCTGCCGCGGCGGCCGCTTGGAGAGCGTGCTCCTGCAAGAGGCGGCCGTCGACGATGAACCCCAGGTTGGGCTCGCCGATCTCGGCGCAATCGAACGTGAGCGAGCCCCGACCGCGCGCCGTAGCGCTCGCGTCCCACACGCACATGCGCTCGTAGGCGAACATGCGATCCGCTGGCAGGAGCTGCCAGATCCCGCAGAGTTGCAAGAGGCGCTGCGACGCGCGGCCAAGCGCGAACACCCTCAAATCCCAGTCCGCCACTGCCCCCGAGACGGTTGCTCCCGCGCCCTTTCCCGCGATGCGCTCGGCGACGATGGCGACCCGCCCGGGGCGCACCTGCCTTCGCACCAGCAAGACCGTCGCCATGACGGCGCCGATGGTCCCCGCGCCGACAATCACCACATCGAGATCGCGGCTCATGGCCCGTGCACCGAGGCTTGCGGCGGGGTATGAGAGGCATTCGGGTAGAGCCGGGCGCCCCGCGCGAGCTTGGGGATGTGCCCCGCGGCTCCGGTCGAGAGCGAGGCGAGCGCCGCCTTCGCCGGCGGCAAGAGGTCGAAGGCCAGAAGCCCCAGGTCGCGCAGCTGTCGCAGCGGTGCGAAGCGGTGAGAGAAGAGCCGCACGAGCCCGTCGGTAAAGGCAATGATCTCGCGCCGATCGCCCGCGCGCCATTCATCGTAGGCGCTCGCGAGCTTCGCGGGATCGAGTGCTCGGTGCTCGGCGATGAGCTCCGCCAGGCTCGCCACATCACGCAGGCCGAGATTGAAGCCCATGCCGGCGATCGGGTGCAGCGCTTGAGCCGCGTTGCCGACGATGATGCACCGTCCGGCGCTGGTTCGCCGGGCGCGCGTCAACGCGAGCGGATAGGCGACCCGACGGCCCACTTTGAGAAAGCGGCCCAGCCGAAATCCGAAGCGCCGCTGCAGCTCGGCGAGAAACACCTCGTCCGACCATCCCATCGCCGCTTCTGCCGACTGGTGGCTCGAGGTCATGACGAGCGTGCAGCGGCCGTCCGCCAGCGGCAAAATCGCGAGCGGCCCGTCGGCAGTAAATCGCTCGTAGGCCACGTGCTCGTGGAACTTGCGCGGCAGCACGGTGGAGATCACGGCGGTTTGCCCGTAATCGCGCACCTCGACGGCGACCCCGAATGCGCTGCGTACGATGGAGCCGACGCCATCCGCCGCGACGACGAGGCGCGCCTCGATCGGCGACTCGCCGCCCTCTACCTCCGACACCATGAGCCTGACGACATCTTCGCCGGGCTCGATCCGCGAGATCCTGGCCGGGCAGTACACCCGCACATCGCTGCGCCCGGCGAGTCGCGACCAGAGCGCCGCGCCGAGCAATCGATTCGGCACCACGTGACCGAGCGCCTCGAGACCCTGCTCGGCGGCCTCGATGCGGGCGAAGCCGAAGTGGCCCCGATCCGACACGTGGATCTTGCGGATCGGGGCTGCGGCGGCCGCCACCGCGCGCCATACCTCGAGCGACTGGAGAATGCGGCGGCTCCCGTTCGACAGGGCCGTCGTACGCTCGTCGAAGCTCGGCTGCTGCGCCGAATCGTGCGGCACCGCCTCGATCAACGCCACGCGCACGTCGAGACCTTCCAGCGCCACGGCGAGGCTCGCCCCTACCATGCCGCCTCCGACGATGGCGACGTCGAAGCTCATGAGGCCTGCACCAGCTGCTCGATGGCCTCGGCACTCTTCTCCAGGGTGGCCGTGATCACCTCCGGCGCTCCCTGCGTGACCAGCACATCGTCCTCGATTCGCACGCCGATGTTCCAGAATTCCTTTGGTACCTTGGGGGACGGACGAATGTAGATGCCCGGCTCTACCGTGAGAGCCATGCCCGGCTCGAGCACTCGCCATTCACCGCCCACTTTGTAGTCGCCCACGTCGTGCACATCGAGGCCGAGCCAGTGTCCGGTCCTGTGACTGAAGAACGCGCGGTAAGCCTGATCCTTAATGAGCCGCGCGGTTCTCCCCTTGAGGAGACCGAGCTCGACGAGCCCTTGGGTGATCGCTCGCACCGCCGCCTCGTGCGGCTGATTCCAATGATTGCCGGGCCGCACCTTGTCGATGGCGGCGCTTTGGGCTTCGAGCACCACATCGTAGACGGCACGCTGCGCCGGGGTGAAGCGGCCGCTCACCGGGAAGGTGCGGGTGACATCGGAGGCGTAGTAATCGTGCTCGCACCCCGCATCGAGCAACAACAGATCCCCCTCGGATAGGCGCCGATCGTTGGCGCGATAGTGCATCACGCAGGCGTTGGCGCCGCTCGCGACGATCGGGTGATAGGAGGCCTCCGAGTTGTGCGAGCGAAACTCGTGCAGGACTTCCGCCATGACCTCGTACTCCATGCGCCCGGGGCGGGCAAAGCGCATTGCCCGGCGGTGCGCGTCGACGGCAATTTGCGCCGCACGCCTGAGCCGCAGCTGCTCGGCGCGGCTCTTGTAGAGCCTCATGTCGTCGAGCACGTGTGCCAGCGCGACGAATTCCTGCGGCACTCCGGAGCCCTGCCGGGCATGCACGCGCATGCCGTTGATCCATCCGAGCATGCGGGGATCGAAATCGACGTGAGTCCCCATGGCGTAGTAGATTCGCGAGCGCTGTTCCATGAGCCCGGGCAAGATCTCGTCGATGTCCGCGATGGGGAATGCGTCGTCCGCCCCGTAGCGCTCGACCGCCCCGTCGGTGCCCGCCCAAGCTCCTTCCCACGTCTCGCGCTCGCGATCGTGCTCGCGCACGAAGAGCAGGTACTCGGCCTGTGCACGCCCCGGCACCAGCACGAGAACCGCATCGGGCTCGGGAAAGCCGCTCAGGTAATAGAACTGGCTGTCTTGCCGGTAGCTGTACTCGATATCGCCGTTGCGGTGGCGCACGGGCGCGGCCGGCAGGACGGCAATCGCATCCTTGCCGATCATGCGCATGAACTGGCGGCGGCGGCGCACAAACTCCGATCTATCCATCCGGGATCAATGCAGCCGCTTCGGCGGACTCGGATAAGCCTGCTGGCGCAGCGGCAATAGCTCCTCGAACACGACCTGGGCCGCAACCCGGATGAATTCGACCAGCTCGGCGTAGGCCTGCTCGTTCGATTCGTCGCCGTCGGCATCATCGCCGGTCGCTCGGGAGATCTCGGTGAAGTCGCGGACGATCTCGCCGACATCGCCTTTGAGCGCATCGAGATCCGCGATCTGGCCCGCACCCAGGCCGTAGAGAAAGCCCGTGCACCATAACGCCAGCGCGTTGGCCCGGCCGGTGAGCGGCTGCTCGTCGTCCGGCAACAGGGGCGCGAACTCCATGCCTTGCTCGCCGAATGAAGCGGCGGTCGCAGTGAACACCCGCTCGAGCACCGCCGCTGACTCTTGCGAGAGCGTGGCCCCGTCCGGCAGGATCTCATTTACCCAATCCTGCATCTTATAGGGCGACACCGAGCACA
>Ga0187784_10002441_pt1 | contig 14898 bp, 16 predicted proteins | sample 1015_SJ02_MP15_2_FD_132964 | JGI IMG/M metagenome (GOLD analysis project Ga0187784, IMG submission 132964) | Tropical peat soil microbial communities from peatlands in Department of Meta, Colombia - 1015_SJ02_MP15_20_MG | ecosystem: Environmental > Terrestrial > Soil > Wetlands > Peat | place...
ATTATTATCGGATTGATGATTATTCCTTACATTGACGCCAATCCGCTGGGCTCCGGCTACTACACGCTGAAGCAGCGGAAATTCGCTATCGGGACCTTCTGTGTGGGGTTCATGCTTCTGTGGCTGCTGATGGTGGTCATCGGCACCTTTATCCGCGGTCCGGGGTGGATGTGGTTCTGGCCGGGACAGACGTGGGACCCAAGCCGTGTGGTGTTCGAAGTGAACCGCGACCTCCCCGACCTTTTCGGCATCACCGCCATGTGGGGGAAAATCGTTGTCGGCGCCATAGCCATGGGACTGTATTTTGCCGCCGCGGGCTTCGGGCTTCACAAGATCATGACGGCCACGCCCTTCAACCGCAAAATCTATCAACGCATGAGCTTCCTTCAGTATGCAACCATGCAAGTCTTTTTGATCATGATGCTGCTGCTGCCGATCAAGATTCTGATTCGCCATTTGTTCCGGATCAAGTACATCTGGGTTACTCCATGGTTCAACGTCTAGGCATTTCCCACCCTCAGGAGGCACAACTTGCCTGATTCGCCGGACAAAGACCCGGTTATAAGCAAGTCCCTTGCGGCGTACCTGCTCATCGCCTCGGTGCTTCTGCTCATAACCCTGATGTGGTCTCTCTACGATGAGTTCTTTGGCTTGCGACCCTGGAAGACCTACCAGAGAGCATTTGTGGAGCGATACGGCGCCTTTCTGAAGAAACAGGTGCCCGTTCAGCGCGCCAAGGAAAAGACGATTGAGGGCTCGCCGGAGTTCCTGGCGCTCAAGCAGAAACTCGAGGACCTGGAGAAAGAAACGGCCCCCAAGGTCAAAGACCTTGATGCGCAGTCGGCTCGGGTGGAGGCCCGCACCGGTGCCCTCCTCAATTTGCTTACCACCGCGCGGGCTTACGTCAGCTCGCAAATCTACGTTATCGAACACACCTCCAGTCGCGGCAGCAAACAATCGCTCCAGAAGGATCTCGACAAATACGAGAAGGGGCCGTTCAAGCTGACCCTGCCTGCTGCCCAGCCCGGCGTCAAGGAAGAAACACTGCGGCTGACATTCGACGAACTCGAGGACAAGTTCAACGATCTTCAACAGGAGAAAGGGAGACTCCTGCTCGAGAAGGCAGCCCTGCTTCGCCCTGTGTCGGAGCTACAGAATCAGGTCGACTCCTACGTGAAAGACCACATCGACGGGCTAACGGTCGAGGCCCTGCGAGGTCTTCAGAAAAAGAACGAAGACTTTACGGTGGAGATCAAGCAGATCAATAACCCCGACGCCGGGATTGTGGACCGCTGCGAGACCTGCCATGTGGGCGTCCGCGAGCCGGCTGTGATGACGCGCAAAGACATGGGGGGAATGAAAGACCCCATGTCCGCGGCCTTCACCTCTCATCCTGATACGGAACTACTTCGCATCCACGACCCGGACCGATTCGGATGCACGCCTTGTCACAACGGCGATGGCATGGAAATCGCCCGCGTGGAAAAGGCCCACGGGCATGACGAACACTGGCTCTGGCCGCTCCATCGCATGGAAAATGTCGAAGCCGGGTGCCAGCAATGCCATGCCAGCGATATGGTGCTCGATCATGCGCCGACCCTCTCGGACGGAAAACGGCTGTTCGAGTTTCGGGGCTGCATGGGATGTCATCGCTACGAAGGATATGATGCGGAGCCCGAAGAGTTGGTCTCCACGCAGCGCGCCATTGAACAGATGGAGAGGCAGCGCGCGGAAGACAAGTTAGAGGCGCAAAAAAGCGTCCTGGCGGGCGACCAGGCGCCCGACAACGAAACCGCGCAAAAGCTCTATTTGAAGGCCAACGAACTTCAAGTCTCGATCAGCAAGATCAACCTGCAAATCGACCAGCAAAACCTTCGTGCCAAGAACTTAATGCAGGACATAAAAAAGGTCGGGCCTGATCTCAAAGAGGTCCGCATGAAGCTCCGGCCGGAGTGGGTTCCAGTCTGGCTCGAGAACCCTCATGCCTTCCGCCCGACCACGAAAATGCCGCGCTTCCGCTTGGACGAGGATGAATTACCTGCCGTCGCCGCATTCATCTGGCAGAGCGGGCTCCGCGGGCAACTCCCGCGTCAGCCTGCGGGTGACCCCGTGAAGGGTAAGGAGAGCTTCCAGACGCGCGGTTGCCTGGCATGCCACTCGGTGGGTGAAGGGTCGAATGCCGTAGGTGGATGGTTCGCCGCCAATCTCAGCCGGGTGGGAGAGAAGGATAACTACGATTATCTGGTTCGCTGGGTTCACAATCCCCGCCAGCGCACGAATCCTTACTGCCCTTATGAGAAGCGCGACCTGACGGAGGACGATTACAAAAAACATGGCCTGCCCTTCGTCTTCGACCTCGACCACTCGAAGTGCCCCAACGACGGCCACGAACTGCTGGTCGAGCAGATGACTCCGATGCCGAATCTGCGGCTGTCGTGGGATGAGGCGCGGAACATCGCCACCTACCTCACGACTTTGAAAGAGAAAGATCCGTCCAGTTATCCGCCCGCTCCTTACCTTAACGACCCCAAGCTCACGGCCAAAGGAGAAGAGATCGTCCGGCGTTATGGCTGCGCAGGCTGTCATGAGATTGCGGGTCTCGAGGAGGAAGGAAGGATCGGGACCGAATTAACGGCTGAAGGGAGCAAGCCCCTCGAGCAGATGGACTTTGCCCTCTTCATCAAGCAGGCCAAAGAGAAGGATTGGTACAGTCATAAGGGCTTCTTCGAGCACAAGCTGGCCAAGCCGGAGCTGTTCGACGAGGGAATGATCAAAGCCGAGGGCGAAGAGCTGAAGATGCCGGACTTTGATTTTGAGAACAAAGCGGGCGAAATCCGAGCTCTCACCACATTTCTGATGGGCAGTGTCACTTCGCAGTACCCCGAGCGGTATTTCTACCGCCCCGCAGATTACCGCCGCGATATCCAGGATGGGTGGTGGATCGTCCAGAAATACAACTGCATGGGCTGCCACCAGTTTACCCTGGGGCAGAGCAGCGTGGTAATGACATTCCCGCAGTACCAGACGCCTGATGGCAAGGGCCAATTGCCGCCCCGCTTGCTGACTGAAGGCGCGCGCGTCAACCCCGAGTGGCTGGCTCGCTTCCTCGCTAACCCCGCCTTGAGTGAGAAGGATACCGACCGCGACGGGGTGCGCAGCTACTTGAAACTGCGGATGCCCACCTTTTATTTTTCTCCTATCGAGATTCGGAAACTTGTAAGATTTTTCCAAGCGCTGTCACAACAGCCTATGCCTTATATTCCGGTGAAGCAGGAGCCGCTCACGGAGCAGGAAATCGCCATGGCCAGGGCGCTGTTCACCAGCCCTGGGGCGCCCTGCTTGAAGTGTCATGCGATCGGGTCTCCCGCCCACGACCAGTACGCGACGGCGCCGAGTTTCCTGCTGGCCGCCGACCGGCTGAAGCCCGATTGGGCCCGCCACTGGATCCTCGACCCGGCGTTGATCGATCCCGGCACGGCCATGCCGTCAGGCTTGTTCAAGCTCCAGGCGGACCATTATGTTTTTGCCGGGCCTACGCCGCCGGCCTTCAAGACTTATAACGGCGACCAGGCGGAACTGCTGGTTCGCTACCTGTTCGAGTTGACTCCGCAGGAGCAACAACGGCTGATCCAGATGAGCGGGAGCAATTTGAATCCGGCGGCGGTAAGACCATCGACAACCGAGAATCGGCGCCTACTGCAGTCAAGGCCGGTGGCACAGGCACTCCTGCCTGTGCCACATGCAAGGCACGCATCAGCCATGGCGCAGGCAGGAGTGCCTGTGCCACCAGCTCATTAGCACAGTCAGAGCGCCCCACTCGAAGGGCGCGGAAAGGTCATTACCATGGAAAAACGAATCTTCCTTTCGCTCGCTATTGCGGCTGCATTGACCTTGTTCCTGGTCGCTTGCAGCAAGAAGACGGAGGAGACCGCCGAGCAGCCGGCGGAGACTACCTCCGCCCCGCAGCCAACTCCGATCGACCAATCTACGGTGGGCGAAGTCACCGGCAAAGTCTCCTTCGAGGGGACCAAACCGAAGCCCCATCGCATCATGATGGATCAAGATCCCAAATGCGTGCAGAAGCACAGCGGGCCGGTTTTTGCTGAAGATGATGCGGTCAACGCCGACGGCACGCTGCCCAACGTTTTTGTCTACGTGAAGGCGGGGGCGGAAAAATACGTTTTTGCGCCGCCTTCAAATGCCGTGACCCTGGACCAGGACGGCTGCATGTACAAGCCGCATGTGCTTGGGCTCATGGTAGGACAGACGCTGAGCATCGTCTCCAGCGACGACACCACTCATAACATTCACCCCATGCCCAAGAACAACCGCGATTGGAACATGTCCCAGGGGCCCGGCGCCGCTCCCATCGAGCAGAAATTCGCGCGTGAAGAAATAATGATCCCGGTGAAGTGCAACCAGCACCCCTGGATGCGCGCTTACATTGGCGTGTTGAAAACTCCCTTCTACGCGGTGACGGGTGGCGATGGCACGTACACCATTAAGGGCCTTCCGCCGGGTGACTACACCATCGGCGCTTGGACGGCGATTGGCGGCGGGGAGGGCCTAACTCAAGAGCAGAAAGTGACCGTGGGACCAAAGGAAACGAAGACGGTCGATTTCACGTTCAAGGGCTAAAAGTCGAGAGTCGAAAGTCGAGAGTCGAGAGTTGGCGGTCGACAGTTGAACTCCCCGCAAAGAACCCACTCTCGCTCCCTAGGAAGCTCAGCCCTCGCGCTCCCCGGGAAGTGCGGCCCTCTCCCTTGGGGAGAGGGTGGACCGCGACGGCGTTTTCACTAGCCGTCGCGGGCCGGGTGAGGGGTTGCTTCGGCATGCCAGCTCAGATACCGTTTTTTCCGAACCCTAGGGGGTAAGAGTTCATCTAAATTTAGAGGAAAGTCTCGCACTGTCTGTACAGGGCTTTTCGATCAAAATCTGACTGGTGTTTGTTCTTCACCTTGCCGCATGGTGGGGCGGGGAATTCTCGACAGGAGCAATGACCTATGGGGCTGGCAATTGCGCTGGTCGTAGTCCTTATCACCTTTCTCTCCGGCTATTTTTTCTTGGCCAAGACGTGGTGGTTCCCCGTCGATATCACAGCCAATTATGGGCACGCCATCGACCACCAGTTTATGTTGACGCTGGCGATAACGGGGGCCATTTTTGTGGTCGCTCAACTGGCGCTGGCCTATGCCGTCTGGCGTTATCGCGACCGTCGAGACGGGCGCAAAGCGGGCTATTCTCACGGTAATAACAAGCTCGAACTCACCTGGACCACGGCGGCGGCAATCATCTTCATCGGACTGAACCTCATGGGCTACCACATTTGGGCATTCGTCCACTTTATGGGCCCCCAGCCGGGATCAATGAGGGTGGAGGTTTGGGGGCAGCAATTCGCCTGGTACTTCCGCTACCCCGGTCCCGATGGCAAGTTTGGTCCCGTGCACGTGGAGAAAGTGGATGATGCCACGGGGAATTTTCTGGGCCTCGACCGCGATCACGATGCGGATTCCAAAGACGACGTCGTTACGGCCACGCTGGCTATTCCAGTTAATCAACCGGTGGAGCTCATCTTGCGCTCCAAGGACGTCACGCATTCGTTCTTCGTTCGCGAACTCAGATTGAAGCAGGATTTGGTTCCGGGGATGGAGATTCCCATCCACTTCACTGCCACAAAGGTCGGCAGGTACGAGATTGCTTGCGCGGAGTTGTGCGGTCTGGGCCACTACAAGATGCGGGCCTTCTTGGACGTGATGCCGCCGGAGGATTTCCAGAAGTGGCTTCAGAGCATGGCGCAGGCGCAGTAAGACAGGACTCGGGAGGACCATGGCTGTTCAGGGGATTCAATCGAAAGGTTTGAACATCTCCGTTGTTCCGCTGGAGGAGAGCGATTTACCTGAAGCGGATCGCGTGTTCCGGCTGGCATTCGGTACCTTTCTCGGCCTGCCAGATCCTATGCAGTTTCCTGGGGGTAGAGATTATATCCGGACGCGCTGGCGGGCTGCACCCTCGTCGGCCTTTTCCGCCAAGGTGGATGGCCGACTGATCGGCTCCAATTTTGCCACCCAGTGGGGCAGTTTTGGCTTCTTTGGGCCATTGACGGTCCGTCCGGACTATTGGGACAAAGGAGTGGCTAAGAAGCTGCTCGAACTGACCATGGATCTCTTTGCGCAATGGAATGTCCGACACGCCGGCCTGTTCACATTCGCCCACAGCACGAAGCATGTGGCCCTCTACCAAAAATTCGGATTCTGGCCCTGCTACCTGACCCTTGTGATGTCCAAGCCCGTGAGCGCGAACCCTGATCCACCGCCCTCGCGCTATGGCGCGCTCGACAAGGATGGCCAGGAGAAGTGCCTGACAGCTTGCAATGATTTGACCGATGCTATTTTCAGAGGCTTGAATGTGGAACGGGAAATCTCAGCCGTTAATTCACAGCAACTCGGCGACATGGTGCTGTTGTGGGATAACGGACGGCTGGTTGGCTTTGGAATCTGTCATTGCGGGGAAGGGACCGAGGCTGGACAAGGTTCATGTTACGTCAAATTCGGAGCGGTGCGGCTCGGACCGGGCGCGGAAGCCACTTTCGACCGGCTGCTGGGGGATTGCGAGCGGTTTGCCGCGACGCGAGGCCTTTCGCGGCTTGTTGCCGGGGTGAATCTCGCGCGCCACGCCGCCTATCGCAGAATGCTTGAAGCAGGCTTTCGCGCAGACCTTCAAGGGGTGGCAATGCAAAAACCGAATGAAGACGGATTTAACCGCCCGGACGTTTTCCTCATTGACGATTGGCGTTGAGCGTGCTGCGCCAGCAACAATGCAATCGGACCGTCGGAATATGGAAGGCACGAACATGACTGGTGTGGGAATTGGAATCTCGCGGCTGGGGCAGATCCAGGTAAGGGCGCATGATGTCGAGCGGGCGACCGCATTCTATCGGGATGTCCTCGGACTAAAGCTGCTGTTCAAGGCCCCGCCCGGTCTCGCATTCTTCGACTGCGAGGGAGTGCGGCTGATGATTGACAGCCCAGAGAAACCCGAGTTCGATCACCCCTCTTCCATCCTGTGCTTTGCCGTGCCCGACATTCAGGCGGCCCATGCGCAGATGAAGCAGAGCGGTGTGCGTTTTGAGGACGAGCCGCACCTGATCGCCAAAATACCGGACCATGACCTCTGGATGACGTTCTTCCGAGATTCGGAAGACAACTTGATGGCGCTCATGAGCGAGGTCGCGAGGTAGCGCGGACCTCCGCTTTTGAGGTCCGCGCCTCTCGCCTGTCATTCCGAGCGCCGCGAGGAATCTTGCTCTGCTGCGGAAGAAAGACCCAGGGCGAGATTCCTCGCTGCCCTCGGAATGACAGTGAGGGGTTCGGAATGGTAGCTGGCGGGTTGACGTAGGCTTGGAGGCATTTGATGGCAGAAGCACATGCGGAAGCGATTGAACGACACGAGGCGCCCAGGGGGTTCATCCGCAGGTACCTCTTTAGCCTCGATCACAAGGTGATTGGTATTCAGTATTACCTGCTGGCTCTCGTCTCGGTTTTTGTGGGCTTGACGCTTTCGATTTTGATGCGCCTTCACCTTGTTTGGCCGCAGGCCAGCGTCCCGCTGCTTGGCAAGCTCTCTCCCCTCGGCGCGCCAAACGGCGTGATTACCCCTGAATACTATCTTTCACTTCTGACTCTGCATGGCACGTTGATGGTCTTCTTCGTCCTGACCACAGCGCCGCAAAGCGGCTTCGGTAACTATTTCCTGCCGATCCAGATCGGGGCCGAGGACATGGCGTTCCCACGGCTCAATATGCTCTCTTTCTGGGTCACATTCGCAGCCTTCATCGTCTTGGTGGCTACGTTTTTCATCCAGGATGGCCCACCCATCGGCGGCTGGACATCCTATCCCCCTTTGAGCGCGGTAGGCGGCGCTGCCGGTCCCGGCATGGCGGTGGGCGAGAACCTCTGGATAGTTTCCATCGCCTTGTTCTGCGTCGCGTCGATGCTTGGCGCAATCAACTTTATCGCGACGACGCTTGATCTCCGCGCCCGAGGGCTCTCACTGATGAAGCTTCCCCTCACCTGCTGGGCATGGTTTCTGACTGCCATTTTGGGACTCCTTTCGTTTGCAGTATTGCTGGCGGCGGGAGCCCTTTTGCTGCTCGATCGAGTAGGCGGCACCAGTTTCTTCGTGCCCGGCGGCCTGATCGTGAGTGACAGGATCGTTCCACATTCCGGCGGCTCCCCGCTCCTTTGGCAACACCTTTTCTGGTTCTTCGGGCACCCCGAGGTTTACATCGCCATCCTTCCCGGCATGGGCGTGACTTCACACATCATTTCGACGTTCTCTCGCAAGCCGATTTTTGGCTATCGCGCTATGGTCTACGCCATGTCGGCAATCGGCGTGCTGGGCTTTTGCGTGTGGGGCCACCACATGTTCGTGAGCGGCATGAGCCCCTATTCGGCCTTTGCCTTCTCGATTCTCACCATGGCGATTGGAGTTCCCTCCGCCATCAAGACTTTCAACTGGATTGGCACGATGATCGGGGGCAAGATTCGCTTCTCACCTCCCATGCTGTTTGCCATAGGGTTCGTATCGCTATTTATCACAGGCGGACTCAGCGGCATCTTCCTGGGCCAGCCGCCCATCGACCTCTATTTCCACGACACTTATTTCGTCCTCGCTCATTTCCACCTGATCATGGGTGTGGCCGCAATCTTCGGAATTTTTGCCGGGACCTATTTCTGGTTTCCCAAGATGTTCGGCCGGATGATGAACGCGACGCTGGGAAAGATCCATTTCTGGATCACTTTTGTGGGCGTCTACGCGGTTTTCATGCCCATGCATTACCTTGGGCTGGAGGGGAACCCCCGGCGCTATTCGGAGTTAATCGACAATTTTCTGCTTCCGTTGATTACCGTGCACAGATTCATTTCCATCGCCGCGTTTATCACCGGTGGGGCGCAATTAATTTTCCTGTTTAATCTTTTCTGGAGCATGTTCAGGGGCGCAAAGGCGGCGGAGAATCCCTGGGAGGCTACCACGCTCGAGTGGACGATTCCATCCCCGCCCCCCTTCGACAACTTCGCCGGAAAGCACCCGGTGATTTATCACGGCCCCTATGAGTTCAGCGTGCCGGGCTCAGCAAAGGACTACGTCATGCAGAATTCACCGGAGAGCTGAAAGTATCGGGAGATCGGGTGATCGGGAGATCGGATGAACACGAAGGAAATTCGATACTTCCTGTTCTATGTTCGCCCGATCATCCGATCACCCGATCTCCCGATTGCCGGGTAGGAGCAAGGGGATTTCGATTAGAGGATGGAACGACTATAAGGGCTCACATGGCATCCACGACGCTAACACCAACCAAGCCGGAAGAAACCGTCGGCATCGATGACACCGGCCGGGGCGGAGGCGGCTTCCGCCCCAGCGACTTCGGCGGCGGGGGTGGCTGGGCCGAACGCAGAGTCCCTGAGCGGACTTATCGGCTGGGTATGTACTTCGCGCTGACCGGCATTGTGATGTTGTTCGCGGCCTTCACCAGCGCCTTGGTGGTCCGCAGAGGAATGTCGTTCGACTGGGTTTCCTTTAGCGTGCCCCGCGTCCTTTGGCTGAACACCTTCGTGCTCATGGCGAGCAGTGCGACCCTGGAATTCTCCCGCCGTTCGCTGAATTCGGGCTCGGCCCACGAATTCATCCGCTGGCTTTCGGCGACGGTCGTTCTGGGGCTGGGCTTCCTCGGTGGCCAACTGGTGGCTTGGCGTGAGCTGGCGTCGCGCGGGATTTATTTGGCCACGAACCCAGGCAGCTCTTTCTTTTACGTGTTGACGGCTGCGCACGGCCTCCACCTGCTGGGCGGCGTGGTTGCTCTTGGCTATGTTGTATCTCGCGCCCGGCGCATCGCGCGCGGCGTGGCGCGGCGGACGCCTGTGGACGTCACCGCGATTTATTGGCACTTCATGGATGCACTTTGGATTTACGTTTTTTTCATGCTCTTGAGATGGATGTGAAAGTTCTCTGTGTAGCGCGGAGCCCCGGTTTTGGGGGCCGCGGCTTGTCCGTGGACCAAAGAAAGAGCCGTGGACCCCAAAACCGGGCGTCCGCGCTACCTACGGGACTGCGGGGGGGGTAAGGATGGCTAGTCACGAAGTCTTGAGCGGAAATTTGGGACAAGTTGCGGAATCCACATGGGGTGGAGGTGTGGCGCCCTTTGCTACGGGCTCCAAGAAGCTGGGCATGTGGCTCTTCATTATCTCCGACGCCCTCACATTCTCCGCCCTGATCGTGGCTTACAGCTACGTTCGTGTGGCGAGCGATAACTGGCCCACGCCCTTCGAGTTCTATCCCGGCATTCTCAAGGCAACGCTCATGACTGTAATCCTTTTGAGCAGTTCCGTCACCATGGTGATGGCCGTGCGTGCGGCCAAGCTGGAAAACAGGGCGGGCGTTGTGAAGTGGTTGGCAGCGACCATGGCAGGAGGGTTAACGTTCGTCCTCATCCACGCCAGCGAATGGGCGGGTTTGATCGGGGAGGGCGTCCGCTTGTTCAAGAACCCCTGGGGAGCACCGTTGTTCGGGGCGGCTTTCTTCACTTTGACCGGATTGCACATGACGCATGTCTTCTGCGGCGTCTGCTACCTGGCCGTAGTCGCTGTGCTCGTCGCCAAAGGGAAACTTAGCTCGGAGGATGTGGAAGTCAGTGGGTTGTACTGGCACTTTGTTGACTTGGTGTGGATGTTCATCTTCCCCTTGGTGTACATACTCTCGGTGAAGATGGGGTGACAAGAGCCGAAAATCGAAATTCGAAAATCGAAATTCGGAAATCGAGATACCGCGCTATGGGTCATTCCCGCGTAAGAGGGAATCCACAACCGCGTAGACCACACCCTTCGGCGGGGTTGGGGCAGGCTTTGCGCGAGGGTGATGTTGTTCGTAGCGATTTTCGAGTTTCGAATTTCGGGTTTCGGCTGTTGGGGGAGGCTGCATGGATCAGACATCAAAGCATAGCGAAGGCGGCGTGAAGGTTTTCCTGGTGGTGTGGTTCTGGCTTTTGGCGCTGACGGGTGTGGAAGTCTTCCTCGGCTACAAGGCGTTTGAAGTGAAAATCATGATCGTCTTGTTAATGGGCCTTTCGGTGATCAAAGCTTCATTGATCATCGCCTACTTCATGCACTTGCGCTACGAAAAGCCCAGCATGGCGGCCACCTTGATGCCCGCCTTGGTGATGGTCATACTTTTGATGTTTATGGTGTTCCCGGATAGCTTTAGACTATTGGCGATGAGGCCACATTAGATGTTTCCCGCTAAATTGACGCGCTGGGCAGTAGGCTTGGCCGGTGTACTGTCGTCCTCCACTCTGGGCTATGCACAGGGCTGCGCGATGTGCTATACCACCGCGGCGGCTTCAAGAGCCGGCGCGATTCAAGCCTTGAGAAGTGGAATTCTCATTCTGCTTATCCCTGCTCTCACGATGTTTGCCGGCATCTTCGTGGTCATTTATCGTTCTCGGGACAGGTTTAACGGCGCGACTGAATGGCCCGCCGAGCGTGACCGGGAATTGCGAGAAATGCTTCGAGGAGTCGAGAGTCTTGACTCTCGACTCTCGACTTGAGGGATTCTCCCATGGCAACGAAACAATACAGTCCGTGGTTACATCGCTACGCCATATTCGTCGCAATTTGCACTTTTCTTCTGATTATCGCGGGCGCGCTGGTGACAGGTAATGACGCCGGCTTGTCCGTGCCTGATTGGCCGACTTCGTTCGGCAGCTTCCGCATGCCGCCCATGGTGGGCGGGGTCAAGTTTGAACACGGCCACCGCATGATCGCGGGGGTGGTGGGAATCCTGACGATAATTCTTGCCCTGGCACTGTGGATCAAGGATTCCAGGCGTTGGGTGAAATGGCTTGGGGGGGCCGCCGTGCTGGCCGTGCTGGCCCAGGCTGCCCTGGGCGGCATTACAGTTCTATTCTATTTGCCTGTGGCCATCTCGACGAGTCATGCCACGCTGGCCCAAGTCTTTTTCTGCCTCGCCGCGAGCCTGGCCTTTTTCACGCGAGCCGGCTGGCGATGGGACGAGCCCAAGCTTGAAGACGCTTCCATTCCCTCCCTCCAGCACCTGACCGCGGCCACGACGGGCGCTATTCTCGTGCAGTTGGTTTTGGGGGCCGCGTACCGCCACTCCGGGATGGGCCTCGGACCCCACATCTTGGGCGCCTGCGTGGTCACCATGCTGGTGGCCTGGGTGGTCACCCGCATCGCGAGGAAGTTCGCGCCAGAGCCCGCGCTCTTGAAACCTGCGCTTTTGCTGGGCGGCTTGGTCATGCTGCAACTCTCCCTCGGCCTCGGCGCTTACGTGGTGAAGATGGCTGACCGGAACGCGCCTCAACCTCTGCCCCCGGTGGTGAACATGACCACCGCGCACGTGGCGGTGGGCGCGCTGGTGCTGGTGACAAGCCTTTACCTGACCTATCAGACCCATCGCTTTCTCGCGGCTCCGACTGAGGCGGTGAAGATCGCTCGGGCACCGCACGGAGCGGCCATATGAACCGCGAATCAGACAACCCGGGAGTCAATGCCGCGTCGCTGCCAACCGGCACGCTGCGGCAGGGGCTCGCGCGCCTGACGGATTACTGGACACTAACCAAGCCGGAAGTGAATTTCCTGGTCCTGGTAAGCACGTTAGTGGGGTTCTATCTCGCTTCGCGCGGCCCGTTGGATTTCTCCCGCTTGTTGCATACCCTCCTGGGCACCCTGCTCGTGGCCAGCGGCACCGGGACGCTGAACCAATACATCGAACGCCAATCGGATAAGCACATGCGCCGAACCGCCAATCGCCCCCTGCCGGCGGGGAGGCTAGCTCCGCCTGAGGCGCTCTGGTTCGGCATCGCGCTTGCCTCGATCGGCGGCTGGGAGTTGTGGGCGTTCACGAACCCCTTGACCAGTGAGTTGGCTTTGTTAACACTTTTCGCCTACCTCCTCTTCTACACCCCACTCAAGAAAAGAACACCACTTTGCACGCTGGTGGGGGCCTTCCCGGGTGCCATGCCGCCGCTCATCGGCTGGGCGGCGGTTCGCAACAGCCTGAGCCCCGACGCCTGGGCGCTTTACGCCATTCTCTTCCTCTGGCAGTTCCCGCACCTGTTGGCGATTGCCTGGATGTACCGCGAAGACTACGCCCGTGCCGGCCTCCAGATGCTTCCGAGGAACGACCGCCAAGGCCGGGCGACGGTGCGGCAAATTCTGGGGTATTCACTCGTATTGTTGCCTGCGAGCCTGGTGCCTGTCTTCCTGGGGCAGGTGGGGAAGGCCTATTTGGTGGGAGCCTTGGTGCTCGGGTTTGGCTTTCTTCACTATGGCATGCGCTTGGCGGCTCACCGGTCGAATTCATTGGCCCGGCGCTTGGTCATTGCCTCAATCGTGTATTTGCCTTTGGTCTTCGCCTTGATGATGGTGGACAAGAGATCCGGTTAGTGTCTTGTTTCCCGATCACCCGATTCCAGGACGCTAAGCGTTCCCTGGCCGTTCCTGTGCGAGCTTTGCTTCCAACTGCTCAATGGCCGAATTCAACCAATCGAGGAGAGCCATTTCAGCCTCTTCACGGTCCTTGCTGTCTTCAAGGGAGCTGATGCTTTCACCACGTTCGTTCAAGGGGATGAAGTGGCAAGGGATGTCCTCGTCCCGGTGCTCCTCCGGCACCCATTCCCACAATAGGCATTGGTTGCAGGGGTGCCGCTTGACCACTTCGTCGAAATTCAAGCACGTGACCGAATCGCGGAAGAGCCTGGTGGGTTTCCATGGAGTGCGGACGGAGCGACCATATCCACCGTTTTTCAAAATGTCTCTCTCCAACTTCAGTTGGTCTATAATCTCCTTGAGGTCGCTTGGCATGGCCGTCTTGCCTCCTTCAGGATTCCAGGGGTGGAGCCCCATCAGCGCCGAGTATCGCACACCCGATCTGGAGCAATTTCGTAGCCAATGGCAACACGTTGATATAAAGCAACTTATGGTCAATCGAGAACAACACGAACGGTTCAGGGTGGGTCAGAATGCCCACCCTCGGTCGCCCCGAGGGGGAAACTGAATGGCTGAAAGCGAATCTGCAACTCCTCTTAGCTCCGGCGAGGAGCCCCAGCCCCTACTCGAGGGACTGGTCTTATTGGCGCTCTGCTTTCTGGTGGCCGTGATGGGGTTGGCGGTCGTGGCTTGGGAGGCGATTAGCGGCAGGATTCTCTCCATTGACGGCCTGTGGCTAAGCCTGATCAGCCTGACCTTGGCGGCAGTGTTCGGCGGCAACCTCGCTTGGTCGTTTTACACTGGTGAAGCGCAGCAAGTGTTGCGCGACTTGCGCAAAGGGTCAGGGCCCGATATCGCCTCAGACAAGAAGCAGCCGACCAAAGCATGATCTCCTACCTTCCCTCCGTCGACGCCAGCCTGAATGCCGCCAGTGCCATCTTCTTGGTGGGGGGATTCTATTTCGTTCGAAAAAAGAACATCCGAGCTCACAAGGCTTGCATGCTTTCAGCTTTCGCGACCTCAATGATTTTCCTGGCCTGCTACCTCACGTATCACTACGTTCACGGGACCACCCACTTCCTTGGGCAGGGGGCGGCCCGAGGATTCTACTTTGTCCTCCTCGGTTCGCATACCGTCCTTGCGGCACTCATCGTTCCTTTGGCCGTCACCACGCTTTACCGCGCTTGGCGGGCGCGCTTCGAGCAGCACAAACGCATTGCCCGTTGGACACTGCCCGTTTGGCTTTATGTCTCGGTGACGGGCGTGGTGGTTTACTTGATGCTTTATCACCTCTATCCGGCACGGTGACTCGTTTGACTCTTGCACAGAGCGCGTTATAATGGGCACTCGCAATACCAGTCCCCTACGAGGAGGATCCTACGGGGAATCTCTC
>Ga0187784_10002442_pt1 | contig 14896 bp, 16 predicted proteins | sample 1015_SJ02_MP15_2_FD_132964 | JGI IMG/M metagenome (GOLD analysis project Ga0187784, IMG submission 132964) | Tropical peat soil microbial communities from peatlands in Department of Meta, Colombia - 1015_SJ02_MP15_20_MG | ecosystem: Environmental > Terrestrial > Soil > Wetlands > Peat | place...
CGCGACGGGATGCGTTGCGTGGGCCTCGGCCCACGCGATCCGGACCGACGACCTCGCCCCCCGGCTCGAGGAGGCGAAGACGCTCCTCGCGACCGAGGGCGTCTCCCCGGCGTTCTACGAGCGGATCGATGCGATCTGGAACGCGGTCCGCGATCGCGTGCCGACGCCCAACGCGTCCGCGGTGCGACCCGCGTCCGCGACGGCCGCCGCCGGACCCGAGGAAGCCTAGGGACGCGTGTCCGAGGACCCGCGCCCGAAGCACCGGCGCACCGTCGAGCGGGGAGAAGGCGAGGTCACGAACTGGCCCCGCGGTCTCGTGAGCTACGTGCCGAAGGGCCCCGCGGACGAGTCGCCCTCGCCCGACGAGGACCGCACGGCGAACCGTCTTGAGCTCGCGGCGCGCCTTCTCAGCCTGCTGCGCGCCCGCGGGGAGGACGTCGACGCCGAGCTCAGCCAACTGCGGGCCGCCGAGCGGGCGTACGAGCGGCGGGATCGCGCCCGCGCCACCGCCCTGGTCGAGGACCTCCTGGGGCGTCTCCAATCCCGGACTAGCTCCGCCGGCGGCGCCGAGCCGAGCCGTTAAGGTCTCCGGCGCGTCGGACGCGGCCATGCCGTCTCCGCGGTTCGGCACGTTCTCGATCGTCGCGTACGAGAGGGAGACCGCGACCTGGGGCGTCGCGGTCCACTCGAAGTTCATCGCGGTGGGCGCGGTCGTGCCGTACGCCGAAGCGGGCTCCGGGGCGGTCGCGTCGCAGGCGGCGGCGAACGCCCGCTACGGCATCGAGGGGCTCGCCCTGATGCGGCGAGGCCGACGGGCGAAGGACGTCGTCCGCGAGCTCACCGACGCGGACCCCGGGCGGGACGAGCGCCAGGTCGGCGTAGTCGATGCGAAGGGCGATGCCGCGGCGTTCACGGGAGCCAAGTGCATGGACTGGGCGGGGCACGAAGTGGGAGACGGGTTCACCTGCCAGGGGAACATCCTCTTCGGGCCGGCCGTCGTCGCGGCGATGGCTCGGGCCTACGAGACGACCGGTGGCGACATCCTCGACCGCCTGCTCGCCGCGCTGGTCGCGGGACAGCGGGAGGGCGGCGACCGCCGCGGGATGGAATCGGCCGCGCTGCTCGCGGTCCGGGCCGGCGGCGGGTACGGCGGCGGCAACGACCGGTGGGTGGACGTGCGCGTGGACAACCATCCGTCGCCGATCGAGGAGCTGCGCCGCGTGTTCCGTCTGTACGACATCACGATGCTCAATCGCGAGGACCCGGCGACCCTCCTACGGATCGACGGGGACGTGGCGCGGGGGATGCAGCACGACCTCGGCGTCCTCGGCTTCTACACCGGCCGGTTCACCGGGACGTGGGACCCGGTGAGCGCGGCGGCGTTCCACCGGTTCATGGGAGAACACAACTTCGAGAACCGCGAGCGGGATGACGGGCGCGTCTGGCCATCGATCGTGGAGTATCTGCGCCGGCGTGCGGGGGCCGAAGTCGAGCGCCGTTCCCAGACCGCCCCGATCGTCCCCCACGCGCTCGATCGGGGCCCCGGGTCCGGTGCGCCCCCAGGAGGTGCGAGATCCCCGCCCCCGACGAAGAAGCCCCCGACCTCGAGCTGACCGTCGAGCTCCGGCGGCGCTGCGCCAACCCCGAGGAGGCCGTGGCGCTCCGCGCCGCGGTGGCGGCGGACAATCCGCCGTACGTCCGGGTGTCGACGCAGGGGAACGACCTCGAGATCCGACTCTCGGCCCGGTCCGCCGCGAGCGCTCGAGCGACGCTCGAGGATCTCCTCGCCTGCCTCCAGGCCGCCGAACGCGCTCGACGGCCGAACGGACCGGCGGCCGCACCGGAGGCGGCGGCTCCGGGCGATAGAGAAGCATAAGGGGACCCCGCGGATTTCCCCCCGATGGCGGGCCCCTCGGACGGCGCGGCGCGCCGCCCACTTCCCGCGCCGCTGGGTCGCTACGCCGCGGGGGTCGCGATCACCGTCGTCGCGATCCTGAGCCAGTACTTCGTTCCCCAGAACGTGCCCGCCCTGCAGGTCGTCTACTACAGCCTTCCGGGGGACCTCTTCGTCGTCTACGGGATCCCGATCCTCGCGTTCGCCGTTCTGGTCGGAGCTGGCCCGCTGCGGAACTGGCCCGCGAACGTGGATACCGCGACCTGGCAGGGGCTCCGCTGGTTCGGGGGCCTGGGTCTCCTCGCGCTCTTCATCATCTTCGTCCTGACCATCGTCTACGAGCTGATCGACCCGTCGGCGCTCGCGCTGCTCAGCAAACCGAACCCCGCGCTGACGCAGGCCCAGGGGAACCCCTGGTTCTGGGTCGGGTTCTCGTTCGTCATCGGGGCGCTCGAGGAGACGATCTTCCGGGGCTGGATTTTCGGCTACTGGCGCGATCGCTCGGCGGGCTGGATCGTGCCCGCCTTGTGGACGAGCGTGGTGTTCGCGGGGGTCCACGTCTACTACGGCCTGACCTACGAGGCGGCGTACCCGCTGATCTTCCCCAGCCTCTTCCTGACCGGTGTCGCGTTCGCGGCCACCTACCGCGCCTCGGGCGGCAATCTCGTCATCGTGGCGCTGATTCACGGGGCGAGCGACGCGACCGCGTTCCTGACGATCATCTCGCTCGGCCTGGGTGTGGCCCTGCACTACCTCATCATCGGCGTGGGCGCGATCATCCTGCTGATCCAGTACTTCGGAAAGCAGGAACTGCCGCCCAACCTCGTCTACCCGCAGCCGTGGCCCGCCCCCCCGCGGTCCCCCGGCCCGCCGGCACCACCGGCGGGAGCGGTCCAGGGCTAGTCCGACGGGGAGCGGATCAGTTCCACCCAGATCCCGTCGGGGCCCTCGTAGTAGGCGACCATGACCTTCCCCTTCCAGCGGAAGTCGAAGACCTTCTTCGCGCCCGCGGCGACGAGCCGCTTCGCGGCCTTCGCCACGTCGTTCACCCGGAACCCCAGGTGGTCCATCCCCTCGCCCGGAACGAAGGGGGTCGCGAACTTCGAGCCGCGCGGGTACCAGTTCAGCTCGAGCTGCTGGTGGGAGATCCGGTCCTCGAAGAGCACCCAGACGCCGCCGTGCTCCTCCCGTCCGCGCCGCACCTCGATGAGCCCGAGCCCCTCGGTGACGAAGCGGATGGCGCGACGCAGGTTCGTGACGCGGATGCCGGCGTAATCCAGGTACATGGGGGAGGCCTCCGCGACCCCCTCCCCCCGGGGGCTAAGAGGTTGCCGGCGCCGGGCCGTCAGCATGATGTAAGGGACCCGTGTCGGGCGACGCGCATGGACGACCCCGAGGCGACGATGCGCCGGGCCCTGACCAGCGCTCGTACGATCGCCGTCGTCGGGCTCTCCGACAAGCCCGAACGGGATTCGCACTCGGTCGCGCGGTACCTCCAATCCCAGGGCTACCGCATCGTGCCCATCAATCCCATGCTGGCCCGCGTGCTCGGCGAGCCGTCGTACCCCTCCCTCGCGGCGGTCCCACCGGACGTGCGCATCGACATCGTCGACGTGTTCCGACGGAGCGATCAGGTTGCCCCCGTCGTCGACGAGGCGATCGCGCGGCGTTCCCCCGTCGTCTGGATGGAACTGGGTGTCGAGAACGCCGCCGCCACCGCCAGGGCACGGGCCGCCGGACTCCTCGTGTACGAGGATCTCTGCATCATGGTCCAGCATCGACGATTGCACATCCCGCCGATTGCGCCGGGAGGCGCCTAGGGGACCGTGGTCGCGAGCGCCGCCCCGAGCGGGACCTCCACCACCCCCCCGGGCGGCGCGGAGGTCCGGGACCGCGGGATCGTCCGCCTGGAATCGATCCGCGCCGCGCGATGGTCCGTCGACGGGACGGCGAAGGTCGCCCGGGACGTGGACGTCGGCGACGTGACCAGCCGGGGAGCGCTGTCGATCGGTGGCAAGCTCGTGGCGAGCACGTTCCAGGGCCGGGGATCGGTCGAGGTGGAAGGTCCGGTCGACGTGGCGGCCACGCTCTCGGCGAGCGGGGAACTGCGGGCCGCCAGCGTCCACGCGGGCGACCTCGAGTTCCGGGGCATCTTCCGATGTGCCGGCGCGATCCGGGTCGATCGGCTCGCCTCATTCCGTGGCTCCATCGAAACGGCCGAGATCTCGGCCCAGGTGCTCCAGTTGGAGGGGGGCGCCCGCGTGCCGGGCACGCTGCGAGCGACCTCCGTCCATGCACGCCTGAAGGACAGCTCCGAGCTCGGGACGATCGTGGGGGGGTCGGTCTTCGTACACGCCCGGGTCCCGAACATCGTGGACAGGGTCCTGCTGCACACGTGCACGGTCACGGCGGACCGCATCGAGGGAGAGGTCGTCGACCTCGAAGGGGTCGACGTCGACTTCGTCCGGTCGCCCCGGATCACGCTCGGGCGCGACTGCCACGTGACGCGCCTGGAGGGAACGGTCGTGCGCCAGCACCCATCCAGTCACGTGGGCCCGGAGTCCCGGTCGCCGGCCCCGTACGGGCTGCGTCGCTGACGGCGGGCGATTCGGACACATGCTCCCCACCCCGGTGCACCTCCAGGACGGACGTTCGGCCGTCGTCCGGTCGGCGACACCGGCGGATGCCGAGGTATGGATCGCGAACGTCAACGCGGTCGCCTCCGAGGGGATCTACCTGATGACCGAGCGGTTCACCCGGACCGTGGAGGAGATCCGCGTCCAGTTCCGGGACGCGGACCCGAGGACCGCGCTGTGGCTGATCGGCGAGGTGGACGGCGTGGTGGTCGCCGGGGGGAATTTCTCCCGGGGTCTCCCCGTGAAGTCCGCGCACACCGCGAGCCTCGGCGTCTTCGTTCTCCGCGAGTACCGGGGGCTGGGGCTCGGCGAGGCCCTGATGCGCGCGGGGATCGAGTGGGCCCGGGAGGTCGGGATCCGAAAGCTAAAGCTGGGGGTGTTCGCCACCAACGAACGCGCTCTCGCGCTGTACCGCCGCCTCGGGTTCACGGAGGAGGGGCGGTTGCGGGGTGAGGTCATACTGGGTGGCGTGCCCGTCGACGAGATCCTGATGAGCCGATGGCTGTGAGACCGCCGGGGCGAGGAGCTTGGCGTTGCTGAGGTCCTTCAGGAACTGGGCGACGCTCGATAGCGAGTTTTCCTGCCACCAGACGTAGAGGGTGTGCACGCCGAGAGACTCGAGCTCCTGCGCGCAGGCGAACCCCACGGCCGCGGACACCGCGTGGGGGAGCGTGCTCTCCGTGCCACCGATCGTGATCTGGAACGTCGCCGAACCCGACCTTCCCGCCGCCGCGTACTGCGCGAGCACTACCGAGACGGCGCGCGCGTAGTCCGTCGGCGACTTCTGGCAGAAGAGCTGGGTCTGGATGTCCAGCACGTCGACGATCCGGGCGAGGGTCGCGTAGTTCCAGTCGTACTGCGAGAGATAGGCCTTCAGGAGCGGGATCCCGGTCGGATACCCGACGCTCTGGATCCCGTACTCGGTTGCGATGTCGGCGACCGTACGGAAGTTCTTCTCGGTGGCCTCAAAATTGTAGGAGAACTCCGGCTCGTAGTGCGCTTCGTAATCGTAGGTGACCCCTGCGATGTCGGGGCCTACGCTCTTCGCGACGTCGCGGTAGCGCGAGATCCCTGAGACGTGGACGTAGATCGTCGCCCACGGGTACGCCGCGTGGAGCTCCTCCGCCCATTTGTCGACGCCCCTCACGCTGGGATCCGTCTTTCCGCCGGCAAGGAGGTCGAAGACGTCCCCCCGGTGGATGTAGGGCTTGAGCTTCGTGAGGAGCGACTCGACCTCGGGCTGCCCGCTCACCACGAAGGTGATCTTGAAGGTCGACGAGCTCAGCAGCGAGAGGTTCACTCCGGAAACTTCGGCCGGCAATACGGCGACGCCCGTCGGGACGAGGACCACGGTCGGGGACGGAGCCAGGAGTCCGTTGCCGAGAACGGTCGCGATCATCACGGTCGCGACGATCACGCCGAGGAACGCCGCCGAGACGTCCCGGAGCGTGCGTCGCGCCGAGGGGCGCAGTGGGGTCACTGCGCTCTTAACCTGGGGCCGGTATAAGTGGGAGAGATTGTAGGAGATTTTCGCCGTCGATCGCCGATTTTCGCAGCACAGCTTGCGCATTTCGCCCATCGGTCGCCACCACCGTGATCTCTACCGGGACCGGGCGCGCCCCGTGATCTCGCGCGGCGGATCCGTTCGGACCCCGCTCGCGCGTCGACGCGGCTAGTCGCGTCCGATGTCGGAGAGGAATTGGAGCAGGTCGGGAAGGCCGCCCTCGTCCCACCAGAGGTAGAGGGTGTGGACCCCGAGGCTTTCGAGCTGCTGCGCGCACGCATACGCCGTCGGCGCCGTGACCCCGTGGGGAAGGTCGGTCGTCGCATTCCCGATCGAGATCTGGAAGTACGGGCGTGCGAAGACGCCGGCCGCGGCGTACTGATCGAGGACCACGCTGACCACGCGCGCGTAGTCCGTCGGCGACAGCTGGCAGAATAGCTGCGTCTGGATGAAGAGCTGGTCGACCGTGCGCCCGAGCTTCCCGTAGTCCCAGTCGTAGGTGTCCAGGTACGCGCTCAGGAGGGGAATGCCGGTCGGGTAGCCGACGCTCTCGAGGCCGTACTCGTGGGCGATTCGGGAGACGTTGGCAAAATTGTCGACCGTCTTCGAGAAGTTGAACGTGAATTCGGGCTCGTAGCCCGGCTCGTAGTCGTACGACATCCCGGTGATGTTCGCGTCCATGTGCGGCGCGAGCTCGGAGTACGAGAGGATCCCGGATGTGTGGACGAAGATCTTCGCGTCGGGGAACGCCGCGTGGAGGTCCGAGGACCCCCGGTCGACGTTGCGAACGCTCGAGGTGATGTTCCCGTCATTCCCGGCGAGGATATCGAAGGAGTCGCCGGGAAGTATGTAGGGGCTCACGTTCGTGAGAAGCGTTTGCACCTCCTGTCCGTCGGTCGCGGCGAAGGTGATGTTGAAGAAGTTCGCCGGCGGGGGTCCGGTGGTGTTGTTCGTGGTGCCGTTCGGCGGGACGCCGCCCCCTCCCCCCGGCGGCCACGGCGGATCCGAGATGGACCATCCCGAGCGCGGGTCCGGAGCGGTCGATACCGCCGCGGCGACCGCCGCCACCGCGACGAATATCACGATCGAGTGTGTGGGCAGGACGCCACGTGGACGTCGAAACCCTGCAAAAGAGCGGGGCACTGCGGCTAGATTCGTAGATGTGTATAAGTGCGTATGGTTAAGACGCGGTTTTGGCGCGCCCGTGGGGGAACGGCCCGCACGTACTGCGCCGACCCGCGCCAGGTTGGCGCGGGTCCCGACCTATCCCCGACCGATGTCGGCGAGGAACGTCAGGAGGTCCGGGAGCGCCCCCTCGTTCCACCACAGATAGAGCGAATGCAGGCCGAGCGGTGCGAGCTCCGCCGCGCAGTCGTACGCGGGCTCGGCCGTCACCCCGTTCGGAAGGGTGGTCGTTGCGTTGCCGATCGTGATCTGGAACTCCGGCAGGGACGGGAGGCCCTCGGTGGCGTACTGCCCCAGGACCGTCGAGAGGGCCTCCGCGTACGTGCTCGCCCCGGCCTTGCAGTACGTCTGCGTCTGGACGGTCAGCGCGTCGACCGTTCCGGCCAGCGTGGCGTAGTTCCAGCCGTAGACCGCGAGGTTGGGCTCGAGGATGGGCCGACCGACGGGGTACCCCACGCTGGCGACGCCGTACGCTTGGGCGATCTCGCTCACGTTCCGGAAGTTCGACAGGGTCGCGGTGAAATTGAAGGTGAATTCGGGCTCGAACCCGGGTTCGTAGTCGTACAGGATCCCGCTGACGTTCGTGCCGACCCCTGCGGCCATCTCGGCATAGTGGGTGAGGCCCGCCGTGTGCGCATAGATCGGGTGCCCCGGGAACGCGTCGCGCAGTTCGGCCGCCCAGCGGTTGACGTTGGGGACGCTCAGCGTGGAATTTTCCGGGCTCCCGGACACGAGATCGAAGGAGTCGCCGGGCTCGATGTACGGCCGGACCGTCGTGAGCAGCGACTCAACCTCCTCCGTGCTGTTCGCGGCGAAGGTGATGTCGAGGGACGGAAGCGGTGTCGGAGGGGGAGCGGAGGGCGCGGGCCGCCACCACCCGAACACCGCGACGCCAACCACGAGGATCGCTACCAGCACGACGGCCACGGCCGTCAGGAGGTAGGCGAGTCGATGCCGCGCGCGGGTCGGGGCTCCCACCTTCCGACGACCCCGAGCGCGGTATTTCTGGCTGGCGTGCGCCCCGGCGACGCTCGGGGGCCCCGCTACGGCCCTGGGGCGGTGGGCACGTAGCGTTCGGTCCACTCCTCGACGAGCTCGTCGCGACGGGGCTTGTACACGCTCGCATAGAACTGGCGGCCAGAGCGCAGGGTCTCCGCGTCGAACTGGTCGACGATCCGCAACGACTCGGCCCACGCCCGGTGGAAGTTCTCCGCGTTCCCGAAGCGGGCCGCGATCTGTCGCTGGAAGTCCGCCTCGGTCTGGTCCTCGCCTCCGATGGTGAACAGCAGCTTCGGGCTCTTCGGGTCCCGGTAGGCGAGCTCGTCGCCGAGCAGGTACGTCTCCTCGGACCGGGGGGGCCGGGGCACCCCGTCCTTGCGCGCGGCCTCCCCGGAGGGGGTCCCCCCGCCTCCCCCGCGGAAGCCACGCTTCGCGGCCGCGTAGAAGATCGACCGATTGAGACCCCAGGAGTGGGCCGATTCCTCGGGCAGTCCCAGGCGGCTCGCGCGCGCGGCCTGAAGCATGGCCATCACGATGAACCGGCTGATCCGTCGCGGCGGCGATCTCGGCACGACCACGTCCCTCGGGCCGTGCTCCCGAGGCGTACGGTGCTATATCAGGGAACGACACGGCCGGGGAACGCGAATCGACGCGGACGGGACCGGGGCCGCCCGGGCCGAACGACCTTATGTTGCGACGGTCCGTCGTCCGCTCCGATGAGCGAGGAGGAGGCGGGCTCCGCCGCGCCGCCGTCGCACGTGGTCCACGAGCGGGTGATCACGTACTGGGAGCGGACCGGCGTGCCCGCGGCGGCGCTGATCCGCCCGGGCACCGGCCCGGTGTTCCGGTTCACGGAGGGCCCGCCCACCGCGAATGGGGCACCCCACATCGGCCACCTGATCTCCCGGATCCTCAAGGACGTCGAACTCCGCTACCACCGGATGCGCGGCGAGCCGATCGTGAGCTCGATGGCCGGCTGGGACTGCCACGGCCTGCCGGTCGAGCTCCAGATCGAGAAGCGTCTCGGCGTGAAATCGAAGAGGGAGATCGAGGCGTACGGCGTCGAGCGGTTCTGCGACGCGTGCCGGGCGTCGACGCTCGAGGTCGCGTCGGTCTGGCAGGAGATGAGCCGACGGCTCGGCTACTGGCTCGACTACGAGCACGCCTATCGCACGATGGACGCCCCGTTCATGGAGAGCGTGTGGTGGTCGCTGAAGACGCTCTTCGACCGGGGCCTGCTCGAGAAAGGACACTACGTGCTCCCGTACTGCCCCCGCTGCGAGACCCCACTGTCCTCGCACGAGGTCGCCCAGGGATACCGCGAAACCACCGACCCGTCGGTCACCGTGCGCTTCCGGCTGCTCCTGCCGAGCGGCGAGGCGCGGGAGCTCCTCGTCTGGACGACGACGCCCTGGACGTTGCCCGCCAACATGCTCGTCGCCGCGAAGGCCGATCTCGAGTACTCGGTCGTGCGCACGTCGGACGGCCACGAGGTCGTGCTCGCGAGCGCCGCCGTGCCCCGGTACTTCCCCGAGGGCGCGCAGGTGGTCACGACCTTCTCCGGGCGCACCCTCGACGGCGTCGCCTACCTCCCCCCGTTCGACACCCCAGGCCCCGGCCCCGGGCGGTTCCGCGTGGTGCTCGACGACTACGTCTCCACCGAGGACGGGACCGGATTCGTCCACGTCGCGCCGAGCTTCGGCCCCGAGGACTACCGGATCGGGGCGCGCGAGAAGGTCGGGGTGTTCGATCCGCTCGACAACCGCGGGGTCTTCACCGACGCGGTCCCTCTCGTGCGCGGAAAGTCGTTCAAGGCGGCCGATCCGCTGCTCGTGAAGGACCTCGCGGACCGCGGTCTCCTCTTCCGATCGGAAACGATCCGGCACACGTACCCGTTCTGCTGGCGGTGCGACACCACGCTCCTCTACCGAGCGCTCGACTCCTGGTTCGTGCGCACCTCGCGCGCCTCCGAGCGATTGGTCCGGCACAACGCGACCGTCCACTGGGTCCCCGAGTACCTCCGCGATGGGCGGTTCGGCAACTTCCTCACGGAGGCGAAGGACTGGGCGCTCTCGCGCAACCGCTACTGGGGGACTCCGCTGCCGATCTGGGTCTGCCCGGACGGCCACCCGACGTGCATCGGAAGCTTCGCGGAGCTCGCCGAACGGCTGGGGGCACCGCTCCCGTCGCCCTTCGATCCCCACCGGGTCACGGTCGACCGGTTCGTCCTGAGCTGTGCCACCTGCGGTCAGCCGGCCCGGCGCGAGCCGTACACGATCGATGGGTGGTACGACAGCGGGTCGGCTCCCTTCGCCCAGTTCCACTACCCGTTCGAGCCCGGTCCGTTCGACCCGGCGCTCCCGCTCGATTACATCGCGGAAGGCCTTGATCAGACGCGCGGTTGGTTCTACTCGCTCCTCGTGATCGCGACCCTCCTCTTCGATCGCCCGGCGTACCGCACGTGCGTCGTGAACGGAATGGTCCTCGACGAAGAGGCGCGCAAGATGTCGAAGTCGAAGGGCAACGCGATCGAGCCGATGTCGCTCCTGGCCCGGTTCGGCGCGGACCCGGTCCGCTGGACGTTCCTCTCGATCGACTTCACCGAGCCGATGCGCATGGGGGAGACGATCATCCAGAAGACGAGCGCCCGCACCATCGGAACGCTCGCCAACGTCGTGACGTTCTACCTCGAGAACGCCCGCGCGGACCGGCTGTTGCCCGCGTTCGATCTGCCCCGGTCGACGGCGGTGCTCGATCGTTGGCTGCTCTCCCGCCTGGAAGCTACGCGCTCCGCGGTCGACGCGGGGCTCGCCGACGCCGACCTGCGACGCGCCGCCAGCGCCGTCCGCGAGCTCGTCGACGATCTGTCGACCTGGTACCTACGCCGCTCCCGGCCGAGGTTCTGGTCCGCCGAAGGATCGCCGGACCGCGTCTCCGCCCACGCCACGCTCTCGTACTCGCTCCTCGGACTGGCCCGGATCCTGGCCCCGCTCCTCCCGTTCACCGCGGAGTGGATCCATCAGGAGGTCGGGGAACTGGCCTATGCCGAGCGCGACCGCTCGGTGCACCTCGCCCCGTGGCCGGAGCGGCTCGCCGAGCGGTCCGTCGAGCTGGAGGGCGCGATGACCGAGCTTCGGGAACTCGTCGAGATCGGCCGGGAGCTGCGCCACCGCGCCGGTGTCAAGGCCCGGATGCCGCTCGAGGAGCTCCTCGTGTTCGGTCCCCCCTCCGCCGGCCTCGCGGCGCTCGGCGCGGAGGGAGAGGCCCTGCTCGCGGACGAACTGAACGTCAAACGGATTCGGCGGGCCTCAGCCGCCGAACGAGCCGGGCTTCCCGAGGACGATTGGGTGGTGCGGGAGGACGCCGGGGCCCCCGTCGCGGCCCTGCCCCGGCGACCTACCGCCGCGCTCCGGGAGGAGGGTCTCGCCCGGGAGGTCGCCCGGCGTCTCCAGCAGACCCGCAAGGAGCTCGGGCTCCGCTACACCGACCGCGTGGCCGTCACGGTCGGGGCCACCGGAGCGCTCCGCGCGGCAATCGAGCGGCGGCGCGAGGTCCTCGCCCACGACCTGCTCGCCGACCCCCTCGAGGTCGTCGAGGGTCCCCTCGCCGCGGAAGCGGACGTCCGCCAGTGGGACGTGGACGGGCTCAGCTTCTCCGCGCGGATCGTGCGTCGCCCTCCGTGACGGCAGGTTCGTCGACGAGTTCACCCTCGGGCGAGCCCTCGCGGAACACCTCGGCCTGGAACCGGCGGATCACGACCCCCGGGCTCCGCCAGGCCGTCGGCGGGAGCCCCGCCTTCTCGCACGTTCCGGCGAGGAATTCCTCGGCCGACCAGCCCTGCTCGGGCGCTACCTGAGGGAGTAAGAGACCGCTGCGACGGGAGCTCTCGACGATCAAGCCGTCCCGCCCGACCCGGACGGCGGCCGCGATCGCGTCCGGATCGCCCCCCGGGATCGGTTCGGGTACCGTGAGCACCGACACCTCGACCGTGAGCGCGGAGAGCTCGTCGGCCCGGATCGGCCGGAACCGGGGATCGTCGAGCGCGGCCGACGCGGCCGCGCGCTCGAGCGCGTGGCCGAGGGGGAAGACGGGCAGGACGTAGCCGATGCAGCCGCGCAATCGATCGCTCGGATACTCCCGGAGGGTCACGAAGACGCCGCGCGGCTCGGCGAAGACGCTTGTCGGTGGGGACATCGGCTCGGCCGCCCCCGACGGAACGATCCCGGCCGCGGCCTCGACGGCCCGGCGCGCGATCCCGAGCGCCTCGCGCCGCTCATCGACGGTCAGCACGGACGGCCGAGGTCGGGAGCGCCGAAAGCGACTTCGCCCGCGCCCCCGGGCGCATGTTTTATAGAGGACGGCACGTCCCCGCCGTCCCCATGCCGTTCCCCGAGGCGGTCGAGCGACTGCTCAACAAGAAGATCTGCATGAACTGCTCGGCCCGCAACCCGCCGAAGGCGGTCCAGTGCCGGCGGTGCGGGTACAAGGGGCTGCGCGTGAAGTCCCGCGAACGTTCGGGCAAGACCCAGTAAGCATCCTTCCGGCTACGGGGAGAGCCGGTGCTCTCCGCCCTTCGCGAGCGGTACGAGCGTTCCCTGCCGCACCTCGCGCGAGACCTCGAACCTCTTGCCGAGGACGAAACGGAGGTTCCGGACGCCGTCCCGCCAGCTCGACAGCTTCGGAGGGCCCCATCGCTCGCCGTAGCGGATCGGCACTTCGACGAACCGACCGCCGCGCAGGATCGCCTCGATCTTGAGCTCCTCACTGAACGCCATGCCGTCCTGCGTCAGGCGGAGCCGGTCGAGAAGGCTCCGGCGGAAGACCCAGAAGCCGCTCTGGCTGTCGCGCAGCCGCTGGTCGGGAAGGTCGACGAGCTGGCTGTGGAAGGCGAAGTTCACGAAGAAATTGAGGATCCGGTTGCCGATCCGGTGCTCGGTCGTCATCGCGGTCCGGTCGAGGTAGGCGAACCGGTTGCCCGTCAGGAAGTCGATCCCCTCCTCCCGTACCCTCTTGACCAGCATCGGGACGGTCTCCACCGGATAGGTGGCATCGCCGTCGGCCGTGGCGAGGAGGTCGCCGCGGGCCGCGGCGAAGCCGGTGCGGTACGCGCGGCCATATCCCCGGCGGCGCTCGATGAGCACCCGGGCGCCCTCCGCCTCCGCGATCGCCGCGGTGCCGTCGCTCGATGCGCCGTCGACGACCAGCGCCTCCCATTCGACCGGGTCGTCCTGGAAGACGGTCGCGTTCGCCTCCGCCGCGGCGGTTCGGTAGAGACGGAGGACATGGGCGATGGACTGCGACTCGTTGAGCGTGGGGACGACGAGGGTGACGCGCATCTCCGGAAGAGAAAGTACTAGCCCGCCTCCCCATAAACGGTCGCCCCCTTCCCGACGCCGCGATGCCCCCCGTGTCCCGACCCCCGCGCACCCGCCGCTGGGGCACGTTCCCCACGACCGCGGACGTGGGCATCTGGGCGACGGCGACGACCGCCGACGGTCTGCTCGAAGCGCTGGGGCTCGGGCTCTTCGCCGTGATGATCCCTCTCCGCACGGTCCGCCCGCTCGATCAGCGGGCGATCAGCGCCTCCGGGAGCGACGCCTCCGAGCTCGTCGTCGCGTTCTTGACCGAGCTGATCGTGCTGCAATCGAGCGAAGGGTTCCTCGTCCGGGACCTGCGCGTCCGCTCCGTGGGGTCGCCTCCCACCTCGCTCGTCGCCGCCGCGACGGGCGAGCCGTTCGATCCCGCGCGGCACGCCGTGCGGACCGAGGTCAAGGCGGCGACGTTCCACGAGCTCCTCTTCGATCCCGCGCGCCACCGGGCGCGGGTGATCGTCGATATCTAGCGGTCCGTCAGGGCATCCGCTCGACGATCGCGCGCAGCGCGGCGCCCGGCGACATCACCCGTCCCGCCTTCCCGAGGACCCGCTCGAGCGCGGCGAACGTCACGAGGAGGTCCGGCCAGTCGGCGATCCCCATGTGCCCGATGCGGAAGATCTTGCCGGTCAGGGCTCCCTGGCCCCCCTGGACGAGGATGTTGTACTGGCGCTCGAGCACCTTGCGGAGCTCGGGGTCGCCCATCCCCTCGGGGTTCTTGATCGCCGTCACGGTGTCGGAGGCGAACCGGCGATCCGGGAACAGCGCGAGGCCGAGCGCGTCGGTCGCGGCCCGCGACGCCTCCGCGAGCCGGTGCGTCCGCTCGAGGCGCGTGGTCAGCCCCTCGTCGCGGAGCAGGAGGAGCGCCTCCCGAAGCGCGAGGAAGAGCGGGACTGCCGGCGTCCAGGGGGTATCGTTCTTCTCGAGCGACTTCACGTGGGCGGCGAGGTCGAGGTAGAACGTTCCCGGATGGAGGGCGGCGTACGCACGCTCGGACAGATGCACGATCGACAGCCCCGCGGGCGCCGCGAGCCCCTTCTGGCTGCCGGCGACCACCGCGTCGACCCCCCAGGCGTCGATCGGTTCGGGGATCCCGGCCACCGCGCTGATCCCGTCGACCAGGAAGAGCGCGCCCGAGGCCCGGACGGCGGGCGCGAGCTGCGCGAGGTCGTTCGCGAGCCCTACGCTCGTCTCGTTGTGGACGACGCAGACCGCCCGGACGTCCCCCTTCGAGAGCTCGGCCTTCGCCGCATCGAACGGCAGCGCCTGCCCCCACGGCGCGGAGAGCGTCGTGACGTTCGCCGCG
>Ga0187784_10002444_pt1 | contig 14895 bp, 8 predicted proteins | sample 1015_SJ02_MP15_2_FD_132964 | JGI IMG/M metagenome (GOLD analysis project Ga0187784, IMG submission 132964) | Tropical peat soil microbial communities from peatlands in Department of Meta, Colombia - 1015_SJ02_MP15_20_MG | ecosystem: Environmental > Terrestrial > Soil > Wetlands > Peat | place...
AACGTAGCCTCCTTGGGCGGGACCAAAGTAGGGTCGCTGGGGTGCCGGCCGCTCTCACAGCCTGGAAGCGTAACGGTCCTCTCGCGCGAGTGTCGGAGAGGAAGGCTGACCCGGCTCGCCTCTCTAAAGGTGGGAGCGTGGGCGCTCCGCGACCCGACCTGCGTCTGTTCCGATGCGTTCTGGTCGCGCTCCTCAGAGGTGGTCGCGCTATCGCGCCGTTCCGGGCGCGTGAGCGCGACCCGTTCGGAAAAGCGCGTCCAGTTTGGCAAGAACGAAGTCCTCTCGCCGGCGCCCAGCTCCCCACGACGGCGCGGAGCTCCCCGAATGCCCCCTAAGGTCCTCGTCCTGTCCACGGACCCGATCGGGCCTGAGATGCCGGGCCCGGCTATCCGGGCTTGGCAGATCGCGGCAGTCCTTGGCCAGCACCTGGAAGTCGTCCTGGCCAGCACCGTCGCAGTGGGAGGAGAGCACCCCAACGCAGAGCTGCGCCTGGCGTACGGGCCCGCCCTGAGGGAGATGGTCCAGGCCGCCGATGTCTGCTTTGCCCCCAGTGCCCTTGTCTATATGGCAGACGAGATCCGCAGAGCGGGCTCGCCAGTGGCCGTCGACATCTACGACCCTTATCACCTGGAGAACCTGGAGATGGACGCTACGGGCCCAGGCGAGCACGACTACGCCGTGGCGCGTCAGGCGGGCATCTTGAACAGCGCCTTGCGAAGGGGCGATTTCTTCACCTGCGCGAGCGAGCGCCAGCGGGACTTCTGGCTCGGTAGCCTGGCGGCCCTCGGTCGCGTCAACCCCCTCAACTACGCCGCCGACCCGCTCCTCCGCAAGCTGGTCGCCGTCGTGCCGTTCGGTCTCCCGAGCCAGCCGCCGGCCCGCCAGGGGACTGGTGTGAGGGGGGCCCTGCCTGCTATCGGCCCTAGCGATCCAGTCGTGCTGTGGGGCGGAGGCGTCTACAACTGGCTTGACCCGTCTTGCGTTGTTAGGGCGGTGGACCGCCTGAGGGAGCGATGGCCGGGGGTACGGTTGGTGTTCCTCGGCATGCAGCACCCAAACCCGGCTACCCCGCCCATGAGGGTGGCGGGCGAGCTACGCGCCCTGTCCGACCGCCTGGGCTTGACCGGCAAGCACGTGTTCTTCAACTCGGGCTGGGTGCCCTATGAGCGGCGGGCCGACTTCCTCCTGGATGCCGATCTCGCGGTGAGTGCCCACCTGGACCATTTGGAGACCCGGTACTCCTTCCGCTCGCGGGTGCTGGACTACCTTTGGGCACGTTTGCCCATGGTGCTGACCAGCGGGGACGTGCTGGCGGACGAGGTGGTCAGGGCGGGGGTGGGCCGGGTCGTCCGGCCCGGGGACGAGGTGGCCATGGAAGACGCTTTTGACCAGCTCCTCCGCCACCGCCCGCCGAAGGCAGCTTTCGACGCCCTCGTGGAGCAGCACACCTGGGAACGAGCGGCCGGACCACTGCTCGAGTTTTGCCTCGACCCCCAACGCGCTCCCGACCTTATGGTGGAGCGGCCCTCCCCAGACGTGGCGGCGGGCCGGAACTAGTGGCTCTTTAGCTACGGCTGGCCAGGCGGTGCCTGGCCGCCGACACCAGGTTGCTGGCCGCGGCCCTGCTGTCCTCTCGCAAGGTGCGGAGCTGCCCGTCGAGGTCAGACTTGGCTGCTCTCAGCCCCTCGATCTCGCTTTTCAACTCGTTCACCCGGGCCTCCTGCTCTCCAACCTGGCGCCGGAGCTGCGCTATAGCACCCTCGAGATTGGCGATGTGCTGGTCCTTCAGCTCTGTCGCCTGCTCGAAATGAAGCGCCTTGTGGCGCTCCAGGTCGTACGCCGTCTCCATGCCGTAGCGGTCACCCATGGCGTCGTAGTACTCGGCCGCGGTGGCGAGGGCGGCCGCCGACTGCGATGCCAACCTCCGAGGAGGCTGGAGTTCCAACCAGCCCTCCGGGAGGTCGCCGAACCAACCAGCCAGCTCCAGCTGAGCATGGGTCAGAACCTCCATATCGACCTGAGCTTTTCGCTCAGAGCGTTGGTGGCGCATCTCAGGCGAGACGAAACCTTCCGCTCGAGCCGGGTCGACACTTGCCGCTGTGCCCTCAGGCAGCGCTTCGCCCAGCCGCTCCAGCAGCACGGCGCCCTGTGCCACCGGGTCGGCCACGAAATGCTCGTAGCGGACGACCAGCACCCGCTGACCCGCCAAACCGTGGAGCAGCTCGGTGCAGTAGAGCTGCCAGAGCGCCAAAGCGACGTACAGGGGGCGGCCGTCGCGGCGGCGCACTGAAAGGGCTACCTCCATTGGGGACCGGTCCACCAGCAGCACGACGAAGCGCCTCTCCAGCGCTGGCAGCCAAGCCGGTAAGAGCAGGCTGATACGGGGATCTTTCAGCATTAACGGCCGGTCCCCGGCTTCGGCGTCGAGCCCGGCCAGCAGCCTGGTTACTTGAGGACGCCACGCCGGCGCTTTGCCCTCCACTACCTCCCTGGCGAGCGGCTTGTCCCACGCGCCGCCCAGGGCGGCCAGGAGGCTGTCGTTCAGGGCGTTGACGTCCTCGCGCTCAAAGAACCCCCTCGGGTTGTCCTCCGCCGCCGGCAGAAGTTCCCCCTCGGTGCCGGCGAAGAAGCCGGCCTTTGTCAGGAAGCCTGCCACCGCGCTCGTCCCACTGCGGTGCATGCCCAAGATGGCCACGCCCGCAGGAGAGGCTGGGGCCTTTTCAGTGCCGTCGTCACCCACTGGCGCGAACCTATCGGAAGATAGCCTTTTGATGCAGATGGCAAGTGCCCGGCTGCTTGGCGTGCTGCTTTGTTACAACGATGGCGACCTCGTGGAGGAAGCCGTCGCGTATTTGCGCGAGCAGGGCCATGACCTGGTGGCCTGGGACCACGGTTCGACCGACGAGACCCCGCAAGTGCTCGCTCGCCTGAGAGACGAGCTGGTGGAGCTCCGCCTCGTGCCCCGCAGCGTTGACTTTTACCAGCTGTACCCGATGATGTCAGCTCACCTGCTAGACGAGTACGTCGCTCGCTACGACTGGATCTCGTGGCCAGACCAGGACGAGTTCCTGGAAGGGCCAGACCGGGCTCGCCCGTACCGCGAATGGGTCGAGGAAGTGCTGGAGTCGCCCTATGACTGGGTGCAGTTCAACAATTACAACTTCTGGTGGACGACGGCCGACGACCCCGCCGTAGAGCGAGCCGTGGAACGGGTTCGCCATTACAGCCTTTTTGCCGACTGCGGGCCGCGGATCCGAGCTTGGAGAGCGGGGGCCACCAATGTCAGGGAGTTCAACCACAACCCGCCGCTAGGGCAGCGCTACCCCAGGTTGTTCAACCTCAGGCACTACCCGATGCGCAGCCATGAGCAAATGCAGCGACGGCTCCGGCTAGACCGGGCGGGCCTTAGGCGGGGCGGGAGCAATTACCATTACGACAACATGAGCTCTTGGCCCGAGCGGTTAGTTGTCCCTGCAGTGCGCCTCCACTTCGACGACGGCAAATCAGATCTCGACCCGAGCGTGATATTCGACTGGCGCACCATCTACGGGCGGGAGGACAGCACGGCGAGCTCAGAACCGCTTGGCCGCTAGCGGTCCCGGGGATCTCCCGCCCGGCGGGCGTTCCTCGCCCCGTCGCGGGAAATTACGGGGGGACGGGCGCGGCGCTAACTGGCGATCATCTTCGGGCACCACCTTTGTCGTCAGCTTCCTCGCGGTCGTGCTGTCGTGGCGGCCCGAAGCGTGGCGAAAAGTGACCGGCGTGCTCGACCCGTCGTGGCAGGCGGGCCTGGCTGAGGGTTTCGTGCGCCACCTCCAGTGGGGCCCGTCGCTCATGTTCACTTTCGGCCCTTACGGGTTGGTCGACAACATCCTGCCCTTTCACCGCCTGACAGCCAGCCTGGCAGTCGTTTACGCCGTCGGCGTCAGCTGGGCACTGGCGACCGTGTTGGTGGCCACATTGCGGCCCGCCTGGGGCGTGCTCGGCGCGGGCGTAGTGGCATGGGCGGTACTGGCCGTCGCCAACTCCAAGACCGGCTACGCCGACCTGGGCGGCGCGCTTTCGCTCGCCTTGGCGTTGGCGGCCCTCGGGTCGGCGCGGAGGGGACCGGCACTCCGTACCGCGCCGGCAGCGTGGTTGCTCCTAGGGGCCCTCGGCGGGTTTACGGGCTTGCAGTTGCTGACCAAGTTCAACGACGGCCTGCTCGGGGTGGGCCTGACAGTTGTCTTGGTGGCTCTGGCCGGCCTGCCGAGGCCAAAGGCGGCGGCGGCCGCTTTCGTGCCCATGTTCGTCGTCGCCTTGGCGGCCTGGGCCGGAGCGGGTCAAAGCCTGGGCAACCTCTGGAGCTATCTCCGCGGTTCCATGTCGATCGTCCTTGGCTACGGCTCGGCGATGGCCCTCGGGACCGGGCGCCGAGTGGAGGACTACTTCGGCGCAGCCGCCATCGCCCTGGTGGTTGTCGTCTTCGCCGTTTCTATGGGGGCGCAGCGCTGGGTGCCGGGCCGCCGCTCGCGGCCAGAAGACGGTGGCGCCCGAGGAGGCGGTGAGAGCTCCCTGCAGGCGCCTCTCAGCAGCGGGCAGAAATTGGCTGCCGGCCTGATGATCGCCGGGTTCGCATGGGCGGCGCTGAAGGAGGGGTTTGTCCGCCACGACACTCATGACCTGACTTTCTTCGGGCTGATGACCGTCGCCATCGCGCTGGCCCAACTGAAGCGAGCCCACCTGCCGCTCCAGTTGGGAGCGCTGGCAGCCGTGCTGGCCTTCGATTTCGTCGCCGCCGACGGGGTGCCCGGACAGCTTCATTCTCCAGGCGCTAGCACGGCCGCCTTCGCCAAGGACGTGGGAGCCGTGTTCGGCCTGGGCGGGTTCGCCAACGCCGAAGCGGCCCTGCGTGCACAATTGCAGCTGGGGGGCTCAGTGTTACCACCACAGATCCTCGGCGTCTTGTATGGGCGGACCGTGGCCTTCGAGCCTCTCGACTCGGCTCTCGCCTATCTGTACCCGCAGCTGCGATGGGATCCGGAGCCGGTGCTCCAAGGCTACACCGCCTATACCGATTACCTCGACCGTCTCAACGCGGCGTTCCTCACATCCCGGCGGGCGCCTCAGCGGATCGTCTACCAGCCCTGGGCAACGATCGATGGCCGCGACCCCTGGCTCGACCCACCCGCCACGCTCGAGTCGATGTACTGCCACTACGCACAAATAGCGGCCTTTGGCCTGGGCGCGTCGCAAGCCCAGGTGCTCGGGCGAGTGCCCGCGCCAGGTGGGCGCTGCGGCCGCCCATCGCTGTTGGGACGGGTGAGCGCGCACTTTGGCACCAAGATCGAGGTGCCGGCTGCACCGGGCCGCATGGTAGTAGCCATATTTTCGTTGGACGCCCCGCGGAGCGCGCAGGCGGCCGCGATCGCCCTGAAACCTCCAGCGATTTACATCACAACTTGGGCCGGGAGTGCGGGCACCCTGGGCCTGAGGACCTCAGGTGGGGTAGTCGTCGCCGGGGCTACCAGGTACCGTTTCGTCCCAGGCACTGCCTCCAGCCCGCATGTGCTTTCGACCCCGGCTGCTCTCGGCTACTCGGCGCCGTTCACCCCGCCGCCCGTCACGGCGTTAAAACTGAGCGGTGGCGGTTGGGGAAATGGCCACGGGCGTGTGGTCGTTGCCTTCTACGCCCTCAGCATGCGAGCCAGCTGATCGGTCTCGTGCTGGGCGGGCGGAGGCTCGCCACACAGTGGTCCCGTACAGCGCGCAGAGCCCGGCAAAGAGGCCGAGCAACCACCAGGCCGGCACGGGCGGGTGCCACTGCAGCTGCCCCTTGGGTGACCGCGCCTCGCCGGACCAGAAGAGCGGGCCGGGGATGCCGACCGTGTAACGCCGGAGCGCCCAGTAAAACGAGAACAATTGCGCGGCGCCGACTGCCGCGGCGATCACCAAAGGGAGGGCGCCGACAGGCAGCGGACGAGGAAGCGCATGGCGCCCGTCACGTCCTTGATAAGCGATGGCTCCGGCAGCGACGATCGGGCCGCCAGCCCAAATGGCCAGGAAATAGCGGCCCTGCCCAACATAGCCATAACTGTGCGCGGCCGCCACGAGGAGCGCCACCGGCACCGCGAAGCACGCCGCCACCATCAACAACACTGAGGGAACTGCCTTTTTCGGCCCAACCGCGGCGGCCCCGCCGATAAGGAGCACCACCAGGGAAGCCCACAGAGCGACCAGGTACCAAGGCAACGGAGTGTCGAGCCAGCCGAAATTGCCCACGGCTTGTTGAACGAGCGACGGTAGCCGTCCCACGACGAAGAAGATGACATGGCGCAGCGAGGACGACGCAGGTAGTGGCCCGAAGTTCGGCCCCACTGAGGTGGCGTGGGCCAACAGCGCCCAAGCGATAGCCCCGGCCGCGACGAGGACGAGCAAGGCCGAGGCCGCTAGCACTTCAGGTGACAACAGGGCGCGGCGCCCGAGGCGGCGCCATGCCATGGGCCCGAGCACAGCAGCTACCACGAGCGGCCACGCGAGAGCCGTTGGGCGCGTCCAGACCATCAAGGCCGTAGCCACAACCAGGACCGCCAACAGTCCTTTGGGAGGGCGGTCGAGGTGCTCGGTTACAAGGATGGTGGCTGAAGCCCAAACAGCTATCGCTGATGCGGCTTCCATGCCGCTGGGGTTGACTTGCGAGGCAAGGAAAAGGCACATCGGCGTGGCCCCCACCGCGATCGCGGGGACGAGCCAGGTCGAGCTGGACCACCGGCGTGCTGACGTCATGGCCAGTGCTAGAAGAGCGCCGCAGACAACCGCGCTGGCCGCTTGTAGCAGGTAAAGCCCGGCCACAGCGTTGGTGAACCGGGAAGGCCAGCCCACGGCCGCGTAATAAGCGGGGGGGTAGCGGCCCACATGGGTCGTCGTCCTCACCAGCCGGCCTGACTCGTGCGGGGAGGGAGCACAGGCTGCGGTCACATTCTCTTTGAACATGTAACAGTGAGGCAGGAGCCCTGGGTCGAGGTAGGTGGCGGGCACCGTGACATAAGTTGTTATGTCGGCGCTCGGGCCGGGGACGGGCGGTCCCAGCCATTGGCCCCGGGCGACCGAGACGGCCCGGGCGACTTGCGATGGGGCGTCAGGAGAAGCGCCGATGGGGGTAGCCAGCGCCCAGAGGGCGCCGAAAGCGGAGAAAAGTAGCCACCAGCCCGCAAAAACCAAGAGAAAGTGGGGGAGCCGGTGCGATTGCGCCACTTTTAGCTCTCCTGTCCCGGCGCCCGGGCCAAGCCACAAAAGTTCACGGCCGCCCCGTTAGCCCACTGGAGCCGCAACGCGGCGCCCGCGTAAGTGTCGTCCAAGTGTTCTTCGGCGCCCGGGGCCAACCGTAGCGGGACCGGCACTGTCCCCGCCGGCCCGCCGCGCGGTGCCAGCGTAGCTCCTATCACGACCGGGCTCGTTGGCAAGACCAGGACCGAGGCCGGCCGCGCCGAACTGCTCCGCAGTACGAGCTGCGCCCCGGAGGTGGCTGAAAGTGGTGCGTAAGTGGTGCACCCGCGCGGCCCCGGAGAGGCCACGAGCGCGCGGCTGGAAACCACAAGAAAGTGGCCGGAGTAGGCCTTGGCCTTGGTGAGCCCCACTTGCAAAAGGGCTCGTGCTTCGGTAATAGCCTCGGGTGGGACCGCCAGCCGGCCGAGGAGGTGCGATCGGCCGAGGCGGGCCAACTGCGCCGCCGTTAGGTCCGGAGAATAGCCTACGGGCGCGGCGGCCGGGCCTTCGAGATCTTGCACCCCGCTCGCTAATAACCCCGCCGTTGCGCGGATCTCCGTGGCGAGGCTCCGGACGAGGGCCGTTCTCCCGGCCGCCCAGGTCTGTGCTTGCCCGCCGTCACCGAGCGCTGTCGCCAGGAGCAGCACTACAGCTGCCAACTGGGGCCAGTTGGGGCCGAGGCCACTTAGCGCGCAGGCGATGGCAGGCACGAGGAGCGCGACCCCCACGTACACATAACGCGGCGCGGTCGAGCCAACGTCGCCAGCTGCGCCCCGGCCGAGCCCTACCAGTAGGTAGAAAGCCAAGGCGCCCGCGCCCAGAGCCAGCACCGCCGGGCGCTGCGTGTACAAGTCCCGCAGGGCCCACAGGGACCAGGCCAGGACCGCCAGGAGAATTGCTCCTCCAGCCCCTTCTAGGTTGAAAGACCGCCCGAGGGCGGTCGATAACCCGGTCCAGACGTAACCGGGCAACGCAGTGAAGCTGTCCCAGCTCAGGCTGGTCCCCGTTTGCCCCAAGCCCCTGTGGCCGAGGAAGGCCCACCAAACGGCATAACTGAGCAGGGGCGGAGCCAAGATAAAGAGGGCGTCCTTGACCGGCCGGCGGGCGAAGAGCACTATGGCGAGGGCCACCAGCATGGCGTCACCCACCGCTGAGCACATGAGGCTGGCCAAGGCGCACAGAGGAACCCAGAGGCGGGCTCGTCCGCGCAGATCCGCCCCGTCGGCGAGCAGGACCGCGCCCAGCCCGAACGCGATCGAGCCCAAGAAACCGACCTGGAAGGCCCAACCCAAGTCCTCCGCCCCCGGCCCAAGGAAACCAACCACCGCCACCGCCGCCGCGCTCACCAGGGGGCTCACCGCGTTGCGAACGCAGATCCGCCAGAGCAGGTGCATAACCACCACCGCCGTCAAGAGCAGCACGAGCAAGTACGGCCAATAGCTGCTGAGGTGGAAGAGGTTGTACAGGGCGCGCCAGAGCAGGATGGGCAAGGTGGACCAGTGGCCGATGTGGGGGTACCAGATGCTGCGAGGGTCGCCGGGCCAGTACCAGACGCCTCGGGCGAGGAGGAACTGCCACTCGTCGTCGAAAAACCACAGGTGACGGCCCAAGTACGCCCAAAAAGCCAACGAACAGGCGAGAGAAGCCAAGTGCAGCGCCGCGGCCCATCCTCGAGCCTCGCCAGCCGAGGCCCTGGCCAGGTTCAGGCGCCCGGTCAGAGACCGCAAGCTGTGAGCACCGTTGCGTCGTCCCAAGTAAGGACCAAGTCGGCGCCATTGAAGTTGTCGTCAAGGTAACCTGCGCCGCGGGCCGGCACTGTCAGTTCGACAGGCGCGGAAAAGGCCGGCGGCGCAACAGAGACGAGCTGTACGCCCACGTAGTCATCTTTGTCTGGCGGGGCAGCTGGAGCCGACAGCTCCACGGCAGCAGATCGTCCTCCGACCGTGAAGCCGAGCCAGATCTCTACCGGCAGGCTGGCCGCGAGCGGCGAAAAAGTCAGGCATCCAGGTCTTCCGGGGCTTTCCCTGGCTCCCTCTTCCTTGATGAAACGGAAGTGGCCGCTTGATAGTGGGTACTTCGTCAGCGTCATGTCGAGGCCGTTCCAGGCCCCGACGGCGAGGACAGCGCGGGCGTTCAGACGCTGCTGCGCGGTAGCTGCCATCGCGGGTAATTGATCGGCCCGGGCCAAGCGCAGGAGCGCCGCAACGGAAAGGTTAGGCGAGTACGCCACAGGCGCCGCCCCGGTCCCCGAGACGTCTCGGGCGCCCGCCATCAGCAGCTCTCGGGTAGCGGCCACTTCAGTTTTTACTTGAGAAGTCAGGAGCTGGCGCGCTCCGGTCCACGATTGCGCCTGGTCCACGTTGCCAAGAGCTGTGAAAGCGAGCAGCACCGCCGCTCCAGCTCGGGCCGCCGGCCAGGGGCCGAGAGAGCTCAAGAGCTTGGCGACGAGGGGGAGCAGTAGAGCAAAAGCGATGTAGATGTAGCGAGAAACCGTCGGACTGGTGGTCGAAACATCTCGCCCGAGGGCAGCGAGGACATAAAAAGCGACGACGGCAACGGCGGCGGAGACCAGTGCCGGGTTGCCCGACCAGAGCTCGCGTAGGTGCCATCCCACCCAGGCGGCCAGGCCTACCAAGATCGCGGGGCCGGCTGTGCTCAAGTTGAACACTTGGCCGAGCGCCGAAGACAGGCCGGTCCACACGTAAGCGGGTACGCCGGTGAAAGTGGAAAGGGGGAAGCGGTCGGAATGTTCGGCAAGGCCGAGGCGGCCGATCGTCGCGAACCATAAAAGATAAGCCGCTAAGGGTGGGCCGATGACGATCGAAGCGCGGCGGGCGGGGAGCCGCGCGAAGGCCAAAAAAGCCGCTCCCACCAACATGGAGTCGCCGATCGTAGAGCACATCAGTGCGGCCAGCAAGGCCACAGAGGCGCAGTACTGCCTCGCCGCGCCAGGCGCCGGGAGGTCGAGGAACTCGAAGGCGAGCAAGCCGAACAGCACCGAGCCCACAAATCCGATCTGGAACGCCCACGCCAGATCTTCAGCTCCGGCACCGAGGAAACCGAGCAGCCCCACGGCGACAGTTGAGATCCAGGGCCCTGCCCCGTTGCGGAGGCTGAGCCGCCAGAGCAAGTGCATGATCCCAACGTGGGCCAGGAGCACCGGCACCAGGTACGGCCAATAGCTGCCTAGGTGCCACAAGTTGAACAAGATCCTCCACAGCAGGACCGGCAGAGCAGACCAGTGCTCGTTGTGGGGGAACCAGATGCTGTGGCGGCTTGAGGGCGCGTAGGCGAGGCCCCGGTTGACCAAGAACTCCCATTCGTCGCCGAAGAACCACAGGCCTCGGTCGAGCCAGGCCCAAAAGGCCAATGCGCCGGCCAAGGTCACGAGATGTGCGCCGGTGGCCCATGGCCACCTGGGGCGAGAGCTGAGCGCCGGCGCGCCGATCGGCGCATAGTCCTGTTCGGCGTGCGCGACGGCGGCTGCACCAGGCCCGCTCGCGCTCATCGCCTTGGGAGCGTAGCGTGGTCCCAAAGGGGCTCGGGGGCCTTGGCGTGCCCAACGAAGAGCTCGGGCTGGCGTGGTCTCGGCCGCCGTCGCTAAGGCTCAGCCGGTACTGGTAGTAGTCTGCCCGCAATGGCTGCATCGAATGCCCTGGAGCAGCTGCGCGTCGGTTGGTGGGCGGGGCCAGAGCCACCCGCTCCGCTGGCTTCACTCGTGGGCTCGGTGTTGCGGGCGGAAATGGTGTCCCGCTGCCCGTGGCTTCGGCCTCTACTTCTCCTAGGCGCCCCCTCGTCTTGGGCGGATCCGGGGTTCACGGGCGAGCCGATGGCGGCGCATCCTGCCCCTGAATGGGGCGGGGCCAGCTTGCCCTCTCTGGACCTGGTCATAGTCTCCAGCGCACCCGAACCAGGCGGCCTCAAACTGGTCCATGCCATGGTCGAGGAGGGCACGGTCATGGTGGCGGTGGCCCCAGGAGAAAGTTGGGGGCTCGACCCGCACCTGAGCGTCGGGGCGCCTTTCGCGGTGCCAGAGCCGGCCGTGCTCGCCGCCCGGCACTTCGACAGGGAGCTCTTGAGGGGCCGCTTGGCCTACCTCCGGGTCGTCGAGGGCTTGCCGCAGGACTATGTCCTGGTCGAAGGCGCACTTTTTGAGGGCGCGCCTCAGGATCTGGAGATCGCGCTCGGACGACTGGCCGAGAACGCCTCAGGGTCAGCACGGGCCGAGGTCGTGAGGTTGGCACCGGGGCCCCTGGGTGAAGACCCAGAGGTTGAGGCGGTGCTTCGAGAACGCCGCGCGGAGACCGAAGAAGGGCGCTATCAAGCCGAGGATTGGCCTGGGCCCCCTGACCGGAGCCGCTTGCCGCTCAGGGTGACGAGCGGGCTCGACCTCGTGGCTGCGGTATCTGGAGCAGGGGCCGTCGTGGCCTGTAGCGGCGCGCTCATGGCCCTGGCCTGGGCGCTTGGCGTGCCTCATGTGGCTATCGCTCCCGAGACGAGCGCGGCGCGAGATTTCTCGGCGTGGACGGGCGATACCAGCGCGGTGGCGGAGACGCCCACGGAGATGGTGGCGGTGATGGGGAACATTTTCGCCCGGAGGGGGAGCCCCTTCGGGTTGCGACGAGTGGAGGCAACCTTGGACCAGGCTCTGGACGAAGCGGCGGCCAATCTGGAGAAAGCGGCGGCCGAAGTGGCAGTCTACGGGGCCGGTCGCCCGGCCCGGGTCTCGCCGGAAGAGCGGGCCCATGAGATCGAGGCGGTAAACGAAGCACTGCGCCTGCGCCTGGCCGCGGAACGGCTCCGTTTTGGCGAGCGCTCGGCTTTGCTGGAGAAGGCGGCGCTTACCACCGTCGAGTCTGCGATCAAGGCGGTGCACGGGCAGGACGTCATAGTCCGGCGCCGCCTCGAGCAGACCGAGAAGGAGATGCGGCGCCTCCAGGAAGAGACCGCCGTGCAGCAAGCCGAGCTCCGGGCGGTATACGGCACCCGCGCCATGAAGGCGCTTGCACCCGCCCGCGAGCTTTACCGGCGGCTGCGGACGGCACTGCGCTGAGCGTGCCTGGCGCAGTCTCCATCCTGGCGGTCGAGGAGGGAAGGACGCTCGGGGCCGCGCTTTCAGCGTGGCGTGCAGCAGCTGGGCCTGGCGCGGTAGCTGTTCTTTGGGCTGGTCCCGCCCTTCCTGCGGGACCGGGCGGGCGCGAAGTACCCTCCGTTCCTGAAGAGGTGCTCATTGACCTGCTGGCTGGGCCTCTCGGGATCGGGGCCGTGGTCCCCCTCGTGCTCGACGGCAACCGCAGGGTCGTCGAGGCAGGCGCGTTCAGGGCGTCGAGCGGGGACATAGTGCCTTTCAACGTCGGGGCTGGCCGAGGCGCACCCGAGCACAGTTTCCGGCGAGGCGTGCCCGGTAGCGCCGCGCCGGCAGTGGCCCTCTCAGGGCAGGCGCTGGAGGGCTTCGTCCCCAGCTTGGACGAAGCTCCGGCCGAGCTGCTCCGTAGCGCCTTGGGCCACGTCTGCGACCTCGGGCTGCGCATCGTTTACGAACCATCTTGGGACGTCGCCGCCGTTGCGGCCCCGCCGCCCCTACCCGTCTCGGCCGGGCCCCGGCGCTGGGCTGATCGGGACGAGCCGTGCCCAGTGAGAGCCCTGGTAGTGACCAGCACGGTCCCCGGCGCCGGGAGCGGAGACGAAGGCGAACGCGAACTGCTGGACGCCCTGGCTCGCTGCCATGGAGCGCGGGTGACGCTGGCCTGCGCCGACGGCTTCGGGGCGGACTGCTGCGCCGGTTACTACCAGCGCCAGGGCATAGAAGTCGTGGCCGGCCCGCAAGACTGGCTGTCGTGGTGCGGGGACCGGCGCTACCACTATTCCCATGTCGTCGTGACGGACCAGGCCTTGGCCACCCGGCTCTGGCCCATGGCCCGCTCCACCCAGCCACAAGCGTTGGCGATCCTCTACTCCGAGCAGTTGCCGTTCCGGCGCCACCATGCCCTGGGTGACGCGAGCTGGCACACGGAAGGGACCGGTACCGTGGTCGAGCTCCTCCACAGCCGCCTGTTGCGGCAACTGGACGGCATCGAGGTGGCTTGGTGCGCCAGTGACGCTGACGCCCAGTTGTTGTCGGGGCTCGGCGCCGGTACCCAAGTGAGGGCCCTCGGCATCCCTCTCCCCCCCGAGGGCGCGACCAAGGCCTTTTCGGACAGAGAAGGCGTGGCTATCGTCGCCGCAGACGCGTTCGACATCTCGGCTGACGCCGAAGAGCAGGCCTTGCGGGCCCTGGAAGAGCTCGTCCCACCCTGGCGCCGGCGCGACATAGGCCTGGCGGTGACCGTGGTGAGCGACTGGCCAACGCCCGGCCTCTCTCACCTGGCAGCTCAGATGGGGGCGCAGATCGTGCCTGCTGAGGGCGACCTGGTGGGTGCTCTGTCTCGCGCCCGTCTGGTCGTAGCGCCTGTCCGTCACGGCAGCAGCCTGCTGTCTTGGGCTCCCGCCGCCCTCGCCGCAGGTACCCCATGGCTGTGCACCGCGGCCGCCGTCACCGGTACTTTCCTCGACGGCCTGCTCCCCTCGGCGATAGCCCCAGATGTAGCGTCTATTGCTCAGCGGGGATGGCCTCTGCTCACCAACGAGGTTGCCTGGCGCAGCTTTTCCACAGAGATGGCGGGCGTCGTCGCCCGCGAGCGGACGCGGCGCTCGGAGGCGCTGCGCGCTGCGCTGGTGTCCTCGGGGCTGGACATCCCAAGGGGCCCGCTCTGGCCCGTGGAGCACTTCCGCTCCCATCCGGCGCAGCGGCCGGTCACGCCGGCCCTTCGCCCCTCCGCCGTCGCCGACCCGCCTGCCATTTTCGTCCCGGACAGCCTGAGCGAGGACGAACGCTACGAGCTGTGGCACGCGCGCCGGGGGCCCAATGCCGAGGTGGTGGCAGCCATCGCCGCCGAGGCCGCCGCCGCCAGCTACCAGCCGACTATCTCTGTGCTCATGCCTGTCCACGACACCGAGCCCTGGATGCTCGAAGCAGCTGTGGAGTCGGTGCTGGCGCAGGCATATCCCAATTGGGAGCTGTGCATCGCCGACGACGCTTCGCAGCGGCAAGAGACGCTGGCCGCGTTGGCCTCGCTAGCGGAGCGGGACAGCCGGCTCAAGGTCACACGCCTGGACAAGCAGTCCGGGATATCAGAGGCCACCAATGCCGCGCTCGGACTGGCCACGGGCGAGTTCGTCGGCTTTTTGGACCACGACGACGTCCTGAAGCCGCATGCCCTGGCCCAAGTCGTGCGCTGGCTCTCCGCCGACCCTGGCCTCGACCTGCTCTACAGCGACGAGGACAAGCTCACCCCGGCGGGCCGGATGACCGAGGCCCGCTGGAAGCCGGACTGGTCCCCCAACCTCCTCCTTTGCCAGAACTACGTGTGCCATTTCCTGGTCCTCCGTCGTTCGCTCATGGGACTGCTGGGTGGCCTGCGCCCCGAGTACGACGGCAGCCAGGACTACGACCTGGTCTTGCGGGTGGCCGATGTGACCGAGCGCATCGCCCACATCCCGGACTCGCTCTACAGCTGGCGTATGCATGCAAAGTCGGCGGCCTCCCTGGGCGAGAACAAACCGTTCGCCTGGCTGGCGGCCCAGCGGGCGCTGGCGGACTGGCTGCGCCGG
>Ga0187784_10002445_pt1 | contig 14894 bp, 10 predicted proteins | sample 1015_SJ02_MP15_2_FD_132964 | JGI IMG/M metagenome (GOLD analysis project Ga0187784, IMG submission 132964) | Tropical peat soil microbial communities from peatlands in Department of Meta, Colombia - 1015_SJ02_MP15_20_MG | ecosystem: Environmental > Terrestrial > Soil > Wetlands > Peat | place...
GATTTCTATCGCAATCTCGACATTCATGTACATGTGCCGGAGGGAGCTATTCCCAAGGACGGCCCATCCGCTGGTATCACCATTGCAACGGCCATTGCCAGCGCTTTGAGCAAAATTCCAGTGCATCGCGACCTCGCCATGACGGGTGAAATCACGCTGCGCGGCAAAGTGTTACCCATCGGCGGTCTGAAAGAAAAGTTGCTGGCTGCACATCGCGCCGGTTTGTTTGAAGTCATCCTGCCGCAGGAAAACGAGAAGGACTTGGCGGAAGTACCGGAGAATCTCCGCAAAGAGATGAAGCTCCATTTCGTCGATACGATGGATCAGGTTCTGGCGATCGCGCTCGAGGGTCCGCTGCCGCAACTGGCGGAAGAAACCGTCCAGCCGATTGCGCCGCCGCTGTCGGCGCCGACCACCGAGCCTCCGGCGGCAAGGCAGTAAACGAGCTTCGTGCTTTCATGAAGGCCCGCCTTGCGCGGGCCTTTCCTTTTGTCGGAGCCCGCCATCGCGCCTTGATCATTCTCACTTTTACGTAATCCCAAACCCTGTCATCCTGAGCGGAGGGGATGCCGCGCGGAGTGGAGTCCCCGGAGTCGAAGGACCCCCGGAGTATGTGTCCGCCGGGATGAGCGCAGACAGGTGTTTCGACGACGAGTTTCAACGGAGAACCCCTTGAAGCGACCTGAGAGGCCGGCTGGCAGTGTCGGGGTCCTTCGACTCGAGGTGTGGTTCGCTGCGCGAACGACACCTCGCGCTCAGGATGACAGACCTCAGGGTTACGTATGAGTGAAGCCGGCCTAGAATAGGCATGAAGGTTCTCCATGAACCCCGAAACCACCCCGGAGCCGAAGAAGTTCCTCCAAGGCAAGGCGGGATTGCTGGTCACCGTCCTCGTCGTGGCCATCTTGCTGATCGGCCTGCCCGCCTATCGCTGGTTTTTTGTGATCAGCGTTGCCATCGGGCTGGCGATTGCGGCAGGCCTCATGCTTTGGCACAAGCTGAAGCCGCTCAAGGAAGATGACGTCGTGAAGAAGCGCCCGCTCGGGTTGTAGTAGTCACAGACCAGTGGTCAGCTTCGAGCCCCTGGTTCTGCCGCTTGAAAGCTTGCTGGGAACTTGGTTCCTAACCACTTGCAAGCCGTAGCGTAAGTGCGGTTCGTATCGGGGCACGCATTCATGCGTGCCGTAAAGACCCATAAAATCAACGCGCCTTCAGGCGCTGGTTTTGAATCTCAAACTTGCACCGCAGCCCGCTAGGTCACAATTCCGCGCCAATGAAAACGGCTGCAACCGCCTTCGTGGACCTTCTTGCCCTTCGCGGTAGTGCCTTTCTAGAAACCTCCCGCCAAAGCGGGCCTCGCGCAAGCTCGCAAGTCCTTGCAAGTTTGCCGTGAAAAACTGCACACTTGGGCATGCGCATCCTGGCCCGGTTCATGTTGGCGGCGACCGATCCCCTGCACTTCCCCGCTCCCGTGTTGCCTGAGATCGCTTTTCTGGGCCGCTCCAATGTCGGAAAGTCGAGCGTCATTAACTCCCTGGTGGGGAAGAAGCTGGCGAAGACCGGATCAATCCCAGGCCGCACTCGCAGCATTAATTTCTACGAATTGCGCTGGGCGGGCAAGCCGCGGCCGGAGCTGGTTTTCACCGACCTGCCCGGCTACGGATACGCGCAAATTTCCCGCGAGGCTTCCAGCCAGTGGGCAAGCTTTGTCGATCCCTACCTGCTGGAGCGGCCTTGCCTCGCCTTTTGTCTTGTGCTTATCGATGTGAGCGTGCCGCCGCAGGAAAGTGACAAGCAGATGGTGGAATTTCTGCAATCGCGCGGGCGGCCGTTTGCGATTGTGGGCACGAAGATCGACCGGCTCTCCGCCAACGAGCTGAAGAAGTCCCTCGACGCTCTTACCCAGCGGCATCCCCACGCCACCATCCTGCCGTTCTCCGCCAGAACCAATACCGGATGGGAAGAGTTGTGGCGCGAGATTCGCGCCGCGGTTCAGAAGAACCTGCCAGCAGCGAAGTAGATCGCCCGGAGAGGCCACTCGCAGATCATGTTTGCGTTCCTCTCGCGCTGCCGCCACTTCGATATGATGAGAGCGTATGGCCACTTACCTTATCACCGGGATTGCGGGCTTCATTGGATCGGCTCTGGCGCGGGCGGTGTTGGAACAGGGCGGGAAGGTCCGGGGAATTGATAATCTCTCCACCGGAAAGATCGAGAACCTGGCGGAGATTCTCGAGCGGATCGATTTTCGCCAGGCGGATTTGCTGGACCCGAAAGCGGCGGAGTGGGCGTGCGTAGGCGCCGATTGCGTACTACATCAGGCGGCGATTCCCTCGGTGCCGCGCTCGGTGCTGAATCCGCTGGAAAGCAATCGCGCCAACGTCGACGCCACAGTTCAGTTACTGGTAGCCGCCAAAGATGCCAAGGTCAAACGCGTCGTCTATGCCGCTTCCTCGTCGGCTTACGGCGACACGCCGACGCTGCCCAAGTATGAAGAGATGATCCCCAACCCAATCTCACCCTACGCGGTGGCCAAGCTGGCCGGTGAATACTACATGGCTTCGTTTTGGCGATGCTATGGGCTGGAAACCGTGTCGCTGCGCTACTTCAACATCTTTGGCCCGCGGCAGGACCCGAGCTCACCGTACTCCGGGGTATTGGCCAAGTTCATCACGCAAATGCTGAAAGCCGAGCAGCCGACCATCTTTGGCGACGGCACGCAGAGCCGCGATTTCACCTACGTGGACAACGCCGTTTCTGCAAACCTGCTAGCCTGCCAAGCGCCTGCAAGCGAAGTGGCGGGGCGCGTGTTCAATGTGGCCAGCGGGCAAAGGGTCGATCTGAATGAGACGTTTCAGTCGCTGAGAAAGATCACCGGGTACAAAGGCGATGTTCGCTACGCGCCCGACCGAGCGGGAGATGTGAAACATTCCTCGGCCGACTTAACTCGCGCGCGGAAATGCCTCGGGTATGAGCCCAAGGTGGGTTTTGAGGAAGGCCTGCGGCGGACGGTGGAGTGGTATCGGCAGACAATGTAATGTGAATGGAGCGATTGGTGCATCATGAAATCCGCGATCCAGGCCCTCGCCTTTGACGCCTACGGCAGGGCTCGCGCTTGGCATTTCGTGCACCATGGCGAAAGCCAGGGTGAAATCAACTTCGCCGGCAGATCGCTTACCGCCGTCGAATCTGCCGCGACCACGCGCGCGTCGATTCGATCCTGAAGGTCTGCATTGGCTGCGCGCCGGCGCAGTCACGCCGCGCGGTTGAAGAAGGCGTGAGGGTCGCCTTGCGCCTCACTCCAGCTGTCCCCAGTAAATCAGCGTGTCGTAATCAAGCGAGACGTGCCCGCCGCGTTCATGCGCGGCAAAAATGCGGCGCAGTTCACGCAGCATGGGGTCATAGTTGGCGTGGCCTGGCGACGGGGTGTAGGAGGAAGACAGGAGGCGTCCTTCGAGCGCGGCGTAGTCCACTTCCTGCTTGATTTCCAGCTTCCTCGACTGAAATGGCGCAGGTGCGAAAAACGAATTAATGGTCTCTGTCGTGCGCTCGTGGCGCACGTCCTGATAGTCGGTGCCATAGGTGAGCAGAAGCTGCTCATAGTCGCGCAGAAACGGAGTCGATGCGGTGCGGCGCTGGTTCCAGAGCAGCACCGCCCAGCCCCCGGGCTTGAGAATGCGTGCAAATTCGCGGCGGGCGGCCTCGAGCTTGAACCAGTGCGCGGCCTGAGCGGCGGTAACTATATCAATCGAGCCGGCGCTGAGCGTGGTAGCTTCCGCAGTCCCGGCTACGCTGGTGAAATTCGGGTAGCTGGCGAGGTATCGCTCTCCGGCGCGCCGCATATCGGCGTTGGGTTCAACTCCGAATACGCGGTTGCCGTTTTCCAGCAACAAGCGGGTGAAAATGCCGGTGCCGGAAGCAATGTCGGCGACCACCGAACCGGGAGTGAGACCGCATTCCTCTTGCAGAAGTTCGATGACCCCGCGCGGATACGCCGGACGGTACTGGACGTAGTTATCAACGCGGGAAGAGAAACGCTGCGTGGGATCGCTCACGAGATCGATTGTAACTGTAAGCTGTGACCTGTAAGGTCGCAAGGTTGCGACGCAATGACAAACGGAGCGAACAAGGGTCAACACCCCGTCACAACGCCTGCACTGGGTTCACTTGCGCTACGATGGAGCGAGATGATTCAGTCCCAGGAACCCGCATGAAGATCCCTCCACTCCTTGTCCTTTCCATTTTCCTGCTGAACACCGGCAATTCAAGTTACCCCAAGGTGATCGCCGAAGAGGCTGCGAAGACTGCGACTGCGGGAACGATCTTCGGCTTTCGAAACGCGGCTGCGGAAGTCGAGATTGAAAAGAAATTTCTCGCCGTCCCCGACCCCAAGCTGGCGGAGCAACATTTGCGTACCCTGACTCAGGCTCCGCACATGGCGGGCACGCCCGAAGACAAGGCCACGGCGGATTATGTTGCTGGGAAATTCCGCGAAGCCGGGCTGGAAACGGAAATTGTCGAGTACAAGGTATGGCTAAATTATCCCGCCGAGATCAGCGTGGACATGACCGCGCCCGCCGGGGTCCACATGCACGGCCCCAGCCGCGAGCATGTCGCGGACGATCCTTACCAGGATGACCCTCGCATTGTAACGCCGTTCAGCAGCATGTCTCCCTCGGGCGACGTGGAGGCGGAGGTGGTCTATGCCAACTACGCCACGCCGGACGACTTCAAGAAACTGGAGCAGTTGAAGGTGGACGTGCGCGGCAAGATGGTGATCGCGCGCTACGGGCAGAATTTTCGCGGGGTCAAGGTGCTGCTGGCGCAAGAGCATGGAGCGGCCGGCCTAATCATGTATTCCGATCCGGCCGATGACGGCTGGAAACGCGGCGACAAATATCCTGACGGGCCGTGGCGTCCGGACACGGCCGTGCAGCGTGGATCGATCGGCTTCATCTTCCAGTATCCCGGCGATCCGACCACGCCAGGGATCGCATCCGTGCCGGCCCTTCCCGATGCGCAGCGCACCCCGCCGGAGAAGGCCACGCAGCTCCCGAAGATCCCTACCACACCGCTTTCCTACGCCGACGCTTGGCCAATTCTGGAGCAGCTCGGCGGGCCCGATTCCCCGCGCGAGTGGCAGGGGGCGCTGCCATTCACGTATCACGTTGGCCCGGGACCGGCGAAGGTCAAGATGCACCTGAAGCAGGACTACCAGTTTCGCACCATATGGGATGTCATCGGACGCGTCCGAGGCGCGGAAGTCCCTGCCCAGCTTGTGATCTCGGGCAACCACCGCGACGCCTGGGTTTACGGCGCAGTCGATCCCAACAGTGGAACGGCGGCCATGCTGGAAGCGGTTCACGGCATTGGCGAACTGCTCAAGTCGGGATGGAAACCGAAACGCACTCTGATTTTCGGGAGCTGGGATGGGGAAGAAGAAGGGCTGATCGGCTCAACCGAATGGGGCGAGGAACATGAAGAAGACCTGGCCCACGCCGTGGCGTACTTCAACATGGATGTAGCCGTGTCGGGGCCGAACTTTGGGGCGTCAGCCGTGCCCAGCCTGAAGCAGTTTCTGCGTGATGTGACCACGATGGTGCCCAGCCCTAAAGGTGGGACGGTGTACGAGCAGTGGCGCAAGGCGCGCCGCGAAGCAGGAACGGCGCAAGAAGCGGTGGGGCCCGGATACCGGCCACCGGCCGCGCAGGGCAAGGCGGATGCGCAGGTGGGAGATCTGGGAAGCGGTTCCGACTACACCGTATTCTTGCAGCACGTCGGGGTGCCGGCGGCGGACATCGGATCGACCGGCCCCTACGGCGTGTATCACTCAGCGTTCGACGATTTTGCCTGGTTCAAGAAATTTGGCGATCCGGACTTCCTGTACGAGCAGCAGATGGCGCGGGTGTTCGGATTGGACGCCATCCGCATGGCCGCCGCCGACGTGCTGCCCTACGACTACGAGGAATACGGAACAGAGGTGGCTGCGTACCTGGACGTGGCCAAGAAAAAAGCGCAGAGCGAATTCGGCGCCGCAGCCCCGGACTTTGGCAAGGTGAAGAAAGCGGCCCGGCATCTACAACAAGCCGGAGCTAAGATTCACAGTAAACAAAACAGCTTGCCTCAAGATGCCGGAAGGCTCAACCAGGTTCTGCTCGACGCCGAGCGTGCGATGCTGCTGCCCGACGGGCTGCCCAACCGTCCCTGGTTTCGCCACGCGATTTATGCGCCAGGACGATACACCGGTTACGCTGCCGTGGTGATTCCCGGTGTCAACGAGGCTATCGAACGGCACGACCTTGGGGCCACCCGCCAGCAGATCGAGGCGCTGACGGGTGTTCTCAACAAGGCGGCCTGGGTGCTGGAGAGTGTCCACTGACTGCGATCTGTCTCGTAAATCCGGTGTGTCATGCTGAGAGCCGGTGACTTTTTCAGTGCGTTTCTGGGTTTTTGCTGCGTTCGTCAAGGATGTGAGCATTGCAATCGCCTGGTCTACTATGAAAGCTTTAATGATGTGCACAAAGCAATTGAGCGGGAAAAGCAGTTGTCAGGTTGGGTGCGCCGGAACCAAGTTGCGCTGATTGAGTCGATGAACCCACGCTGGCAGGATGACATTTATTAGAATTAAGGCCTCGAAACCATGGCTACAGCGACCAAGAAGGATTATTACGAAACTCTCGGGGTGAAGAAGTCGGCCTCGGCCGAGGACATTCGCAAAGCCTTCCGCAAGCTCGCCCGCAAGTACCATCCTGATGTCAATCCCGGCGACAAATCTGCCGAGGAAAGGTTCAAAGCCATCTCGGAGGCAAATGACGTCCTAAGCGATCCCAAGAAGCGCAAGATATACGATCAGGTGGGCTTTTATTCTGACAACATCGATCCCGCCACGGCCGAAGCTTATGCTCGCGCCGGTGGAGGCCCTGGAGGAGGGTTTCCAGGCGCTGGCTTTCCTGGCGGCCAGGCAGGCGCCGGACCGCAAGGCGTGCATTTCGATTTTGGCGGCTTCGATTTCTCCGATCTGTTCGAGGGTGGCCGCGGCCGCAAGAGCACGGGCGGCTTTCGGGACGTTTTCTCGGGAATTTTCGGCGGAGGACGAAGCGCCGCACACGACGAGGCCGAGCCGGGAACCGACCTCGAATATCAGGTCAATGTTTCTTTTTGGAGCGCCATACGCGGCACGGTGATGCGTTTGAATATCGCGCGCCGGGACACGTGCGGCACCTGTCACGGCCAAGGTTTCATGGAGTCTTCCGGCAAATGTCCAGAGTGTGACGGCACCGGCCAAGTGACCCAGACCGGCGGGCGCATGAAATTCAACGTAACCTGCCCGCGCTGCCACGGCACAGGGAAGAACATGACGGCCTGCCCAACCTGCCATGGCGAAGGAATGATCGACCGCACCGAATCCCTGGAAGTGCGCATCAAAGGCGGCACTCGGGATGGGCAGCGCATCCGGGTTGCGGGCAAGGGCAACGCCGGCACGCATGGTGCTCCGGCCGGCGATCTCTACGTAATTATTCGAACCGGCGATCATCCGGTATTTCGGCGCGAAGGCGACGACATTCATCTGGTCGTGCCGATTACAGCAGCTGAGGCCGCGCTGGGAGCCAAGGTGGAAGTGCCGACCATCGACGGCCGGGCTCAGTTGCGGATCCCGCCCGGCACTCAGTCCGGCCAAAAGCTGCGCCTGCGGGAGAAAGGCGTGCCTTCGGCCACCCAAGACGGCGTGCGCGGCGATGAGATCGTGGAGGTTAGGATCACGGTTCCTATGCCGCGTGACGAGAAGACCAAAGAACTGCTGCGCGAGCTCGCCAAGCTCAACCCGGAGGACCCCCGCGCCGATCTGTGGAAGCATCTGTAACCACGGACACGCAGAGAAGAATCTCGTCTCACGCCCAGAAGGTGCGATCCAAGGTGCGATATTGAATGGCCTCGGCGATGTGCTTGGGCTGGATCGCGGCCTCGCCTTCCAGGTCAGCGATGGTGCGGGCCACTTTGAGAATGCGGTCGTGGGCGCGGGCGGTTAGGCCTTGTTGCGCCATCGCTCGCTCCAGCAGGCGCTCGCAATCAGCCGACAACTGGCAAAACGCCCGGATGTGGCGCGGGCCCATCTGGGCGTTGCCATAGATCTTGTCACGTGAACTGGCCGCAAAGCGTTGCAGTTGCGTCACCCGCGCCCGCATCACTCGTTCCCGGATGGCGGCCGAGCCCTCCGGTTCGACTCCCGACCGCATTTCCTTGTAATTCACCGCGGGCACATCGATGTGGATGTCGATGCGGTCGAGCAGCGGCCCGGAAATCTTTGAAATATAGCGCTGAATGATGGGCGGAGTGCAATGACATTCGCGCGTGCGGTCATTGAAGAACCCACAAGGACAAGGGTTCATGGCCGCCGCCAGCATGAACCGGGCCGGAAACGTCAGCGACATGGCGGCGCGGGCGATGCAGACCGTGCCGTCCTCCAGTGGCTGGCGCATCACTTCGAGCACGTTGCGCGGGAACTCGGGCAGTTCGTCGAGAAACAAAACTCCGTTATGGGCCAGCGAGACTTCTCCCGGACGCGGAATGGCGCCGCCGCCGATCAGACCCGCGTCGGAAATGGTGTGGTGGGGCGAGCGGAACGGACGCACGCCCACCAGCCCGGCGCCAGGGTCAAGCACACCGGCTACGCTGTGAATTTTGGTCGTCTCCAGCGCTTCTTCAAATGTGAGCGGCGGCAGCACCGTCGGCATACGCTTCGCCAGCATGGTTTTGCCTGAGCCCGGCGGACCGATCATCAGAATGTTGTGCCCGCCGGCGCAAGCCACTTCCAAAGCTCGCTTGGCGGTCTGCTGGCCGCGCACATCTTTGAAGTCGATGGAGAAATGCCGCGCCCCGCTCAACAGGCTTTCGCGGTCCACCTGAAAAGGCGTCAGGCCGTTTCCAGTGTTCACGAAGCGGATAACATCCAGAAAAGACTTAACGGGATACACCTCGACGCCTCCGACCATGGCCGCTTCTTTAGCGTTGAGTTCGGGGACAACCAGCCGGGGGATCTTCTTGCCGCGCGCTTCAATGGCGATTGGGAGCGCGCCGCGAATCGCGCGAATGCCGCCATCCAGCGACAACTCGCCAACAAAAAGGCAGTCGGGCACTTCTTTTTTGTTCAGCCCGCCGTACGCCCCCAGGATGCCCAGCGCCATGGGCAGATCGAAGCCGGAGCCTTCTTTGCGGATATCGGCCGGGGCCAGGTTGATGGTGATGTGGGTGGGAGGGATGTCGTATCCGCAGTTTTTGAGCGCGGAACGCACCCGGTCGCGGCTCTCGCGCACCGCGGCGTCCGGCAAGCCGACGGTGTGGAAGTGGTCTTCGTTCATCTTGATACCAGACACGTCGACTTCAACCTCGATGATGTTGGCATCGATGCCGTAGACCGCGGCGCTGAGCGTTTTGTAAAGCATGCACTGCACCCTGCGGCCGGATCATCACGATCCCCAGCCGTGTTGGCGCATAGATTTCCCCCTTTCAACCTACGCCCGGTGGCGGCAAGCCGTGAGTGACCCCGGTCACGCCGAATTTGTGATCCCTGAACACTGTTCTGAGGTTAGCCTGTGAACCAGATTGCCCAACATGGTCTCCATTGTTTGTGGCCCCTGAGTCAACTAGGATGGCTGTAACTGGCATGTTTGCCGGGTGGAAGGAGGCAGACTCCGGACAGTTTCATGGCCGACGAAGTTAAGCGCCCGCAGCGCGGTCCCGCGCAATTCGAAAAGGAGGAAGCCGGACTGTGGCGAATTGCCCTCCTTTTTCTGGTTCTGCTCGCTACCGGCCTGGCGGCGGTTACCTGGGAACGCTTGCAGACCCTCCCCTATCATCTGGGCGTCGTCTCAATCGGCGTGCTGTGCGTGGCCATCGCGTTTGCCGGTTTCGCTCACGGCCGAAGGGCGCGCATCGCCGAATTGAAGGCCTTGGCTCAGGAGATGCAAGCCCATCCTGGTCCAACTGAGGAGCAGCTTAATCAGCTCGGCCAGCTCATTGCTCAGTCGCAAAAGAGTTTCAAGGAACTCATTGATTCGATTGACGACGTTGCCTTCGCGGTGAACCTACAGGGTAAATTGCGGACCGTCAACCGCCGCATGTCGGAGCTTCTCCGCATTCCTTACTCCGAAGTTGTCGGACGCACACTTGATGAGTTCATCGACGAGCCTACGCGCCAGGACGCGGCGCAGGAACTGCCGCGTTTCCTTGAGAAGCGCCGCTGGTCGGGGCAGGTTCGGGTGCGAACGAAAGCCGACCAACGGACCTACTATTTCGACGTGGTGCTGAATGCGATTACCAAAGGTGACGACGTAGTCGGCGTCAGTGCCCTGGCCCGGGACGTCACGCAGGAGCACGAAAAGGAGCGGCGCTTCACCGAGCTGTTTGAAACGTTGCAGGAGGGCGTGTACTTCAGCACTCCGGAAGGCAAGCTGCTCGACGGCAATGCCGCTCTGGTCCAGGTTCTTGGATACCAATCCAAAGAGGATCTGCTGGCGATTGATCCCAATGGGCTAAACGCCGACCCCGCCGCCAGCCCGGCACTGGGACGCAGCGCCGACGACCGCGGCGGGGTGCGCACCCGCGAGATCGTCCTACGGCGAAAGGACGGCCGGCTGGGGACTTTTCTCGACGCTTCCCGGGCGGTTTGGGATGCTTCGGGAAAGATCGTTCGCTATCAGGGAACTCTGGTCGATATCACCGAACGCCGCGGGATGGAAAAGACTCTGCGGCGGCAGGAGGAATTTCAACGCTCCCTGCTGGAAAGTTTTCCCGATCTCATACTTGTGATTGATGCCAATGGAACTTGCAGCTTCGCCAGTTCGCGTATCCGCGACCTGTTGGGTTACCGGCCGGAAGAATGGCTGGGTAAACTGCTGGAGGATTCGCCAAATGTCTCGCCTGAGCTTTTAGACCTGTACCGCGATCTGGCGGCTGGCCGAAAGGTTTTTGGCGCCTGCGAATGCCGGGCCCGCCATCGCGACGGCGGCTGGAGAACCATGCGTGCCACCGCCAGCCCGATGTATGCCCCCGAAGGCAAGCTGCATGGCGTAATTGTCTCGCTGCACGACATCACGATGGAGAAGAAGCTGGAGCGGCAGATCATCCAGAGCGAGCGTCTGGCTGCCATGGGTCAGATGATCGGCGGTTTTGCCCACGAGCTCAACAACCCGCTGACCGGTGTTTTGGGAATGTCAGAGCTGCTGCAGGAAACCGAAATGTCAGAAGCCTCCCGCAAACAGTTGGGTGTACTGCACGAGCAGGCGCGCCGGGCGGCGGAGATCGTGCAGAACCTGATGTACTTTTCCCGCCCGCCTGCCCCGGGCAAAACGGACATCGATCTCAACGACTTGGTGCAAAGAACGCTTCACCTGCACGCCTATTCGCTGCGCAAGAGCAATATCGCAGTAGATTTTCAGCCGCAGCCCTCGCTGCCCACGGTGGCCGGAGACGCACACCAACTCATGCAGGTCTTCCTGAACCTGATTCTCAATGCGGAACACGCCATCCGCGAAGCACGCGACCGGGGAACCCTGCACATCCGTCTATCTGAAGGCGCAAGTACGGTGGCTGTGATGTTTGAAGATGACGGCCCGGGAATTCCGTCCGAGATCCTGCCCAGCATCTTCGATCCGTTCTACACTACCAAGCGGCCGGGACGCGGCACGGGACTGGGGTTAAGCATCTGCAAAGCCATTCTTCGCGAGCATCACGGCAACGTGGATGCATCATCCGCGCCGTCTGGAGGAGCGGTGTTTACGGTGACGCTGCCGATTGGGGATTCGGTACCGGCGCCGCAACACTGACTTAGCGGCCACCCTCCTTCAAGGCATCCAGGGCTCTCCGTGCGGCGCTGAATTTGGGGGCGAGCTTAAGCGCTTGCTGGTAGGCAGCCCGAGCTTCGGTAACTCGTCCTGCCTGCTGCATGAGCTGACCCAGCCGGAAGTAGCTCTGGCCAGAGGGAGTCTCAGCCACATCCCGGATAGCCTGCGAAAATTCCGCTTTGGCTAACCTATCCCGGGCGCCGGCTCGTTGGGGATCGAGAATCAGGGATTGTTCATAGCTGGGAATTGCCTTCCCGTAGTTTCCCAGCTGCTCATATAGCCGGCCGAGAGTTTCGTAGGGTCCTGCAAGCGTGGTTCGGTCAGTAGCCAGCGGAAGCCCAGCTTCGTACTCATGGATCGCCTCCCGCGGGTGAGAGCTCAGCGCCAGCGCGGCCGCCAGATTCAGGTGAGCCGCGGGATCGCGGGGCCGCAAACGCACAGCATCCTCAAGGTATGGCAGTGCTTCCCCGGCACGGTCGGAAACCATTAGCGCGGCCGCAAGATTCTCATCGCCAGTGAAATTGTCCTTTGTGACGTTTACGGTATGCAGCCAAAGAGCGTCGGCGCTCTTCCAATAGCGGATTTGGTCGCCGGTGAAAAGAGCGAAGAATACGAGGACGATTGCGGCTACCCAGGCCTGCGTCCGGAAGCTCAGTTGCCGGCGTTCCGCCCAATCCGCGAAGCCCCATACCGCCATGACGAAGACCCCCATCAGCGGGATGTAGGCATAGCGGTCGGCCATCGCTTGCTCGCCCACCTGCACCAGTCCAATGGCCGGAACCAGAGTTCCGAGATACCAGAGCCAGCCGGTCAGGAGGTAAGGCCGGGCGGTGCGTGCTCGCCAAACCAGAGCGCTCATCCCAGCTAAGAGCACGGCCGCCAGTCCTAGCTTCCATGCGGCCAGCGTGGTGCCGGGGTGGGGATAAAACACCGCCAGCCGTCCCGGACAAACTCCCTTCCACAGGTACTCTGCGTAGGAGTAAATGGCGTTTCCCAGCCGAAAGCGCAAAGCAAGTCTCAGGCGCATCGAACCGTATGCCCGCGAAGCAACCACAGTAACGCAACCCGATGCAGCGCTGAGGGCAAGCAACGGCACTTTCTCAATTACCAGCCGCAACCACGGCGCTTGAGCTATTCCAGTTGCGTCATTCGGAGGTTCTGTCCACCCCTTGATTCGCTGCAGCGGCCAGAAATCGAGCAGCAGCAGCACACACGGCAACGTGATCGCCACTGGCTTGGCTGCCAGCGCCAGCACCAACAAGGCTGCTACAACAAGGTAGCGTTTGAGGGATGGCTTGTGAGCATAGCATCCGTAGGCGCCAAGGGCGAGCAGAAAAAAAAGCGTGCAGAGGACGCTCTTACGTTCGGCGACCCAGGCCACCGACTCCACGTTAAACGGATGAACCGCGAACAGCGTGGCCCCAACCAAACTGCGTCCCGTGGCACCGGTGGCGTGCTTGAGCAGCAAAAATAACAGTACCGCATTCACCACGTGAATCAGCAGGCTGGTCAGGTGATGCCCCGTTGGGTTCAGACCATAGAGCTGGCAATCGAAGGCGTGCGAGAGCCAGGTCAACGGGTGCCAGTTGGAGTATTCCGTCGATTTCACCGCCCATGCGACCGTAGCCCAAGTCAACCCCGCCTGGACGTGCGGGTTGTTAATGACGTAGGAGTCGTCATCGTAGTTGAAAATGAACGGATGCCCCAGCACAGGGCTGTAGAGAGCGAACGTGCCGATTGCGAGCAGGAGACAGAGAACCCAGGGGCGCTTCGCAGCCGAAGCAATTAAGGCGCTCAGGGCGCCCGTCCGTGCAGTGGCTGGCGCCGGCTCCGCGGCGGCGCGTCGTCGCTTATTCCTTGATCTCTTGCTTGCAGACATTAAGGCCTGTGGCTGGCTTATCGCTCCACTGCCATGGCCACTGCATTCCCTCCGCCCAGGCACAGCGCGGCGATACCGCGATGCACATCGCGGCGCATCATCTCGTAAATCAGCGCGACCAAAATGCGCGCGCCGCTGGCTCCAATGGGATGTCCAATAGCGACCGCCCCGCCGTTCGCGTTCACTTTGTCCGGATCGAGCCCCAGCTCGCGCATGACTCCCAGCGCCTGCACCGAGAACGCTTCGTTGAGTTCGTACAGATTGACGTCACTGTCTTTCCAGCCAGTCTTTTCCCAGACTTTCCGCACCGCGCCCACCGGCGCCATCATCACCCACTTGGGCTCCACGCCGCTGGTGGCTTGCGCCACAATGCGCACCATCGGCTTCGCTCCCAGCTCCTGGGCGCGCCGCGCGCTCGTGACCACCAGGGCAGCCGCGCCGTCATTCACTCCGGGTGCATTGCCCGCGGTCACGGTGCCGTCTTTCTTGAATGCCGGCTTCAGCGCTCGCAGCACTTCAATGGTAGTGTCCTCCCGCGGGCATTCGTCTTTGTCGAAAATCACCGGCTCGCCGCCTTTCTTCTTCGGCGGCAGCTCGACGGGGACAATCTGCGACTGGAGCCGTCCCTCCTTCATCGCCGCAATCGCCTTGCGATGCGAGTTCACGGCGAACTGATCCTGTTCTTCCCGTGTAATGCCATACTTCTCCGCTACGTTCTCGCCGGTGATGCCCATGTGATAGTCGTTGTACACATCCCACAGGCCGTCCCACACCATGGAGTCGATGATTTGTCCGTTCCCCAGGCGGTACCCCTTGCGCGCTTGCGGCAACAGGTAGGGAGCGTTAGTCATGGATTCCATTCCCCCCGCGACCACGATCGAACTGTTCCCAGTCTGGATGGCTTGCGCAGCCAGCGCGACGGCTTTGAGCCCGGAACCGCAGACCTTGTTTATAGTCATGGCACCTGTCTCCGGCAGCAAGCCGCCGTAGATCGCTGCCTGCCGCGCGGGATTTTGTCCCAACCCCGCGGCCACCACGTTGCCCATGATGCACTCATCGACTTTCCCCGCATCAAGGTTGGCGCGCTTCACCGCTTCCCGCACTGCGATCGCTCCCAACTTCGAGGCGCTCAGGTCAGATAAACTTCCCTGAAATTTTCCCACCGCGGTACGACA
>Ga0187784_10002447_pt1 | contig 14889 bp, 14 predicted proteins | sample 1015_SJ02_MP15_2_FD_132964 | JGI IMG/M metagenome (GOLD analysis project Ga0187784, IMG submission 132964) | Tropical peat soil microbial communities from peatlands in Department of Meta, Colombia - 1015_SJ02_MP15_20_MG | ecosystem: Environmental > Terrestrial > Soil > Wetlands > Peat | place...
ATACCTCGGTGCTCGCAACCGTGCGCAAGCTCTTCGGGATTGGCGCCCCGCTGACCAAGCGCGACGCCGCCGCCGCGACCTTCGAGAGCCTTTTCCTCTCCGCTCCGCGCACCGATGCGCCGATGACTCTCGGTTCGCCCGCCTCGCGCGCGCCGCCCGTGGATCCCACCCGGGCGGCGCCCGACGACGTGATGAGCGAGATGGCGCGCCACTGGCGCAGGCGCACCGGCGGCTTGCCCGGCGCGTGGCCCGCGGTCACACCCGGCTCACAAGACGAGGTTCATCGCTTCTTGAGAAGCGCCGTGCAGACGCTCCTCGACCATCGAGCCGCGAAGCGCGGCAAAGCATCGCCGCGCACGCGAGCTCGCCGAACGAATCGGCGTTGAGCTCTTGGGTTCATCGCCTCGTATCCACTGGAGCACCACAAGGAGGTCGACGATCATGGCCGTCAAGACGATCAAGCATCCCACCTCGAATCGCACGTATAAGCTCGGGCGCACGCGGCCGATCGCGCGCTGCCCGCGATTCAGCCTGCACAACTATCTCATGCGCTCCATGCCCGCTCCGCCGCCCGCGTGCGATTACACCAAGGCCGCCGCCGGCGCCCTTGCCAACGTGTACGAGAACGACGCGCTCGGCGATTGCGTCATCGCGGGAATCGGGCACGTCGTCGGCGTGCTCACCGGCAATGCGGGGGATCTGTTCATCTACACCAACCAGCAGATCACGACGCTCTATAGCGCGATCGGCGGATACGTTCCGGGTGATCCCGCGACCGATCGGGGATGCGACGAGCAGACCGCACTCAACTATTGGGAGAACAACGGCGCGCCCGTGGGCCAGCACCAGATCGCGGGATGGCTCTCGGTGAACGTGGCCGATCCGACGGAGTACCGAACGGCGCTGTGGCTGTTCGAGAATCTGTACTTCGGCCTCGAGCTTCCCGATGCATGGATCAATCCGATGCCCTCGGAGTCGGGCTTCGTGTGGGACGTTGCCGGCGCCTCGGACCCCAACAACGGCCACTGTGTCGTGGGGGTCGGATACGGGGCTAAGGGAATCACCATCGATACCTGGGGCATGACGGGGCTCCTCACCGACCAAGCCATCGCGAAGTACGGAGCGCACAAATCGCACGGTGCGCTCTACACCGTGGTGAGCCAGGACGGGATCAGCAAGGCCACGCAAAAGGCCCCGGCCGGCTTCGACTGGAGCCAGTTGATTGCGGACTTCGACTCGATGGGCGGCAAGGTATCGCCACCGGCGTGAAGCTAGTCGGCTCGTTCCGTGAATCAGTTCTCGGATTCTGCGGCTCGGGTGCCTTACTTGCGCGCCGAGGGTGCCGATAACGTCGATGAGGGAGGGCTACGTTTGGGCCTTCGGCCGTCATTTTGCGCCCCTGATAGCAACCAGCCACATCAGACCGAATGTCCCAAATCGTCGACTATCTCGCTGAGATCACGGGCTTTCGAGACCGTGAGATGCTCGATGTCACGCTCGCGGCCGCCTTCCGGGAGATGCTGCAGCCGCTCTCGGTGGCGATCTACCGGACGGTGGGCGAGGCGCACGATCTGCGCTGGGTGACGCGCGCCCGTCAACGAGCCGACGATCTGGTCGCGAGCGCCGATCCGATTTGGGCGAAGCTCGCCGAGCTGCCGCGCGTCGCTGAGTACCCCGAGCGCTGTCGGGCCCTGGCGGGAGAGATCGTCCAGTCCGAGCGCGCGAGCGCTCATGTGTGCCTATTCCCGCTCGCGGCCGACCGCGAGATCGTCGGCGTGCTCGAGGTTGAGAGCACCGCCCCCCTCGACGCCGATGCGCAGAATCTGATCCGCGGCGTGCTGCAGGTGTATCGCAATTTTCAGAGCGTCCTCGACTACGGCGAGCGCGACACCTTGACGGGCCTGCTCAACCGCAAGACCTTCGACGAGAATTTTTATCGATCCGCCCAGGTCATGCTGCCGGCGGCCGAGGTCGAGCGGCGCCGCAAGGGACCCGAATCCCGGCGGTGGGTCGGCATGATCGACATCGACTTCTTCAAAGCGGTCAACGACAAGTTCGGGCATCTGATCGGTGACGAGGTGCTGCTGCTGCTCTCTCGCCTGATGCGCAGCTCCTTTCGGATTGAAGATCAGCTCTATCGATTCGGGGGCGAAGAATTCGTCGTGCTCCTGCAGTGCGACAGCGCCGCGGACGCCGCACTGGTCTTCGAGCGATTTCGCGCTAACGTGGCCGGCCATCACTTTCCCCAGGTGGGCTACGTGACCATCAGCGTCGGCTTCACCGAGATCATTGCGGGGGATTGCCCGACGAGCGCGCTGGGCCGTGCCGACCGAGCCGTCTATCACGCCAAGGCAAGCGGCCGCAACCAAGTTCGGCAGTACGAGAAACTGGTGGCCGACGGACAATTGGACGGCAAAGAGATGGCACGCGACGTCGAGCTGTACTGACGCCGATCAATTCTGACGTCGAGCTATTCTCGCCCGAGGACCCGCGCGCACGCCCTGCCTCGCGATCATTTCGATCGGGGTTTCTTCTGTGGCGGCGTCGGCCCCGGCCGCGGGTGCTTCGGATGATGATGCAGTCCGGCGTTCGGTCCTGGCGGAGCCGGAAGCTTGACCGCACCGGATCCCTGACCGGCCGGGGCATCCGCGTGCACTGCGGTCATCGTGAACGTGAGGGCGAGCGCTGCCGATAGCGCTAAAGAGACAAGGCGACGCATGGATCTCTCCTCGTGGTGACTCCACACGGTAATGCGTAAGACCGCCGAGAAATGCCTCATCGCTCTGGCCGGGTAGAGCCTGCACGCGCGGCGTTGAGGGCCTTCAGCGCTGCATCGGATAGCGTGTATCATTGGGTACCGAGGGGAATGCTCCGCATTCGCGGAGCGCATGAAGGGGGAATAGCATGCACACCAGCCGAACTCTCGGCGCGCTGGCGCCGGCATTCATCGCGTTGGCCTCGGCGGCTCTCTCGACTCCGGGCTCAGCGCGAGCCGATGTGACCATCCAGGAACAATCGACGTTCGATCTGAGCGTCATCAAGGCGAACGGAACCTCCACCGAGCTCACCACCGCGGACAAGCAACGTCGCGATAGTACGCTCCATTGTGAAGGGTTCATGTCGCTCCTGTGCGGCAATGCTCAGAGCGGCGAGATCATCCGCCTCGACCGCGACCTCGAGTGGCATCTGGAGCCGAAGAAGCAGGAATATCGCGAGACTCCCTTCTTGACCCCGGCGCAGCGCCAAGCGGCGGAGCAGGAGGCGCAGGCCATGATGGAGAAGATGAAGCAGTGCCCGGCCGCGCACAACACTGCGCCGGGGCCGGACACCTCGAAGTGCCAGATGCAGCCCCCGAAATTCGACGTGAACGTCACGGATCAACACGCGACCGTCGCGGGGCACGACACGAGGCTCACGCAGGTCACCATGACGGAGAGCTGCGTGAACAGCGATACCGGCGATACCTGCGACACGCTGATCGGGATGGATGCGTGGCTCACGCAGGATCAGATCGCAGGGCTCGACGATAAGCGCGCATTCCAGAAGGCTTATCTGCACAAGCTCGGGCTCGATGACAAGAACTCTTTGGTCCAGAAGCAGATGCAGCAGTTCCTCGCGCCGTATGCCGCAAGCCTCAAGCAGCTTTCGGGTAAAGCGGGCGGGCTGCAGGGCTACCCCCTGAAATCCGCCGTTCGCATTGCCTTCGGCGGCGAGCACTGCAGCTCCGCGAAGGCACAGCAGCAGAACACCGCGGGCGCCGCGAGCGAGGGCAGCCAGGGGTCGAGCTCCCCGCCCCCGACGAGCGTGAGCTCGGCGGCGAGCGCCCTCGGGAGCAAGTTGATGGGCGGCCTGTTCAAGAAAAAGTCCGACTCCGCCTCGAGCGCCTCGACTGCATCGGGGCCGGGCGGAACCTTGCCGCCCGGCATGGTGCGGGCAGCGCAGTTCACGATGGAAACCCAGTCGATCACCGCGGGACCGATACCGCCGGTGCAGTTCGACATTCCCCCCGGCTGGAAGTTGATACCGCCTCCGCCGCCGAAGGCGGCGAAGGACTTCAGCTGTCCCGGGGGCGGGAGACTGGGGGACTGAGAGGAACGCGCCCCGAGGAGATCAACTCGCGAGCGCTTCGCGGCGGCTTCGTGCGGGCAAATCGCGGCCTTGCGCGGGCGCCTCGCGGCCATAGAGGGCACCGGCCTCCCCGCTCACTATCCGGCGAGCCGCATGTCCAATCCGCGCTGCGAGCCCACCGAGAGGGCTGGTCCGCTCCCGCCCGACTCCCCGGGATCAGGAGCTCTCTGCGCCGCGATCGAGCAACGGCTTGATCAAGTCGAGAGGCAGCGGAAATACGATGGTGGAGCTCTTCTCGCTCGAAATGTCCGCAAGCGTCTGCAGATAGCGCAGCTGCAAGGCTTGCGGTTGCTGCCGCAGCGCACCTGCCGCCTCGACCAGCATTGCCGCGGCCTGTTTTTCTCCCTCGGCGTGAATTATCTTCGCCCGGCGGATGCGCTCCGCCTCCGCCTGCCGTGCGATCGCCCGGATCATCGACTCGTTGATGTCGACGTCCTTGATCTCGACGCTCGTCACCTTGATGCCCCAGGCGTCGGTCGCCTGATCGAGAATTCTCTGGATGTCCTGGTTCAGCCGATCACGCTGCGAGAGCAGCTCGTCGAGCTCGTGCTGGCCGAGCACCGATCGCAGCGTCGTCTGGGCAAACTGACTCGTGGCCTCGATCGGCTGGGTCACCTGCAGGATCGAGCGGCCGGCATCGACGACGCGAAAGTACACGACCGCGCTCACCTTCACCGACACGTTGTCGCGCGTGATCACATCCTGCGGAGGCACATTGAGCACCACGACCCGAAGATCCACTCGGCTCAGGCGCTGCACGATGGGAAAGACCACCACGAGTCCCGGTCCCTTCACGCCGGTGAACCGGCCGAAGGTGAACATCACCCCGCGCTCGTATTCGTTCAGGACGCGGATGAACGAGATCAGAAACAACAGCACCACGATGACGACGGGTATCGACACGTACATCTCAACCTCCGGGTTTCGGTTCCATGCTCGCGAGCTCGAGGCGCTTGACCGTCAACGTCAGCCCATCGATCTTCTCGATCCGAAGCCGCTCGCCGGCCTTGATCGGGGTACGCGTCACGGCCTGCCATAGCTCCCCGCCCACGCGCACGAGCCCGCGCTCGTCGAAATCGCCGAGCGCCACGGCGGTCTCGGCGAGCAGCCGCTGTGCGCCCGTGGCGACCGGCTGCGCCCGGGCCCGTAACGCATAGGTGATGAGGGCGAGGACGAGGAGGGTAAACACCAAAGCCACGGTGGCAATCAGCGAGCCGGCGATCGCGAATCCGGGCACTGCGCGATCGAGGAGCAGGATCGAGCCCATGACGAAAGCGACCACACCGCCGACGGCGAGCGCTCCAAAGCTCGCGACGTAGGCCTCGGCGGCGATGAGCGCAATGCCGAACAAGAGCAGCGCGAGGCCCGCGTAGTTGACCGACAGAATCTGGAACGAATACAGCGCCAGCAACAGCGAGATCGTACCCGCAACACCGGGCAGGATCGCGCCCGGATGGTACCCCTCCGCCAGCAGCCCGAAGATGCCGATCAACAGCAGGAGGTACGCGAGATTGGGATTCGTCAGCGTTGCGAGGAGCTGCGTGCGCCAGTCAGGCTCGATCCGCAGAGTGGCAAGGTCACGCGTCGCGAGCGTCACTTCGCCCGAGACGGTGACGACTTTGCGGCCGTCCAGCTGCCGGAGCAAATCGCCGAGATCGGCGGCCACGAGTTCGATGACGTGCTGCTCGAGCGCTTGCTTCGCGGTGAGGCTCGCCGCCTGGCGTACCGCCGACTCCGCCCAGTCGGCGTTGCGGTGGCGCAGCTCCGCGAGGCCGCGAATGTAGGCCACCGCATCGTTCAGGAGCTTGCGCTCGTGGGTATCCAAAGCACGCGCTTCCCTCTCGCTCTTCGACTTGTCGGAGGCCTCCTCGGGCGGGGCGCCGGCCGGAGGCGGCGCCGTCGTCGGGAAGAGCTCCACCGGTGTCGCCGCGCCGACATTCGTCGCCGGGGCCATGGCCGCGATGTGACTTGCGCACAGGAGGTACGTTCCTGCGCTCGCCGCTCGTGCGCCCGACGGCGCGACGTAAACGACGACGGGAATCGGTGAGGCCAGCATGCGCTGGATCATGTCGCGCATCGCCGTATCCAACCCTCCCGGAGTATCGAGTTCCAGCACCACGAGTGATGCGTGCCGCTCCTGTGCGGTCTCGAGCGCCTGAGCGAAGAAGCGACTGGTGGCGGGGCCGATGGCGTCCTTAATCGCGAGAACCACGGCAACACCGCCCGTGGGGGGCAGGTCGGGCGCACCTGCAAAGCAAGCTGGCAAAGCAGCGGCGGCACAGATCGCCAGCGCTAGACAAGCGGCGGCACCTCTTCGCACCCGCGTCATGGTCCTCAAAGTACCCTCGCCGGGCGGCATCGAGCGCCGGCCCTGGCGTCGGCGATAGTAACGCCTCTCGTGCGGGCGCGATACTGCGGTCGATTCGAGGGCGGCTGCCGTGAAGAAAATGTGGTCCGGCCGGCCCGAAGCCGGCCGTGAGTGTCGGCGCCGGAGCGAAAGGTTTAGCAGGGCTCGCGCCGAGTCCTGCGAATCACAGGTCCTTGACGAGCCTCAGTGCGTCATAGATCGCTGCGTGAGTATTGCGCGCCGCGACCGCATCGCCTAGCCGAAAGAGTTGAAACCTGCCCCGAGGATTGGTGCGCGTGCTCTGCGCCCGGCCGGCGATGAGCTCGTCGTGATCGATCTCACCGGCGTTGACGGAGAGGGGCTTCAAGGAGAAATACAGCTCGTCATTCGGAACGGTTCCATGATTGATGACGACCTGATCGAAGCGACGCTGCTTCCGTACGCCGCCGTAGTCGCTTCCCACCGTGGCGATGAGCTCCTCGCCGCTCCTGCTCACGCGCTCGAGTCGGAACGTGACCGTGAAGGTCACATCGTGCTTCTGGAGGCTGCGCATGTAGGGCACGAGATTCATGCCCATGACCTCCGGCGCGAAGGATCGATCGGGTGTCATGATCTCGAGCTTCGCGCCGCCTTCGGCAATGATCTCGGCCGCCTGAAGCGCCGCGTGATCGCCGGCATCGTCGAACAACAGGACGTTGGATTTGGGCTTGACGCTCCCCGAGATGACGTCCCAGCTCGAGACGACGAGATCGTTGCCGGACGCGAGCACGGCGGTGTGGGGCACCCCGCCGGTGGCCACGAGGACCACATCCGGCTCTTCCGCGAGCACCTCGCCCGCTTCCGCCAGGCTCTCGAAGCGGAATCGAACTCCGCGTGCGCGGCACTCGGCCATGCGCCAGTCGATGATGCCGAGCATCTCACGCCGGCGCGGGCTGCGCGCGGTGAGGCGTACCTGGCCTCCGGGATCATCCGCCGCCTCGAACACGACAGCCTCGTGGCCGCGCTCGGCGGCGACGCGCGCGGCCTCGAGGCCGGCAGGACCCGCTCCGACGATGACGACCTTGCGTTTGACGGCGGCCGGCCCGATCACGTGCGGCATGGTGAGCTCGCGGCCCGTCGCCGCATTGTGGATGCAGTAGGCGGAGCCTCCCTGGTAGATGCGGTCGAGACAGTAGTTCGCTCCGACGCAGGGGCGAATCTCGGCCTCGCGCCGCTCCACGATCTTACGGACGATGTGCGGATCGGCCATGTGCGCGCGGGTCATACCTACCATGTCGACCTTACCCGTCGCGACCGCATGCCGCGCCGTCGCGACGTCCTGGATCCTCCCGGCGTGAAAGGTCGGAAAGCCGGTGGCCGCGCGAATCTCGCCGGCGAAGTCCAGATGCGGTGCGCTCGGCATCCCCTGGATGGGGATAACATCGGTGAGGCCCGCGTCGGTGTCGATGTGGCCGCGGATCACGTTGAGGAAATCGATCAGGCCGCTCGCTTTGAGCCGGTGCGAGATCGCGAGCCCGTCCTCCTTGGTGAGCCCGCCCTCGAGCCGCTCGTCGGCTGTGTAGCGGATGCCGACGATGAACTCCGGCCCCACCCGCTCGCGCACCGCCGACAGCACCTCGATGGTGAACCTCAGTCGATTGTCGAGCGAGCCGCCGTAGGGGCCGCCCAGCTCGTTGGTGAGGGGCGACCAGAACTGATCCATCAAGTGTCCGTAGGCCTCGAGCTCGATTCCGTCGAGACCCGCCGCTTTCGTTCGCTCGGCGGCATCGGCATAGTCCCGCACGATGCGGCGGATGTCCCATTCCTCGAGCTTTTTCGGGAAGGCGCCGTGGGCTGCCTCTCGACGGTGAGAGGGCGAGAGGACGGGAAGCCAGAAGCTTCTATCCCAGCGCGTCCGCCGGCCGAGATGGGTGAGCTGAATCATGACCGCGGCTCCGTGCTCGTGGCACTCCTCCGCGAGCTGCCTCATCCAGGACACCACCTCGTCCTTGTACACGAGAATGTTGTTGAAGGCCGGGGGGCTGTCGCGAGAGACCGCCGCCGATCCGGCGGTCATCGTCAACGCGATTCCCGCCCTGGCACGCTCCACATGGTAGGCGCGGTAGCGCGCCTTCGGCATGCCGTCTTCCGCATACGCCGGCTCGTGAGCCGTGGTCATGATCCGGTTGCGCAGCCTCAGGTGCTTCAGCCGATAAGGGTGAAGAAGGGGGTCGCTCATCCAGCGATTATGCACCCGATGCGCTCGCCGCTCGGGAGGTCGACCTTCAGGCACCTTGTGAATCGGCGTGGGTGACGGAGAATGTCAGCGCCTGCTCGGCCATGCGCCGCTGACTGTCTCGAATTCGAATGATCAGGGTATGCGTTCCCTCCGGGAGATCGGCGGGCGCAAAGCCCGTGAGTCCGGCGGGTGTGAGCGTCACGTATTGAAGGACGCGGGCGGTGATGTCCTTTCGGAAGATACCCAGTTGATACAGAACCTGGAAGGAGGACAGGTCGATCGTCGCGCCCTGCGCGGGCTCGAAGTGGACTGCGATGCGGGCGGGGGCGTGATCGACGGCCACGACGTTGCCTTGACCCTCGACCACGATGCGCGGCGAATCGGCACTCGCTGCGAAGGTTTTTGATGCAGTGCCGACAAAGGCTAGGAGCAGCACCCAGGCGGCGATCCTCAGCGAGTAAACAGTCTTTTTCATGGCACCCTCCTCCTCCCGGTTGCGCGCCGTGAGCCCTTGAGTGAGCGCGCGACTGCCTTTCGATGGGTACAGCGCAAACCAGAACTCATCGGGATCAAGCCGAGTCAGCCGCTGGCCGTACACATCGATCGATCCCTTGCAAGGGAGGAATGCGTAATGGAGGGAGGAAACGTCTCATGGGCCCGCCCGATCGCCCCATCGGAGGGATCGGTACCAGGGGGAGCCTGGTACCAGGGGGCGCCGGAGCCGCCGCACGCGCGGACATTCCGCTGGAAAAATACTAAAATTCAGTGGGTTAGCGCTGCACGCCGACGGGAATGTCGGCGACGCTTCCGAGCGCACCGGTCGAGAATCGACCCGGATCTCTCAGATAGTCGACCACCATCTGCGTGGCATCGAGCCCCCAGAAGATCTCTCCGTCGATGACGAACGTGGGCACGCCGAACACCTTCACCCCGATGGCGCGCTCACCGTTCTTCCTGAGCTCGTTCTTGACCGCCGGAGCACTCACCGCCGATTCGCCGTCCACGACGCCGACCTTCGCGCACAGATGCCGCCAGGAGGCCTCATCGGCAATCGATTGGCCGTCGCGCCAGATGTGCCTGAAGATGATCTGGATCGATTCGAGTCGGCATCCGACCGCGATCGCGAGCCGAAGCGCCCTGATGGGATTGAAGGGGTGAGCCGGCGGAAATCTCAATGGGACGCGGTCGCGCTCACTCAGCCACTGCACGAAGCGATACGTGAACCGGCGCTTCGAGGGTATTTCGGCAGGTCCCTTCTGTGCCCAGTGATCGAGGATTCCAGCCAAGACCACGGGCCGAAACGTCACATCCGCCTGAAGAGGCGCCGAGCTCGCCAGTCTCTCGAGCTGCAGGTAGGCGAACGGCGAGACAAAATCGAAATACCAGTCTGCCGCTTTCATACGCGGCGTCAGGTTGAGTCGGCACCGGAGCGTGGCGCATGGCCGGCGATTTCGGTGCACATATCGAGCCGATCGATGACGAGCGCGCACAGCGCCCGCAGATGCGCATCGGCCGGCAGCACATCGAGCACGTGCTCAACACCGGCAATTTCGCTTCGAAGCATCATCACGGTCTCGCTGGCCGAGCCGACCTGTCGCGATGCGGCCCCGCTCGGCAGGTCGGACTCACGTGCCCGCATGTGAGCCGTCATCATGGGAGCAGTCATCGATCACCTCCCGCGCAAACGCCCCGGGATACGATGCGCGATTCTCTCACCTCTTTCCGTAAGACGGCCGGCCTCAGCCGTGTAGTCCGGCGCTTACGCGATCAATTGAGCTGCTGGCGCGCATGCGTGGCAGCTGCGGGCACTACGGGAAACTACCTATTTGCACCGCTTGCGAAGATCGCTAGGGTCGGTTTTCCGGTATGCCCGTCAATGACAGCGGTGGTTAGGAGACGAGGCTTGCCCCAATTTTATGTCTGCTCGAACAAGCCGCTGACTCCGGGCTCCGTGGTTCGACCGGAGACTGCATTCTACCGGCGCGGCCGGGCGATCCTCGACGCGGGTCGCTCGGGACCGGCGAGGTCGATGGCGGTCAGCGCGGCTGAAACCATCGTCGGCGCCTCGGCAATCGGTGCCATCCGCGAGTATTCGCCGCGCGCGCCTCTGCGACCTGCGAACATTTACGTGTACCGTGCCGAGCTCTCCCCGTTTCACGTGGGTCCCCTTGCCCTGGTGGAAGCGCTCGACAGGGGCGACTTTTCCCCCTTTACCGTGGAGCGCCTGCGCGAGGAGTACTGGGCTCCGACGATGCCCTGGCACCTCAACGAGGTTCTGGGCGACAGCGCAACCATTCTCTGCGAGGTTCCGTCATCGAGCGAACGGGACAGGTACATGCTGCAGTGGGTCGAGTTCAACCGAGATCGGGAGCAAGTTCGAGCGCTGCTCAAATAGAGAGCGCTGCTCAAATCGAGTCGGCGGTCGCAGGAGGCGTGCGGCGTAGCTCGTGACGGGCGACCGGGAGCTCGCGGATGCGAATGCCGGTCGCCGCGAAGATCGCGTTGGTGAGCGAGGGGGCGACGGGCGGTGTCCCGGGCTCACCCGCGCCCCCGAGTGGCCCCTCGCTCTGGTGCAGGTGCACCTCGATGGCCGGGCAGTCAGCCAGTCTCACCACGGGATAGTCGGGGAAGTTTCGCTGCACCACCGCGCCGTGCTCGATCGTGATGGCACCGTAGAGCGCTGCGCTCAATCCGAAAACGACGCCCCCCTCGATCTGTGCACGAAAGCCGTCCGGATTGATGGCCATGCCGCAATCCGCCGCACACGTGACGCGATGCACCTTGAGCGCACCCGAATCCGCGACTTCCACCAGGGTGACGTGCGCGACGATCGTCCCGAAGCTTTCGACGATCGCGACGCCGCGCCCGTATCGTTCGGGAAGCGGCGCGCCCCATCCAGATTTTTCCGCCGCGAGCTCAAGGACTGCTAGATGACGGGGCTTACCTTGGAGAAGCGTGCGCCGATAGTCGAGCGGATCCCGATGTGCCTCGTAGGCAAGCTCATCGACGAAGGATTCGATGAAGAAGCCGTGCCAGGAGGACGCGACGCTGCGCCATGCTCCGGTAGGCACGGGGCTCGCGACCTTCGCGGCGCCGTACGCCTGGTTGGGCACGTCGTAGAAGATCTGCGCTTCGGGATCGGCATCATCACCCGTCGTATAGTCGCTCACCCAGGCGAGGGGACTGCCGTCGGGGCGGAGCGAGGCCCGGAAGCGACTCGTGACGTTGGGACGATAGAAATCGTGCTGTATGTCCTCCTCGCGGGTGAAGAGGAGCTTGATGGGCACGTTCGGCACCGCTATCGCGGTCTTTACGGCATACGTGAGAAAGTTCCACTGCCCTGGTAGTCGTCGCCCGAACGCACCGCCGATCGGCAGCGGGTGAAAGACGACCTTGCCGACCGGGAGGCCTGCCGTCTTGGCGCAGAAGGCGCGCGCGCCGAGCGCGTCCTGCGTGCCGGCCCAGACCTCGAGCGCCCCGGGAGGCGTGTAAAGAGCAGTCGCGTTCACGGGCTCCATCGGCGCATGCGCAAGATAGGGGACATTGTAGTTGCGCTCGATCACGGCCCCGCCGAGCGCAGCGGCGCCGTCGCCCGATGTGCGGTGGCGTCTGATCTTCGCATCCTCGAGCGCCCTCCTGTGGCTCGCGTGAATGGTCTGCGACGACACGGCCCCGTTGACCCCGGCGTCGAATGTCGGCTGGAGCGCCTCGAGCGCGTTGCGTGCGCGCCAGAAGCGATCCGCAACGACGACGATCGCATCGTCGAGTCGCACGATCTTGCGCACGCCGCGAAGCGGCGTGGCTGCTTCCTCACGCACGGAACGGAGCCTACCGCCGAATGCACGCGCCAGCTTGATCGCCGCGTAATGAAGATCGGGCACGCTCGCATCGATGCCATACTCGAGGGCACCGCTCACCTTGGCGGGGATGTCGAAGCGCGGCAGGGATCTACCGATCAGCCGATACGCGCTCTTCGGCTTCAGTCGCGGATTCGACGAAGGAGTCCAGCGCGCCGCCGCCGCGGCGAGCTCGCCGAAACCGAAGCTCTTCCCCGACCCGTCATGGATGACCCGGCTCATCTCGGTGCGAAACCCGTCGGGCGATGCCGCGAGGCGCGCAGCGGCCGCCTTCACCAACATCTCGCGCGCCGCCGCCGCCGCGATACGCATCCCGTAGACCCCCGTCATGCGCAGCGCCGAAGAGCCGCCGGTCGTCTGCAGGTGGATGGAATCGGCAATCGTGCGCGATGCGTTCGCGGCTGCCGCCCGCAAGAAGAACGGAACGGAGTTCAAGGTGAGATTCGCTTCCTCGCACAAGAACCCCTCCACGAGCGCCCCATTTGCGAACACGGGGTCAGGCGGCGCGATCTGCGCCTGCACCTTCGTCCAGTCGGCATCGAGCTCCTCGGCCGCCATCTGCGCGAGCGCCGTGAATGTTCCGGTGCCCATGTCGCAGTGGGGGACGACGACCGTGACGAGATCGTCGTCGGCCACCTTGATCCAGCTCGATAGAAACCGCTCTCCCGGTTTCGCCGCGAGCCGGCTCGCCCGCGCGAGGCGGCCGCTCGGCCAGAGCGCGTACCCGACCACGAGGGCGCCGGCGGCGGTCACCCCGCTGATCAGCACCGCGCGCCGAGTCATCATCGCACTGGGCCTTTGCGGCTGGCGATGGCGCGCACCGCGGCGCGAACGCGCGGGTAGGTGCCACAGCGGCAGATGTTGGTGACGGCCGCGGCGAGCTCATCATCGGTCGGCGCCGGCTTCGCGGCGAGCAATGCCGTGACCGCCATGATCATGCCCGACTGACAGTAGCCGCACTGGGGAACCTGGTGCTCGATCCACGCCTGCTGCACCTCGCTCGATGCGCCCAGGCCCTCGATCGTGAGGATATCGGCATCGACCGCCGATGCGACCGGGAGCGTGCAGCTGCGCACGGCTTGGCCGTTCATCTGTACGGTACAGGCTCCGCAGACCCCGATGCCACAGCCGTATTTCGTGCCGGTGAGCTTCAGCTCGTCGCGAATCACCCAGAGGAGGGGTGCGTCGGGCTCGACGTCGACCTCGTGGACCTGCCCGTTCACCTGCAAGCGTAGCGTCACGATCTGTCCGATCCGAATGCTGTCGCGAACTTTCCGCTACGAGGGTCTCGCGCCTTGCCGAACACGGCGCTCGATTCCGCGGTGACCTCGCGTGCAAGGGCGATCCCTCCGGGGGTGAGGCGGCAGAGGTGCCGCGGCGGGAGGCCGGGCCGAGCCGGCTCTCTCCACTGCGAGTCGAGCAATCCCTGGTCGCTCAATCGGATGAGCAACGGATAGAGCATGCCCGACTTGAGCCCGGTGGCCTTGCTGAGCTCGTAGCCCTGCTGCCAGCGGCGCGGCTCGTCGAGCAGCATCGCGAGCAAGGCACGGGTCTGACGAGAGGCGTTTGGAGGTCGGGCCACGTCCATATATCAACATCGGTAGAGTTATTCGGCAACACGGGACACAGGTATGATTCTCCCCACACTCAGCCGACCTTATCCGGCGGCGCGGAGAAAAACGCATGGCTGATGCAGAGCAGAAGGGGCCGTTGGGACTCGGCCCGAAAAAACCCCAGCTCGAGATCAACAAGCGCGGTCCGGGCAAGTTCTGGCAACAGCCGGGGAACCTGTGGTGGCTCTACACCCTCGCGATGCTCGGCTCGCTGTGGTTTTTCGAGGCGACGCAAAAAGCGGCGCAGCAGCAAATTCCCTACAGCGAGTTCCTGCAGCACTTGAACAAGGGCGAGGTCAAGGAGGCCACGCTGAGCGATGAGCTCATCTCAGGCACGCTGACCGAGACCGACGAGAAGACGCACCAGCCGCGGCAATTCGTCACCGAGCGCCCGCAGGACGATGCGCTGGCGCAGTCGCTCGCCCAGCACGGCGTCAAGTTCGCGGTGGTCCATCAGACACACTGGCTGTTGAATTTCATCCTCAATTGGGTGCTGCCCTTCGGTGCGATCTTCCTGCTCTGGGGCTGGTTCGGCCGACGGATGGGCAGCCGCGGCCTCCTCAATCTCGGGGCCAACCGCGTTCACATTCACGCCGAGACCGGCGTGCGCGTGATGTTCAGCGACGTCGCCGGAGCCGAGGAAGCGAAAGAGGAGCTGAAGGAGATCGTCGACTTCCTCAAGGATCCGGCGCGCATTCAGAGCCTCGGCGGACGCATGCCGAAGGG
>Ga0187784_10002448_pt1 | contig 14888 bp, 11 predicted proteins | sample 1015_SJ02_MP15_2_FD_132964 | JGI IMG/M metagenome (GOLD analysis project Ga0187784, IMG submission 132964) | Tropical peat soil microbial communities from peatlands in Department of Meta, Colombia - 1015_SJ02_MP15_20_MG | ecosystem: Environmental > Terrestrial > Soil > Wetlands > Peat | place...
ACCTTCGTGTTCGCCGATGTCGTGGATCGTACAGATATTGGGATGATTCAAGGCGGAGGCGGCTTGCGCTTCGCGCTGGAAGCGAGCCAGAGCCTGCGAGTCTTTGGAAAGCTCCTCAGGCAGGAACTTGAGGGCAACAAAGCGATGCAAGCGAGTGTCCTCGGCTTTGTAGACTACCCCCATGCCACCGCCGCCCAGCTTCTCAATAATCCTGTAGTGAGAAACGATCTGTCCTACCATGATTGTCGCCCTGGCTGTGCCCGAATGTCCCTAGTTTAACAGACTTGCAACGAGATTCACAGGGAGGAGTGCATTGCGACGCGATCGCACTCGGCGCAATCCAACGGAAAGGAGCTAGGAATACGCGTAGGTCACGGTTATAAGGTGATTGTGTGCAGACTTAATTCTCTCGGATGGTACGTTCGCAATTGGTCTTCTCATGTTTCAATCGTAGAACATCAGATAGCAAAGATCAAATATACCCCCTCACCCGTCCCGCGCTGACTGGAGCAAGCGCCGGCGCGGGACACCCTCTCCCCCAAGGGGGAGAGGGCAGTGACGACGGGGGAGCGGTAGCGCGGACCCCCGGTTTTGGGGTCCGCGGCTTTTGCTTCGAGCCGGACGAAGAGCCGCAGACCCCAACGGCGCAGGTCTGCGCTACTCAAGCCTGGACGTTTGCAACTCAAGCGTTGCAGGCTCAGGTCTTCGCCGTCTTCGCCGCGACACGCTCGAAGCTCATCGTGCCTTTCTTCATGTCCGCGTCAACTTCCACCGTTTCGCCGGGCAGCACGTCGCCGTCCAGGAGCTTCATGGCCAGCGGGTCCTGGATGAGCCGCTGGATAGCGCGCTTGAGGGGACGCGCTCCGAACTGCGGGTCGTAGCCCTCGCGGAAGAGCAGCTCGTGCGCTCGCGGCGTCAACTCAATCTGAATCTTGCGCTCGGCCAGCAGCTTCTTGAGATAACCGAGTTGCAGCTCGATGATCTTCTTGATGTTCTCCTTGGACAGCGGGTTGAAGATCACAATCTCATCCACGCGGTTCAAGAACTCGGGGCGGAAGTGTTCGAGCAGTGTCTGGTGGATTCGTTTCCTGAGAACTTCGGAAATGGCCGGAGCCTCATCGCCGCTGCGCCCGGTCATGGCCTCATGAATGTAAGTGCTGGCGATGTTGGAGGTCATGATGATGACGGTGTTTCTGAAGTCCACGGTGCGTCCCTTGCCGTCGGTCAGGCGGCCTTCGTCGAGGATCTGGAGGAAGATGTTGAAGACGTCGGGGTGCGCCTTTTCGATTTCGTCGAAGAGCAGGACGGCATAAGGGCGGCGGCGGACCTGCTCGGTGAGCTGCCCGCCTTCTTCGTAACCCACGTAGCCGGGGGGCGCGCCAATCAGCCGCGCTACCGCGTGCTTCTCCATATATTCCGACATGTCGATGCGCAGCATGGCGCGCTCGTCGTCGAACAGGAATTCCGCTAGGGCTCGCGCCAACTCGGTCTTGCCCACGCCGGTGGGGCCGAGGAAGAGGAACGACCCAATGGGCCGTTTGGGATCGGAGAGCCCTGCCCGGCTGCGACGCACGGCGTTCGAAACGAGCTTTAGCGCTTCGTCCTGGCCAACCACCCGAAGGCGCAAGCGGTCTTCCATCCGGACGAGCTTGACGACTTCGCCCTCCAGCATCTTCGACACCGGGATGCCCGTCCATTTCGAGACCACGCGCGCTACGTCCTCTTCGTCCACCTCTTCCTTCAGCATGCGGCCCGTTTTCTCCATGCCTTGGAGTTTCGAGTTCACAGCGGCCAGCCGCTTCTCGAGTGACACCAGTTTGCCGTAGCGGATTTCCGCCGCCTTATTCAGGTCGCCTTCCCGCGTGACGCGCTGTTCGTCGACCTTGGCCTGCTCGATTTCCTCCTTGAGCCGCCGGATTTGGCTGATGACCTCCTTCTCCGCTTTCCAGCGCAGCTTGAGCTTGGAGGATTCCTCTTTCAGTTCCGCCAATTCCTTCTCCAACGCTTCGAGACGCTCGCGCGAGGCCGGGTCGTCCTCCTTGCGCAGCGCCTGGCGCTCGATTTCGAGTTGGGTGATGCGGCGTTCGATCTGGTCGATCGCCGCCGGCATGGAATCGATTTCAATGCGCAGGCTGGACGCGGCTTCGTCAATCAGGTCGATGGCTTTGTCCGGCAGGAAGCGGTCGGAGATGTAGCGGTTGGAGAGGACCGCGGCGGCGACGATGGCGGAATCCTTGATGCGCACGCCATGATGAACCTCGTAGCGCTCCTTCAGCCCGCGCAGAATCGCAATGGTGTCCTCGACGCTTGGCTGGCCCACGTAAACGGGCTGGAAGCGGCGCTCGAGCGCGGCATCCTTCTCGATGTACTTCTTGTACTCGTTGAGCGTGGTGGCGCCAATGCAGCGCAATTCGCCGCGCGCCAAGGCAGGCTTGAGCATGTTCGAGGCGTCAATGGCGCCCTCCGCCGCGCCCGCCCCCACCAGCGTGTGGAGTTCGTCGATGAAGAGGATCACCTGGCCGTTCGACTCCTCGATCTCCTTGAGCACGGCCTTGAGGCGGTCTTCAAACTCTCCCCTGTATTTCGAGCCGGCCACCAGCGCCCCCAGGTCAAGCTGCACCAGGCGCTTGGATTTGAGCGATTCGGGCACATCACCCGCGACCACACGCTGCGCGATGCCCTCCACGATGGCCGTCTTGCCCACCCCCGGCTCGCCAATCAGCACGGGATTGTTTTTGGTGCGCCGCGAAAGCACTTGGATTACCCGCCGCACCTCATCGTCTCGGCCAATGACGGGGTCGAGCTTGCCGCGCCGCGCTAACTCCGTAAGGTCGCGCGCGTAGCGCTCGAGGGCCTGGTATTTGTCTTCGGGGTTCTGGTCGGTCACCCGCTGCGTCCCCCGGACGGAAACCAGCGCTTGCAGGATGGCGTCGTGGGTGATCCCGAGCCGCGCCAGTATCCGCCCCGCCGCGTCCTTCGACTGCCTCGACAGGGCGAGCAGGAGGTGCTCGGTGGACACGAACTCGTCCTTGAATTGCTCGGTCTCTTTGGAAGCCTGGTCCAGAACTTGTTTCAGCGCTGGGGAGAGATAATGGTCCGTGGTTCCGCCGACCTTGGGGAGATTCTCGATGGCTTGCTCAGCTTCCTTCGCCACCGAGGCGGCAGGCACACCGAGCCGGGCCAGAAGGCTTGGGACGATGCCCTCCTTCTGCTCGATCAAAGCCATCAGCAGGTGCAAAGGCTCCAGTTGTTGATTGCCAAAACGGCCGGCAACATCCTGCGTCCCTTGCAGGGCTTCTTGGGCTTTTACGGTAAATTTGTCAAAGCGTGTCGCCATGTTAGTAACTCGAAACTCGAAATTCGAAAATCGAAACTCGAAATCTGAAACTCGAAAGTCGAAACTGGAAAATCGTACCATTTAGGCTCGAACCCGGCAATCCCTGAAGGTTCTTGCCCCGTCGCCAGAGGCGCTCGAGGAGAGGGCGCCTCCTGACTGTCGACTCTCAACTTTCGACTTCTCGACTGTGTTCGAAAAACAAACCGCGCTGGGCCGCCTTAGCGTCCCCAGCGCGGTTCTCGAGTATTGCGTGGACAGGTTGTTGCCGGGGTCTTCGCCAGACCCTGACCGCTCGAACCGGACCACCTTAGTTCTTGGTGACGTCGATCTTGATGGTCTTCGGCTTCGCCTCTTCGCGCTTCGGCATGGTCAAGGTCAGCAAGCCGTCCTTGAACTCGGCCTTCACCTTATCGGTGCTGATCGAGTTGGGGAGGGAGAAGCTGCGGGCAAAAGAGCCATAGGAGCGCTCGACGCGGTGGTAATTCTGCTCCTTGACCTCTTTTTCGAACTTCCGTTCGCCTTTCAGATAGAGTGTGTTGTCCTCAACCCGAACTTCCACGTCCTTCGCATCCACCCCGGGAAGCTCCGCCTTCAACACGATGTCGTTGTCCGTTTCGTAGATGTCAACCGAAGGAGCCCAAGACCGAGGCGAGAGTTCCGTCTGACCAAACACGGGCGAGAAGGCCTCTCGAAACAGACGGTCAAAGTCCCTTTGGGCCGTCATCAGATCCCTGAATGGTTCCCATTTCACGATAGCCATTGTCATTTACCTCCTTGAATTTTCTTCCAACCTTAGTAGATGCACATCATATAACTTGAGTTACTTACTATCAAGAATTTTTTTCTTTTTATTTTCAATCACTTAAGCCTATAACTGACAATTAGTCTTCCTCTCCAAGCCGCCTCAAGCCCGGACTTCTCACCAAGGTGAGATTTCTTCATCAAGCTGCCGGAAGGCCCGGGCCAACCTGGGTTCCTCTCCACAGCTCGCAGAACCTCGTTGCCCGCGAAGCTCCTCTTCTTCGTGTTCTCTGTTGTCCGGCAAAGACTAAACACGGAGGCCACGGAGACCCTCAGTGTTCTCCGTGTTGAGGCTTTAGAGGCACAGAGGGCACGGAGAAGTCCGTTTTGGTCGCGGCCAACAGCCGCGCTGCACTACTAACGTTGAATTTCGTCGCGACGCGGAAGGGTTCTTTCCTGCTCGTCACTCGTCACTTGCGCCCGCTTTAGTTGCGGCCAAATGCCGCGCCGTACAACAAGTTGCAATCTTCTTCGCGCGCCGCGAAGATTCTGCGTGTCACGTAAGGCAAGCGGCCCTTCGGCAAGCTCAGGGCGGTCCCTTCGGCGTTGCTCAGGGACGCTGAGCGAAGTCGAAGCGTGAGCGAAGTCGAACCGCGCTCGCCCCAGGGCCGAACGCCGTTCGGCCCTACGTGTGTGGTTGCGGCTCCGCCGCGCTATTCTCTCTCCCAGTCGGCCATCTTGGCATCGACCTGTTTCTGGACGTCATCCCATAATGCCGTTTGCTCTTCCGGGGGCAGGGCGTCCCAGTATTCCATAAACCGGTCGAGTTGCTCATCCGCTTTTCGCTTCTCCATCATCGGGTCGCGGCGCGGGCTGAAGCCTTTCCAGCGGAGCTGGCCTTGAGAGCGCTTTCGGACCAGCTTGCGCAGCCAGAACTCCACCTGGGACTCGAGCTTGGTCAATTCGCGGAAGAAAGCCTCGAATTGCATGAGGGCCAGGGCCAGGCCGTTCGCGCGGGCCACTGTATCGTCGAGGCCTAATTGGGCGGGCGCCGGCGCTTCCGCAAACATCTTCTGCAACTTCTCCTTCTCCCAGCAGGCCTGGGCGCGGAAAAGCCGCAGCCGCCGCCAAACGGTCTCGGCCAGGCCGCGCACAATCGGCTTCTCTTCTTCATCCTCGGGAACGAACACGCGTTCGAAAAGGCGGAGGTGTTGGGCAAATTCTTGCTTGTCTTCCGCCAGGCGGTCCACACTCTCGGCCACCGTCTGCTTGGCGAAGAGGCCGTGCTTCAAGGCATTAAGCCGCGCCGAAGCATTCCCCTCGGGGCGGCGCCGAGCAGCGATGGCTTTCTCGAGATTGGCGCGGCTGGCCCGGAGACGCTTCTCGGTGCGCCGGTAATTTCGGCTCGACGCCGCCCGGGCTTTCTCGAGGTTGGCCCGGCGCGCAGCCAGCTCGCGAGCCGTCAAGGGATTTCAGGGCTTCCGCCCTCTTCGCCGGCCGTATCCTTCAGCCCCGGCTTGCGGTGTGGCAGGCAGCGCTTCCATGGGGCAGCTCCTGGAGGTACACGTAGCCCACCGGGGGAACCCTCCCCGAGGGCTAATAGTAGGCTACATTATTTTGGAGAGGTTGTCAAGAAGGGCCGCAGCGGGCGCGCAGAGGTACGTGTACTTTGCGTTCCTCTGCGGCTTTTCAGGGAAGGGCCGCAGCGGAGGCAGAAGTGCCGGTTCGGGTGGCGCAGACGTGTCGTAGTTTGGCATGTCTGTCCCCCTTTCGAGAGGGCGCATACATCCCGCCAAAGAACGGCGGGACGTATGCGCCACCCTGGTTTTTTGACCCTGCGGCCGTTGTCGTTGTCGATCGATGATCGACCATGGCCGTTTGAGGGCAGGAAGCGCGGCCCTCTCCCCCTTGGGGGAGAGGGTTCCCGCAGCCGGCGCTTTGGCCAGCCGGGGCAGGCCGGGTGAGGCGGTTCGCGTGGATCATGGCCAGCCCCTCAAGCCCCTTAGGCGCAACAATGCGAACTGCGAAAACGTGAGTGCCCCGCTCGAGTCACGCGATGGAGTAACAATCCGTAGAAAGCCCTCTCGGCCCTGGGGGGCCGAACGATTCGGCCCCTTCATGGTCGCTGGGATTAGTGGGGGGCGTTATCCGTGGGCGGGGGGCACAAAAAGCGTGCCCTTGCCCACGGCTACTCAATTTCAACCCCATCGGGGTTGGGGCCCGAACGGAAGCGGGCGAAAAACAACTCCAGGACAGCGCATATTTCCGGTACATGCACGCTGCCGACCTCCCTAACGATCTTCAGGTCGACGTTACCGTAGTCGTGAGCCACAATATTGCGCATGCCGCGCATTTTTCGGAAGGGAAGCTGCGGAATCGCTCGACGTGTCCTCTCGGTCAGGTGGACGGTGGCCTCTCCAATAATCTCGATCCGGCGAATCACTGCATCTTGCTTCTCACTGTTGGCCAGAAAATCAGCTTGCGTAGTGCCTTTCAGATAGGACGCTATCAGGCACGCCGCCTCCAAAATATCCTGAAGCCGTCCGAGTTGGTCAGCTTCCATACACGCAGACCGAAGTTGAGAGGATATGGTCACGAGCGAAGCGATTGGGCGATTTCTCGAGGGAGGAACGAAGGATGAAGTCCACGGGAGCGCCGACCAACTCCTCCGCCTCACCCGCCATTTCGAGCAAAGCGGCGGCGGAGACCGGCACGGACTCGTCCAGTGTCACCAGGAGGTCGACATCACTGTGCGGGCCGACTTGGCCGCGCGCCGCCGAGCCAAACACCTCCAACCTACGGATGCGGTGTTTTTGGCAAAACGGGCGCAGCCGCCTCCCCAACTCATTAGCGAACTCCGTCCCAGGCGCTCCCGCCATATCGGCAGGATAGCCCGTCCGCGGCCTTATTTCAAGGCTGACCTATTGCTGCCACCCGCCGCCCAGGGCGCTATAAATCTGCACCAGGGAGAGCATCTCATTTAGCCTGGCCTGGGAAAGAGCCAGCTCGGCAGTTAGGTAATTGGTTTCGTTGGTGAGGACTTCGAGGTAGGCGGTCGCGCCGCCATTGTAGCGGACATGCGCCAGCCGGGCGGAGTCCTGCGCGGCGGCGGCCAAGAGTTCTTGTTGTTCCCGCGCCTCGCGGGTCTTTTGGTAGGCCACCAAAGCGTCGGAAACATCCCGAAACGCATTCTGAATCGTCTGCTGGTAGGCCAGCAAGGCTTGTCGCTGTTGTGTTTCCGCCAGCCGGACATTGGCCTGCAATTTGCCAGCGGTGAAAAGCGGCTGTGTGGCGGAAGCGGTGATCATCCAAACGCCTGCGGGCTTCGAGAAAAGCTCAGTCAAAGCAGAGCTGATGAATCCGGCCGTTCCGGTCAGGGAAATGGACGGGAAGTAGGCGGCCCGCGCCACGCCGATCTGAGCATTGGCCGCGATCAATTGTTGCTCGGCCTCGTGAATGTCGGGACGGCGCTCGAGCAATTGGGAGGGCAGCCCCGCGGGAACCACGGGTGGCCGCACCTGATCGGTCAGGCTGTGCCCGCGCGTGATAGGCCCGGGGTATTGAGCGAGCAGGAGCCTGATGTAGTTTTCCTCCTGCTCGATCTGCCGTTGGAGGTCGGGGAGGGCAGCCGAGGCCACATAGACAAGCTGCTCCGCCTGCCGTACGTCCAGCATGGAAGCCGCGCCTTGATCTGCAAGGAGCTTGGTCAGCCGCAAGGACTCTCGCCGGGAGGCGAGGGAGCGCTGGGTGATATCGAACTCCAGGTCAAGTGCCCTGAGCCGGAAGTAAGCGCCGGCAACATTCGCAACCAGCGTGCTGACCACAGCGCGTTTTCCCCACTCGGTTTGGGCCAGATTGGCGCGCGCAGCCTCGGTGGCCCTTCGGTACTTTCCCCAGAAATCGATGTCCCAAGACGCACCGCCGCCGAGCTGGAGGAAATTCCATTGGTAGGGAGGGGAGAAGGGGCTGATGGGCTCGCGTTCGGTCGCAGCGCCCACCCCAACACCAGCCGACGGGTACTGATCGGAACGCGTGATTCGGAGTTGCGCTTGCGCCGCCAGCACGCGCTCGGCGGCGATGCGCACGTCGTAGTTCTGCTTGAGCGCCGTCCGAATGAGCGACTGAAGCTGCTCATCCTGGAAAACCGCCCACCACTGGGCATCCCCTACCGATTCGGAAGGAGCAGCCCCCGGAACGGTGGTCGGCGCTCCTCGATACTCCCCCGGAACTTCAGTTTTGGGACGCTGGTAGTTCGGCCCCACCGTGCAAGCCGCCCACAGGAACAAAGGAAGCAAGAAGAGATACCTGGACAGGGCACAGAGCGAGATTCCTCGCTTCGCTCGGAATGACAAGGCTTTCTCACGGTTTCTGGGTGGCGCCAGCGGCATGAGCAACTGCCATGCAGATGGGCGAAGCGCCTTGGAGTGCGGCAGCACAGCGCGGCGGAGCTGCCGCCTTGCACAAGGTGAAAACAAGGCGGTGGCTGGCGCTCCCGCACTCCAAGGCGCTTCGCCCATCTTCACGCACAGTGCCAAGCGCCTCATGCTGGCTGGCCCCCCTTTGGCTCAGCGGCTGCCCGTTGCAGTCTGGGGTGACGCCCGAGCCGGGAAGCGAGGCCCTCAACCACCGCAAAGGTAACCGGAATCAGGAAAATGGCTATCAAGGAGGCGGCCGACATGCCGCCGATCACCACGGTTCCCAGAATGCGGCGCCCCACCGCCCCGGACCCTTGTGCCGTCCAGAGGGGAACGCAACCCAAAATGAAGGCGAAAGAAGTCATCAGGATGGGGCGCAGGCGGAGCCGAGCTCCATCCAAGGCTGCGTCCACCGTGCTCTTTCCCTTTTCGTGTTCGAGTTTGGCAAACTCCACAATGAGGATGGCGTTCTTTGCGGTCAGACCAATGAGCATCACCAGGCCGATTTGTGTGTAGACATCGTTCTCAAAATGCCGCGCCATGAGCGCCAGAAACGCTCCTGCCACGGCGATGGGCGTGCCCAGCAAGACGCTGAAAGGCAGGGACCAGCTTTCGTATAAAGCGGCAAGGATGAGGAAGACGAACATGAGCGAAAGCCCGAAAACCGCTACGGCCGGAACACCCTTCGCGGCCAACTGTTCCTGAAAAGACATGCCCATATAGTCAAAGCCCATTTCGCGCGGCATGGTTTGAGCGAACACTTCTTCCATGGCTTTCATGGCCTGTCCCGAGCTAATCCCCGGAGCGGCGGTGGCGTTGATTTGCGCTGCGTTGTATTCGTTGTAGCGCATGAGGAACTCGGGACCGGTGATACTTCGAATGTTGGCCAAGGTGCTTAACGGCACCCTGTCGCCGTGGGGATTGGTCACATAGAACTGGCCGATGTTGTTGGAATTGGTGCGGTACTCACCTTCAGCTTCCAGGTAGACCTGCCATTGGCGTCCGAAACGGTTGAAGTAGTTCACCAGATAGCCACCCATAAACGTTTCGAGGGTTTGGTAGACTCCGGCAATGTCCACCTGCTGGCGCAACACTTTTTCGCGGTCCACCTCCACATAGATTTGGGGAACATGGGCGGCGTAGGTAGCGATGACGCGCGCCAGTTCCGGGCGTTGCTGGGCCGCCGTGACAAAACGGGTTTACGGTGTTCTGCGCTTCCACCGCCGCGACGATTTGCGGAACCGTGACGCCCAGTTTGGCCAATCGATCGGGTTTCACCCAAATGCGCATCGCGTAGGGGCCGCCAAAGACCTGCACGCGCCCCACGCCCGGCACGCGCGAAAGTTCATCCACGTAGTTGATGTAGGCGTAATTGGTCAAGAAGTTCCGGTCGTACGTCGCGTGGGGTGAATAGAACGAGATGACCATCATCGCGGCCGCCCGGGACTTCTGCACGATGACGCCGGTCGTATTTACCATGGCGGGCAACTGCGGAGCAGCCTGCGAAACGCGAAGTTGGGTCAAAATCTGATCGATATTGGGGCTGGTCGTGACATCGAAATTCACCGTCAACGTAGTGTTGCCGGCGTTGTCGTTGGTGGAATAACTGCCACCTATGGCCGTCCCAGGCGCGCCCTATTTATAAATCATTTGATTGATACAATTCAATTATCGGGTCTTGTGTTTGCTTCCGCCGCGACCGCCCCGCCGTGCTGCGCGCGCTGAAATGGAAGCAGATCGGCGCCAAGGAGCTCAAGGTGATCGAAATGGCCATTCAGACGAGCATTCGGGCCATGTTCTCCCGGTGAGGCACAGCGTCGGCGAATCCATCCAGACCATCGCCAAACGCAGTTGCGCGATTTGACGAGACCCGCAAATCGCGCTATTTTGCCTTGTGGCATAATTTAGAAGATTGCGACGGTCCCTCGACCTTTCCCTATGGCCTTCACGATTCGCAATCTGAAAATTCGCAATCAGATCCTTCTATTCACCCTTCCTCCTCTTTTTGTCTTGCTTTGCGCGGTGGGGCTCGCCTTCTTTGCCTACTGGAGCATCATGAACAGCGACCGGGCGGCGCTGCAATCTAAAGAAAAAGTGATCCGGAATGAGTCTTTCCAGCGCCACGCCACAGAAGTTTGGATGTACGTGCGGGGATACGTCGTGGCGCACCAGAGCACTGCGCTTGCCAATTACGATAAGTCGGTGACGGACAGCCTGGCAGACCTCAACGCGCTGGTCGACCTGGAGGCGGCTGATCCCGGGCAACTGCAAGAGGTTGCCCGAATGCGTATGGAATTCGACGGGTTGCGAAGCTCGTGGGCTCAACCCGCAATTGATATAGCCCGTGCGGGTGCGGAATACAATCCCACCGCGGTCGTGGCGGAGGGCCAGCAACGCTTGAACACGATCCGGGTTGAGGCCTCTAAGCTGCGGAAAGTGGATGAGGCGCGGAATGAAAGCGAGATGCAGAATGCGGAAAAGGTGACACGGGAAATTCTGGTGGCGGGCGTCTGCCTGGCCGTGCTCCTGGCCGGCGTGCTGATATTCTTGAAACAGGTGTGGACGCGCTTGATCGTGGCTCCGGTGCTCCAACTCATCCGCGCTTCCGAGCAGGTGGGGCGGGGTGATTTTGCCCTAACCCTGCCCCCAATGGTCGATAACGAGTTTGGCGTTCTCTCCCGCAGCTTCTCCCGAATGACTGTCGCGCTTCGGCGTGAACGGGAGGAAATGGCCTCCTTAAACCAGTTTTACGAAGCGGTCACCCAGTGCACCTCAGAAGTCGAGGTTTACGACCTGGTTTTACATTCTCTGAAAGAACGCTTCCAACCTGCTCAAATCATCATCTTCAAATTGCACATCCCGGAGAATTTTCTGGAGGCCGTGGCCACGCTTGTTCCACTGCCCAAGGAGGTCGCAGTTCGGCCGGTGATCGAAGAGCCGCACGATTGCAAAGCCGTGCGTGCGGGGCGCTCCTTCGTGGTGAACGATGTACGGGTCCAGGCACTCTGTCCCTCCAAGTTCGCTCTGCCTTCCGAAGGAAGCTACATTTGCGGACCCTTGATTGCCGGCGGCATCATCATCGGCTCCGTCCGTTTGCAGGCGGCCCCGGATCTTTGGACCGCCGATCGCCGGCGCTTGCTCGAGAGTTATCTGAGCGGTGCGGCCTCAGCGCTTTCCAACCTGCACCTGCTCGACAGGATGAAAGAACAAGCCAACATCGATCTGTTGACCGGGCTCTATAACCGGCGTTTTATGCTGGATTATGCTCGAAAGTTGTTTGCCATCGCCCGCCGGCGTGACCAGCCCGTGGGGGTGGCCATGCTCGACTTGGACCACTTCAAAAGCTTTAATGACACTTACGGACATGAAATGGGCGATTGCATCCTGCGGCAGTTTTCCGCGACAGTTACCCAGGCGATCCGCGAAACAAACCTTGTCGCCCGATACGGTGGAGAGGAATTTGTCGTGGTGCTGCCCGACACGAGCGCGAAATCATGCGTCCAGGTGGCCGAGCGCATCCGCCAAGCGGTAATGGCGATGGTGGTGCCTTCTAACACGGAAACTCCGCTCCCCCAGGTGACGGTGAGTATTGGAGTGGCGGCTTTCCCCGAACACGGCGAGACGCTGGAAGACGTCATCCAAGCTTCCGACAAGGCGCTGTTTGAATCCAAACGCGGCGGGCGCAACCGCGTGACGGCTGCGCCGCCCCCGGAAGCCGAGGGGAGCTAGCGCCGTGTTCACTTACCAGAATTTCGGAATCAGGAAGCCTGTGTGCCGGCAGTGCTCTTTGAAGGCTTCCCCGAATTGCGCGGCCAGCAGGGATTCCTCTTTCTTCGCCTTCAAGCAATAGCCCAAGATGATTGAGGCGACTCCCGCGACGCATCGCCAGCGGTCAATCGCCAAAACTCCGCCCAGCGCGGCCAGAATGATGCCGGAATAAATGGGATGGCGGAAGTAAGCGTAGGGCCCAGTACGGATGAGCTTGTGGTCTTCTTTGAGAGTGATTCTGGCGCTCCAATACTGTCCTAGGTGCCAGCGGGCCCACAGCGCGATAGCGAGGCCGATCCAGGTGAGTGCGACGCCCGCAACGGAAAGAGCGTAGGTCCGACGGACAATGCGATGACCAAGAATGCCGACCCCCGCTAGCTCGCTGAAGAGCAGAACAAAGCCAAAGATCTCCAGAAAGAGGAAGCCGCAACGCGAGGCCAAGGATTCCTGGCTGACGGTCCTGCGCGTCTTCAGCGCGCCCGCCACCCAGTATGCGCTAAAGAGGATCCACGGGCCTCCGATGAAATAACGCCAAATCATGCTTCGACCACCGCCGGAGCTCCCGGCACGCTCGAGTTGCAGTGCCTATTGTGCGGGCATCGCCACCGCCCGGCCGGTTCGGATCGACTCCTTCGCCGCGTCAATGATTTCGTTGACGCCCACGTTGATTGCAGCCGAGACAGCGCCTTCGATGGGCTTGTTGTTTCGGATACAAAACAAGAAGTAGGCCACCCCATTGCGCTTTTCAGGGGGGAGGGGCCGGGTTTCCACCGGCTTGCCGACCGGGTTTTGTACACTCGTTTCGCCTTTGGCCGGCTGAAACAGCAGCCCATCACCTCGCGCCAGGAAGCTGCCTTTGGAACCGAAGATCTCCGCCTGCCCCTTTCCGTATGACCAATCCCAAGAGGGCATCAGGATGGCCGTAGCGTCGGGGTACTCGAGGAGCACCGTGGCGTCATCCTCCACTGCATTGTGCTGCTCCGTTTTGAGTTTTAGGGAAGTTGCATAGACGCGCTGAGGACGACCTTTCAGCACGATCGCCCAATCCGCCCCGTAGCAACCGAAATCCATGAGTGCGCCAGCACCGTTCTTCGCGGGATCATAAAGCCAATCCGTGAAGTATTTGGAAGTGCCGATTTCTTTGGGCCCTGGGTGACCGAATTGAACGATGATCTTCTGGACGTTTCCGAGCTCTCCCGCCTGGATGCGCCGGACGGCCTCCTGCGTCGCCTCCGTCCAGGCGTTGCCGTAGTTCACCATGAGCTTGATGCCCGCGGCCCGAGCCAAGCGTTCCATTTCACGCGCGTCTGCGCCGCTGGCCGCCATTGGCTTCTCGGTGAAGAAGTGGATCTTGTATTTGGCGCAGGCCTCCAGGATTTCGAGATGGCGACTGTTGGCGGTGGTCACGATTACCGCATCGGGCCTTACCTGGTCGAGCATCTGGAGATAATCCGAAAAGAACTTCACGCCGGCAGGCGCCGTTGCCTTGGCTTTCTCCACCAGCTCGGCATGCGCATCGGCAATAGCCACCAGTTCGGCGTCTGGCTCATTGGCGATAATCTTGAGCAGCCCCCAAACATGATCGTGATCGAGCCCCACAATGGCAAGCCGCGTCCTGGCTTGGGCGGCGATGTGTGACGGGGTTGATAGAGTCGCCATGAAAATCAACAACACTGAAATCACTCCGAGTCGATGGGAAATCATGGTACCGCCCCCCTTCCAAAGGATTGAATAGAGCAGGGATTGTACTGCAAGCAGGCCCCACTGTTAACAGGGTCCGTTCGGCGGTCGGGGGGGCCTATAATTTTCCTTTGGTATGGGCGAAAATTTCTCTTGCATTTCTTTTTTGGGCAGGGTACTATTAATGATTGCCGGAACGAAGGTGAAGCTAGTGTTAAGGCGACCCACTGGTAGTGAGTTGAGGTTGCTGCCTGGGTTTCGCATCGTCACGGCAGTATGAACAAGGAGGTCTGTACGGTAAAGGCTTCTGAATAGGGGTGCGAAGCAAGTGGGCCCTCCGCAAGGAATCCTCCCGCCTGTTTTTAACCCCCTGACTCGAGAGTAATGGAACTGGGCAACGCAAAGATGCGTGAGGCGCTTTGTGGCGCGTAGCGTATCGCTATGGTTGCTGAGGTTGGTGTTTTCCGTGAAGGGTGAAAGGACCAGCCCCAGCAACCTCAGGCTGCTTGGCGAGTCGGCAGTCAAGCTGGAATGAGATCCAGAGCGACGAGAGTCGACTGTGGATGCTCGACGATCTTTGAAAACTGAATGGTGTGGCGTTTACCTGATAGAGCGGTTGTCAGTTATCAGTTGCTAGTTCTCAGTTGGGGCCGCAAGCGCTCTGAGCTGAGGATTCAAGGCTGAAAGCTGGCGGCTGCGCTCCGCTCGGGATTGGATCCGGGTGGAGATAGAAAGGCGAATCTGCGAGAAGGGCAGTCAACAGTCGACAGTCGATAGTTTACAGCAAGGGCTTCTTTCAAGAGCTCTTCACTGTGAGCTGTGAACTGAAAGCTGTGAACTGTTTTTCGGTGTGTTGAGCAGATTTTATGGTCAAGCTACTAAGGGCGTACGGTGGATGCCTTGGCGCTAGACGGCGATGAAGGACGTGGCTACCTGCGATAAGCCTC
>Ga0187784_10002449_pt1 | contig 14885 bp, 14 predicted proteins | sample 1015_SJ02_MP15_2_FD_132964 | JGI IMG/M metagenome (GOLD analysis project Ga0187784, IMG submission 132964) | Tropical peat soil microbial communities from peatlands in Department of Meta, Colombia - 1015_SJ02_MP15_20_MG | ecosystem: Environmental > Terrestrial > Soil > Wetlands > Peat | place...
CGAGGTAGGCCAGCCTGTCGAAGGTCAAGGTGTGCACGTTCATGAAAATACCTTACCACATCCCGCAGGAAATAGGCTGCTGGGTTCAAATCACCCGCTTAATGCCGCCGGTCACGCCTTCTTCGTCCGCAGCCTTATGATCACGTCGCAGCCGACGATCTCCATGCCCTCGGGCGGGGCGGGGAGGCGCGCGAACTCGACCGCGCCGTCGGCCACGTCGAACATGCGGCCGCTCGCTTCGTCCATGAAGTGGTGGTGCGGCGAGGTGCGGGTGTGGAAATAGGTGCGCGGGCCCTGCACCGCGATCTCGCGCAAAAGCCCCGCGGCGGCGAAATTGTTTAGCGAGTTGTAGACGGTCGACAGCGACATGCTCAGTCCCGCCTCGCGCGCCTCGGCGTGGAGCGCCTCGGCGCTGACGTGGCGGTCGCCCTTGCCGAACAGCAGCTGGCATAGGGAAAGACGTTGCACGGTCGGGCGCAGGCCCGCGGCGCGCAATTTCGACTTGAGGTCGTTGCTTGGCGGCGCCGCCTTCATGCTCTGCGCGCAGCGGCGGAAAGTCGGCGTCCGCAGGGCGATGCTCGATGTGTGCTGCGTCATATGCTGCTCCGAAGCGGTCGCCCGCGTTGCATTTGTCAAACCTTCCGCGAGGCAATAGAAGGCGGCGCCGCCGCCGCTGTCAAACGAATAGCGGACAAATCGGCGCAAGCTGAAACTTTTCCAAACTTGGCCCGGGCCTGGCGGAGGATCCCTATGCAAGACATATGCCTCCTCCGCTCCAAAGCGCGAATCGATCGGCGCCGCCTGCCTTTGGCGCTGGCCGCGCTGCTTGCTTCAGCGCGGAACGGTTTCGGACAGCCGGAAGACTTCGCGAGTTTCGTCCAAAGCTTATGGCCCCAAGCGCAGACGGCCGGGGTCTCGCGCGAGACCTTCGAGACGGCGACGTCGGGGCTTTCGCCCGAACCCGCGGTGCTGGAGAAGCCTTCGGCGCAGTCTGAGTTCACGGTCTCGATCCCGGCCTACGTTGCGGGGGCCGTCACGAACGCGCGCGTCGCGGCCGGGCGAACGCTGCGCACAGACCTCTCGGCGCATTTGCGCGCAGCCGAGCAGGGTAGCGGCGTTCCGGCCGAGATCATGCTCGCTATCCTCGGGATCGAAAGCAATTACGGCTCGGCTGCAGGGGGCGCCGACGTGCTGCGGGTCCTGGCGACGCTCGCCTTCAAGGGCCATATGGCCGAGAAGCTCAGCGCGGACTTCGTCGCGGCGCTCGTCATGCTGCAGCAGGGCGTCCCGCGCCGGCGTCTCCTGGGCTCCTGGGCCGGAGCGATGGGCATGCCGCAGTTCATGCCTTCGGCCTATCTCAAATACGCGGTGAGCGCCTCGGGCGGCGGCGCGCCGGATATTTGGACCTCGCGCGCCGACTCGCTCGCCTCAATCGCAAATTTTCTGCGGCAGTCCGGCTGGGATCCCTCTCTGCCCTGGGCGGTCGAGGCGCGGGCGCCCAATGACTACGACTTCGCCGAACTCGACCAGGACTTTTCTCAGTTTCGCGCGCAGGGTCTCGTCGGCGCGCGCGGCGAGCAGCTGCCGGCCCAAGGTGCGGCCGGCGTCTACCTGCCGGCGGGCGCGAAGGGACCGCTGTTCCTGATCACGCAAAATTTCGAGGTCATCCGGCAATACAACACCTCCGACGCTTACGCGATGGCGGTTGGGCTGCTCGCCGATCGGATAGGCGGCGTGCAGGCGCCGGTCGTTCCCTGGCCGAAGGTTGCGCCACTGTCGACGGCGGAGATCAAGGCGCTGCAGCAGGCGTTAACCCAACGCGGCTTTTATCAAGGACCGATCGACGGCAAGCTCGGCCGCAAGGCGCGCAACGCCATCCACGCGTTTCAGCGCAGCGTGGGGATTGCGCCCGCAGACGGCTTCGCGAGCAAGGCGCTGCTCGCGCAGCTGCGGGACAAGTGAGCCTTTCCCTCGGGCTTGCCGCAGGCGCCGCTAGGCCGTAAATTCGCCCGCGTCAGAGTAACATAGGCGCAAGGCTCAAGGGGGCTCCGTGGGGATCGTCATTCCGCTCGAGGAAAAGCAAAAAGCTGCTGGTATAGAGAGTCTGTTGGAGCTTATTCGCCCCGATCTCGAGCGGACTAATCAGCTTATCGTGCAACGCATGGGATCGGACGTGACGACGATCCCGGAGGTCGCCAACCACCTCATCTCGGCCGGGGGCAAGCGCCTGCGCCCGATGCTCGTGCTCGCCACCGCGGGCATGTGCGGCTACAAGGGCGACGGCCATCTCAAATTCGCCGCGGGCATCGAGTTCATGCACACCGCGACGCTGCTGCACGACGACGTGGTCGACGAGAGCGACATGCGCCGCGGCAAGATCGCCGCGCGCATGCTCTGGGGCAACGAGACCTGCGTGCTCGTCGGCGATTTTCTGCTCGGCCACGCCTTCAAGATGATGGTCGAGCCCGGGAACCTTCCTTGCCTGACCGTGGTCTCGAGCGCCGCGGCGATCATCGCCGAAGGCGAGATCATGCAGCTCAACGCCGCCAAGGACACGCAGACCACCGAAGACGCTTATATGGGCGTCATCCGCCGCAAGACCGCGGAGCTCTTCGCGGCGGCCGCGGAGGTCGGGGTGATGCTCGCCGGGCGCAGCAAGGCGGACGAGGCCGCGGCGCGCAGCTACGGGATGAATCTCGGCATCGCCTTCCAGCTCATCGACGACGCGCTCGATTACGGCGGCCAGTCGGCCAAGCTCGGCAAGAACGTCGGCGACGATTTTCGCGAGGGCAAGATCACGCTGCCGGTGGTCCTGGCGTTCAGGCGCGGCTCCGACAGGGAGCGCGAGTTCTGGCGCCGCACGCTGGAGAAGGGCGAGGTCAAGGATGGCGACGTGGAGATCGCGCTCGGCTTCATGAAGAAGCACAAGGCGCTCGACGACACGATCGAGCGCGCGGCGCATTACGGCGCGATCGCCCGCGACGCCATGGAGATATTCCCGGCCTCGGCATGGAAGAGCGCGCTGCTCGAGGTCGTGGATTTCTGCATCGAGCGGGTCTACTGAGCGGCGCATCGATGGCGGCGCCGGGGCTAGGGTGCGCGCTTCGGCGAGGTCGAGGCCCTCATGGAAAAGCCGAGCGCCTCGGCACAGAACCCAAGCTTCAAGCCAAACGGCTCGACGACGCGTCGAGCTTACTTTTTTGGAGAGGTGTGTCTTTACTGACACACCTCAAGAACTCCGATGAAGCTCGCAGCCGCCAGTGTGACGCGAAGCTCCCGACGAACGGGCGCTGGCCGACTGGAGGATAAGCCTAAACTTCATGATCTTGCAGGGGATCGGGGAGATCCGGCCGTGCTGGCTCGGCCACGATCCGCGCCCTCTTTCTCGGCGAAAGGGATAGCGGGCGGCAGTTCAGCAAGCCGCCTTCGGCAAGGGTTGCAGTAGTCATTTTCAGTGTCTTCAACCGACAAAACCTGAGCCGCGCGACACGCCCTATTGACTCTATTTGCGACGAACGCCTATTCCTCAAAAGGGGTAGCTCAGTCCAACTTGAGCCGTAATTGTCGTTCGGCAAGCTGGAACGAGAATGAAAGTGCGAAGAATGGGGGCTCCACACGAGACGCGCGCATTTCTCGCCGCCGCCTTGCTCGTAACGGCAAGCGCAACCACGAGGGCGGAGGTCGTCGCAGTGACGGACCAGCAGCAGGCGGCGTTCGAACGGATGATCCACGCGCCGCTCGACCATCAGAGCACCTTCTCATACGTCACGGCCTCCGCCCAGAACCTCGATTACGAAGGTGCGATCGCGGCGCTCGAGCGCATTCTCGCTTACAACCCTCATTTGGCGCGCGCGCATTATGAGCTCGGCGTGCTGTATTTCCGTTTGCGCTCCTATGCGCAGGCGGTGATTCATTTCGAGGAAGCGCTCGCCGCCTCGGATCTCGATCCCGCGCTCGCGCGGCGCATCGAAGGCTATCTCCCCGAGGCGCGCAAGCAGCTGCAGCGCAGCCGCTTCACCGGCATTCTGCAGTTCGGCGTGCGTTACAACTCCAACGTCACAGGCATGCCGGGCTCTGGCTTCATCCAGGCTTTCGGTCTCGATGTCCCCAGTCTACGCCCCTATCAGAAGGACGCAGGCGGCTCTTTCTTCGGCTCGAGCGAGATCGAGCACGTTTACGATCTCGAGAACGGGCGCGGGGACACGTGGGAGACGCAGTTCACGGGTTATGGAGCGCTACAGTTCCATTACACGAGCCTCAATTTGGGTTTCTTCGACGTCACGACCGGACCGCGGCTTGCGTTATCGCCCGAGGCCCTGCCGGGATGGACGGTGCGGCCTTATGCGGCGACGAGCGGATCGACCGTGTACGATGGCCAATACAATCCGAGCTATGGCGGCGGGCTCACGATCGTGGCGCCGATCACGCCGCTGGTCGCCGTCGAAACTGGGTTTGAAGGGCGGCGCGTGGAATATAACGCCTTCACCGAGCTGCCGGTGCAGGGAACCTTGTTTGCGGGCGTGTTGTGGCGCGGTCAGGCTTCCGCAATCTGGCGCGTCACGGAGAATGTCGTCTTCAAGGGAACCGCCTTCGGCGGTCACAACGCCGCGGACTCGGGCCCCATGTCGACGAGCCATTACGGATTGGAGGGCGCGCTCAAGATTGATTTCGCTCCGCCCAGCGAGGAAATAGGCATGAGCTGGTCGGTCATGCCTTTTGTGCGCTATCTCGCGATCGATTTCGAGTGCCCGAATCCGATCGTTCAACCGTTCTACTCGCGGCGCGACAGGCAGTTTCGCGTAGGCTCGCAGCTCAACATGCCGTTCTCCTCGACGATCGGAGTGAGCGCCGTCGCACAATATGATCTTTACGACTCGAACATTCCCAACTATCGCTCTTCCGGCGGCTCCTTCCTCGTCGGTCCAACGATCAGATTCTGAGCGCGGCCATGGTTACGACGCAGACATCGCACTTCACCAAAGGCCTTCTAACCTTGATGCTGTGCCTGGCGGCCTCAATCGCCGTCGCATCTGGCGAAACCGCGGGAACAGTCGGCTCCGTCAACAATGGCGCCAAAGGCGCGCCTCCCAGCGGCGGCGCCCGCTCCCTTGCAGTGGGCGATGGCGTGGTCGAGAACGAGCGCATTCAGACAGACGCGACCGGGACCGCGCAAATCATGTTCAACGATCGATCAGCGCTGAACGTCGGGCGCAACTCGAGCGTCGTGGTCGATCATTTCACTTATAATTCGAACGCCGGCGCAGGCCAGCAGTCGATGACCCTCGTACGCGGCGTCCTGCGTTTCGTCGGCGGGCAAGTCAGTCACTCGTCCGAGACCAAAGTGGACACGCCATCGGCCTCCATCGGCGTGCGCGGCGGCAATGCGACGGTCTTGTCCGAGACCAACGGCCAGGCCGTGGTCATGGTCCACAACGGCCTCGCGATTGTCACGAACGCCTCTGGAAGCGTCACGGTTCCGACCGGCTATCAGCTCGTCATCATCCCGGGAGCGCCGCTCGGCGCGCCACAGAAGATAAGTCTCGACTTTCTGCGCGACGCCACGCTCCGGCTGGCGAGCGTAGGCCAGCAGACGGGCGGCGCGCTTCAGCTTCCGACAGACGCTGACGCGGCCAGAAACGACATCGGCTCAGGGCGCGCGTCGTCGTCGGCTCCGAGCGTCGACCTGCCCGTGGCCGGCGACAATCTCATCCGGGGGCAAACGACGACGCAGGGCGTTCCCATACTCCCTCCGCCTCCACCGAAGAGGCGAGACGGCGGGTAGTGGGCTTCCGAGTCGCCGGCTGGCGCCTCTGGGGCCAAGCAAAAGATTGTGTCGGGGTCGAAGTTGGGGCGAAGTTCTGACGCGCTCATCAAAGCGTGCGCGGCGCGGGTGCGGCGGCGGGGAGCTCCATGTCGAAACGGCGTCGCCTTTCCTTGTTTCTGGCCTTGCTCAGCGTCGCCGCCGCGTGGGTGATCACCTGCGGAGTCGTTAAGCCCGCTCTGCTCGAAGACCTGCGCAATCTCGCTTTCGACTCCTATCAGCGCGTCGCGCCGCGCGCTTACGATCCGGAAACGCCGGCCCGCGTCGTCGGCGTCGACGAGGAAAGCCTCAAGAAGCTCGGGCAATGGCCCTGGCCGCGCACGCGCCTGGCGGAGCTGGTACAGAAGCTCGACGACCTCGGCGCGGCGGCGATCGCTTTCGACTTTGTGTTTTCCGAGCCGGATCGCGCGAGCTATGAGAATTTCGCCGCGGAAATCGCCGACGACCACTTGCGCAAACGGCTTTCGCAGCTGTTTTCGGGCGCGCCCGGCAACGACGAGATTTTTGCGGCTGCGCTGGAACGCGCGCCGAGCGTCCTCGGCATGACGCTCGCGGCCAAGGGCGCCGCCGCCACGCCGCTGCAAAAGGCGGGCTTCGCCTTTGCGGGCGACGATCCAGCGTTGTTTGCGCCCGCCTTCGCCGCCGTCGTCGCGCCGCTCCCCCTGTTGGAGCAAGCCGCGCGGGGGATCGGCGCCACCAACTGGTTGCCCGATCGCGATCAGATCGTTCGTCGCATTCCTCTCGTCGATCAGAGCGCCGGCGCGCTCGTCCCCGCGCTCGTGCTCGAAGCGCTTCGCGTGGCGCAGGGCGAGACGACATTTGTCATCCGCTCCTCTAACGCCAGCGGCGAAAGCGCCTTCGGACGCCAGACCGGAATCAACGCCGTCAAAGTCGGCGCCTTCGAGATTTTGACTGGACCGCGCGGAGAGGTTCGTCCGCGCTTTGCGCCGAGCAAAGCCATGCGCGTGATTTCCGCACTCGACGTGCTACAGGAGCGCGTTGACCGCAAGGAGGTGGACGGCCGCATCGTTTTTGTCGGCGCGCTCGCCGCAGGGTTGGGCGACGTGCGCGCGACTCCGCTTGAGGCGAGCGTTCCGGGCGTGCTCATCCACGCGCAAATCGTCGAGGCGATCTCTGCAAACGCCTTGCTGGAGCGTCCGGACTGGGCTTTGGGGCTGGAATTTGTCATTGCTTTCGCCGCTCTCGCCTGCGTGACGGCATTGCTGATTCTCGCGCCGCCGAGCGTCGCGGCGCTTGTTGCGATCGGATCTGCCGTCGGCTTCTTCGCGGCGTCCTTCGCTCTTTACGATCGCAAGGGGCTGCTTTTCGATCCGGCCTTTCCAAGCCTGACGATCCTCGGCGGTTATTTGATCGGCGCGTCGCTGCTGTGGCGCGCGGAAGAGGCGGCGAAGCGCAACATTCGCCGCGCCTTCGGCAAATATCTTGCGCCCGCCGTCGTCGATCGTCTGGCCGAGAACCCTGACCGGCTCGTGCTCGGCGGCGAGACGCGCGAGCTCACGCTGATGTTTTCCGATCTGCGCAATTTCTCCGGCATCGCCGAAGGCCTGAACCCGACAGACCTCACGCAATTCATGAACGACTATCTCACGGCGATGACGGACGCGATCCTCGAGTCCGAGGGCACGGTCGATAAATATATCGGCGACTCCATCGTCGCCTTTTGGAACGCGCCCCTCGACGTGCCCGAGCATCCGCGCAAGGCCGTGGCGGCGGCGCTCCGCATGCGCGCCGCTCTCCTCGATTTCAACGCGGCGCGAGCTGGCCGCGCGCGGCAAGCGGAAAAGCCGCTCGAGCCCGCAGCGATCGGCATCGGGATCAATCTTGGCCCCTGCACCGTGGGCAACATGGGTTCGGCGCGTCGATTCGATTATTCCGTGCTCGGCGACGCAGCAAACCTCGCATCCCGACTGGAGGGCGTCTGCAAGCTGTTTGGCGTCGACATCCTGGTCTCGGCGCCGGTGAAGGAAGCGGCTTCGGAGTTCGCCTGGCTCTATCTCGGCGCGATCGTCGTCAAGGGGAGAAGCGTCGCGACCTACGTCTACGCCGTCGCAGGCGACGCGGACTTTGCCGCAACCGCCAAGTTCAAAGAATGGCGAAGTTTGCATGAGGAGATGATGTCATGCTACGCTCAAGGTCGGCTGATCGAAGCGGCGCGGCGATCGTCGCAGCTTCAGTTCGCCGTCGCTCCCGCGTGGCGGGAGCTTTATGTCAAACTGGAGCGGCGGTTTTCCGAGGCCGCCGCGACGGCTCAGGCCGAAGACTGGTCGCCCGTCTGGGCGCTCGACCAGAAATGACCCTGGGTTCTGTCGTGAGATCGCTTCTCTTGCGTCCCGCTCGAATGATTGACGCGCAACCTTAGGTCTCTATCTTTCGCCTCGCGGTCGTTCCACCGTCGAGCGGCGCCTCTCCTAAAAATCATGATCCGCACGATAAGAGCGAAATACTGGCTGCCGCTCGAGCCCAAGCACGCGGCGGGCGCCTGGGAGGCTCTGGACGCAGGCTATGGCGATCCGAAGCGCGCCTACCATTCTTGGCGTCACATTGCTGACCTCATGGAAAAGCTGGACAGATTCTCCCATCTGGCCGCACGCAAGGATCTGGTGGCGATAGCGTGCTTTTGGCACGACGCGGTCTATCTCACGCGCGACGAGGCCGGCGCCGAACGCAGCGATGAGCTGAACGTTCGCGAGAGCGCGTCCTTGTTCCAGCAATATGCCGCGATGGATTCAGCCGACGTGGACGCCGTGACGGATTTGATCATGGCGACGCTCGACCATACCGGCGCTTCCCCGTCAAAACAGCATTACCCCGGCTTTTTGGGTGATTTCGACCTGCTTCTCGACCTCGATCTGAGCTCGCTCGGAGCGCATTGGCCGGAATTCAAGGCGAACTTCAACCGCATCAGATTTGAGCATGAGTGGCTTCCCGAGCCCGTTTTCAACGAGCGCCGCTTGCGCAGTCTGGAAAGCTTCGCGCGGGTCGGCGCCCGACTCTATCGACGGTCGGAAACGCGGGAGGAATACGGCGCGGCGGCAACCGCCAATCTCGCTCGCTATATCCGGGAATTGGGACAGGGAGCGCCGGGCGGGCCGTAGGAGGCCGACGTTGCAAAGATGGGCCTGTGCCAGCTGTCGAAAATGTGCCAGACTGGCTTGGTCCAGACCGCTGCCCGCAACGGTCTCAACTTCCAGTCGGTCGTCCCGCCGTGTCGACGCTCAACAAAATCCCTTTTTTGAAGGGCCTGGATGCTTCCGAGGCCGAAACCTACGAGCGCTCATGCGTCGTCAAACGTTTCGAGCAAAGAGAGCTCGTTCTCGATTTCGATGACGCTTCAACCGACGTTTATTTCATAATTGTCGGGCGCCTTCGCGTGCTGGTGCGGACTCCCGCAGGCCGTGAAATGATCCTCGACGATCTTGACGGCGGCGACTTCTTCGGCGAGATGGCCGCGATCGATGGTCTTTTGCGCTCGGCGAACGTCACGGCGCTGACAGCGGCGGAGCTGGTGATCATGCCGGGCTCGCTGTTCAAGTCGATCATCTTGTGCAACGCCAAAATTTGCGAGCGGCTGCTGACGCTGCTGACGGTGCGGGTGCGGGCGCTCAACGAACGACTGTTCGAGCGCTCGGTTCTCGACTTGCGCCACAGGCTCTATGCCGAGCTCCTGCGGCTGGCCCGTCCGCGACACGAAAATCTCGACCAGTCGGTCATTTCGCCGCCGCCTGTGGGCCAGGATCTTGCCGCCCTCATCGGCTGCCGCCGCGAGCAGATCAGCCGCGAGCTGCAGGTTCTGGTGGAAGAGGGCCTCATCGAGAAGCGTCGAGGCGGACTGGTGCTGTTGCAACCTAAGCGGCTCGAGCAACGCATCGCCGAAGGTTTCGGCAAGGCCGGCTGAGCGCGCTAGCGTGTGCGGCGACGCACAGATCGCTCCCATCGATAGAACTATTGTGGCCGCGTTCATCGAGGATGAACGCCAAGCTTCGAACGAACGGAGACGATCAATGCTCTCTCGGCAAATCGGACTTTCCCAGTGCGTCGCCATTTCCGGACTGGACTGGAGCGAGCTCGTGCTCGGAGTCGAGCCGTCGAGCCGTCACGATCGACTTCTGCGGGCCTTCGTCGAAAGCGGGCGCAACGACTACGCCGCGATCGGCAGGGATCTCGTTGCAGAGATTCGCCTCGCCCTCGATTTCGACGAGACGCAAGCAGCTGCCGATCTGCTCATCGTGCTGCGTCGAATCCTTGCACTAGGGGCAAAGCCAGCGAACGTGAAGATCCAAACTCCGAAGCATAGGAGCTACGCACGCTCTAGAGCCTGCGCCGCCGGCAGGTAGCGCGGCGCGCCCGCGGCTCTCGCTAAGGCTTCGCCTGAAAACAATTGTCGTATTTCCTGGGGCGTCCCCAAGTTTCGTTCTGACGAACTCTATCGGCGCCTTCTTCGTGCCCTTCGTGTCTTTGTGGTGACACCTTACCACAAAGACACGAAGGGCATAAAGAATTGTCGCTTCATCCGCCTCGGCCGGCGCGTCCAAAGCTTCTTGGGCGCCGAAGCTTGATCAGCTCAGTTATTCTGCGACGTCGCCTAAGGGTTGGCAGCAGGAAGACGTCGCGCCTTGGGTCAATCGCTTGTTTCAGTCACGGACAATGCGTTCGTCGCGACGAGCTTTTCGTTCTCTTCACCATCCGCCTCGGGGTGATTCATCTCGAAGCGGCGAACGATGAGGCGGATGAGGTAAAGCCCGAACTCGGGATTTTGGAAATAGAGCTGCTCGAATTCATCATAGGGCATCACCAGAAGCCGAACGTCGCTCGCGGCGACCGCCGAGGCGGTGCGCGTCCCTTTCGCGGTGAAGAAGGCCATCTCGCCGAACAGGGCTCCCGGCGCAAGCGTGATCGATCGCTCGGGGATCCCGATGCTTCCCTCGATGAGCAGGAACGCTTCCTCAGCGTCGTCCCCTTTGGCGAAAATCTTGGCCCCGGCCTTGATCGACCGCGGATGCATAAAAGGCTTCAGCCATTCGAGATTGAGATCGGAATCGTTCGCTTCCCGCACGCGCGCGATGAGCCGGCGCATCTCCTGCATGCGCGCATAGTTCAGCGGTAAATTCACGAAATGCTCGACGACGGCTTGCGGGCTGGCGCTGGCGGCTCCGGCGAGAAGCCCCAGAACATTGTTGAGAATGGCGGTCGTGCGCAAGGGAATCATGCGCGTCGCATAGGCGGCGCCGATCGCGGTCAGCGTCTCCGCCCATCCTAGGAGCCCAGAGGAGCTGAAGTTGCGCTCGTAGAAGGCGGAGGTGAAGGCGGCCAGGGCTTTGGTTAGCTCAACTTCCACGAATAGTGCCCCCCTCGGCCTCCGTTGGAATATGTTCTCCCTCTCGACGCGCTGCGCAATGTAGCGCGAGAAAGACGGATAGAGAAAGGGACGGCGCGCGTCCAAGGTCGGCGAGCGACGTTAGGGATGGTTCTGAATAACCTCCGCGCGCATACATCGCGCGTGGGGGGCGCAGAGCCGCGATCCATCGCTAACCGTCCGGAAAGCGGCCAGAAATTTACAGAGATCGCGACGCGCCGGGGCGCTCGATCCGCTCGCCCCGACTATCGCCCTTCGGCGCCAACGTCGGCGCCCCCCGCGGCCGCGTTGTCGACCTTAAGGTCCGGGTCATGCGGGGGAGCATAGATTATGAATATCTTCATCGGCTTCTCGCCGGTGTTGATGACGTTGTGGTGCGCGCCCGCAGGAACAATGACCGCATCGTTGCTCTTGAGCTTTATGCGATCGCCCTCCAGCACCAACTCGCCCTTGCCTCTCTCCACCCGAAAGAAGTGGTCGTGCTCCGGATGAACGTCGTCGCCGGTCTCTTCCCCGGGCTTAAGCGAGGTGAGCACGAGCTGGAGATGCTTGCTCGTGTGAAGGACGCGGCGCAGGTCCTTGTTCTTCTCGCTAAGCTCTTCGATGTCCTCGACAAAGCGTTTCATGTCGGACCTCATGGGCAAGGGGCGGCGCGCCTCGAACAGGCCATATGTAGGCTAGGCGCTCAACGTGACAGGCTTTCGTCCAATCGTCAAAAAATTTCCGCGCGCTAGCGCCTTGCGCTACGGCTCTCGGCGCAATGCCTTCCTGATTCCGGTCGCCGCCGTCACTTCGCCGGCGCCGTCACCTTCGTGCCGATGAAATCCTGGCCGGGCTTGAGCATCGCCCGCCCGCCGACCGCAAAGGCGCTCGGCGGCAAGCCTCTTATGCTGTTGGCGGTGGCGCCCGCTCTCGTCTTTATGCCGATCCCAGGCTGCGGAGAGATCGCCGGCGCGCCGACGGAGATGGCGCCCATCGGCGCGTGTTTCGCGCCGACGCCAGCCCCGTTGGCGGTCGCCCCCCAGTGCGGAGAGGTCGGAGGCGCGCCGATCATGGCGGCGTTCGGCGTCGGGCCTTTTGCGAAATTGGCGGTGACGCCTGCCCCCTGCGGGGTCGTTCCCGCCTGCAAAGCGCGCGGCGTCGTGGGCTTTTTGTGGTCGCCTAGGGCGCCAGTGTCTGACTTCGGCGTCGTCTCCGGCTGCGTAGCGCTCGAGGACGCGCCTTTCGCGCCATTGGCGTCGTGGTGGTGGTGCGTCGCCGGGGTGGTCGTCCCTTGCTGCGGAGCCTTCTGCGGCCTCTGCTGGCCGGCGTTCGACCTCGACCCTCCGTTGGAGCCCGCCCCTCCGTTCGAGCCGGAACTCGTGCTCGAGCCCCCGTTCGATCCTGCCCCCGACTGCTGAGCGATCGCCGGCCCGCAGATCAACGCCGCCAGCAGCGCGACTGGCATGACGCGCGTCATGGTCTCCCTCCGCCTCAACTTGCGCCCCTTACAAGAAAAACGACAGGGAAAGCCCCGATTTGTTCTCGGCCTGTCCGCTGCGTTTGCGCGCCAGGATGCGATCCATGGCGTCGCAATAGACCTCGCCGAGAACCCGCATGGCGATGCGCCCTTGAGCGGTCGCATCCTCGAAGCCGTGCGCGAGTACGAGCTCGCCGTTGCCCTCGTCGTAGATCACGGGAATCGGCTCCAACTTGAAGGATTTGCCGAAACCTTCCCCCATTCCGAGCGCGGCCGCCTGCTTCGCGTCGGTCAGACGGATCAGATAGCTGTTCGGCGCGCTGCCGTCCATCAGCTCATAAGCGAGCTTCCGACCCATCGATCTCTCCTCTTCCCTCGCTGCGGCGTCGCGCAGCTACACTACTGTCACGCTTTTGCGCCTTGCGGCCTTGCGCGGATCCCGGAAGCCTCGATCGGCGTAGCGCAAAGCGCCCATAAGCGCCCCGTACGCACCCGCGCGGTTTCGTGCATGAAACGCATCGCGGAACGGCGCTCCATTAATATTTGCTGACGGCGGGAGCGTAGGCCGGGGGCGGCGGCGCCCAGAAACGGTAGCTGATCCCGGCGCGCACCGCATGGTCGCTCGCGCCGATCCGATAGGTCAGCCCTGGCGCCACCGAGGCGATCGTCGTGGCGCCGAAGTCCGTGTAGCGATACTCCAGCCGCGCCGAGAGGCCGCCCATGAAGGCGTATTCGAGGCCGCCGCCGACCGTCCAGCCGATCGGATTGAAGCTCGACTGGTCTAGATTGCCGGCGAAGATGAAGTTGTGCTCCGATTGGAACGCCGAAAACGCCGCGCCGCCCGTGGCGTAGAGCAGCACGTGATCGAACGCATAGCCGACCCGCGCACGCGTCGAGGCGCGGAAATTATTGTAGTTCTTCACCGTGTAGGGCCCAAACCCCAAGCCGTAGGTGAAGTCCGTGTAGGTCGCGTCCGTCCCCTCGATGTCGCCTTCGACGCCGAGCACCAGCTTTTCAAACTGCTGGTTGTAGCCGATATGGCCGCCGGCAATCACGCTGGTGGTGTTGCCGCTGATCTCCACATAGCCCGGCAGGTTCGGGAAGCCGGCCAGAGTGATCAGCGGGCCGTTGGCGGCGTCGCTCTGGCGTTGCCACAAGCCGCCGAGCTCGAAGCCGGCGTAGCCGCCGGTCCAAGTGAAATATCTTGGCGCAGCTTGGGCGACGAAGGGCGCTGTGCGCGGCGCGGCGGTCGGCGGCAGCTCGGCCGCAGGCGCGTCCCCGACAGCGGGGAAATATAAATATTTCGGCGCGGGCTGCGCGACGAAAGGCGCCGCGGGCGGTGCCGCGCTCGCCGGGGGCTCCTCCGCAGCCGCGACGCCGCGCGCGGCGACGGCCATCAGGCACGAAGCCGCAAGGCGTGTCATGCTTCTGTTCATGGCGGCGCTCCTCTATTCCAGGAATGTCGGGAACCAGCTCGAATTGACTGGTCCGTTGATCGTCTCGACCTCTTGCGGCGACGGCAGGCCGAAGCCGCTAAACGGATTCTCGCGCGGGACGTTCGGCGTCAGATTCTTCAGATGCTCGTCCGACCAGTCGCCGCCGAGCGCCATGAACAGGCCCACGACGTCGCCCAAGCGGTTGCCCTCGGCCTGCATCCGCGCGACCGCCGCGAGCAGCCAGGTCTGCTCGGCGCTGAGAACCGCCAACATGTTCACCGCGCTGCCCTCCCGCATCAAGAACTGCTGCTTGACGATCTCGAAGCTCTTCTTCGCCACGACCTCGGCGTGGACCGCGGCGGCCACGGCCTTGGTGTCGGCCTGCAGGGCGCGCAGCGCATCGGCGACGTTCTGGAACGCGGTCACCACGGCCTGCCGATATTGCGCCTCGGCCTGAACGAGTCCCGCCTCCGCCGACTTCTGCTTGTTCAGCAGCGTGAAGCCGGCGAAGATCGGCTGCGTGATGCTGGAGCCGAGCGTGTAGAAGCCCGCGGCTCCCGTGAACAGCTGCGCATAGCTGTAGGCGCCGTAGCCGCCTTGCGCGGAAAGCGTGACGTTCGGCAGCCGCGCGGCGATGGCGACGCCGACCTGCGCCGCCGACGAATGCATGTTGGCCTCGGCCTGCCGCACGTCCGGGCGCTGGCGCACGAAGGCGCAAGGCAACGTCAGCGGCAGGGTGCGCGGCAGCGGGACGGCCTTGAGATTGAAGGTCTCCGGGACCTCGGCGGTGGAATA
>Ga0187784_10002450_pt1 | contig 14882 bp, 13 predicted proteins | sample 1015_SJ02_MP15_2_FD_132964 | JGI IMG/M metagenome (GOLD analysis project Ga0187784, IMG submission 132964) | Tropical peat soil microbial communities from peatlands in Department of Meta, Colombia - 1015_SJ02_MP15_20_MG | ecosystem: Environmental > Terrestrial > Soil > Wetlands > Peat | place...
GATCGCCTGCTCCGGGAGGTCCGGCCGAGCGCATCGGCAGCGCGCGCAAGTCGAGCGGTCCTGACACCTCAAATCTCCCGCTGCCCGGGTTGGATCGTGCCAACCTTGAGCAGTTGTCCGATCTTGTCGGCCGCCAGCGGCCGGCTGAACAGGAAGCCCTGAAGCGCGTCGCACTGGTAGGCGCGCAGATAATCGAGCTGCTCCTGGGTTTCCACGCCCTCGGCGACCGCCCGCTTCTTCATGGCATGCGTCATGGAGACAATGGCCTGCACGAGGGCCGCGTGGTCCGGGTCGCTCGTCATCTGCGAGACGAACGAAAGGTCGACCTTGAGCATCTCGACCCGCAGCCGCGACAGATGGCTGAGGGCGGAGTGCTCGATGCCGAAATCGTCGACGGCGAAAGTGACGCCTGCGCTGCGCAGCTGCTGCATGATGCGAGACACCACCTCGGCGTTGCGGATGATCGTGCTCTCGGTAAGCTCGAGCCTGAGGTTCAAGGGCGAGAATCCGGTCTTGTCCAGGATGGCGAGAACGACCTCACCGAAATCCTCCTCGAAGAGCTGACGGCCGGAAACGTTGACCGAGATCTCCGGGAGCTTCAGCCCGGCGCGCTGCCAGGACTGGGCCTGTTCGCACGCCGTGCGCAGGACATGCGCGCCGAGAGGAACGATGAGACCGGTCTGCTCCGCAATCGGTATGAAGTCGTAAGGCGAGACGAGGACGTTTCCGGGACGCCGCCAACGCGCGAGCGCTTCCAGTCCCACGATCGCATAGTCGTTGGTTCCGACCTGGGGCTGGTAGAACACCTCGATCTGGCCGTCCTCGATCGCCCGCCGGAGACCCGCCTCGAGGCTCATTCGCCTGACCGCGCCCTCGGTCATTTGCGCGCTGTAGAATTCGTAGCGGCGCGTGGGAAGCGCCCTGGCCCGGTCGAGTGCGGTGTTGGCGTTGCGCATCAATGCGCCCGGGTCGCGCGCGTCGAGCGGGAAGGCGCTGACGCCCATGACGGCCTTGATGTGGACGTCCTCCCCGTTGAGCGCGAAGGGAAGATCGAAGGCCTCGACGAGCTTTTGTAGCGGCACTGCTACGTCGGGCATCTTCTCGATGCTGCACAGAAGCGCGTAGAATTGGCCGCCGCCGACGTGCGCGACGGTGTCGCCCGGGCGCAGCGTGGCCCTAAGCCGTTTTGCCGTCTCGCGAATGATGTCGTCCGCCGCGGCGAGGCCCCAGCTGTCCCGGATGTTGCGCAGCGTCTCGATCTCGAGGCAGAGCACGGCTGCGATGCGCTCGGAGCGCTCGGCCTGGGTGATAGCTTGCGACATGCGGTCGAGAAACAGGTTCTGATTCGGAAGCCCGGTGAGCTGATCGTGGTAGGCGAGGTAATCCCGGTGCGCTTCGGCCCGCTTGAGGTCCGTGACGTCGAGAATGACGCCGTCCCATACGACGTCGCCGTTGTCGAGCCGGCGCGGGCGCGAAATCGTCTTCAGCCAGCGGGGATCTCCGCCCAACGTAATGAATCTGCCCTCGAACTCCATGGCTGAGAGGTCTTCCACCGAGCGGTGCATCGATTCGGCGTAGGCCTCGCGGTCCTCCGGGTGCATGACCTTGAGCAGCGCGCCGCCGTCGCGCATCACTTCGTCAGGCTCGATGCCGTAGACCTTCTTCGCCGATGCGCCGATGTAGGGGTAGGAGACCGTGCCGTCGGGCCGCAGCACGCGGCGGAAGATGGTGCCCGGCATGTGCTCGGCGATGCCGCGGAGCATCTCCTCGCTCTCGCGCCGCGCGGCTTCCGCATCCTTGCGCTCGGTGATGTCGATGGCGGCCGTCACCGCGTGCGTGATGCGGCCGCCCGGATCGCGCAACGCGCTCTTGGTCGTGAGCATGTCGCGCGCGCGGTTGCGCGCATCGACAAGACGCTCCTCAAAGGGCGGCGGCGTCTCGCCGGTGGTGAACAGCGTGAGATCGGACGCCTCGCTCATGCGCCCGAAGGCGTCGCCGAATACGCTCTCGGCGCTGCTGCCGATCGCGGATTCGCGCGCGACGCCGGTAAGCGCCGCCGCATAGGAGTTGAGGAAGACGAGGCGCAGATCGGCGTCCGTGGCGTAGATCATCGCGGGCACGGCATCGATGACGGAGCGCAGCCGCTCTTGAATCTCATTGACCGTCTCCTCGTGGAGCCGGTGGCTCTGCGCGAGCATGCGTTCGAGCGAGTAGGCGCGGTGCTTGATGATCTGCTGCTGGCGGCGCAAGGCGAGCAGATTGCGCGAGCGCGACCAGAATTCATGGTGGTCGACGGGAGAGAGCAGGAAATCGGTGGCGCCCGCCTCGAGTGCCCGGTAGCGGAACTCCTTGTCCTCATAGACGGTCACCACCACCACGGGCACGTCGAAGCAGAGCGGCAGACGGCGGAAACGGCGCACGAACTCGGCGCCGTCGATGTGGGGCATCTTGTAATCGGTGATGACGAGGTCGGGGGTATTGTCCTCGACCCAGGCAAGGGCGGCGATCGGGTCCTCGAACGCCTTGACCTCGAGGTTCTCCTCGAGCACGGAAGCGAGCTCGCTCATGATGCGGCGGTTGGTCACCCGGTCGTCGACGATGACGACCGTCGTCTTGCCCGCCACTTGCGGCGTGCCGGCGCTCGAACGCGCCTCTCCCGCGCGCCCCACGGAAGATTTCTGAAACTGCGCGACTCGTTCCAACATTTCGCAATAGTCCCGAAGCTTCGCCGGCTTGTCCGATGCAGCGTCGTCGCCGCGATTACGCTTCCACGCCCGTCTCGACTTGGCCGATCGGGCGGTAGGCTCAATAACATGGCAATTATTTGTTAATTTATGATTATTATTTGTCCATGTTCCACGCGCGCCCGCGCGCGCCGTCCCACCATCGCTCCAAGTCAGGGAAGGCCGCCGTCAGTTGCCGCCCGAACACCACCCGCGCGCCACCTCCTCGGGTCCAAAATATGGTTAGATTACTGATAGTTGTCCCATTGCGGCCGGCCCATCACGAATTTGTGCAAGTGCGAAGGAGACGCCATCCGCCCGCAACGGCACGCGTACCGGGGGCATTTGAGCGGCCTTTTGGCCGAACGACAACAGGAATCTGCGACGGACACGGGCTTGCTCAGCTGCGAGCGGTGTGCCGAGAGCCTTCGTGATTCGCGCCGATGGGGCTTTTCATGGCGCCGAGTGCGGCGCGTCTCATCGGATACGCCTGCCGTTGACATCGCGGGGATGCCGGGACCGCGCATGGGCCGCGCGGCAATTCTCGCGCTCAGCGCGACCTGGGGAGACGGCGCGCCGGACGTTTTAGCTCCACCGTCACCGCATGCGAGCGGCCGCGCGCAAGGCTCTGAACGACCAGGCTCGCGCCCGCGGCTCGCGGCCGGGGGGCGCCCTTGAGCCAACCCGGCCCCAGGCGCTCCGCCGCCGCCTGGATCTCCGCGTCCGTTGGCACCGGGTCCGCCGGGGCCGCGACGCTTCTCTTGCTCTTGCTGTCTTCCTCTTTGTCCATCAGCTTTTGGATGCCCATGCGCGGTCCGCGTCTCGACGTCTCGAGAACGCGCGCCTCGATGTGGGGATAATGCCCGCTTTTCCGCCACGCACGCATGGCCCCGTGCCATGGCGACTTTATATATTGTGCGGCTGGACCACATCGGTATAGCTAGGGACGCGCGGAATTGCAAGCGGGCGGGCGCCGATTTCCTGTTGCCGCTCTTCTTGAATTTGACAGCAAGAGCCGGAGTGTCGGCAACCGCATAATCGGCAAATATCGGTCGAGGCGGGGCGATCGGCGCACCGCAACCGAAAAGGAGATTTCCATGGTTTACTCGAGGACGAGGCAAGCGAAGGGTCCGCCGCGACACTCCGGCGACGGCGATTCCAGCGGGCACCTCTACGCGACCTCTTCGAAGCTGTTGGCCATGACGCCGGCCGGCTTCCGCGCCGGGGGCAAGGGCATGTCGATGCGCTTTGCGGTCGGCGAATGCTCGCTCGGCTCCATCCTCGTCGCCGCCACCCAAAAAGGCGTCTCTGCGATCCTCTTCGGCGACTCGCCCGAGGCACTCGTGCGCGATCTCCGGGACCGCTTTCCCAAGGCGAAGCTGGTCGAGGGCGCCAAGGACTTCGAGCAATTGGTGGCCAAGGTCGTCGGTTTCGTCGAGGCGCCGGCACGCGGCCTCGACCTCCCGCTCGACGCGCGGGGCACCGCCTTCCAGGAGCGCGTGTGGCAGTCGTTGCGCGGTATTCCCGCCGGCTCGACCGCCACCTATTCCGAGATCGCCCGACGCATCGGCGCACCCAGCGCAGTGCGCGCCGTCGCGCAGGCGTGCGCAGCCAACGCCATTGCCGTGGCCATTCCCTGCCACCGGGTGGTGCGCAACGACGGCGCGCTCTCCGGCTACCGCTGGGGTGTCGAGCGCAAACGCGCGCTGCTCGGGCGCGAGGCCGCATGACGATGGGCGCGACCCGGCCGCGGCCCTCCCGCTCCTCCTTGCGCGGCATCGCGGAGCGGGTCGCCGCCCTCGAGTGGCAGGGTCTCGCCGCGAGCCTGGATGCGGATGGTCATGCCGTCATCGCCTCGCTGCTCGCGCCGGAAGCGTGCACAGCGTTGGCCGCGAGTTACGAGCGGGCGGAGCTCTTCCGCAGCCGCGTGGTGATGGAGCGCCACGGCTTCGGGCGCGGGGAATACAAGTACTTCGCATATCCTCTGCCCGAGCCGGTCTCCGGCCTGCGCGCGGCGCTCTATCCGCCGCTCGCAGGCATCGCTAACCGCTGGAACGAGACCATGGGCATCGAGGTGCGTTACCCGGACGATCACGCGGCATTCCTCGAGCGCTGCCGCAGCGGCGGTCAAACCAAGCCGACGCCGCTCCTCCTCTGCTACGGCGACGGCGACTACAACTGCTTGCATCAGGACCTCTACGGAGAGCATGTCTTTCCGCTGCAGCTCACCGTCCTGCTCTCGGCGCCCGAGCGGGACTTCACCGGCGGCGCTTTCGTGCTCATGGAGCAGCGGCCCCGCATGCAATCGCGCGCGGAGGTGGTGCCCCTCGGCCAGGGGGACGGCGTGATCTTCCCGGTCCGCCATCGGCCGGTAGAAGGGAAGCGCGGCCCTTACCGCGTCAATCTCCGTCACGGGGTGAGCCGGGTGCGTTCCGGCCGGCGCCTGACGCTCGGCATCATCTTTCACGACGCGCAATGAGCACCATCCGGGGTGCCGCCACAGGCGATCTCTTGAGCGGCGCGCGCCGCCCGGGCAGGGGTGCCGAGGCGCTCGCCGAGGGCGCCATGCTTCTCGCGGGCTTCGCAGCACCCGAGGCGGCGGAGCTCATGAAGGCCCTCGCGCCGATCCTTGCCCTCGCACCCTTCCGCCACATGGTCACCCCCGGTGGCCACCGCATGTCCGTGGCGATGACCAACTGCGGCGACACCGGCTGGGTCACGGACCGCCGCGGCTATCGCTACGATGCCGTCGACCCGATGACAAAACGCCCTTGGCCGCCGATGCCTGCCTCGTTCCGAGCCGTCGCAATACGCGCGGCGGCCGCGGCCGGTTTCGCGGGCTTCGAGCCCGACTCCTGCCTGATCAACGGCTATGAGCCGGCCGCGCGCCTGTCGTTGCACCAGGACAAGAACGAGCGCCACTTCACCGCGCCCATCGTGTCGGTCTCGCTCGGGCTGCCCGCGATATTCCTCTTCGGCGGCTTGCGCCGCGGCGACCGGCCGCGCCGCATCCGGCTCGAAAGCGGCGACGTCGTGGTGTGGGGCGGTGCCGCGCGGCTTGCCTTCCACGGCATCGAGCGCGTGCTCGCGCGAGACGACGGGCCGGGCGGCCGCTGCCGCGTCAATCTGACGTTTCGCAAAGCGCTGTGAGGGCGGCGCGGCCGGAGCCGCGGCCGCGTGTCTTTGGGCCCATGCCAAGGGCGAGCTTGAGGCGCGCGTAACTGCCGCCGCCGCGCTCTCCCCGGGAATCGCGCGCCGATCATGCGCCGAGATAGGCCTTCACGATGCTCGCATTCGCGGAGAGCTCGGCCGAGGTGCCGGTCAGCACGATGCGGCCGTCGCGGATGACGTAGGCTCGCTTGGCCACCGCGAAGCCGAAGGTGAGGCTTTGCTCGGCGAGAAGCACGCTCACCCCCTGGCTCTGCAGCTTGGGCAAGGTCTGGAACACGGACTGCACGACCTTGGGCGCGAGCCCCGCCGAGGGCTCGTCCAGCAGCAGCAACCGCGGATCGGTCATCAGCGCCCGCGCGATCGAGACCATCTGCTGCTCGCCGCCCGAGAGGATGCCGGCCTGCTGGCGAAGCCGCGCTGCGATCGCCGGAAACAGCTCGAGCACGCGCTCGCGCAACGCCGCGCGCCGCTCCGGCGCGCAGAGCCGTCCGCCGAGCGCCAAATGATCGGCGACCGTCATCCGAGGAAACAGCTCGCGCCCGCTCGGGACGTGGCCGATCCCGGCGCGGGCGACGAGGTGCGGCGGACGGCCGCCGATCGACTGGCCGAACAGCATGATTCGGCCGGAGCGCGGCGCGATCAGACCTGCGAGCGTGCGCATGAGGGTGGTCTTGCCAGCGCCGTTGGCGCCGAGCAGCAAGGTCACGGCCTGGGCTTCCACTTCGAGCGAGACGCCGTGCAACAGGGTGAGACCGCCGATCCCGGCCACCACGCCGTCGACCACGAGCGCTTCGGGTGTCGCGGACGGTTGGGGTGCCGGCATCAACGGACTTCTCCGAGATAGGATTGGATGACGACGGGGTCGCGCAGCACGGCCGCCGGCGCGCCCTCGGCGATCTTCTTGCCGTGGTCGAGCACGATCATGCGGTCGGAAATATCCGCGATCGCCGAGATCACGTGCTCGATCCCGGCGACCGCCGCCACGCCGAACTCGGGCAGGCGGCGCAACACGCCGCGAATCTCCTCCTGTTCGTCGCGCGTCATGCCGGCCATCACTTCGTCGAGCAGCACCAGGGTCGGAGCGAGCGCGAGCGCGCGCGCCAGCTCAAGCCGCCGCTGCTGCCCGGGCGTGAGCCTGGCGATGGACTCGAGCCACATCGGCGCGAGCCCGGTGATGTGGAGCGCCCACGCCGTCTGCTCGAGCGCTCGGCGGGACAGCCTGCCGTGCTGAGCGGCGAGCAGGACGTTCTCCCACACCGTCATCGATTCCATGAGCCGCGGAATTTGAAAGGTGCGGGCGATGCCCTGGCGTGCACGCTGGAAGGGGGCGAGCCCGCCCACGGGTCGGTCCTGGTAAAGGATGCTGCCTTCGCTGGGAACGACGAAACCGGTCACCGCGTTGAACAAGGTGGTCTTGCCCGCCCCGTTGGCGCCGAGAATGCTCACCGACTCGCCGCGCCGGACATCGAAAGAGAGTGCGTCGAGTGCGACGATGCCGCGGAAATGCACCGAGAGATCCCGCACCTCGAGGATCGTATCGTCGGGCGGCCGCGACGGCGGTGCCGGAGGCGGCACGATCGCTGCCGGGAACGAGCGCGGCGCGAAGATGGGGCGCCTAAGGAGCCAGCCGAAACGGTTGGCCAGTCCGACCATGCCGCCCGGAAACGCCAGCACGACGACAATGACGAGCCCGCCGTAAAGCGCCAGTTGCAGCTCCGGGACATAGGCCCACAGCTGTTCGCCGACCAGCATGAGGACGAGGGTGCCGAGCAACGGACCCCACAACGTGCCGATCCCGCCGAACAGCGTGAAGACCACCAGCTGGAGATCCATGTTCGGATCGAAGGCGCTCGTAGGGTCGATGAAGCTCCGGTTCCACGCCACCAGCCCGCCGACGGCGGCCGGCGCCAGCGCGCTGAGCACGAAAGTCAGGATCTTGACGCGACCGGTGGCGACCCCGAGCGCTTGAGCGGCGCCCTCGTCGTCGCGCACGCCCATCGCGCTCAGCCCGAGTCCCGAGCGCATGTAGAAGGCGTTGAGCCCGAAGGCGATGAGCGCCGCCGCCCAAGCGCCGGCATACACGGCGTTGGGCGTGAGCTGTGCCGGAAGGGTCAGGCCGACCGCGCCGCCGGCGAACGACCAGTTGGCGGCGACGACCGCGAGGATCCGCGCCAAGCCGAGCATGCCGAGCGCGAACATGATGCCGCGCAGCCGCAGCATGACCGCGCCCAGCAGGAGGGCCGCCATAGCCGCGAGCAGCACGGCGATCGGGATCGCCAAGTACCAAGGGATGGGCGTATGGAGTACCATGACGGCGGTGGCATAGGCTCCCATTCCGAAGAAAGTCACCTGACCGAACGAGACGTAGCCGGTGAACCCGCTGATCAGGTTCCACGAATAGGCCAGCGCCACGAATGTCAGGATGTCGGTCGCAAGCTGCAGGATGTAGCCCGAGCTCAGCAGCGGGGCTGCCGCTAGAACGGCGAGGATCGTCAGGCCGGCGACCGCGCGGTAGGCCTGTAGGCCCCGGCTCGGGAATGCCGCGGCGGCCGGGGTGAGGCGATTGCGCGGCTGCCTGCCGAGGGTGTCTCGCTCGAAGCTCATGGTGTCTCGATTCACTGCGCCTGAGCGGCCCGGCCGAGACCCTGCGGACGCAAGATCATGAACAGGATGAACAGCAGATAGGGGACCACGCTCTCCGCATCTCCGCCCCCGTAATAGCCCACCGCCGATTGCGCTATGCCGAGCACGAATGCCGCCAGCACCGCGCCGCGGTAGTCACCGAGGCCGCCCAATGCGACGACGACGAAGGCGAGGATGGTGAGGCTGTCGGCCGTCTGTGCCGCAAGCGGGATGACCATGATGATCAGAACGCCGGCCGCCGCGGCGAGGCTCGAGCCGATGGCGAAGGCGATGCAGCGCATGCGGCTCACGTCGATGCCGCAGGCGACCGCTCCGATCCGGTTCTGCGAGGTGGCGAGCAGACACTTGCCTGAATCGGTGTGCTGCAGCCATATCTGAAGCGCGCCCGATATGGCCGCCCCGAGCACGCCCGCGGCGACGAGCGCTTCGTTGATCGTGAGCCCGCCCAATGACCACGTGGTCTGCAGATTGGGCAGCGACACGTACTGCGAGCCGAACACGTCGAGCCCGATCTCGACCAGCACGTAGGACAGGCCGAACGTGATCATCAGGCTCAACAACTCGGATTTTCGGCCGACGCCGGCGAGCGGCTCGAGCAGCGAGCGCTGCAGGAGGGCGCCGATCGCGAGCATGGCGACGAAGACGACAGGCAGGAGGACGAGCGGGTTCAGCTGCGTGTGGGTGGCGAACCAGAAGGTGAACAGGCCGGCCACCGTGATAATGGCTCCGTGGGCGAGGTTGACCACGCCCATCACGCCGAACACCAGATTCAAGCCCTGGGCGAGAAGGATGTACATCCCGCCCAGCAGGAGGCCGTTGATCAGAATTTGCAGCACCAGCATGCGGCGAGCCGCCCGCCCTCGTTGCCGGCTCGCGGCTATTGCCCGGTGTAGGGGATTTGCGCCGGCGCCTCCGCGTCGGCGAGCGGCCAGATCAGCTTGCGGGTTCCGTCCTGGATCTGGAACAGATACTGGTTGAATTTCCTCGCCGCACCGTTCGGGTCGTTGGCGAAGGTGCCCTGAACCGTCTGGACCTCGTTGTGAAGCAGCCAGTCGTGCAATTTGGCCTGGTCGATCGCCTTGACGGCGTTGAGGGCGGCGCCGAGGGCCTGGATGGCGCCGTAGCCCGAGGCGGCATGGTAGTCGGGATCTTGGTGGAATGTCGCCTTGTAGTGCGCGATGAACGCCGCGTTGCCCGCCGTCTTCAGGCTTGCCCACCAGCTGGTGTTGGAGATGATTCGGTTGGCGATCGGCCCCAATGCCTTGGTGAATTCATCCTCCGCGGGGCCGATGGCCTCGGCGAAGAATTTCGGCGCGTATCCCGCCCGCTGCAGCGCCTGCGCGATGCCGACCGCATCCGGGTAATAGCTGCACACGACCACGACGTCCGGCTGGGCGTTCTTGATCGCGAGTGCCAGGGAGGAGAAGTCGGGCTGGGGCAACGCGTAGGTCGTATCGTACACGAGCGACATGTCGAGAGCCTTCACCTGTTCGAGGCGGGCCTTGTCACAGGCGAGCGAGAACGCCGATTTGAGCGCGAGCACGGCGACGGTCTTAGCACCGTGGCTCTTCGCCAGCGGCAGCACACCCTCGAGATAGCCGAGCGAAGGCGCTATCCCCTGAACGTTCCACAGGTTGCCGGGGACGTAGATGTCCGGCACGGAGGCCTCCGGCTCGATCATCACCTTTTCGTATTTGTTGATCAGCGGCGCCACCGCCTGGGTGATGCCGCTCGAATAGGGGCCGATGACAAGGTCGACATTGTCCTCCGTGATCAGCTTGGTATAGAGCCGCACCGCCGTTCCGGCGTCGCTCTTGTCGTCGTAGTATTTCAGCTCGATCTTGCGCCCCAGCCAGCCTCCCTGCGCATTGGCGTCCTCAATCCCCTGCTGTAAGCCGTGGAGATGGTAGGCGGCGTCGACGGCGAGCGCTCCCGTGATCGACACCGAGCCGCCGATCACGATCGGACGTTCCTCGGCCTTCGCGGGTGTGGCGCAGAGGAGCAGGGCGGCGAGCGACGCCAGTGCGAGCGGGCGGAGCGCGCGGTCGAAGATTGCCTGCGTCATTGTCGTTTCCTCCCTCGAAAATTCACGGTTGGCGCATTGTCTTGGCGGTCCGGTCGCCCGCCGGCTGAATGGGCGCGCACGGTCGGGCAAGCTCCGATACCACGGCCGCGTACGCCGCGGAAAGGGGCTGAAGCAGAACGTCATGCGGCAGCGCGTCGATGATCTCCGCGGTGCGGCGGGCGACGAGACTGCCGACGTGCTGCACCCGGCGCTCGATCACGGTGACATCGCGTCGACCCTTTGCATCGAGCCATGCCTGGTGGCGATCGATCGCATCGCCGAGCCGGTCGATGCCTTCCTGGTCCGCGGCCGAAATCAGGATAACGGGCGGCGTCCAGTCGCGCCGCAGGCTCCCGCGCGGGGCGAGGACACTCTCCAACTCGGCGGCCAGCTGCCGCGCCCCTGGCAGATCCGCCTTGTTGACCACGCAGATGTCCGCCATCTCCAGGAGGCCGCCCTTCATCGCCTGAATCTGGTCGCCGGTGCCGGGCATCGACACCAGCACGTTGGTGTCGACGACGCGCTTGACCGCGTATCCCACCTGGCCGACGCCGACGGTTTCGATGATCAGCTCGGCAAACCCCGCGTTCTCGAGCACGGCCAATATGTCGGGCAGATTGTCGCTCAGGCCGTCCTGGCTCACCCGGCTGGCGAGCGAGCGGATGAAGACGCGCGGCTCGTCGGCGAGTTCCTGCATGCGAACCCGGTCGCCGAGGATGGCGCCGCCGCTCTTGGGGCTGGTCGGATCGATGGCGATGATGGCGACCTCGCCCGGACGGCTGAGCCTGCTCTGCGCAAGGCGCGCTATCAGGCTGCTCTTGCCGACCCCCGGCGGGCCGGTGACGCCGATGCGGCGTGAGCTTGCCGCGCTGCCGCCGGACATGCCCAGGACTTCGGCAACCGACGCGTTGGCGGCGCGGCTCAGCATTCGCGAAAGCGCCCGTCGATCGTTGCCGGCGAGGGGGGTCATGCCATGACGCTTTCGCTCAAGATATAATTGTGCTCGCCGAGGAGGGGAGGTGGCCGGTGCTCCTCGGTGCCGCCGGTTTTTATCGGATTGCCGACTGTACGGATCGTGCCGTCGCCGAGCGCGATCTCGACGATCATTCCGCGCGCGCGTGCCTGTTCGCCTGAGAGGGCCTCCTCGAGGCTGGTGACGGCAGCGGCGACGATCCCGAGCGGCACCAGCCGGCGGAGCCACTCGGCGGCGGTCCGCTCGGCGATGACCTTGCCCACGGAGTCCACGACCAGCCCACGATTGGCGCTGCGCGCCGCCATGGTAGCGAAGCGCTCGTCAATGAGCCATTCCGCCCGCCCGATCTCTTCGCAGAAGCGTCGCCAGAAATCGTCGTGACTGACGAACAGGGTGAGCCACCCGTCGCGCGTGGCGAATACCTGGGCCGGGACGAAGTAGGGATGCGCCGAGCCCGCGAACCGCCGTGCCTTCTCTCCGGCATTGAGACTGGCGCTCGCCACGTAGTTGAGCTGCGACAACATGACGTCGTACATGGCGACGTCCACCTGTCCGCCCTTGCCCTCGATGATCTTCGCCAGGAGGCCGAGCGCGGCCATGATGCCGGCCGAGTTGTCGACCGCGGAATAGCCGGCCTTGGTCGGCGGGCCGTCCGGCTCGCCGGTCATCTCCATGATCCCGGTCATCGCCTGGATGACGTAATCATAGGCAGGGCGATCGGCGTAGGGGCTGTCGAGACCGAACCCGGTCAGCGCCACGCAGACGAGCTTGGGATTGACCTCCCGCAGCGCGGCGTAGGTCAGCCCGAGCTTGCGTATCGCCGCGGGCCGCAGGTTCGTCACGAGCGCGTTCGCGGTTCGGGCGAGCCCGGCGAGCTGCCGCTGCCCCTCGGGCGAGCCGAGATCGATGACCACGCTTCGCTTGTCCCGGTTCAAGCTGGCGAAATAAGCGTTGTGCGGCCCGATGTAATGCGGACTGACCCGCCGGGCGATATCGCCGCCGGGCGGCTCGATTTTGACTACGTCGGCGCCGAGGTCGGCCAGGAGCAAGCCGCAGTAAGGACCGGCCAGGACGTGACCGATTTCCAGGATGCGGACGCCGGCAAGGGGGCCGCTCACTTGAGCACCTCTGCGACGGCGGCGACCACATCGGCAAGCGCCATCTCGGCGGTGAAGACGCGCTTGACGCCGAGGGCGAGCAGCTCCGGCTGATCCTGCCGCGGGATCGTGCCGCCGACGAAGATCGGGATATCGCCGGCCTCGAGCCGTCTTAAGCAGCCTACCGTCTCTGCGACCAGCTCCCGGTGGCTGCCCGAGAGCACGCTCAGGCCGACCGCATCGACGTCCTCCTCGACCGCGACCCGGGCGATGTAGTCGGGGGTCTTGCGCAGGCCGGTATAGATCACCTCGGCGCCGGCGTCGCGCAGCGCGAGCGCGATAACCTTGGCGCCGACGTCGTGACCGTCCAGTCCGGGCTTGGCGACGAGGATGCGCTTGCCTTTGAGCGCCGGCGGGGACTCGGCCGTTCGGTTCGCTGTCATAGCCGGACCGGCTCCTTGAAATCGCCCCATCGGCTCTTCAGCCGCGCCACCATCTCACCGACGGTAGCATAGGCGTGGCAGCAATCGACCAGGTAGGGAAGGAGATTTTCCCGATCATCGGCGGCCGCCTCCGACAAACGGACGAGCGCGCGCTCCACCTGGGCCGCCTCACGCCTCTGGCGTACGGATTCGAACTTCTCGAAAATGCCCTGGGTGGCGACCGGATCGAGGCGCGGCACCGCACCCCCGTCGCTTCCGCCGTCGTCGCGCTGGAACGCGTTAACCCCCACCACGATCGAGCGTTTGCCGTCGATGTCGAGCTTGCGCGCGAGCGCCCGCTCGGCGATGCGCGCCTGCAGCCAGCCTTCCTCGATGGCCTTGACCACGCCGCCGTAGGCATCGATCTCGCCCATCACGCGCTCCATCTCCCGCTCCATCTGGTCGGTGAGAAACTCGACCAGGTGGCCGCCGCCCAAAGGGTCGACGGTGTTCGCGATTCCACTCTCGTAGGCGATGACCTGTTGCGTGCGCAGCGCGAGCTCGGCCGAGAATTCGGTCGGCAGCTGCAGCGCCTCGTCGAATGCGGCCGTGAAGATCGACTGGGCGCCTCCCAGGACGGCGGCCATGGTTTCGACCGCCACGCGGATGACGTTGTTGTAGGGCTGCGCGGCGGTGAGCGAGGAGCCGCCGCAGACGACGCCGAAGCGGAAATGCAGCGCCTTCTCGTCGCTCACGCCGTAGCGCTCGCGGAGCAGCCGCGCCCACAGCCGGCGCGCCGCCCTGAACTTGCAGACCTCCTCGAAGAAATCCATGTGGACGTAAAAGAAGAAGCTCAAGCGCTTGGCGAATTTCTCGACGTCGCCGCCACGGGCGATGAGCTCGTCCACGTAAGCGAGCCCGTTTGAGAGCGTATAGGCCATCTCCTCCACCGCCGTGGCGCCTGCGTCCCGCACGTGCGCGCCCGCAATCGAGATCGGATTGAAGCGCGGCGTCGTCGCATTGGCATAGAGAATGCTGTCGGCGATCAGGCGCATCGACGGCCGCACCGGGAAGATCCAGGTGCCGCGTGCGACGTACTCTTTGAGGATGTCGTTCTGGATCGTGCCCGTCAGCTTGTCCCGCGCGACGCCCTGCTTGTCGGCGTAGGCGACATACATGGCGTAGATGATCGCCGCGGTGCCGTTGATCGTGAAGGACGTGGATATCTTGGAAAGATCGATCCCCGCGAACAGCGTCTCCATTTCGGCGAGATTGGAGAGCGATACGCCGACTTTTCCGATCTCCGGACGCGCCATCGGGTCGGTCGGGTCGTAGCCGCACTGGGTCGGCAGGTCGAGGGCGACCGAGAGCCCGGTCTGGCCGCGCGCAAGCAGGAACTTGTAGCGCTGATTGGACTCCTCGGCCGTGGCGAAGCCGGCGTACTGGCGCATCGTCCACAATCGGCCGCGATAGCCGTCGGCGAAGATGCCGCGCGTGAAGGGATACCGGCCCGGCAATTCCTCCCCGTTCGCACCGTGATCGTGGTGCGCGCTGGTGGCGACCAGCGGCAGCCCGATGCCGGAGGGCGTGCGCACCGGAGCGGACGCCGAGGCGGCGGAATCGGGCGCGGTCTTGTCGGCGGTCAGCATCCACGCCTCCTCTTGACTTTCACCTCTTGACTTTCACCTCTTGACTTTCACCTCTTGACTTTCACCGGCCCATCGCTTTCACGGCGGCCCAATGGTCGGCGTTCACCCACGTGCGCGCAAAACGCGCGCCCTCGGTCGC
>Ga0187784_10002451_pt1 | contig 14879 bp, 13 predicted proteins | sample 1015_SJ02_MP15_2_FD_132964 | JGI IMG/M metagenome (GOLD analysis project Ga0187784, IMG submission 132964) | Tropical peat soil microbial communities from peatlands in Department of Meta, Colombia - 1015_SJ02_MP15_20_MG | ecosystem: Environmental > Terrestrial > Soil > Wetlands > Peat | place...
ACAACGATTTCAGCCCTTCATACATCACTTCGTGTGATTGGGCGTTACCGCTAAACCGCCCGCCAGGCGCAGGAATCAGTGAGGTCTCGATGAGTCCAGCCCTGTAAAGAGGCAATGGGGAGGGCTGCTTCTTGTTCCTTACAGGGCCGGAGCAAGGCAAAGTGCCGAACTCCACCATATCAGCGATGCTATGCACTCTCAACCCGCTTCGCTCCTTTGTCCGGAATTTGTAAAGCCTCGGTTCGCAAGCGGACAGCCCCGCTTGGCAGTTCTTAGCATTCCTTCTGAAGAGTCTTGTTAAAGCTTCCGGAGCCGCGTTCTGCGGAGGTTAGCGGGCGGGAAGAGTCCCTCCTGGCGCTCGCCGGTTTCCTCACGCGGGAGTGATGCCAAGGCAAGTGCGGAACTGCGTAAACCGGAAAAAGGTTGCGATCGTAGTGATCGGTGTGAAAATGCAATCCGCTCGGAACTTTCACAGTTCTCATTCAACGCTGAAAAGTCAAAGTCACCAACTTCAACATGTCAGCCATCGGTCTCTCACACTCGTGTCGGCTCTACCTCCTGCTACACTTGGCGCGTGCGACGGCTGATTGTCAACGCAGACGACTTCGGGTTCACTTCAGGAGTGAATCGAGCCATTATTGAAGCCCACACGATGGGCGTTGTGACCTCGTCGACGCTGATGGCAACCGGCAGGGCGTTCGAAGAAGCGGTATCTCTGGCGAAAGGTGCGCCCGAACTGAGCATCGGATGTCACGTTGTACTGATTGACGGCGTGCCGGTAACGGCCCCCCAGGGGATCTCTTCGCTTACGAGATCTCAAGAATTTCGCGACGGTTTGAAGAGTTTCGCGGTTCGAGCGCTCACCGGACGCATGGCCGCTAACGAAATCATGTCCGAAGTCGTGGCGCAAATTCAGAAGCTCCAGTCCGCCGGGATCTCGGTTTCGCATGTGGACACGCACAAGCATACGCACCTTTTTCCTCAGATTTTGCGGCCACTGCTGCGGGCGGCGCGTGAATGCGGAGTGCGGGCGGTGCGCAATCCGTTTGGACCCCGACTGCCCTTGCGTTCTTCGCAGCTGATTGCGAAGCCGAACATGTGGACCCGCTACACTGAACTGAGATTGCTCCAACGCTTCGCCAGCAAGTTCCGAGAGGCGGTGGTCGAGGAAGGGTTCGTTGCTCCCGGCGGCACCTTAGGCGTCGAGGTCACGGGAAGTCTGGACGAGCAGCTGTTCGAGGCCATTGCGGCCAGCATTCCTGAGGGGACCTGGGAGCTCGTCTGCCATCCCGGATATAACGACCCTGATCTCGAAGCGGCGAGGACCCGATTGCGGAAATCGCGCGAAATTGAGCTGCGTGTCCTAACCTTGCCTTCTGCGCGAAGCTTGCTTTCCCGCCACGGAATTCAATTGATCTCTTATCGTGAACTTGCCAGTTAAGCTCTCATCTCAGTGATTACACAGGGCCTTTCGCTGTATCGCGTACAACAGTGGAGGCACTCTCGTAACCCTTACGACGCAACTGCGAGTAGTATGATGGGTTTACACGTAAGCCGTTTCCATTCGAATGGGAGGATAGGTCGATGTCGGCCCAAGGGTCAGCTCCACGTGCGACTCTGGACTTGAAAGTGCGAGTGTGGGGAATGGGCGCCAACGGCCAGCCCTTCTTCCAGAACGCCATGGCGCAGAATATCAGTTCCACGGGCGCCTGCATCTACGGGGTCGAACCCGAACTGAAGGTCGGTGATGTGATCGGCGTGCAGTACGAAGCCAAGAAAGCGCGCTGTAAAGTGATCTGGGTGGTGAACGCGGGAGCACTAAAGAAGAATCAAGTGGGGGTGCAGCTTGTTCCAGAGCAGGAATGTCCTTGGGCAGTAGCCCTTCCGAAGGACATGAAAGTCGACGAGCGCACGGGCTCGCAGCACGATAACCGGCGCAAGTTTTTGCGCCACAAGATCTCGTATCCTCTAGAATTGCGCGACGAACGCGTCAACACGCCCCTGCGCGTGAATGCCACCGACATTAGCGGCAACGGTTGTTATGTTGAGACCGTGATGCCGCTGGCCGTGGCGACCCCTCTTCGTGTCGATTTGTGGATCGGTGAAGAACGGCTCATGCCGAGTGCCATCGTGCGCACGCGCGACCCCGGAGTGGGCATGGGCATTGAATTTACGGGTCTGCCCGAGGACACGAAAAAGCGCTTTCAGGCGCATCTCGACAAAATCGATCCCGTCAATATCCTCGGCGCGAAATAGAGACCGCAACGTGCTCCGGGCCCATCTGCCCCAGACCTCTCGTGTAAAATCTGCAACCACTGCTTTGTTCGAGGTGTCGAATCACCGGACACGGGGGCGAACATTCGCACATGAAGATAGGGATCACCTGTTATCCGACGTACGGCGGCAGCGGAGTGGTAGCGACGGAGTTGGGCTTGGAGTTGGCCCAACGCGATCACGAAATCCACTTCATTTCCTACGCACAGCCAATCCGTTTACGCGGCGCCGAGCCCAACATTCACTACCACGAGGTAGAGGTTTCGCGATATCCCCTGTTTGACTACCCACCCTATGACCTAGCCCTGGCCACGCGCATGGCGGAAGTCGCGCAGCTTTATGATTTGGATCTGTTGCACGTGCACTATGCAATCCCGCACTCGGTGAGTGCGATGCTAGCGCGGCAGATGCTGTCGGATGGACCGCGCGGCAAACGGTTGCCGTTCGTGACTACCCTGCACGGTACAGATATTACGCTGGTGGGCTTGGACCGGTCCTATCTTCCCATCACACGTTATTCCATCGAACAAAGCGACGGCGTCACCGCGATTTCCAATTACCTCCGCGACCGTACCAAGAAAGTGCTCGATGTGAAGAGGGGCATCGAGGTCATCTACAACTCCGTGAACTCGGACGTGTATTCGCGGAACCAGGCGAACACTCCGGAAATTCGGAAAGAGTATGCACCCAATGGCGAACGAGTGCTGGTGCATCTATCAAACTTCCGGCCGGTCAAGCGTCTCACCGATGTCATTGAGATATTCGATCGCGTTCACAAGCAGATTCCGTCGCGGCTGCTGCTGATCGGCGACGGGCCGGATCGATCGGTGGCCGAATGGCTTGCGGTGCAGAAGGGCATCCACGATGATGTCCTGTTTCTCGGCAAGCAGGATCAGATAGCGGAGAAGCTATCGATAGCCGACATCATGCTGCTTCCGAGCGAATTGGAGTCATTCGGACTGGCGGCGCTGGAGGCCATGGCCTGCGAGGTCGTTCCGATCGCAACCCGAGCCGGCGGTGTTCCCGAAGTCATCGATCACGGCAGGACCGGCTACCTCGCGGATGTGGGCGACGTAGATACCATGGCGCGATACGCGATCGAACTGCTGCGCGACGAAAAGAAGATGCGCGAGATGGGGAAACAGGCGCGAGCCGTGGCGATGGAGCGCTTCGGCTCGACCAAGATCGTAAAGCAGTACGAGGATTACTACCGGCGGGTGCTCGAGCGTTCGGCGTAAAATCCTTCCGGCACGGAACTGTCGGATTCGATCAGGGGCAGACGAATGCGGATCAGAGTCCCCTTCCCTTCGTGACTATCGATGGTCATGCGGGCTGTGTCGCCATAGAGCACCTGCAAACGTTCCGAAATATTGGCCATGCCAATTCCCATGCCCGTCCAACTACTGCTCCCCTCGAGGTGAGCTCCGCCCATTCCCACGCCATCATCCTCGACTTCGATAATCAGTCGCGAGTTGGTAAGACGGCTGCGCAGATGGATGCTGCCACCCTCGACCTTGGGCGAAAGACCATGCTTGATGGAGTTTTCTACCAGGGGCTGCAAGAGCATGGTGGGTATGACCACGTCGAGCGACCCGGGGTCGAATTCTTTCACTACGCGCAATTTGTCGCGCCCGAAGCGCACCACTTCGATGTCGAGATAATTATCGATAAACTCAAATTCTTCCCGCAGCGGCGCGAACGCCTCGTTCGTATTCAACAGGCGGCGCAAAATGGTCGCCAGCTTGAAGATCACCTCGCGCGCCATGTCGGGATCGAAACGCACCAGCGACGAGATCGAGTTCAATGTGTTGAACAGGAAATGGGGATTGATTTGGTTTTGCAGGGCTTCCATGCGGGCGTGGAGAAGCAACCGCTCTTGGTCTTCGAGCTTGATCTGCAGGCGAACGCTGTTAAAAACCTTGATCTCGATTCCGATGGCCGCTACCGAGGCCGCGTAAATGGCGATCCAGACCCACCAATTATCGGGACTCTCAATGCTGAAGATCAACCGCGGAAAAGTTCGGGCCAACTCCGTCTGTACGAAGCGCAATCCCACGATGGTCCAGAAGAACATGATCTGCCAATCGAACAAGCGAGGTCGGGGCAAATTGCGTCGAATCAGCCGAAAAATGCTTTGGTCGATGAACGGTGAAAACGACCAGATATCGTCTTTGTCCATGGCCATGGTGCGCAATTGGCCGGCCAGAAACCCGCACAGCACGAGGAAAGGAAGCGTCGCCCACTCTTGGTGCAAAAGGGCTGGAATGCCCACCAGCGTCCCCCCCAGAGACCCCGCCCAGCGCCCACCCATCACCCCCAGCAGAATAGCCGTTTCGAAACTGATATCACCGGCCGAAAAATTGCTCTGCAGAATCCGGATCCAGACGCCGATCATGATCGGCAATCCAAACCACAGCACCAGATAGACCTTCTGCTGGAAGGTACGTTCTTCCCGAAATAGCAGGGACTTGAATTCCTTCGAACGCACCAGAGTGCTGGAGACGGCCGCAGCCACGCCGAGTCGGACCAGTAGATTGATGAGTATGAGGCGCGGTTCCATAGACAAATGTCCGGCCGATCACGAGCCAGACCGGCGAAAACTGGCGACCAGATGACTGTAGCACGAAGTGGGAGATGGAACGCCGGACCGCGGCGGTCTCTACAAATGGGGTGCTCCCAATTGGGGTTGTGGAGGTCTTATGCGCACACTCTGGGTGGTTGGCGTAATTATGGTTGTCGCTGGAGCGGTCACAGCCCAGGATTCGACACCACCTCCACGACAATCGGCTCGTCAGGCCTTGAGCGAAATGTTTATGGCTAAGGGCAGCGACGATTTCACGAAGCACTTGCCGGACGAAGCGCACAACGCCCTAATTCGAAAGGGCGAAACTGCCGAGACATCTTCTGTGCTTCGCGTTGCGGCCATCGGGCTGGAGGTGGCGGCGCAGGGTGGGCCAATCGAAACTTTCGATTCGGGCCCAAACATTCAATGGTGGCGATTGCCCAGGCGAAGACCAGTTATGCCGCCAACCATGGAGACGTGGTCTACTCATGCACCCTAACGAACCTGTTTCCGCCATCCGCGGCCGGTCGCGTCGTGGACTCCGTCCCAGGTCTTGATAACGAGGAAAGAAACGGGTATCGCTTTTCCTTGTCGGGGTGCGAGGGCGCTCCTGCGTCGAAGTACCGGCTGATGGCTGTACCGGTTGATCCCGAATCGACGATGGAGGTCTTTTGCGCAGACGAAACAGGAACAGTGAAGTTCGTGGCGCTAGACGAGAAAGCCAGCTGCTTCAGCGACGGAAAAACCGCGGGTGAAGGTGCAACTCCGGCTTTAGTGCTGGAGTGAATGAATTTCACTCCCCCAAACTCAGCCGAACGCCAACTCCTTTGCGCGCTGCGCTGCCTTGACCACGGCTTTGATGAGGGTGACGCGGAGTTTGCCTTCTTCGAGTTCCATAATCGCGTCGATGGTGCAGCCGGCGGGCGTGGTGACAGCATCCTTCAGCAAAGCCGGATGGTCACCAGTTTCCAGCACAACTCGGGCTGCTCCCAGGGCGGTTTGAGCGGCCAGCAGGGTCGCAACATCCCGGGGCAAGCCAACCTTCACACCGGCTTCTGCGAGCGACTCCAGAATGATGTAGATATAAGCCGGGCCGCTCGCTGAGAGGGCGGTAACGGCGTCCATGTGTTTTTCGTCGACGACGACCGTGCGCCCCACAACGTCAAACATGTGGCAAGTCATGGCGATGTCCTCCGCGCTCGCGTATTTGCCTTTTGAGATCGCCGTCATGCCGGCACCCAACTGGCAGGGCGTGTTTGGCATGGCACGAACCACGGGAACGTTACCGGAGAGATTGTTTTCGATCATCGAGGTAGGCACCGAGGCGGCAACCGAGACGATCAGCGGCTTGGCGGTGATGTGCCCTTTGATCTCCCGGATAACGTCTTCGACGACCTGCGGCTTCACCCCAATGACAATAATGTCCGCGTCCCTGGCAGCTTCGACGTTGTTGGTCCCGACCTTCACTTTGAGTTTTGCCGCCAGAGCCTGGGCGCGTTCTTCGTGAGCAACCGTCGCGAACGTCGATTTGGGCGAGAGCAGACCATTTTTAAGCAAGGCCTGCAAGATGATGCTGCCCATTTTCCCGGCGCCGAGAAACGCCACTTTCTTTCCCGTCAAATCCTTTGCCATGACTCCCCTCGAATTGCAGTTCTTCCACCATGGAGACACAAAGGTCTTAGGGCGAACCTGCCTCTCTCCGTCAGCTGTATCGGGAGCTTATCGCACCGCAGCGTCGCGGCTCCGCTCCATCCAGTTCCACGCGGTCGACACAACGTTTTCGAGATCACGCTCCGCTTTCCAACGCAGCAGCGCCTGCACCTTCGATGGATTGGCGACGAGAGCTGGAGGATCCCCTGGACGACGGGGAACAATTTTGCGGGGCACTCGCTTGCTGGTGACCTTCTCGATTGCAGAAATCACCTCTTCGACCGAGGCTCCGACTCCGGTGCCAACATTGACGGCAAAGCTAGCCCCGCCGGCTGCGAGGTGATCCAGAGCTTTCGCGTGCGCGATCGCCAAATCGTTCACATGGATGTAGTCGCGGACGCAGGTGCCATCCGGGGTGGGATAGTCGGAGCCGAAGACATGCAACTCGGGTCCCAACCCGGCCGCCGCCAGCAAGGCGAGGGGGATCAGATGCGTCTCGGGATGATGCAGTTCGCCAATTTCGCCGCTGTCATCGGCGCCTGCGGCATTGAAATAACGCAGGCTGGCATAGCGGAATGCGTAAGCGCGATCGTAAGCCTCGAGAGCCTGCTCAAAGAACAACTTGGACACGCCGTAGGGATTTACCGGCTGGCGGGGAATGTCCTCCTCGATCGGAATTTTGGCCGGCTCGCCATAGACGGCGCAGGTGGAGGAGAAAATAATCTTGTTAACTCCGGCATCCAAAGCCGCGTTCAACAAAGACAATCCGCCTTCGACGTTGTTATGGAAATACTCTTTCGGATTTTTGACCGATTCTCCCACATAAGCACGCGCAGCGAAATGCATGATGGCGTCGACACGCGGTAAGACCCGGGCTAGCGCTGCCGGGTCGAGAATATCTCCTTTGACGAGTTCGAATCCCGCCGCCAGGAACTCGTGGCCGGTGCTCAAATTATCGAAAATAATGACATCGTGCCCGGCGCGTCGGAGAGTACGGGCGGTATGACTGCCGATGTAGCCAGCGCCGCCGACCACCAGAATGACCACAGATCGCTCCTTTCAGAACCTCGTGTTCCGCAGACAACCGAGAATTAAATATTGTACACAGGATGAAGCGCGCAAGGTTCGCCGGTGCCAAGAAGTGTACAGACTGAATGGCAAATCCGAACTTGAATCGCGAATCGCATTTCTCGTAGCCTGTCGGTGGCAACTTCTCCGATCAACCTGTGCGCTTCACAATTCGGACTGGGGAAAAGCAATGACTGAACAACTCGCCGACAAACAATGTGTTCCCTGCCGCGGCGGAGTACCGCCCCTGAAGGGAAGAGAACTCGAAGTATTCCTCCGCAATGTGCCGCAGTGGACTGCCCCCAACCAGCATCACCTTCGCCGAGAATTCCGATTTCCTGACTTTCAGCAAGCTCTGGATTTTGTGAATCGCGTGGGAGCGGTGGCCGAGGAACAAGGACATCATCCGGACATGTTATTGTCGTGGGGCAAGGTCGAGGTCACGTTGTGGACGCACAAGATTGACGGCCTTACTGAAAGCGACTTCATCATGGCCGCCAAAATCGACCGGCTAAATCACACATAGCATCATCATAATCTTCAAGAGACAGGGTTAGTCCGGCAATCCAGGAAGCTCGGCGGCTCGGGCCGATCGAGCCGCGTACAGCGCCCAGGAAAGAATGGCCGCCGGAAGCAGCATTGCCACGCCCGTAACCGAGGACATGGTGCGGGCCGAGATTCCCGAATCCAAAAGGCGCCCGCAGAGATAGGCGGTCGTGGCAAAAGTGAAGCTGCCCAAACCGAGATCGGCGGAAAAGACCCGGCCGCGAAACCGATCGTCGGTGTGGATTTGCAGCAGCGTCGTCGAAAACACCCAGACCGTGGACCCTCCCGCGTGAGCGACGGTGGCGCATGCAGCCGCCATCCATACACTGCGACTGACACCCAGAACCGTGTAGCCGGTTGCGATGGTGAGATAACCCAGCAGAATTCCCAATCGCAACCTTCGATCGTTCTGGCCGGCCCATCGAGCGGCGATCAAAGGTCCCCCAAGAGCTCCCAGGCCGCGTCCACCAAGCAGGATGCTCATACCGAGCATCGCCCCTGCGGCCGCGTCCATTCCGTGTCCATGCACCGCAAACTCGTGTGTGCCGAGCACGGTGAAAATGACCCAGCTCGGCCCGATCATCAGCTCTCCCGCCTTGGCAAAGACCGCGGGAAGTAGCGTGCGGTGACGGCGTATGTAGCTGATGCCCTCCAGCGCCGGAGAAAAGTCCACGAGATCGCGCCGCCGCAGCGGTGTGGAAACTTCGGCATGGGGCTCGTCAAATCGCATCCCTCTGATCAATGTTGCCGAAACCAGAAACGAGAGGGCGTTCAGGATGAAGGCAGCGTTGCGGCCAAGAAACGCGGCCACGACTCCTCCCACGGCCGCGCCGACCATCAAATTCACCGACCAGGTCGCTGAGGACAACGTATTTGCCGCGAGAACCTGGCTGCGTTCGGTGATGTTGGGAATCACCGCATTGCGCGCCGGCTCGAAGAACGCGGCCATGGTCGTCTCCGCAAGCAGCAATGGGTACACGAGCCACACCATGGAGCGGGACCGGACCAGCAGCATGGCCAGCACGATGAAAAATCGACCCAGGTCCGCGGCAATCATTACGTGCTTGCGCTTGAGACGGTCGTTGACCACGCCCGCGGTCGGTCCCACAAGGGTTTGAGGCAGCACCTGCAAAACCAGCGCCAGGGCGACGGAACCAGCATGTCCCGTGAGTTCCAGAAGCAGCGTGTAGATCGAAAGGGTGTAGAACCAGTCTCCAATTTCGCTGACGATTTGTGCCAGCCAGAGGCGGCGGAAATTCCGATTGGCGCGGATCAGGCGCACATACGAGCGGAACGAGATCGTGGACGTACCGTGCTCTGGCTCTGGTTCCATAGCGGATGGTCAGGGTAATCGATTCCGGAGGAATAGGGAAAGATGCGCAAACTGTCCTGATATAGACCCCAAACCCGGCCTCGGCCGCCCGAGGCTCAATCCCGCAATTTGCGCTTCAGGTCCTCGGCGATCTGTTTTCCGTGGAACCGGCCATTCTCTATAAAAATTTCGTTGGTCCGTGACCCTGCCACGATCACCCCCGCCACATAAACTCCGCGCACGTTGCTCTCCAGTGACACCGGATCGCACACCGGTCGGCACTGTTGCTCAGACAACTCGATTCCCATGCTGCGCAGAAAATCGTAGTCAGGGTGATAGCCGATCAGCGCCAGGACGAAATCGTTCTTCAATCGAAGGGAACCGCGCGGAGTGTTAATGACAACATGATCGATTCCGATTTCATGGACCGAGCTGCTGAAGTATGCCTCGATCTCACCATTCTTGATGCGATTTTCAAGGTCAGGCTTGATCCAATACTTGACGTGATGATGGAGCTGGGACTCGCGATGCACCAGCGTGACTCGCGCTCCATGCCTCCACAAATCCAGCGACGCGATGGCCGCCGAGTTTTTTCCCCCGATCACCACCACATCGCAGTCGTAATAAGGATGGGGCTCGCCATAGTAGTGGGAAACTTTGGGAAGATCCTCCCCCGGAATGCCGAGCTGGTTTGCCAGATCGTAATAGCCGCTGGCAACGATAACCTTCTTGGTTCGGTAATCGTGGGGGCGCCCGGCCCGATCGGTCGCGGTGACGACAAATTTCCCGTCCTCTCCCATCACCGTCTTCACCCACTCGTACTGGCGGACATCCAGGTGATAGTGCTCCGAAACTTTCCGATAGTATTCGAGCGCCTCCTCGCGTGTCGGCTTCTGCTGCGCGGTGGTAAAGGGTATGTCGCCAATCTCCAGCAATTCGGGCGTGGTGAAGAACACCATGTTTGCCGGATAGTGAAACAGCGAATTGACCAGACATCCCTTGTCGAGGACGATCACTTTCAAGCCGATCTTCTGGGTCTCGATGGCACAAGCCAGGCCCGTGGGACCGGCTCCGATGACAAGAACGTCGGTGTGCAACTCGGGTATGAGAGTGGCCCTAGCCTTGGGTAGGGTTTCCAGTGCTTCGGCGGTGAGGAATTCCGGCATGGCTTGGGGGCGGAGTCACTCGAGGTAACGAGGGTTCGAGCGGAACTCGGAAACCGATGATTCTAACACGCACAAACTTTGGTAGGTTCGGATCGGCCAATGGTGGTGGGTGCAGATGCTGTGCTGGCCCTCCCTCTCGCCGCGCAGAGCTTCCTCCTGATTTTCCGGGAGGAGGCGCGCAGCTCGGTTCGCTGTCGGTCAGCGGAAGCTTGCAGCGTGCCACGCGCTCGATGGCTCGAAATCGTCGGCTGGCGAGGCCCTGGTGCAGTCGTCGGTCTCCCGCGCAGTAGAACGAGCGGATCAACCGTGTTTCGTCTATGTATCGGGCTACGTGTAATGTCAACCGTTAAACGTGCAGCACGATGCGGGGGGATCAGCCGGAGTCAAAGCGCTATAATTTCGGGTTGCCCTCATCGCTGGGCTCAGTCCGGGAGTTCTCATGACTACTATCGCCGAACCTGCCACCAAAATGCGTATTGAATCTGACAGCATGGGAACAATTGAAGTTCCGTCGAACGTTTACTGGGGTGCTCAGACGCAACGCTCTCTGCTGCATTTCAATATCGGGCGCGACACTATGCCGCCGGAGCTGATCCGCGCGTTCGGAATCCTCAAGAAAGCATGCGCGCTGGTGAATCAGGATCTGGGAAAGCTCCCGGCGGAAAAAGCGCAGCTCATTGTGCAGGCCGCCGACGAGGTGATTGCCGGCAAATTGAACGATCAGTTCCCTTTACGAGTCTGGCAGACCGGCAGCGGTACGCAGACCAACATGAACGTGAATGAGGTGATCTCGAACCGGGCAATCGAGATTGCGGGCGGCGAAATGGGGTCGAAAAAACCCATTCACCCCAACGATCATGTAAACATGTCGCAGTCGTCGAATGACACGTTTCCGGCGGCAATGCACATCGCGGCGGCCGATCGGGTGAAAAACGCTCTTATTCCAGCGGTCCAGACCGTGCGGGATGCCATCACTGCCAAGGCAAAAGAATTCGCAGACATCGTAAAGATCGGTCGCACCCACTTGCAGGACGCGGTCCCTTTGACAGTGGGTCAGGAATTTGGTGGGTGGGCCAGCCTGCTCGAGCGCGACATCAAGCGGCTGGAGCAGGCCCTCGAAGGACTCTATGATCTGGCCATTGGAGGAACCGCTGTTGGCACCGGGCTCAACACCCATCCCGAGTTTGCCGAACGTGCGGCGAGGAAGATCGCGGAATTAACCGGACTCCCCTTCCGCTCTCACGGCAACAAGTTCGCTGCACTCTCCGCGCATGATGAAATCGTGTTCGCACAGGGTGCCGTGGAGACGCTCGCGGCTTCGCTGATGAAGATTTCCAACGATATCCGCTGGCTCGCTTCCGGACCGCGCTGCGGGCTGGGAGAGTTGTCGATTCCGGAAAACGAGCCCGGATCGTCCATCATGCCGGGCAAAGTAAATCCTACCCAGTGTGAAGCTATGACCATGGTCTGTGTGCAGGTGCACGGTGCCACGGCGGCGATTGGTTTCGCCGGATCGCAGGGCAATTTCGAACTCAATGTCTTCAAGCCCGTGATCATCTACAACTTCCTGCACTCGGTCACGCTCATCGCCGACGCCTGCCACGGCTACGTCGAGTACATGATCAAGGGCATTGAGGTGGATCGGGCGAAGGTCGATTGGTACGTGAAGAATTCCCTGATGCTGGTAACCGCTCTGGCGCCGAAAGTGGGTTATGATCGGGCCGCGCAGATCGCGCACACCGCCCATGTGGAGCACACCAGCCTACGCGAGGCCGCGCTCGAGCTCGGATATCTGACGGGTGAGGAATTTGATCAATTGGTTAGGCCGGAGAAGATGACCCATCCGTAAAGGGGTTCTCAGTTCCCGGTCCTCAGATTAAGATCCGCTTCCGGTTGGCCAGCCTTCGCCGCCGTTGTGGAAGGCCAACCCGCTTCTCGTGGTGAAGTCGTAATTCCGATTACGCTCAGCAAAACCAGCACGCTGCCCGCGATGGTTCGCAGTCCGATCGCCTCTCCGCCCAAGAAATATCCCACCAAAATCGCGACCACGGGATTCACATACGCGTATGTCCCGACCTTGGTGGGCGACTCATGATGGATCAACCAGACGTAGGCTGTGAAGGCGACAATCGATCCGGCCACAATTAAGTAAGCCAGCGCGAGCCATGCCCTGGCCGAAACTGCCTGCATTCGAAAACCACGAAACTCTCCGAGCAGCGTCGCCGCCAGCGTCAGTAACACTCCGCCGGCTAGCATCTGAATTCCCGAACTCATGGTCTTTGCCGAGGGCAGTGGAACTTTGCGCGTGAGCGCCGAAGCGAGCGACCAACTGATTGCCGCCACGATCAAGGCGCAGGCACCAAGCGTATCCACGGGACTGTCTCCGAAGCTCCCCGAACGGTTCACCAGCACCGCAACTCCCGCGATGCCGGTGATCAGTGCCGCCGCCAGCCGCGCGGTAAGCCGCTGACTCTTGATGATCCAGACTTCCGACAGTGTCATGAAGACGGGGATGGTCGCCAGCATGACGGCGGCGATCCCCGAAGGAACCCGGCGTTCGGCCCAGAACAGCAGGCCATAGTCGAAGACAAAAATCAGCACCGCCAGCAGAGTTGCGCCGCTCCACTCGCGAGCCGTCGGGGAGGGCGTGCCCCGGGCGCGCATCCAGGCATACAGAACGATTCCCGCCACCAGGAAACGCATGCCGGCCATCAGGAAGGGGGGAATTTCGCGTACACCCACACGAATTGCCAGATAAGTGGAACCCCACACGAAATAAATGATGGCGAATGCCAGCAGCAGCTTCCAGGCGCGAGGATGGGAAACAGATTCCATGAGGATTGCGCGGGATCGGGGATCCTATGCTCATTTAGATCACCGCGGGCCGACTGGGACTCGGTTTCCCGCCATAAAAAGAAGTTATGAGGGTATAAAAGGACGGCGAGACCTCGGGAGATTTCGGAGACAACGCGCGACTTACTTCTTGATCAAGCTGGTGTGGCTGGCAACGCACTGCCATTTACCGAGATCGAGCACCCAGGTATCTGTGAATCGCCCGAGGTGGTCGTAGGGCTTCCCTTGATAGGTGCCTTGGGTGTGATAAATCCCTGTGACAACGGCGGTGTCACCGAAGAAATTCATTTTCACCGCCTGGATGGTGGCGCTGGTTGTCTTGAATCTGGGATCTTTAATGTCGGCCAGGAACCGTTGCTTGTCGCTGATCTCGCCGTCCCATTCCGTATTCACAAAGCGGCTGGAGACCAGAGCGTCAAGCGCCGAAGAGTCGCGACTCACTTGGGCTTCGTTCCACAAGCGCTCCAAAACCAGCAGTTTTGTCTCGCGTGGGTCGGCCTGCTGGGCGGCCAATCCGATTGCGCTGAAGGCGAGCAGAATGCAACAGCAGAGGGTGCGAGTCATGCGCTTCCACGCTCGCCAACATCCCCACGTGTGGCGAACGTAACAGAACCTTAACAGTGAAAACGGGGGGGATGCCAATCAAATAGACCCGGAAGCGTTACGAACGTCATGGGAGTCCGCCGGCGGGCCTCATACTTCCGCCTGGCCTGGCCCGCTGCTGAATCGAGCCTGATCGTTTCGCGAACTTGGGAATGGGCCTTGAAGGCTGAGGTCCGAAGTCCCGCGGCGAATCTCAAAACGCCCAGCGCAGCAGAGTGGCTCCGATGGTAAACCCTGCCCCCACAGAGGCTAGCAGCACCAGACTCCCCTTCTTTAGCTTTCCCTCTTCGATCGCCGAATTCATCGCCAACGGGATCGTGCCCGCGGTCGTATTGCCGAACCGGTCGATATTTACGACCACGCTGCCACTACGCAAACCCAGGCGTTCGGCGGTCGCATTAATAATCCTCAGATTGGCCTGATGCGGAATAAAGACGTCGATGTCGGAACCCTTCAGGCCATTCCGTTCGAGCAGTTTCAGGCAAAGTTCCGTCTGCTTCCGTACCGCAAACTTGAACACCTGCTGCCCGTCTTGATGCACATAATGCATCTTCTTCGCGATGGTTTCTTTACTGGTCGGGTGCAGGCTGCCGCCCCCAGGCATATAGAGATACTGGCCGCCGGTGCCGTCCACTTCATGGATGAAATCAATCAAGCCTTCGGAATCGTCCTTGGCCGGTTCCAGCACGGCAGCACCCGCACCGTCTCCGAAGATGACGCACGTGGCCCGATCGGTGTAGTCGATGATCGACGACATCACATCTGAGCCGATTGCCAGCACCCGCCGATGTACCCCCGTCGAAATGAACTGCGCGCCCACCTGCACCGAATATAAAAAAGCCGA
>Ga0187784_10002452_pt1 | contig 14878 bp, 14 predicted proteins | sample 1015_SJ02_MP15_2_FD_132964 | JGI IMG/M metagenome (GOLD analysis project Ga0187784, IMG submission 132964) | Tropical peat soil microbial communities from peatlands in Department of Meta, Colombia - 1015_SJ02_MP15_20_MG | ecosystem: Environmental > Terrestrial > Soil > Wetlands > Peat | place...
CAACGAGATGGAGTTGGATTCGCTGCAACGCGCTGCGCCGGTGCTTCAAGGCTTGGGACTACCGGTCCAGATCGTGGTGGGACATGACCTGAAGGAGCTGTGTCCGCACCTTTCGCCGATCGTAATCGGTGCACTCTACTGTCCGATGGACGGCCAGGCCAACCCGATTCTGGCGACTCGGTTTCTCGGGAAGTTGGCCGAGCGTAGAGGCGTCCGGATCCTGACAGGGACGGCCGTGACCGGCCTTGAGCATCAGAGCGGCCGCATCACCGGCGTGCTCACCGCGCGAGGCCGTATCGCGACCGGCGCCGTGGTATGCGCCGTCGGGCCCTGGGCCAACGACATTGCGGGCATGGTCGGGGTCACCCTGCCGGTCCGGCCCGAACGCACGTGTGCCGCCGTCACGACGCCCACTTGGCCGGTGCTGCGCCAGACGCTGAGCGGGCACACGGTTTTCATTCGTCCGACCCGCGCGGGCAATCTTCTTTTCACCGGCAACAAGGACAAGCCCGCGCCCGGCTTCTCAAAGGAATCGGATCTCGCGCCTCTGCGCTGGTCGGTCCGACGCCTGGCTGAGCTCCTGCCGCCCTTGGCGCAGACGTCGATCTTGCGCACATGGGCCGGGACTCAGGCCGTAAGCCCCGACCATATGTTGATTCTCGATCAGATGCCAGGCGTGGAGAACATGACCGTGGTGACCGGCTGCTCGGGACACGGCTTTTGCCTGGGGCCCGCCGCGGGGAAGGTGCTGGCGGAACTGAGTCTGGGCCATGCGCCCAGTGTGCCGATAGACGGCCTGCGGCTGGCCCGCTTTGGGCCGAGTGCTCCGCCCGTTGTCGGCGCCAGCTGGGAAGGGTAGCGCTTCTTGCAACGGGCGGAATCTGAATGGTGGTGCGACCCGCGATGGGGCGGCTCGGGGGAGGCCGCCGCGCTTAACGCCGTCACCGACCATTGACAGCACGCGGCGAGTGTGCCACGGTCCTCAAGGACTTAGCTTTGCACCTGCCGCCCGCACGTTCGGAATCCAGACATGAAGCGATCTTCACGCGCACGCATGCGGGATCGGAGCGGGGGCCGTGAGGAGCCTCCCGGGGTGGCAAGCGACGATGCAACGGTTCCATACGTCGTCCACGAGGATTCGCAGCGTGGAACTGTAAGGACAGAGAGGAGTGATGTTCATGGCGTGTGAAATGCTACGGCTCCACATCGGCGAACGGACGTGTCGGCTCCGCCTGTTGCTCGACCGCGCCCCCAAGACGTGTCAGGCGCTGCTCGATGTGTTGCCGGTGGAGAGCTATCTCGTCCGAGCCAAATTCGCCGGGGACGAACTCTACTTCATGGTCCCTGGAGTCTGGCCGACGGAGAACCCGGTGTCTCGCTTGAGTCCAGGCGACGTCGTGTACGCTCTCGACCGTCAGACGATTTGCATGTTCTACGGCCCCGTCATCGTTCCGTTTGGCTCGTACGGTTCGCTTGTCGCCCGTGTCGCCGGCGGGTTAGAGGAACTGCAAGCCGTTGGGACAGAGGTTTGGGAGCACGGCCCCGTTCCGGTCCGGCTGGTTGCGGAGGAATCACGATGAGTCCCGCGTCTTCCGTGACCGCCATACGCGCGGCGTCAAATGCCATCTGGAACACACCGCCCGTTGAGCTTCGGCAAATCGCCGCGGTGCATCGACCGCCCAGCCGGGATATGGCCAAGCGTATCTATCTGAACTCCGACGTCTATTGGATCCCGCAGTTCTTCTTTATCGTCGCTCAGCGAATGCGTGCCAAGGAGCAGGGCTGGACCGAAATTACGCGGCTGCTTTCGGACATGGTACCGACGTTCGGGACGCGTCTGAAGCTGTGGGGATTCACGCAAGCCGCCGACGTGCTCAACACAGGTGGAAAGGGTCTCAGCACCGCCGCCACGCTCGAAGACGCGCTGGCGGTCATCGACGAGCTCGTCCTGTATCTCCAGCGTCTCCAGGGCTGGGTGGATGCGACGATTCCCTGGGCGGCTCTCGACGCGATTGCCCCTCTGCCGCTACGCAAGCCCTCGCCATGAGTTGCCGTGTTTCCGAGGGCACTCCGCAGCCACATACGTTCCTGTCGGAGCCGGGCTTTTTTCAAGGAGGGGAATGGTGTGTGGACCTGCCGCAACAACAGAATCAACGTCTCTAAGCGACAACGGGATGCTCGCCACACATGAAATACGTGCACATCGACACTGACATGGGCGGGACGTTTACTGATATCCTTCTCCTCGACAAAGCGTCAGGCACGCTGGCAATCGAGAAAGTATCGTCGACCCCTCACGACCCCGCAGAGGCTATTGTTGGAGGCACGGCGCTGATCTTGCGACAGCATTCAACCGCCGTGGAGGATGCCGACGACTTTGCGCATGGCAGCACAATCGTCACGAGCACGCTGCTGCAGCAGAAAGGGGCCAGCGCCGGACTGATTACGACGGCCGGATTCCGAGACCTGTTGGAGATTGGCCGTCAAGCCCGTTTTCGGACCCGACACGGCTCAGCTCCTGGCCGTCGCCTCGGGATGCGTGTGTGCGTGGGCCATAGACGGTGGCGCCGTGGCTAAAGATCCCGAAGAGAGGCCGATGACGCTCGTAGTGCTTGCCGTTATCATCCTCGGTGTCGTGGCTCTGACTTGGCTGCGCGTCGGTACCCCCGAGGGGCGCATAGTCGGAGCCATCGCCGCTTTCATTTTGTACTATGGCGTAGCGACGTTGATTGCTCACCGAAGCGGCCGAGCGTAGCGCGACAGATGCGTAAAGATCCGCTCCCGTGCGCTGGATTGCGGGGCAGTTGGATGCCGGAACGCGAGATCTGCGGGGCCCACTCGGCCTGCCCGACGACTCGCGAGACGGCACCGAGCAAGACGGGACCGTGAGTCGGGATTGGTGCCCGCGTCCCGCACGGGCATTCGTCAGCAGTAGGCACGATATTCGTTGATATCCACCGGCACCGCGACGACCGCCGGCTCTCGCGCTTCGACAGCCTTCTGGACGGCGTCTCGGAGCTCTCCGAGCGTCTTTGTCGTGACCCCGCGGATGCCGAAGCCTCCGGCGATGCGTGCGAACTCCGGCGCTGGGAAGTCGACGCCGTATGGATCGAGCCCGCGCCGTTCCTCCGCGAGACGGATCAGGCTCAGCGTGGCGTCGACGAAGCACACCACCACGACCGGAACATCGTACTGGCGCAAGAACGTGAGGTTGTGGAGCATCATCATCATGCCGCCGTCTCCCACCAGCGCCACCGCCGGCCGCGCCGGGAACTGCAGCTTTGCCGCGATCGCCGCGGGGACTCCGTATCCCATGCCCGACAGGCCGTTGGACATGAAGAACGTGTGCGGGTCGTAGCTTTGCCAAAACTGCCCGGCGAAATACTTGTGGGACCCGACATCGCACGCGAGCACCGTCTCGCGCGGCAGTGCCTCCCTCAGGGTGCGCACCGCGGCGAGCGGGCTGAGCGCGCCCGGCGCGCCGGCGCCTGCGGTCGGCCGCATACGCGCACGCGCGGCAGCCAGCACCTCGGCGGGCCAAGTGGCGCGCGGGGCACCATCCCCGAGGCGTGCCAGGTGGTCGGCGATCGACCCGAGGCACTCGACGGGGCGGTAGCTCGTCTCCGCGGTCGCAGCGCGCGCCAGGTTCGCGATGCGGCGTCCGACGTACCAGGTCTTGTCGCACTCGACAGGGTCGAACCCCACACCAAGCAGGAAGTCGGCTTGGTCCACGGTCTCCATGACCGCGCGGTCAATCGCCATGCCGCCGACGACGCCGAGGAATCCCGGCGCATCTTCGGGGAGGATACCCTTGGCTTTGGGCGTGACCAAGAACGGAATTCCGGTGCGGTCCACAAACGCCCGCACCGCGGGTGCGTCCCGGACGCCGCAGCCGATCCCGACCACGAGGAGCGGGCGCGCCGCCTCGGCCAGCATCGCACCGATCTCCTCGAGGGCCGCGCCGGCCCCTGACGGTGATGGGGCCGCGTCGAGCTCGGGGCCACGACCCGGGGCGACCGGGGTGGTGGCGAGGTTGCTCGGCAGCGCGAGATGCACTGGCCCGCAGGGCGGCTCCGCCGCCAGGGCGAGGCACGCGCGCGCCAGTCCGTCCGTCCCCGCTCCCGAGACCACCACGGAGGCCTTGGTCATCCCGCTGAAGATCCGCGTGAGGGGCAGCCGCTGGTGCGGCATGTCCGGTTCCACCGCTGTCGAGAGCTGGCCGGTTAGCGCCAGAACCGGGGAGCGGTCCAAGTACGCGTTGGCCACGCCCAAGCACAGGTTCATCGCCCCCGGGCCCAGGGTGGCCACGCATACCCCCGGACGTCCCGTGATCTGCCCCGTGACGTCGGCCATGAACGCGGCGCTCGCCTCGTGGCCTGTCAGATAGAATTGGATGCCCACGCTGCGGCACGCCGCCAGCAGCGCCACGACTTCACCGCCCGGCAGCCCGAACATGTACTCCACGCCAGCGTCCGCCAGCACCGAGGCGATTGCTTCCGCGTTCGTCCCCACGTCAGTCTCCTTCCCTCGAGCCTCCAATGTGCGACGGGTCCTGCCCGCACCCGGCTCTGGCGCGGGTTCTCCAGCGGCCTCTCGACCTGCGCTATCTGCGGGCCGTTACCGGCTGTCGTTCAGCGCAGCCGCGGGTCCATCGCATCCCGCACGGCATCGCCCACGAAGTTCACGCCCGCCGCGACAAGCGTGATGGCGAGCCCCGGGAACAGGGAGAGCCACCATGCGCCTTGGATGTCGACGCGCCCGTCGGCGAGCATGTTGCCCCAGGTCGCAGTGGGAGGCGGCACGCCCAACCCCAGAAATCCCAGCGCCGCTTCGACGATGATCACCTGGGCCATTTGAAACGACGCCACCACCGCAACAGGCGCGACAATGTTCGGCACGATGTATCGCAGAAAAATCCGCGGGGCCCGGGCACCGAGGCTGCGGGCGGCCTCCACGTACTCCTGCGAACGAATGACAAGCACGGATGCCCGAGCCGTTCGCGCATAGACAGGCCAGCTCGTCACCACGAACACCACGATCAAGTTCGCAACACTGGGACCGAGCAGCGACACGATGGCCAGCGCCAGCAGCATGAACGGGAACGCGAGTTGGAGATCGATAATCCGCATGATGACAAGATCCCAGGGACCGCCCCAGTACCCCGCTGAGATTCCGGCGGTAAAGCCGATGCAGCCCGCAACGACCACGGTCGCGGAACTGATGATCAGTGAAACCCGCGCACCGTAAACGAGACGGCTGAGCACGTCGCGCCCAAGTTGATCTGTCCCCAGCAGATGCAGCGACGTCGTGCTCCCTGCGGCCAGCGGTGGCAACAGCCGGTCGACGAGGTGGACTTGGGCAGGAGGATAGGGGGCGACCCGCGGCGCCAAGACGGCGATCGCCGTCGTCAGGAGCAGGATCACCAAGCCTGCCATCCCGAGCTTGTGCCTGCTTGCGACGCGACGAACACGTCTGAGGTCGAAGCGCAAGGTAGTCACGCTCACCCGTAGGAAATCCGCGGATCGAGGTAGCCGTACAGCACGTCGACACACAGGTTGATGAGGACGAAGCCGACGGCCGAGATGAGCACAAGGGCCTGAACGACCGGGTAGTCGCGTTGCGTGACCGCCAGGACGGTCAAGCTGCCGATCCCGGGCCACGCAAACAGTGTCTCGGTCACGACCGCTCCCCCGAGAATGGTGCCCACCTGGATTCCCACGACCGTGATCACCGGGATGAGCACCAGGCGCAGGACGTGCCGCCTCATGATGACGCTCTCGGCCAGGCCCTTCGCGCGAGCCGTGCGAACGTAGTCCTCCTGCAGGACCTCCAACGTGGTGGAGCGTGTGAGCCGAACAATCAACCCGAGCATGAACGCCGCGAGCGTCACTGCCGGTAGCACGAGGTGGGACACCGAACCGCTCCCCGATACTGGCAGCCATCCCAGCCACACGGAGAAGATGCTGATGAGGATGAGCCCGAGCCAGTAGCCGGGCATGGCTTGGCCGACGAGACTGGCCACGAACGCGGCCGTGTCCGTGAAGCTGCCCCGTCTGACGGCCGAGAGGACGCCCACCGGAATCCCCGTCGCAACGGCGACCAGGGTCGCGGCGGACGCCAACTCGACCGTCGCGGGGAGCCGCGCCGCGATCACCGTGACCACCGGCTCGCCCGCACGAATGGACGTCCCGAGATCGCCGTGCGCCAGTTGCATCATGTAGTTTGCGTACTGTTCCGGCAGCGGGCGATCGAGCTTCAACGCGTGCCGCAGCTGGGCCACCGCGGCGGGTGTTGCCGTCTCGCCCAGCATCACCTCCGCGGGATCCCCGGGGACAATGTGCAGAAGCAAGAACACGACGATCGTGGTGCCGATCAGCAGCACGAAGGATCCGCCGATCCGCTTAAGCAGGAATCGGCCCATGCCCCCGGCCTGCCAGGAAGACACTTTGACCACCCGTCTCCCGGCTCACCCAGCAACCCCGCCTTCCACTCGAGGTCCGCACCATCACGACGGCCAAACTCGGCCGGTTGGAGCCTAGCGGATCACGATCTCGTCACGCCAAACTCCGAACAGCCGTCGCGTCAACTCTTCCCGACGTTCCAGAAGAAAATGAGCTCGTCGGGGCGCAGTTGCACCCCCCGAACCCGCCGGCTCATGCCGACCACGACCGGCACCTGCACGATGGGGATCCAAGGGAGATCGCTCATCAGAATCGCCTGCACCCTCTGGTAGAGGCTGACCGCCTGCTTCTCGTCGACCGTGGCGCGAGCGTCGGCGAGGAGTTGGGACACCTCCGGGTTCTTGTAGTTCGTGAGCGTGTCGATGCGCTGGTCAAACGGCGTCGTCAGGCCGAAATCGGCGTCGAGCGTGTTCGTCGCCCAGGACAGGAGGTAGGCGTCATACTTGCTGTCGGACTTGAACACTTCGCGGATGAACGTGCCAAACTCCGGTGCGTCCAACGCGACCTGCACTCCGGCCTCCCCAAAGTAGGCCCCAACCGTCTCGCCGATGGCACGGTCGCTGATGAACCGCGCGTTCGAGATACCAAGCTGCATGCGGAAGCCTTCGTGTCCCGAACTCGCGAGCAGGCGTTGGCCCTGCGCCGGGTCGTACGCCGGCGGTTGGGAAGCGCTCGAATACCCGAAGATTTCCGGTGTGAGCAGCCCGTTGGCGACCCGTCCGAATCCGCCGAGCAGCTGTTCGTTGATCTGCGCTCGATTGATCACCATGGCGAGCGCGCGACGAACGCGAACGTCGTTGAGAGGGGGGCGATCCACCTTGAACCCAACCACCGCGATGCGCACGGTCGGCTTCGCTTCGAAGGTCAGGGACGCGTTTCGACGGAGATTGGGGATCTGATCGATCGGATAGCTCATGGCGATGTCGATTTCGCCGCGCTCCAGGGCGGCGACGCGGGTGCCGTCCTCTGGAATAATCCTAAAGACGATCCGCGGCGCCTGGGGGGGAGGACCCCAGTACTGTGGGTTTCGTTCAACCACAAAACGCTCCCCAGGGTGGTACTCGGCCATCTTGTACGGCCCCGTCCCGATCGCCTGGCTGAAGTGTGCCCCGCTGTCCGCCGAGAATCGCGGAGGCATGATCCGGCCCCAATAGGTCAGCGTTCTCAGGATGCTCCGGGCACCCGGGTTCTTCAGTTTCACATCCGCGGTCAACGGATCCACGACGTCGACGTGGTCGATCAAATCGAGAAACGAGCGCTGCGGCGAAGGAGACCCTGGCGCAACGATCGACTCGAGCGTGTACTTGACCGCCTGTGCGTCGAATGGTTCGCCGTTGTGGAACTTCACGTTCCGTCTCAGGCCGAACCGTATCGTGCGCGGGTCCGGGAACGTCCACCGCTCGGCAAGTTTGGGTTGAAGGTTACCTTTGACGTCAAACGTGATCAAGGGCTCGTAGACATGGTTGGTCATGCTAACACCGTCGGTGCTGAAGACGAGGCGGCCGTCGAGCGACTGAATATCAACCGTGAACGCGACCACAAGATCCTCCTGGGCGCTCCCAGCCGCCCAGGCAGGTCGGGCGGATCGAGCGGGCAGGGCAAGCCCTCCCAGGGCGCCACCAAGACCGGCACCGAGCGCCAGGTTCAGCAATCCTCTTCGTGTTACCCGAGTGCGCATGTCACTCTCCTTCCCCAACGCCGCCGAACTCGGCGGTCTCCTTGTCAAAATGTGGTCCTTGCCTCGCGCATCCTCAGGATCACGTGTCCGAAATGACCTCGCCGACCAGCCCCATCTGGTCTCCCGGTTGAGTGTACGGTGTGGAACGAAGGATCGATACCAGGCCTGCCACGGGGGCCTTGACCGTCGCCCTCACCTCGCCGTAGTCATCCAGGAGGACTCCCAACTCCTGATTGGCAGCAACGCGGGCGCCCAAGGAAACTGATGCCCGAAAGAACCCACCGACGCTCGCCCGGATGAAGTCACCGCGGATTCGCACTTGCCGCCCGGGCGACGGTGGCTCGTCAGCCGAGATACCGAGATGGTGGAGCACACGCTGCACCGCCACCCTCATCGTCTGCAGACTCGGCTCATCCAACCGCCCGGCCCCTCCGACTTCGAGGGTCAACGCGGGAATGCCGCGGCTGATTGCCACTTCGGCGAGCATGCCGGTTCGCTGCCAGTTGACCTGCCAGTCGAGTTCGACGCCGGTTGCCCGGGTCAGCGCATCGAGACGATCCGCGAGATCCGGGCTGGTCGTCCGCAACACCACCGGAAGCATGTCAAGAATCCTGCCCCCGGAGTGAAGATCCAACACCGCATCGCAGTGGGCCACGACCTCGTCCATGATGACCGCCGCGATGCGCTCCGAGATAGTCCCGTTGCGGCGCCCCGGGAACACACGGTTGAGATTGACCCCATCCAAGGGGTTGTCACGGTCCCCAGCCTGGAAGGCATATGGATTCGCCACGGGAACGCCCACGAGGGATCCTGTCATTTTCTTCGGATCCAGCGAACGGTAGAGGTCCCAGATGGCAGCGGTCCCCTCATATTCGTCGCCATGGACCGCGCCGATCAAACCCAGAACGGGACCCGGCTGGCTCCCATTGACCGCCATGAGCGGCAACGAGATATCGTGCCCGGCAGCAGGGACGACGTTGAGCCGGCCGACGGCTCGTTCTCCAGGAGCGACGTGCAACGATGCGAACTCCATGGTTCTCCTCCCTACGCGCGCTCAGCGTCACGACAAGTCCCGCCCGTTCGCGCGTGGCACCGGGATACCTGTCACGGCATCACAGGACTTGCAGGTCTCGCGGCGCGTCCGACAGGAGCACCGGCTCCTTGTCGGTGATCAACAGCGTGTCCTCAATCTGCATGCTGCCGAAGCCGAGTTCGTAGTAGGGGATCTCCACGTTGATGACCATGCCTGCTTCCAACACCGTGTGGTCGGCGGGCGACAGCGTCGGCACGTCGTACAACTGCAGCCCGATACCGTGACCGACGTGTGGTCGTTCGTACGTGGCAAACCCCGCAGCCCGGACAGCACGGATGGCTGCGTCGAAGATCGCACTGGCCGGCGTCCCCACGCGTAACGCCTCCAGCGTGGCCCGATGGCCTGCCAGCAGTGCGACGTGCAGCTTCCGCTGCCTGTCCGATGGGGAACCCAGGACGGCGGTGCGTCCCGTGTCGGACCAGTAATGGTGGAACGTGCAGCCCATCTCCGTCCGGATCAGATCGCCCGCACGCCCGGCGTTCTCCGACGCCGGACGCAGGAGCGCCCCACGGGGGCCAAGGCCGAGGTACGAATAGCCGACGATCGCTCCCTCGGCCATCACGCGCCGTTCAATGATGCCTTCGAGCTCCTTCTCGGTCACACCCACGCGGGCGGCAGCGAGCATATCGCGTTCCGCCGCCTCGATGATCTCGCTGGATCGACGGAGCAGCGCGACTTCCCGCTCCGTCTTCACCATCCGGATGCGGCGCAGGATCGTTGACCCAGCCGCCACATCGGCTTTGCCGAGGCGCTCGCGGAGCAAGTTCCACGTCTGAAGGGTAACCCCGGTTTCGTCGAGTGCCAGCCTGCTCGCAAGCAGTTCTGCCTCGGTGAGGGCGGCGATCAACGCATCCACCGCGCTGTTGTGGCGAGGCACTGTTCGCAGCAGCTCGGCGACGCGAGTATCACGGGCGTCCATCGTCCCATCGGTGGCGGGGGTGACGAGCGGGTGACCGTAGACGTGGACCGCACCGCCGTACCACGGTTGGTCAACGAGATAAGCGAGAAAACTTGCCGGCATCACCAGGCTCGGCCGGCCCCGGCCGTCTGCCGTCGCGACAGCGAAGACCTGCACCTCGCGACGCATGTACGGACTGGGACAGTCGAACCCGGTCAGGTAGGTCACGTTCTCCGCCGACGAAGCGACAAGCCCATCCCGCCGCTCATCTGACAAGACCTTCATGGCCCGCGACCGATTATACAGAGCGTCAGTACTATCGGGTGCGCCCGACGTTGGCTCCCGCATCAACCCGCCCCCTTGCTTGGCGCGAAGCTTGAAGCCTCACGCCACAACGTAGCTTCCGCATGCTATACTATCTGTTGGTCACTGATATGGTCAATAGTTCAAGCAGTGAATCATGAGTGGACGACCTGGGGGCTGGCGCAGATGACGGAAGCCAGCGGTTGCGCTCGCGGCTTCGGTGGGCGGGCGTTGTCAGACGGGCAGGGTGCTCGAACTTCGGGAGGACTGCAACGGTCCTCCGGGCGCCACGCGGTCCGCGGACGAACATGACCGTCACCCGACGACCAGCAAGGAGGCTCTCCAGCGTGGATCCGGCACGCCCCGTCGCGCCTGCCCCGCGACCGTGGGAGTCGCCCAATAGCGTCTACGCCCAGTTGCGAGATGCGATCATCCACGGCAGGCTTCGCCCGGGCGACCGTCTCGTCGAAGCCGATGTCGCACGACAGTTTCGCATCGTGCGCTCGTCGTCCCGGGAAGCGCTCAAGCTGCTCGAATTTGAAGGGTTGCTCGAAGCCATTCCGCGCCACGGATACATGGTCTCACCGATCACCCTTCGCCAAGTCGAGCAGATGTTCGATCTGCGGCTCATCGTGGAGCCCGAAGTCGCCCGGCGAGCCGCGAGACTCGACTCGACCCCGGAGGTCATGGCCCTCGCCAAATTCGTTGGTGAGGCCTACGCGCCGGATCGCCCCGGCAGCTATGAGAGCTTTCTTGCGCAGAACCGCATCTTCCACGTGGCGATCGCTCGGCTCACGGGGAACGACCGTCTCACCGCTTTGATCGATTCTCTGCTCGAGCAGTTGGAGCGGGTGTTCTGCCTCGGGGTTGACATCCGCGGCCGCGCTGAAGATTTCATGCGTCAACGCCGGGAGTTTGTGGCAGCGATCCAGTCGGCAGATCCCGACAAAGCAGCGGCGGTCGCGCGGTCGCAGATCGAGAGTTCCCGACAGATGGTCCTTGATGCCATGCTCGAAGGGGCATTGGAGGCAAGCATCGGCAGAAAGAGTCCGTGATTCGTCCACCGGGCTCCGGTTGAGCGGCGCCGGGGACCCGGCTCATCGAACCAGGGGGCGAAACATGAGGTTGTTGGACCTGATGGAAGGAGCCCGGAATGTCGTGCGTTCGTCCGCCCACGTGCGTTCAGAAGACCAGGTCTTGGTGGTGGCGAATCCGTCGCTGACCGGCACGGGCCAGGCGCTGACAATCGCTGCCCAAGAGGCCGGGGCGGAGGTCGTCTATGCGACGATGTGCAGACGTCCGTCGAACGACCGGGAGCCGCCGCCAGCGGTGGCGGAAGCGATGCGGGCGAGCACCGTCGTCTTCGCCGCGACCGAGACCTCCATTTATCACACCCGCGCACGACTGCGCGCCTGCGAAGCGGGAAGCCGCGTGGTCGCCCTGACTGGCGCCACGGAAGCAACGCTGACGCGGGCCGCGGTGAAGCTGAACTTCCCTCGGTGGCGCCCGGTCGTCGATCGCGTCGCGCGATGCTACGCCGGAGCCGAGACGATCCGCATCACGTCCCCGGGGGGCACAGATCTGACCGCCCGCATTTCAGGCCGGCGCATCAATGCCGAAAGCGGCGTCTGTGACCGGGCCGGAATGTGCGTCGGGATGCCCTCGGTAGAGATCAACGTGGCACCGCTGGAAGGCACCGCGGAGGGACGCATCGTCATCGACGCCAGTGTCGCCGAGTTTGGGGTGGTGGACGCGAACGTCACGTTGGAGGTGCGGCAGGGAAGGATCGTCAGCATCTCGGGTGGGCGCACGGCGATGGAGATGAAGCGACGATTTGAGATGCTCGAGGATCCGAGTGCCTACGTCGTCGCGGAAATCGGCCTCGGCATGAATCCTCAGGGGCGCGTCGTCGGCGTGCTGGTGGAGGACGAGAGCACGCTGGGGACGGGCCACGTGGGGTTGGGTGACAACTCGACGATGGGAGGCGTGCACCGAGCGCCGATTCACTTCGACGTGATTTTCTGGCATCCCACGATCGTACTTGACGGAGCGCGAGTGATTTCCAAGGACGGGGTCGTACGGCACGCGGCCCTCGATGAAGACGCACCGGAGGACCCATGAACACACCCGCTCCTGCCAGCGCGGGCACCAACACCCGGACGCTACCGTCATAGGAAGGTAGAGTGCTGCATGGAGATACGGAAGGTTGAGGCGTCGCCGATCTCGATCCCGTTTGCGACGTCTTTCGGGGTGTCCCGGGGCAGCGCGCCGTCGTCGGAGCACGTGCTCGTTCGGATTGAGACGGGGGACGGCCGGTTCGGTATCGGGGAAGCCTCGCCCAATCCCTTGTATTCCTACGAGACCCAGGACACGGTGCTGGCAGTCGTCCGCGGCAGCATGGGGCCGTGCCTGATCGGCCAGGACCCGCGGCTGATCACGCGACGGATGGCCGACCTGGACGCCGTAGTCCTCGGTCACCCGTTCGCACGCGCCGCGGTCGAGGTGGCGTTGCATGATTTGGTGGCCCGCACGCTCGGGTTGCCGTTGCACCTGCTTCTCGGCGGTTGCATGCGCGACCGGATACCCGCGGCGATGCCGCTCGGTATCGACACGGCATCCGCGACGGCAGAGAGGGCCGCCGCCTACGTCGGTCGGGGCTTCCGGACGATCAAACTGAAGGTCGGCCGGGACTCCGCTGCCGACGTGGAGCGTCTTCGGGCCGTCCGCGACGCGGTCGGCACGGGAGTCGCGCTCCGCGTGGACGCGAACCAAGGCTACAGCTTCTCTGAAGCACTGTCGTGCCTGAGAAAGATGGAACACTTCGACCTCGAATATGTCGAGCAACCTCTGCCACGGTGGGATCTCGCCGGGATGTGCCGGCTAACGGAAGCGTTGGACGTCCCCGTCGTCGCCGACGAGTCCGTCATGGACGCACACGATGCGGTGGAGGTTGTGCGGACTGGCGCGGCGGATGGTGTGATCCTAAAAGTCAGCAAGTTGGGCGTGCGCGGGGCACTTCGCATCGCCGGGATGATCGAGGCAGCAGGCCTGTTCTACGAGCTATCGGAGATGGGCGCGCTGAGCGTCGGGGCTTCCACCGCCCTCCACGTCGCCAGCGTCTTGCCGCAACTCGACCACGCATGCGAAATCATCGCGCCGTTTCTCTACGAGGCTCACCCGGCCGACGAGACGCGGCCGGACGTCGGCAAGTTTGACGGGACGTGGGCAGTGCCGAGCGGGTGCGGGCACGGCGCCAGGATCGCCGCGACCTGGTCCTGGGGCGGGGGCGGCGGCGGCCGCTGACGGACGTGCCGGCGTCTCCGATCACACGTGCGCGACTGAGAACAAGCGCCCGCAAGGGCCGCCGGCCTCTCGGAACATCGGGCGGGTTCCCGGGCAGCCGCGTGTCGTCTCCCCGGGAACGGGCCAGAACCCCGTTTCGGCGCACGCGGTCGCGCGAGGTAGGCGTCGATCGTGATCGGTCGAACACACGAAGGGAGGAAGGAAGTGGCACACGTGCCGGAATCCACGGGTTCATGGGTGGCGGTCATCACTCCGTTCCAGGAAGATGGAGCTGTGGACTTCCCAGGATTTCGCCGTTTGGTGGATTTCCACGTTGCCAACGGGACCGACATGCTGCTCGTCACCGGGTCCGCCGGAGAAGGCACGCTGCTCAGCTTTGACGAGCGCAAGGAGATCTACCGAGAACTCGCGCCATACTGTAAGAACCAAATCCCGCTCTTTGCCGGCGTCACATGTCCGACGACGCGCGAGACAGTCCGCCTGGCGCAGGCCGCCGAGGCGGCGGGCGTGACCGGCGTGGTAGTCACCGTCCCCGCCTACCTTCTGCCACCGCAGTCGGCCGTGCTGCAGTACTTGAAGGAGGTTGCAAGATCCGTGAGCTGTGAGGTCGCGATCTACAACAATCCATCCCGCGTCCGCGTCAATATCGAGCCGCAGACGTTTGCGACCCTGTTTCACGAGTTCCCGAACGTCTCGATCAATAAGGACGCGTCCCCGAGATCGTCTCAGCTCGCCGAGATCATGCGCCTGACCAACCACCGAGCCCGCGCCTTCTGCTGCGACAACCCGGACTACGGCCTGATCCTGTCGACATTGGCGATGGGGGGACGGGGCACGGCGAATATCACGGGCAACATCATCCCGGCCGAGATGCACGAGCTATCCCAGCCGTGGGACTCCATGGCGGATGTGGTGCGGAGCCGAGACCTCCTGTTCAAGCACCTGCGGCTGATGCAGCTTATGTACAGACTCGTCAATCCGATTATGGTGAAGGCGGCGCTCGAGCTTCTCGACCTGCCGAGCGGAGCGCCCCGGCCACCGCTGCAATCCCCCCCGGCGGAACTCGTGGAGGAGCTCCGTGACGCGATGGCCGAAAGCGGCGTGCTCGATCGGTACCGCGGGTGGACGAGCCGGGGCGCGTC
>Ga0187784_10002453_pt1 | contig 14876 bp, 15 predicted proteins | sample 1015_SJ02_MP15_2_FD_132964 | JGI IMG/M metagenome (GOLD analysis project Ga0187784, IMG submission 132964) | Tropical peat soil microbial communities from peatlands in Department of Meta, Colombia - 1015_SJ02_MP15_20_MG | ecosystem: Environmental > Terrestrial > Soil > Wetlands > Peat | place...
CGGCGCGTCCTCCGCGCCGGGCGACAGCATCAGCCCCTTCAACGGCCCATCCGGTCCCGGTGCTTCGATTTCGCTTTCGACGGGGTCGGCGGCAACGATCATCGGCGGGACGAGCAATCCGAGGAAAACGAGGATCAGTCGCGACAGAACTTGCAGCACGGCGTCTCGCGCTTCGACAAATGAGAACAAATATGCTACATTATGTACGGCCATTTATTGAGAAATCCCCCTTATGGTGAACATCGCCTCGATCTCGCAGCAGATCTGGGACATGAAATATCGGCTCTACGCCCCGGCCAACGAAGCTGGCGCGCGCGAGCCGATCGACAAAACGATCGAGGATACCTGGCACCGCGTCGCGACTTCGCTCGCCGCGGTCGAGCAAGACCCGGCGCACTGGGCTGAGCGGTTTTACGCCGCGATCGACGACTTCAAGTTCCTCCCCGCCGGACGGGTTATCGCCGGCGCCGGCAGCGCGCGCGAGGTGACGCTCTTCAACTGCTTTGTGATGGGCGCGATCCCCGACGACATGGGCGGCATCTTCGCGCATCTGCGCGAGGCGGCACTGACGATGCAGCAGGGCGGCGGCATCGGTTACGACTTCTCGACGCTGCGGCCGCGCGGCGCCTATGTGAAGGGCGTCGGCGCCGACGCATCGGGGCCGCTCTCGTTCATGGATGTGTGGGATGCGATGTGCCGCACGATCATGTCGGCCGGCTATCGCCGCGGTGCCATGATGGCGACCTTGCGCTGCGACCACCCCGACATAGAAGCTTTTGTCGAGGCGAAGAAAGAGCCGGGCCGGCTTCGCATGTTCAACCTGTCGGTGCTCATCACCGATGCGTTTATGCAGGCGGTCGAGGAAAACGCCTCCTGGCAGCTCGTCTTCAACGGCACGGTGCACAACACGGTTCAGGCGCGCGATCTATGGGACAAGATCATGCGCGCGACCTATGCCTATGCCGAGCCGGGGGTCATCTTTATCGACCGGATCAACCAGCGTAACCCGCTCTATTACTGCGAGGACATCCGCGCGACCAACCCGTGCGGCGAGCAGCCGTTGCCGCCTTACGGCGCGTGTCTGTTGGGGTCGTTGAACCTGTCGCGCTTTGTCGAGGAACCGTTCACGCCCAATGCGCGGCTCGACACCGCGAAGCTCGCCGCGACCGTCCCCGACGCGGTGCGGATGATGGACAATATCGTCGACATCTCGCGCTTCCCGCTGCCCGAGCAGGCGCACGAGGCGCAGGCCAAGCGGCGCATCGGGCTCGGCATTACCGGCCTCGCCGACGCGCTCGTCATGTGCGGGCTGCGCTATGGCTCGCGTGAGGCGGTGACCGCGACCGAGGCGTGGCTTGGCGTCATCGAGCGCGAGGCCTATCTCTCCTCGACCGCGCTCGCCGCGGAGAAAGGTCCCTTCCCGCTCTTCGACAAAGAAAAATACCTCGCCGGCGAGACCATCGCCGGGCTCGACGACGAGGTGAAGGCGGCGATCGCCCAGCATGGCATCCGCAACGCGCTGCTCACCTCGATCGCGCCGACGGGGACGATCTCGATCTTCGCGGACAATGTTTCGTCGGGGATCGAGCCGGTGTTCAGCTATCGCTACACGCGCAGCGTGCTGATGCCCGACGGCTCCCGCCGCGAGGAAGAGGTCAGCGATTACGCCTACCGCCTGTTCCGCCGCTTGAAGGGGGAGAGCGCACCGTTTCCCGATTACTTTGTCGACGCGCAGAGCCTTGCGCCCGAGGACCATCTCGTCATGCAGGCGGCGGTGCAGCGGCATATCGACAGCTCGATCTCGAAGACGATCAACCTGCCCGCCGACATTCCGTTCGACAATTTCAAGGATATCTACGCCCGCGCCTATGCGATGGGCTGCAAAGGCTGCACGACCTATCGCCCGAACGAGGTCACCGGCTCGGTGCTGGAGGCGAAGCCCGAGCAACCCGCATCGGGTGCCCGCGAACCCGAGCTTCCCCTTCCCGCCCCCACGCCGGCAGCGAAACCCGCCGACATCTACGAGGCGGGCGGTGTCGTCTATATGTCGCAGCCGCTGTCACGGCCTGAGGCGCTCCCCGGCCAGACCTACAAGATCAACTGGCCGGAAAGCGAGCACGCCCTATACATCACGATCAACGACGTGGTGCAGGACGGCCGCCGCCGCCCGTTCGAGATCTTCATCAACTCCAAGAACATGGAGCATTACGCCTGGACTGTCGCACTGACCCGGATGATCAGCGCGGTGTTCCGGCGCGGCGGCGACGTGTCGTTTGTCGTCGAGGAGATGAAGGCGGTGTTCGACCCGCGCGGCGGCGCGTGGATGGAAGGCCGCTACGTGCCCTCGCTGCTCGCGGCGATCGGCGATGTCATCGAGCGCCACATGATCGAGATCGGTTTTCTGCCGGCAAAAGAGCGCAATCATGTGCAGCGCGTGGCGCAGGTCGTCAACCTGACGCCACCCGCGGCCGGCCGGCTGCCCGGCCCACGCCTCAGACAATGCCCGAAATGCGGCGAGGCGGCCCTCATCCGCAGCGAGAATTGTGACCAATGCACGAGCTGCGATTACTCGAAATGCGGGTAGCGCCGAGCCGGCCATGACCACGCTTTCCGCCATTGCTGATTGGGTCGTCGCGGCCGGGCTGGCAGGCGAAAGCGAGGGAGCGCTGCTCGACGGGTTCTGCCGGCGGGCGCTGGATGCCGGTCTGCCGATCGCCCGCGCCGGCGTCATCATCGACACCTTGCACCCGATCCATGAAGGCCGCGCGTTCCGCTGGCGCCGGGACGCCAGCGGCTCGACCGAGCTGATCGAATACGGGCCGACCGAGGGCGAAGCCGCGGCCAGTTGGCGGGCGAGCGCCATCTATCATTTGTGGAAATCGGGAGGTTCGCTGTTTCGTGCCCGGCTCGCGGCCGGCGAAGGACATCAGTTTCTGAACTTGGCGGGGTGGGCCGCCGAGGGAATGACCGATTACCTGGCGCTGATCAACCGCTTCGCGAGGGAAGGCACGATTGGCGAGATGGATTGTGTCTATTCCTACTGGGCGAGCGACAACCCCGGCGGGTTTTCCGACGAGGCGATCAGCAGCCTGACGGGGTTGATGCCGTCATTGGCGCTGGCGGTCAAATCCGTGTCGCTGACCCGGATTGCGCAGACCCTAGTCGAGACCTATCTCGGCCGCGACCCCGGCCGCCGCGTGCTCGACGGGCGGATCGGCCGCGCCGCCGCGGAGCAGATCAGCGCCGTCCTGTGGTACAGCGACCTGCGCGGCTTTACCCGCATCACCGACGATGCGCCACCGGCGCAGACGATCGGGCTGCTCAACGACTACGCCGAGGCGGTGATCTCGGCGATCCATGACCATGGCGGCGACGTGCTGAAGCTGATCGGCGACGGCGTGCTGGCGATCTTTCCCTATGAGGGCGACCCGGAGGCGGCCTGCTCTGGCGCTATTGCGGCGGAGCGCGCGTTACGAAAAGGCCTCGCCAAGCTGAACGAAAAACGCGCCGCGACCGGCAAGCCTGTCACCGAAGTTTATCTCGGCCTCCATATCGGCGAGGTGTTCTACGGCAATATCGGCAGCCGCGAGCGGCTCGATTTCACGGTGATCGGGCCGGCGGTCAACGAAGTCGCACGGATCGCCGCGATGTGCCGCTCGGCGGAGCGCGACGTGCTGTTGTCAGCACCATTCGCCGAGGCGATCGCCGCCGCCGGGTCAGGCGCGCCGGTTTCGGTCGGCCGGTACGCGCTGCGCGGTGTGGCGCGACCGCAGGAGCTGTTTACCCTCGATCGTCAGCCTGGCGGCTGATCGTCGCTAAAATCGCCGCAATTACCTAGTAAGTTCCTCCATGTCCGCAACACACCGGAGGGAATTTCGCACCGGGAACAACCGCATCGGCATGCGAGAACAAAATCACCGCGTTAGCGCTTCGCTGTAAATCACCTGTTTTAGCAGCGAAGGCATTTCGACCCGCCCAACTCCCGGTGCAATCGCCGATCAGCTTGGCAGCTGATCGCCGTCCGGTGGCACGGCGACCTCGAATGCGTTGGTGACGCCGCAGAGCACCGTAAAATTATGCGCGATGGTGATCAGCTCGGTCATCCATTGCGCACCGTATTTGGTGCACAGCCGGTTGAAGATCGGGTAGTCGACGCGGTTGAGACGCATCAGCTGACGCGTCAGGTTGACGATGTCGCGCTCGTCGTCGGGCAATGCCGAGGCATCGCCCTTGGCCCGCAGCAGGTCGATCGTCGATTCCTCGACACCGGCGCGGCGCGCGGCGCCGGCCTGGGCCGACCAGACATAGGCGCTCTCGCGCTCGCGCACCGCGGCAAGGATCGCGTGCGAGAGCAGCCGTGGCTCGACGATGCAGTCGCTGCGATTGAACTTGACGAGCGCCAGCATCTTGTCGGCCAGCTTCGGGCTGTTGAGGAACACGCTGAACGGGCCGCGAATGCGCCCGAACACGCTCAACACGTCCTCGGCGACGGATTGGTACTCGGCCGCGACCTGGTTCTTGTCGCTGATTGGCGTCACTCTCGGCATGGCTTCCTCACTGTCTGTTAGATTCCCGGATACGCCTTGCCCCAGTCGTCGAGATAGACGACGTCGGAGAGCGCGCCGCGACCGACCGGCCCGAAATTGCCCATCGGCCAGCCGATCGGCAGGATCGCGTATGATTTATAACCGGTCGGAATGCCCATCGCGTCGTCGCATTCCTTGCCGTAGCCGGTGTGACGCGTGGTGAGCGTCGAGCCGAGGCCGAGCGCGCGGGCCGCCAGGAGCATGTTTTGCACGGCCGGATAGATCGACGAGCCGGCGGTGTAGTTTGGCGTTTCGCCCTCGAGGCAGGCGACGATCCAGATCGGTGCTTCGTGGTAATGGTCGGTCAAGTATTTGACCGCGTCGTGCTGGCGCGCATAGGCGGCCGGGTTGGAGCCCGGCGGCGGCGCGCTCGACGCGTAGCGAGGACCAAGCACCTCGTCGTAAAGCCGCTTGTAATAGGCCTGCACCGCCTTCTTTTTCGCGACCGCGTCCTTCAGCACGAGGAACTTCCAGCGCTGCGTGTTGCCCCCGCTAGCCGCCGCTTGGCCAGCGCGCAGGATCTTGAAAACGAGCTCGTCAGGCACCGGGTCGGGCTTCAGCCGGCGCATCGCCCGCATCGTACTCATGACATCGAAAACATCGCTGCTCAGCGGTACGTGATGCGGCATTACCGTCTCCCTCGGGCGTGTTGTTAGTCTCTGCGGCGACTGTAGGATAATTTCCCGGACCCCGACAAATCGAGAATGCCGATGCCGTATGTCCATCCTGAAGCGCTGGTCAGCACCGAATGGCTCGCCGCGCATCTCTCTGACCCACATGTCCGCGTGCTCGACTCGTCGTTCAAGCAGCCTGGGGTCATACCGACCGCCCGCGCCGATTACGATACCGGTCATATCCCCGGCGCGGTGTTCTTCGACATCGACGACGTCGCCGAGCCGGGCACCAGCCTGCCGCACATGATCCCCTCGGCCGAACGCTTCGCCGCGAAGATGGTCGAGCGCGGCATTGGCAATGGCGACAGGGTCGTTGTCTACGACGCCAACGGTCTATCGTCGGCCGGGCGAGCGTGGTGGCTCCTCCGCCTCTTTGGCCACGACAATGTCGCGCTGCTCGACGGCGGGCTGCCGAAATGGAAAGCCGGGGGCCGGCCGCTCGAAACCGCGTCGCCAATGATCCCCGAGCGACGGTTTACGGCGCGGTTCGATCCGGCGTTGGTGCGCAGCAAATCTGACGTGCTCGGCAACGTAGAGAGTCGCCGCGAGTTGGTCGTCGACGCGCGCTCTACCGGGCGGTTCGACGGCTCGGCCGAGGAAACCTGGCCGGGCCGGCGCCGCGGCCATATTCCCGGCAGCCGCAACCTGCCGTTCGATCAGGTTACCGATCCTCAGACCAAACAGCTGAAGGGCTCCGACGCGCTAGCGGCGTTGTTTTCCGGTGCGGGGGTGGCCTTCGATAAGCCGGTCGTCGCGAGCTGCGGCTCCGGGGTCACCGCCTGCGCGCTCGCATTCGCGGCGTATCTCATCGGCCACGACCGGGTCGCGATCTATGACGGATCGTGGTCGGAATGGGGATTGCCCGACGGCCCGCCGATCGAGACCGGCCTCGCGCGATGACATTGATCGAGGACACCGTCACCTATCTCGAGATGCTCGAGCGGCCGCCGCCACGGGTATTACCGGCGCCACTCGGCAAGCTCGCGCTGATGCGCGCCGAGGGGTGTTCGGTGCCGTTCTACCGTTATCTCTACAACACGGTCGGCGAGAGGTGGCTGTGGTACGCGCGGCGCGTGTGGAGCGACGCGGCGCTAGCCGCTGAGCTTCAGAAGCAGACGACAGAAATTTTCGTGCTTTATGTCGGCGGGGTGCCGGCCGGGTATTTCGAGCTCGACGCAGCGGAGCCGCGCGAGACCCTTCTCGCCTATTTTGGACTGATGCCGGAGTTTATCGGCCGCCGGCTCGGGCCGTTCCTGCTCAATGCGGCGATCGAACGGGCGTGGTCGCGCCCGATCGAGCGGTTTTGGGTGCATACCTGCACCTTCGACCACCCACGGGCGCTCCCACTCTACCAGCGCGCCGGCTTTGTCGTGTATGCGCGGCGTTCGGTATCGTTTGATGATCCGCGCGAGAGCGGCATCCTGCCGCGCTCACTGGAGCATCCGTTGTTGCCGCGTCTTAAAGAGGTGTGACGGAATCACCGTTACCACCCGTAATAGCCCGGGCCGTAGTAGTGGTGATAGTACGGGCCGTAGTAGTGGTGATAGTACGGGCCGTAGTAGTGGTGATAGTACGGGCCGTAGTAGTGGTGATAGTACGGGCCGTAGCCGTAATAGTACGGGCCTGGTCCGTAATAGAATGGACCCGGCACGCCGATCTGCACCGGACCCACGTCGACGCCAATATAAGCCTTCGCCGGGCTCAATGGAATCGACACAGCTGTCAAGGCCAATGCACCAACAGCCGCCGTACCAAGCCAACGAAATTTACGAGTGTTTAAGTTGCTCGACATTTATACCTCCATGTGTTGTCGAGTCCATTTGTGACTCGTCAAAGAACGACACGGGGGTGATGCACTTCCACTTTCTATCTTTCGGCCATCCTTTGAGATTTGTACGGTGGCGTCGGCCGTCCGCTAGTGCACGAGGATCTGGCTGAGAAAGCTGCGGGTGCGCTCGTTTTGCGGGTTGGCGAAGAAATCTTGCGGCCGCGCGCGCTCGATGACCTCACCCTGGTCCATAAACACCATCATGTCGGCGACGGTGCGCGCGAAACCCATCTCATGGGTCACGCAGACCATGGTCATGCCCTCCTCGGCGAGCCCGATCATCACGTCGAGCACTTCCTTGATCATCTCGGGATCGAGCGCCGAGGTTGGCTCGTCGAACAGCATGACCTCGGGCTTCATGCACAAGGAGCGGGCGATCGCGACCCGCTGCTGCTGTCCGCCCGAAAGCTGACCGGGATATTTATCGGCCTGATCGGGGATGCGTACCCGCTCAAGATAATAGCGCGCGGTGTCTTCCGCTTCCTTCTTCGGCAATTTGCGTACCCAGGTCGGCGCCAGAGTCAGGTTTTGCAGAACGGTCAAATGTGGGAACAGATTGAACTGCTGGAACACCATGCCGACCTCGCGGCGGATAGCCTCGATGTTCTTCAGATCTGAGGTCAGCTCGATCCCGGCGACGACGATGCGGCCGCGCTGGTGCTCCTCGAGCCGGTTGATGCAGCGGATCATCGTCGACTTGCCCGAGCCCGACGGCCCGCAGACCACGACCTTCTCGCCCTTGCGGACCGTGAGGTTGATGTCCTTGAGGACGTGAAAGTCGCCGTACCATTTGTGCACGGCCTGCAGCTCGATCATCGCGCCCGGCGGCGCTGCGGCATCGCTCATCACTCATCGCCCTTCACGACGATGAATGATAGAGCAAAACCCGGGCCGCTTCAGGCGGCGCTTTTCATGTCGGCAATAAAGCGCCGCGCCATTGCCGCCGGGTCGTCCGCCTGGACGATCGGCCGGCCGACGACGAGATAATCGGCGCCGTTGGCGATCGCCTGCGCCGGCGTGCCCGAGCGCTTGTGGTCATCGAGCGCCGCGCCCGCGAGCCGAACACCCGGTGTCACGACATAAAGCTGCTCCGCACCAAGCCGCTGGCGGATCGCGTTGGGATTGTCCTGCGGGCTGGCGATGATGCCGTCAACACCACAATCGAGCGCGAATTTGGCGCGCTCGGCGATCAAGTCGGCGACCGTACCGGTGTGGCCCAGCTCGCGCAGACCGCGCTCGTTGAGGCTCGTCAGCGCCGGCACCACGAGCAGCTTCAACGGCGAATTGCCCCTGCCCTCGACCGCGGCGCGGATAATGTCTCCATCGCCATGGATCGTGACAAAGAATACACCGCGCTCGGCCACGCGCTCGATGCCGCGCCGCACTGTTTCGCCGATGTCGAACATCTTGGCATCGAGGAAGACGTTGCCACCCGATTTCAACAGATCATCGAGAAATGCCTCGAAGCCCGGTGCGAAGATTAGCCAAAGCCCGACCTTGTAGAATGTCACGATGCCTTCGAGCTTTGCCGTGATGGCGCGCGCCTGATCGATATTCGGCAGGTCGAGCGCGACGATCAGCCGGTCGTCCATGCAGGCGGGTACTGTCCGGGCAAGCCGGGTCTCTGCTGGCATCGGCAATCGTCCTTCGGTGAGTGCTGAGCTGGCAACTTCGCGGCTGCCCTCGCGCGCGTCAAGCAACCTTGGAAGCGGGCCGCTAGCAAGGCAGGATGTGACGGTCACCCCGCTGGAGCCCGCTCATGCCCAAGCAACAGATTCGCTCCGACCGCCTGTGCCAGCCCAGCGGCGTGTTCTCGCACGCGACGGTGATCGAAGCGCAAGGTCGGCTTGTTTTCATCTCCGGCATGGTCGCGCGGCGCGCCGACGATACGATCGCCGGCGTCGGCGATATCGAGGCGCAGACCCAGCAAGTCTGCGAAAACCTCAAGGCTGCGGTCGAGGCGGCGGGTGGTACAATGGACGATATCTGCCGCGTCGATGTTTATATCCGCAACATGGAGCAATTCGACGCGATCCATAAGGTGCGGCGCGAGTATTTCCGTGAGCCGCTGCCCGCCTCGACGATGGTCGAGGTAGTCAAGATGACCCATCCCGACTACCTGATCGAAATCAGCGCGATCGCAGTCATCCCCTAGGCGGCTCCGCCCAATCGCGTTGCAATTGCCGCCGCCGCGGCCCACACTTCGCGCGCCAAACAAGGGAAATCGTTCATGGAAATGCACGGCGAGCTGCGCATCCCGGCGCCCCGCTCGGAAGTCTGGGCAAAGCTCAACGATGCGGAGACACTGAAGACCTGCATCCCCGGCTGTGAAGCGATCGAGAAGCTGTCGCCGACCGAGTTCACCGCAAAAGTCGTCGCGCGGGTCGGCCCGGTGAAAGCGAGCTTCTCGGGCAAGGTCACGCTTAGTGACCTCGACCCGCCCTCTAGCTACACCATTAGCGGCGAAGGCACCGGCGGTGTTGCCGGCTTTGCCAAAGGCAGCGCCAAGGTTTCGCTCGACGACGCCGGCGCCGAGACGGTGCTGCGTTACGGAGTGCAGGCTCAGGTCGGCGGCAAGCTGGCGCAAATCGGCTCGCGCCTGATCGACGCCACCTCGCGCAAGATGGCGGACGATTTCTTTAATCGTTTTCTCGGGGTGGTAAGCGGTTCCTCCGAAGCGACGACAGCGTCATAACTCACTGTATATAACGCATTTTATGACGTTTCAGGCGCCTTGACCCGGCGCCAGCAGCGCAGGAAACTCCCGCCCACGAACGGTCGTCCCCCGACCTGCGGCAAAGGGAGGTATCGATGCAGAAGACGGTGAGCCTCACCGTAAACGGCAAGTCGGTTTCGGCGACGGTCGAGGGCCGCACGCTCCTGGTGCAGCTCCTGCGCGAAACGCTCGGCCTCACCGGCACGCATGTCGGCTGCGACACCAGCCAGTGCGGCGCCTGTGTCGTGCATGTCGACGGCGAGGCGGTCAAATCGTGCACGTTGCTCGCGGTCCAGGCTGAGGGGCGCACCGTCAAGACGATCGAGGACGTCGCGGACGGCGACACGTTGCACCCGATGCAAGAGGCCTTTCGCGACAATCACGCGCTGCAATGCGGCTTCTGCACGCCGGGGATGATCATGAGCGCGCTCGATCTGGTGAAGAACAATCCCGATCCGACCGATCGCGAAATCCGCGAATACCTCGAGGGCAATTTCTGCCGCTGCACCGGCTATCACAACATCGTGCTGGCGATCAAAGCGGGAGCTGCCGCCATGAGAGGCGCCAAGCAGGCGGCGGAGTAGCCGCCATGACCGAAATCGGCACTCCCGTACGCCGGCGCGAGGACTATCGGTTCCTCACCGGCCAGGGCACCTATACCGACGATATCAACCGGCCGCGTCAGGTCTACGCCTATATTCTGCGCAGCCCGCACGCGAGCGCACGGATCATCGGCATCGATGCCAGCGCCGCCGCCAAGGCAAGCGGCGTTGTCGCTGTGTATACCGGCAAGGACATAGAGGCCGATGGGATCGGCGGTCTGCCCTGCGGCTGGCAAATCCATTCGAAGGACGGCTCGCCGATGCACGAGCCGCCGCACCCGGTGCTGGCGAGCGGCCATGTCCGCCATGTCGGCGACCCGGTCGCCGTCGTCATCGCCGACAGCCTAGCGCAGGCGCGCGACGCCGCCGAGTTGGTCAAGGTCGATTACGCCGTCGAGCCCGCAGTCTCCGATGTCGGCGAGGCGCTGAAATCCGGCGCGCCGCTGGTCCATGCCGAAGTCCCGGGCAATGTCTGCTACGACTGGCATCTGGGCGAGCCCGCCGCGATCGACGCGGCGCTCAAGGGCGCCGCGCGCGTCATCAAGCTCGATCTCACCAACAATCGCCTCGTGCCGAATGCGATGGAGCCGCGCGCCGCGATCGGCGATTTCGACCGCGCGACCGGCGAGCACACGCTCTACACCACCAGCCAGAACCCGCATGTCATCCGCCTGTTGATGGGCGCCTTTGTGCTGCACATCCCCGAGGCGAAGCTGCGCGTCGTCGCGCCCGACGTGGGGGGTGGGTTCGGCTCGAAGATCTACCACTATGCCGAGGAGGCGATCGTCACCTGGGTAGCCGGGAAGCTGAAACGCCCAGTCAAATGGACCGCCGAACGCGTCGAGAGCTTTATGTCCGACGCGCATGGCCGCGACCACGTCACGCATGTTGAGCTGGGTCTCGACAAGGACAATAAGTTCGTCGCGCTCAAGGTCTCAACGCTCGCCAATATGGGGGCGTATCTGTCGACTTTCGCGACCTGCATCCCGACCTATCTTTACGCAACCTTGCTCGCCGGCACCTACACGACGCCGGTCATCTATGCCGAGGTGAAGGCCGTCTTTACCCACACTGTGCCGGTCGACGCGTATCGCGGTGCCGGGCGGCCGGAAGCGACGTTCCTGCTAGAGCGTATCGTCGATCTCGCGGCCGACGAGCTTGGGGTCGATCCGGCGGAGCTGCGCCGCAAGAACTTCATCCCGACCGACGCCTTCCCCTACCAAACGCCGGTCGCGCTGCAATATGACAGCGGCGATTATTTTTCGACGCTCGATCTGGCGACCAAGGCGGCGGATTACGCCGGTTTCGAGTCGCGCCGCGCCGAGGCCGCCCGGCGCGGTACGCTGCGCGGCATCGGCATCGCCACCTATATCGAGGCTTGCGGCATCGCCCCTTCGGCGGTCGTCGGCTCGTTAGGCGCGCGCGCTGGGCTGTTCGAGGCGGCGACGGTACGCGTCCACCCGACCGGCAGCGTGACGATTCTTACCGGCTCGCATAGCCATGGCCAGGGGCATGAAACGACTTTCGCCCAACTCGTCGCCGACGGGCTCGGCATTCCGATCGAGTCGGTCGAGATCGTCCATGGTGACAGCGCCAAGATCCCCTATGGCATGGGGACATACGGTTCGCGCTCGCTGGCGGTCGGGGGCACCGCGATCATCAAGGCGATGGACAAGATCATCGCCAAGGGCAAAAAGATCGCCGCGCATCTCCTCGAAGCGGCCGAGGCCGACATCGAGTTCAAGGACGGCCAGTTCAGCGTCGCCGGCACCGACCGGTCAAAATCGATCGGCGAAATCGCGCTGACCGCCTATGTGCCGCACAACTTCCCGCATGAGGAGTTGGAGCCGGGGCTCGACGAGACGGCGTTTTACGATCCGAAAAACTTCACCTTCCCGTCGGGCGCCTATGTCGCGGAGGTCGAGATCGACCCCGACACCGGGCGGATCGAGATCGTCAATTTCAATGCCAGCGACGATTTCGGCCGCATCGTCAATCCGATGATCGTCGCCGGACAGGTGCATGGCGGGCTGGCCCAGGGCATTGGCCAGGCGCTGCTCGAAGGCTGCGTTTACGACAGGGCGACCGGGCAACTGTTGACCGCGTCCTATAACGACTACGCGATGCCGCGCGCCGACGACCTGCCGGCTTTCGCATTGTCGACCCATGCGACCTACTGCACGCACAACCCGCTGGGGGTCAAAGGCTGTGGTGAGGCGGGTGCGATCGGCGCACCGGCGGCGATCTCAAACGCGATTGTCGACGCGTTGAAGCCGATGGGCGTGCGCCATGTCGAAATGCCGGCGACGCCCGAAAAAATCTGGCGCGCCATCCACCAGCACCGGGTCGCCGCGGAATAGGGAGAGCGCAATGTATGAATTCGATTACAGCAAGCCGGCGAACCTCGCCGACGCCGCAAAGGCACTCGGCGACGCCGATGCGAAACTCGTCGCCGGCGGCATGACCTTGATCCCGACCCTGAAGCAACGCTTGGCGAAGCCGTCTTCGCTCATCGATCTGGCGACGATCCCCGGCCTCAAGGGGATCACGGAGGAAAGTGGCGGGCTGAGGATTGGCGCGATGACTCGCCATGTCGAAGTGCAACGCTCGGATATCGTCAAGCGCGTGATCCCGGCCCTGTCAAATCTTGCCGGGCTGATCGGCGATCCCGCGGTGCGCAATCGCGGCACCATTGGCGGCTCGATCTCGAACAACGACCCCGCTGCGGACTATCCGTCCGCTGTGGTCGGGCTCGGCGCGGCAGTCGTCACCACCAAGCGTGAGATCGCCGGCGACGATTTCTTCACCGGCATGTTCGAGACCGCGCTCGGCCAGGACGAGATTGTCACCGCGATCAAATTCCCCAAGCCGCAGGCGGCCGCGTACCAGAAATTCAAAAACCCCGCATCGCGGTATGCGATCGTCGGCGTGTTCGTCGCTCGCACCGGATCGGGCGTGCGCGTCGCGGTAACGGGCGCCGGCCCTTGTGTCTTCCGTGTGCCGGAGATGGAGACGGCGCTGGCGAAGTCGTTCTCGGCCGATGCTATCAAGGACATCGCGATCCCCGATGACGGACTTAATTCCGACATTCACGCGAGCGCAGAATACCGCGCGCACCTCGTCAATGTCATGGCCCGACGTGCTGTTGCCGCTTGCGCGTAAGGGGAACCCTGAGGATGCTGCACGCGTAAAACAATCGCCGTCATTAGGGAGAAATGCCGTGCGCAACTCGAAGACCATCGCCGGGGCCGGATTGGCGCTTTCACTATTTTGCGGCGCGGCCTTGGCCGACACCCTCAAGTTTACCGTTGACCTCGAACCGGAACAGGCGGGGAAGCCGGGCAAGGGCACGGCGACATTCACGGTCGACACCGCGAGCAAGACACTGACCGGGACGATCGAATACTCTGGCGTCGCAACGCCGCAGATGGCGGCGTTCCTGTCGCCGCCGGAGAAGCAGGGCGGCAATCCCGGCACCCTGCCAATTCAGCTACCGGCGAACGCCGCCAGCCCGATCAGCGTCAAGATGCAAATGCCCCCGGCGGCGATCGATGGGCTCAAGGGCGGTGAGTGGGTCTTGCTGCTCGGCACCAAGCAGGCGCCGGAAATCGGCGGCGACGTCAAACCGGCGCAGTAGCCCCGCCGGGAGCGTCGCGCGCTGAGGTAGCGCGGCCGCCCCTGGTGCACTAATTTGTCCGGGGAAGCCCAATCCCTCTCCTTCGAGCGGGAGAGGGATTTTGCTGCGAACCGGATACTCGATGGCCAAGTCGAAAACACCTGCCCTACCCGCCTCGGTCGACGCGACGCTCGCGATGCTCGGCGATGCCGATTATGTCGCTGACCGGAGCCTGGCGACCGCAGTGCATCTCTCGCTCCACTTGAAGCGGCCGCTGTTTCTCGAAGGCGAGGCGGGGGTCGGCAAGACCGAGATCGCCAAGGTGCTGGCGACAGCGCTCGGCCGCAAACTCATCCGGCTGCAATGCTATGAGGGGCTCGATGTCGCCTCGGCGGTTTACGAGTGGGATTACGCCCGGCAGATGATCGAAATTCGCCTCGCCGAGGCGGGCGACGAGGATCGCGGCGAGATCGAAAGCACGATTTTTTCCGACCGCTTCCTCATCAAGCGGCCGCTGCTGCAGGCGCTAGAGCCGGAAATCGAAGGGCCACCGGTACTGCTGATCGATGAATTGGACCGCACCGACGAGCCGTTCGAAGCCTACCTCCTCGAGCTGTTGTCCGACTTTCAGGTGACGATCCCGGAAATTGGCACGATCCGCGCCGAGCACCCGCCGATCGTCGTCATCACCTCGAACCGCACGCGCGAAATTCACGACGCGCTGAAGCGCCGCTGCTTCTATTATTGGGTCGATTACCCGAACGCCGAGCGCGAGCTGGAAATCCTCAAGCGCAAGGCGCCGGGCGCGGCGCCGGAGCTGTCGCGCGCGGTTGTCGGTTTCGTGCAGAAGCTGC
>Ga0187784_10002454_pt1 | contig 14874 bp, 10 predicted proteins | sample 1015_SJ02_MP15_2_FD_132964 | JGI IMG/M metagenome (GOLD analysis project Ga0187784, IMG submission 132964) | Tropical peat soil microbial communities from peatlands in Department of Meta, Colombia - 1015_SJ02_MP15_20_MG | ecosystem: Environmental > Terrestrial > Soil > Wetlands > Peat | place...
CAGTCGCACCGATCGCCTAAGAAGTGTACTTCTTCATTTTAAACTATCCATCCGGATCACGGTTTTATATTTCCTGTGGGGGTGAAAGACCGTAGCCAGCCCGCAGTCGCGGCGACTCAACATCGCCACTTGCTCGGTCCTTATATGGAGCGTACGATCTCAGCCGACACGGCGCCACCGACACTGAGAAAATAAGAAGTCCCATCTATTCTGTCGCGGGGTTCTCCGCCGACACCGCTACGACCTCCGGCTCGGTTAGCCAGTCCGTTCGCGATCAGCTCAGGCTTCCGTGACGGCGGATCATCAGGGCTGCTTGCTGGTTAGGTCGTAAATGCGCAGGTTTCGTTCTGACAAGTCCAGTGGAGTGGGTTGAACTGTAAGGCGTATAATCTCTCAGCATAACCGCTGGGAGGCGACGAGATGGCCAAGACCAGAGTGTTTACAATCACTGTTCAGAATCAGCCCGGCGCAATTGCGGCGATAGCGAAGGCGCTGGGAAACGCGAAGGTGAATATTCTGGCGCTGTTGGGAACGGCCCAAGGGACAGCCGGTACAGTGCGCCTTGTGGCCGAAGAGACCAAACGAGCAAGGAAGGTCCTTGGCAAAGCCAAGCTCGCATACCAGGAGACCGGGGCGGAACAACATGTGCTCTCGAACAAGCCCGGAGTGCTGGCGCAGTACCTCGAGAAACTCGCAGCAAAAGGGGTCAATCTGAATTCAATCCATGCCATGGCTGTGAAGGGTAAGAAAAAGGGGGCAGTCGTTTACACCGCGGAGCCCCGGCAAGAGCCAGGGAGCCGACAACCGCGGAGCCGGCCACACAGCGTGGCTTAACGCCACAGCTCGCATGAATTTGTCAGTTGAGCCCAAACCCCAGGTACTCAGCCGGCAAAGTTGCTGTGTCTTCGCAAGAAAGGATTTCCTCTATCTTCAGCGGCGCTCCAGTCATTTACTGGTCCAAGGGGCGATCAGACCTGTGCGGGCGGGCGAAGCTCTCCAATCCACCCATATCGTACCTCGCATTCTCGTACGGCAACATCTTCGCAATGTAATACGCAGTCCCACCGCCAGCATCGTAGGCTTCTACCTTCGCATCCCCTGCTCTTGCCTTCCACAGCCCAGCCACATCCTCTGGGGCGGGAACATTCTGGTACTTGAGCAGGGCGTGGTAGTGGAGAGGTATTTCTGGGCTGGCATAGCCTGACCACCTTCTTTCATCTGCCCGGACCCAGGCCACTCGACCTTCGCGTTTTCGCCGCCGCCATTCGCCCGGAAGTGACAGTCCTCGTACACGGCGTGAAGTGGGATAAGGAGTCGCAGGGCTTTGACACCATTCGCCGCCTTACGGATGCCGAGATGATGGTGGTCTCTTAATGACTGTGCAGAACCAGCCTGCCATGCCACCGTCTCGCGCGTCCGCTCGATGCCCAGTTTCACTAATGTGCCGTTCTGGACCTGGAACATCTGATCCTGTGCTTTGGTAGAATACTCCGCAAGCGGGACTGAAAACCCCCATGGCCTACTGGAAAATCATCACGCTGGTCAGCGGCGAGATTGAAGCCGTTTCGGGTCAGGCTGCTCAAGACCGGCCGGGGGCCCACGAGTGGCTTGTCTGGGAGGGGCAAGCCGCTGACAAAGCTGAAGCCCTCCAAAGTGCAGAGAAAGCTGATCCCAGGATCGACCTTGAGTGGATGCGGATTCGCTACGAGAGGGATCTGAATATAAGGTAGGGCCTTGTTTGGTGCCTTGCAGTCCCTAGCTTCACTCGAAATCTGCAGAGCTTTTAGGCCGTGGTTTGATCACCCCGGATGCGTGTCGATTTCGGCTCTTGGAGGCATGCGGCCCTGCGGCGAGGGCTTCGAGCAGACACACGATTGCCAGTGTGTCCTGCTTGCAGTAAGCCATCAGCTCGTTTCTGAGCTTCCTTCTCTCGTCGCTTCCCACCTCAGTGTGAACCATATTCTCCCAGCAAGGCCAGCCTCGTTGCCATCGGCCACTTCCATGCCGTCGTCAGACACGCCCGACACGAGTGCAGGGAGCACGCTTTTCAGCGAGTAAGAGCCGCGGATTGCCAAGTCGTGGACATGGGCGCGTATATCCTCTGGCGCACAGTTTCCTGCCCGCGGGAGCGTGAACAGCAGGCCATTACACTTTACTATGCGCATGGGCTGACGTTGAGACAGATCGCTGATCGTATGGACATGCACGAATCACGCGTGTTGCAGGTCCACTCGGCGTCCTTGCCCCGCTCCCGGCTTGCGGAAGGCACGGTCTCCTTACCGAGCCGACGCTGATATAGATGGAAATATGGCCTAAATCCAATCGAAAACGACTGCCGTATGAATGCTGAAAGCAGGCACCTCAACTAAGAGCCATTGGCTGTCACGCTGATACTCGATGTGCATTTCCCCGGGTTCTATACGTACAATCCTGGGCCGGCGGGCATCGCGTAGCTTAATTTGCACGCCTCGAGTCGATGCTGGCGATTCCACGATCTGAGGAGGGCGGACACGGCGGTCCGGCTGGTACGCGATTAGGTGAATGACAGTCCTCTTGTCATCCTTTGAGTAATAAATCTGAACTGACGGGGGCCCAATCCGCTCGACAGTCAAGTTCAACGCCACGCGTCGGACCATCTTTTGGAGAACGTACTTGGCGCCCGGATTGCCTCGTTTCCACACCTCGGCGGCGACCGCAAGCGCGCAGAACAACACGTTTCCCTTGCCATAGCGATAAGTGGTTAACGCAGGCGAATCCAACTTCTCTCCAGGGGGGCGGGCGCCTTCTTGATACGTTACCCCTGGCGCGGTGAGGGGTGCTAGCATCCCCGCTTTCAAGGCACGGACCCTCGCCGGCCTCCCCCAGACCGGGATCGCAGGCCGGAAGCTGTCTTCATCGCGCCAGAAATCTTCCGCCCCAGTGCCCCGCAACTCCAGATAACCCACGTCGAATGCGTGTTCGCCTTCGGCGGTCAGTCCAGTTATCTCTTGGAAAGTATCTTTGTCAGCAGTTGAACTGGGCTCCTCAGGATCTACCGCTTGAGGCAGGCAGCCCGTCACAACCAATCCGCCGCCGTCGTCGACGAATCTCCCGATTGCCTCGGCCGCGCCTCGGCCGATGAATGCCTGTTCGGGAATTACTACGGCGCGGTACCTCCCCAGGTGATTCTCCAAATCTGCATCGAAGAGGATATCGGTTGTCAGACCATCTTCGACCAACGCTAGGTAGGCTCCTTTCAGCGGATTCTCGTCGGTGGTCCACTCAGCGCCGCGGCGGCGTAGCGTTTCGGGGCTCGACAAGATGGCAATATCGGAAACCACTTGAGTGCCTCTCGCAAGCGCCTCCCGCGGCGCGGAAAAGGCAAAACAGCTCCGGAACAGACGCATGATTTCCGGATCGGGCCTGACGTTAACGGGTTGAAGCAGGTCGCCGATAAATAGCTTGCCACCCGCTGCGAGGGACGTGGCAAATTCCGTTTTGATGTTTTCCGGAGTTCGGCACGTGAAGTCGCTCCAACTATGCAGCATGCGTTGGTTCATCAAATCGGCGGGCTTGTCCCGCCAGGACCACGCAGCAAGCTGATAAGCTGTCTCAAACGTAAGATTGTCGACCGGAGGATCACCTGTAAGATATCCAATGGAGGCAGGCGGGGGCACTGAATACCAGGTTGAGGCCATCCAGTTGATCCCGATCACGCAACCAGGACGAATCTGCGCGACTTCCGCCGCAGCCCTGCCGAACACGTCCCATATGCGCTGCACCTGGAAATGACGAAACGCTCGCCAGGTAGGGTCGTCTGGCTCATGCGGAATCAGACCCCCAAATGTCCGCCGACAGCGTTCGCAATAGCACGGTTGTTCGAAGAAGGTATAGACACCGTCCAGGAAAAATCCATCAATGGGATAACTAGCGGCGATTTCACGAAACTGCGGGATCAGCATTTGTTCGGGGAACGGGCCAATGGGGCACGCCAGATATCGCGAGTCGGCATCCAGTCGCGGTACGCCGTCCGGGCCGCAATGGCACCATTCTATGTGACGCTCCCCCAGAGGGGCCGGAATGTAATCGATGGCGTAATAAGCAATTACTCGCAAGCCCTCGTGTTTCAGCGCATTCACACCATCGCCGAAAACATCCCGCTTGAGGTGAGGATGAGCGAGCCCTATGCACGTTGGGTAGTATGACCACCCGTAGGTGCAACGGGAAAAGTAGGACACGGCTTCAGCCCCGGTCTCCTTCACGGCCCGCGCAAATGTCTGCGGATCGAAGTCACCGCCCACATTCTCGACTTGCCCCGGCGTGTGCATGTCGAAGTGGATCTTGCGCGTAACCTCCCGATACCAATTCGGAACAGCCGCCATTTGCCCATGAGTTACCAGGCTCGATACCAACCTTAAACCGGCCATCGTGCTTACGGCATCCGTGATGAACTCTCGGCGATCCATTGCAACCCCCTCGTCCTCTAATTTCGAGATATTCCACCCGAGGCAAAAGATGGCCTCAGTAACCCAGGCCCTCCCAGTTGTGGTCCTCATACATATGGATCACTGCTTGGAATCTTCCCGCGCTCGTTGGAGCACGTGGATTTAGCGGGCCTCTTCGATGGTCAGCCAGGTGACGCCATGAGGCGGGATGGTCAAGCTCAGATTGACCTCAAATCGAGGATTCATTGGGTAGTTTCTGGGCTCACCGCCTTGCTCCCGGACCAACGCGTTCCCCACCAGACCGGTGTAGTAAAGCGGGAGCGTGAGGGTTCGCTTAACCTCAACCTCGAGGGGATTATAGACCATGGCCAGGCCCTTTTCCTGGAGCCGAGGATTCGCGTGCAGAATGGCGTCGATGTCGAGGGCATCAGCCCGGCGGACATGGATGATGTCAGATTCGAGAATAGCCCGGTGGGCTTTGTAGAAATCGACCCACTTCTTGACGAGCGCCTTCGTCTCATCCGTGTCATAAAGCTCATAACCGCGGTAGGCCGCTTGGACACCGGAGCCGAGGAGTTGAGCCAGTATCTGGCGATACGCGTCCAGGTGTTCGTGAAGCGGTTCGAGCGTAGCCGCGGCGCCACCTCCCTGATACTGTACGAGGGGCACAAACATCCATCCCATACTGGGGGTTTTCTCCCACGTCCCATCGTAGATATTCTGGCGGGCGATTATAACCTGTTCCGCGCGCGGCAATGACTGATCAGTCTCACGGTATCCCATCACGTGTTTGTTGGAACCGTTCAGGAAGTACCAATCCGGTACGTTCAGATAGACGCCCTGCGCGCGGCACCAGCGGTAGAACCGCACGATTTCTGTCCACTGCGTCCATTGTGAATCGAGCAAGTCGCGATGCCCCGGATGGTGAGTTGAGGCGCACACGTCCCCAGGATACGAGCCGTCGTTCTCCAGCACTCCCATGCCAGTGGTTTCGATGAAGGTGCGTAGCTTGCGGAAGTATTCGATTCCCCACTGGCTGCCCAGGCACGGGGACTGACCGAAGATCGCCCCGTGTGTGGTGTTTGTCTTGGGGTCGACCACATCATTTTCGGGACCGACGTCGCGGCTGGCGAGCAGGGAGTAACCGCCCAACACGATGCCTTTGCTCCGGGCGTAATCCACTAGCGCTGTGATTTGCTGCACGTATTCGGCGTCCAGATTAGTGGGGTCAAAGCTGGTGCCGAAGGAAATAATCACCATTTCGAACCCGACCTCCGAGGCCTGGTCAATGGCGCTTCGAACCGCCGTGGAGCTATCTCGTGTCACGTGCATGAAGAGGGGGTTCTCGGTTACCCATGGCGCGATGGTGCGGTACATCCGCCTTAGGGCGAGCCCATTACGCTCCCGATCAGTGCTGTCGCATATGAGCTCGTACGTGCGATACGATTCGAAGGTTTCGCCCGGAAGAATATCCACCTCAGGACCAATAGGTGGATATACCTGAAGCAAGCAGGGGTTTTGGAGATTATAACTCACCTGGGTGGTGTACGTCGGATCGGCAACCCAGTGCACGGTTTGATTGCCGGTTACATCTTCACCTCCGAATTCATAATCGGAACAGACATAGATGTTTGGAAAATGCCAGCCGCTATCCCCAACCCAGGACTCGTACTCCACGGCGGCCAGGGCTTCGTTGACAAACCGGTTTAGCCTCACCCGTCTGCCGGTCTGGTTTTGAATTGTGACCCATTTCGATAGCAACGGGATGCCGTCGAACATTTCATAGCATACAAAGACCGTAATTCCCGATGGCCCCGGCCGTCCCGCTTCAAAGCGCAGGCTGAGCGATGCCCCAGGAGGAGGCCACGGTTGATCGACGGCAAAGTGAGTGCGCTTCCACGGAAACCGCTCTTTGGTTTTTCCAATGCGAAATCCGGTACAGCGGAAGGCGTTCGGGTCAACGGTCATCTGGTCGAGCCATTGGGGCTTCAGATAAGCACCGTCTGGTTGCCCGACCAATCCGCCCACCGGCGTCTCCGCTTGCCAATCAAGTTTGACGTAAGCTTCGGGCTTCACGGCGCGGAGGATTGAAGCCCCAATCATGAGATTGTCAAAACCCACGCTGGCTCCATTCGGCCGCAACCGCCAGGTACGCCGAATCAGGCCGTTGGTCATGACAATTTCATCGGCATGACCCGTGCTATAAACGCCAGCCTCGAAACCCGAAGGAGTGATAAGCCAATCGGACACCGGCCTCTTCAAGTATCCAGCATGAGGAAGATTCGGGAGGTGGACGGAATCACCAGGCGAAAGAACTTCCCCCCCTTCTTGCCCTATCCCATTATTGATTGAGGCCGCCACCCATGCCGCGCTGAGCCCCGCAACGGAAGCGCTGATGAATCGCCTTCGGTCCATACTGGATAATCCCCGGAATCGCGTTATCCGTTTCGGTGGAAAAGGATCCCTCTTTGCAGATCCTAATTGCGCCTTTTAAGAGTGTCCTCCACGATTTCTAGGTCCTTGCTGGCTTCCGCAAGATTCGGTGAGAGTCGTAGCGCCTTCTCAAACATTTCCTTCGCACCATTTAGATTACCTTGGTTGGCAAGAACCAAGCCCCAGTTGAGAAAAGGCTCCGCGTAGTCAGGAGCATCCTCGGTGGCCTCCTTGAAGAGAGCCACGGCCTCGGCGTTCCTACCTATCCTGGCATAAAGTGTGCCGAGGCTATTCTTGGCTTCCGCATATTGCGGATTGATGCGGATCGCTTGTTCATAGGCGGCCCTGGCTTCCGAGACTTGCCCCTCTTGCAGGTAGATGTGCCCCAGAGCGTTGTAAGGAAGGGCCAACTTCGGGTCAAGTACAATCGCTTTTTGGAGCTCACGCTTAGCCCCTTGTTCGTCATTTGAACGAACAAGGGCAAGACCGAGATCGTAGTGTGCACCGCCACTTCCCGGGTCAAGCTCCAGAGCTTGACGAAACAGCTCTGCCGCACCCCTCAAATCACCCTGGTCAAGATGCACATTGCCTGCCGCGATACAGTAAGATGCCTGATCGTCCTGTTTTTTGAGTAAGCTCAAACGTTCAGCCGACTCGCTCTCCTTCCGTGCCACTTGTTCCTTGCCTAGCGACCGAAGTATGCGGGCTAGCGCAGAGTGCACTGGAATATCGTTCGGCTTCAAACGCTTGGCGGCTTTTAACTGTGCTACAGCCTCCTCGGGCCGTCCTGTTTGCCAAAGCACCATTCCTAAATGGTACCTTATGTCATAATCATTAGGGTTGAGACGGCCACCGTGCGACAGCGCAGCGGCAGCATCGTTAAGGCGGCCGGTATCGTGCAACGCGAGCCCCAGGAGGTAATAGCCTTGGGCGTCGTTGGGTCGCAGGCGGACGTATTGCCGGACGTAAGGCTCAGCATCGGAACCCCTCTTCATGTTAAGCAAGACCTTAGTAAGCTGCATCAATGCGGCCGAGTCTCCGGGTTTGAGACGCAATTCGTCGCGGAATTGGGTGGCCGCTGCCTGAAGCGAGCCTAAACGTGCGTATGTCATGGCCAGATCGAAACGGACTTCAGGGGAGCCCGGCCATTCAGCCAAAAGCGCTTCCAGGATTTCGGCAGCAGACTTGTCTCGCCCGACATAGGACTCCGTCTCAGCCAGCAGAATCTTCAGAGCAAACACCGCGCGGCCGGAGCCTCGATCGGCCTCCAGTTCGGCTCGAAGCTGATAGATCCCCGCCTCCGGCCTTCCGTCTCGGATCAAAAGTTTCGCCGCGTTATACGCGGCTTCAGCAAAGTCTGGCTGGAGCCTCAAAGCTTCACGGAAGGCTACCAGTGCCGCGCGACGGTCACCTGCAATTTCAAGCACGACGCCCAAGGCGTCATGACCGACGGCAGAATGCAGCGGTCGCAACTCCTGGGCCGCCTGCTCGAACCTGCCCGCCCCGAACTCTGCCACTGCCTTTTCATAGCGGTCTTTCTCCTCTGCCGGGCAAAGGGGGCCCAGAGAGCGGAGCTCACGGGCGGCCTCCACCGGCCCGCCCGATGGGTCTAGTTCCGTGGCTTGGGACGGTGCCAAGAGGACTTGCGGGTATGCCCCAAGCGACATCAGAAGCAGAATGCGGCCCACCTTTGCCCAACGTCCTGACCTCACGCCACACGGCCTCCTGGGAGGTAAAACCACGCCAAAATCGTGGTCTTCTTTAGGTAGATGACGCCTTCTCTGCCCTGGGACGCCTGATTCGTAATAATCGTGCCTGCCTTCCAGGCAGACTTGGGCCCCCCGCTTCGCAGGAGGCCCCTACGGTATATTAGAAGGTTAGGCGTAATGCAACCTGAATGATCCGTGGCCCCATGTCCCCACTGAGTTGGCCGAAACCGGTGTTAACTTGCTGACCCGTCGATGGGTCAAATACCGCCGAATTATTAACCGACGAAAATTGTACATGGTTGAACACGTTGAACATGTCGCAGCGCAATTGGGTCGTAACTTTTTCTTTGATCGGAATATTCTTCATCAAAGAGATGTCCCAGTTGTTCACGCCGGGGCCATAGAATGATGTCGCCCACTGATTCCCGATATTTCCTACCGATGGCATCGCAAATACGCTTGTATTGATGTACACGTTAAATGTGCGCTTACTCTTGGGAAGCACAGCGTTGCCCGTCATGATGCATTGGTAACCGTCGCCTCCACCTGTTATATTTTCGCCGGTCGTCGTGCCACAGCCAGCGCTGTCCGGAGGGCCCGAGATGAAAGAGGCAATCCCTGACGCTTCCCAATGATCCAGTGTTGAGCGGGTTAGCCAATTGCTCCAAAAACGACTTAGCCGCGGCACACTCCAGACCCAGTCGGCGGTTAGCCGGTTCGCCCGATTCAGGTAAGACGGTCCGTAAGTGAGGGAAGAGGGAAGGTACTTCGTCCGAGCGTTGTCGTCGAGCGACTTAGACCAGGTGTAGGCAACCCCGAATGTCAGGTTCTTGGTGAATCGACGGTCGAGAGTCGCCTGGAGCGAGTTGTAATTCGCATTATCTACCCAGGTGTCGTAGATTATGGGCCCGTATCCGGGGTACGGAGCAAAGTATTCGTCGGGAAGAGGCGTTCCTGAAGTTGGGTCCTGGTTCTGCGGCAGGAACTCTGCGCCGTAGGGTACCTCATTCAAATTGTATGCTCTTTCACCGTGCCGTTGCGCGTTCGCCACGTAGCTCACACCGAGAACGGTCTTGAAGCCTAAGTGGCGCTGGATACCGAGCGACCACTGAAGAGAATATGGCAACCCGGCATTGGGGTCCAACAATTGCTCACTTGAGGGCGAAAGCAGACCAGCCTGAGTGGCAAAGGTGGAAATGTTCCCGTAAAACTGTACAGGGAAGAAATTGGTCGGAGCATTTTCTACGTCTCCATACATTGTGCCCCAGTTCGTGCGCGGTCCATAGAACATGCCGAATCCGCCACGGACGACCGTCTTACCATTGCCAAAGGGGTCGAAGGCGAACCCAAGTCTTGGTGCGACAAGAACACCCTTTCCTTTGAAATACCCGTGCCAGCTAGGGGTGCACGCGGAGAGGGCACCCGGAGTCGGGTTGCCGACCCCAGGAACAAAATAACCTTCGTAAGCTGCCGGCGCTAACGCGCCGGTCACGGGATTTTCCATCATACGTGTGCCGTTGACTATAACGGGTTGAAAGAGCGGAGGGGCCTCCGACGGGTTATACAGGCTCAGATCTATCTGGGATCCAAAGCAGTTGCCGTTGTTTTGGGGAATGTCCTTTGTGAATCGCAGGCCATAACTGAGGGTCAGCTTTTTCGTCGCCCGCCAGTTGTCCTGCGCGTACCACTCCAGGTCTTTTTGAGTCAAGTCAAGATTAACTTTCGCCGTCGCATAGGTATAATTGTCAAAGTAGCCGAGCAGCGCTTCTGCGTACGAGTTACCGGTGTTAAAAGGATTACTGGGATTGGGCGCCGAAAAGCTGAAAATCCCGGAACCCGCGTTATTCCACTGTCCGGAATGGTGTGGCTGGTAACTCCATTCGGTGTCAACGTAGACGCCGAACTTCAATTGGTGATTCCCAATGACGTCAGTAAGTCCGTCGCTGGCGGACCAGCCGGTATACTGATCATTCAGTGGCAAGCGAGGATCATAGCCCCAATTAACTCCGTTAGTGAAGAACATAGACGGCAACAGGTTCAACGGGTTGAGGTTGGGGTAAGGATTTGGGAAATTGATGCCCAGGGTTGTTGATTGGAATTGGCTGAGCGTTGACGGAGGGGTAAGGGTCCACTCATACTGCCTGGTCCAGCCGGCTGCAATTTGGTTCACCATATGCGGGCTGATCGTGTATGTCGCGCCACCCTCGACTCGCTGGACGCGCCAATCATAGCTCTGGGTACCGTTCAGCCACCCTCCGAAGATTCCAGTCCCCGTGGTCCGTCCGGTTTGCCCAAAATACGACCGCTGCCACCGGCCAAATACTTGCCATTTGGGGGCTGGATTATAATCCATGCGCAACGACTCCAGATTCGTAGGCATGGAATTGCTGTCGCTGATCACGTAATTGTACTGTCGCAGGCTTACCGCCGTATTCGTAAAATTAGGTGACGGAAAAATGCTCATCACCTTTTGCATAACCGGATTCAATCGCGACGTTGGGATAATGTTCCCTGGAAATTGCTGACCCGTTAGTGGATCTATAACAGTATACAGTTCGTTAGTGCCAGGGATGTAGCTTTGGGAAAAGTCACCTTGACGTTCGAGCGTGGTTGGCATCAAGTATGTCCTGGGCCCTGCCGGCACAGAACTCGGCTCGTTGTCATAATCAAAGAAAAAGAACAGCTTATCCTTCAGAGACTTGAACGGACCAGGACCCCAGAGAGGACCACCTAAGGTGCCGCCAAAAGTGTTGTAGCGATAGCGCGGTGTTGGCTGGCCGATTCGGTTATTGAAGAAGTCGTTGGCGTTGAGGTCCTCGTTGCGAAGATAATAATAGAGCCCGCCGTGGAAGTTTGAAGTGCCCGATTTAGTGGTGACGTTAATGATCGCGCCCGCCATCCTTCCGTACTGAGCTTCGTAGTTGGCCTCGAGCACGTGAACATCCTGGATGCTGTCTAGCGTAGGTTCAGCCGCATCCGCGCTCACCTCCGCAATACCTGAATCGACCCCATTGGTAGTAAAGAAGACAGGGGAGTTGGGAGCAATGGCCGAAACCGGAGGCGCCATGCCGTTGAAAAACGCGGCCGAAGAAGTTTCACCCAGCAAAGCGTTTCCCCATCCGATATAATTGGAGCCAGGAAGAATCGCCGTAAGCGCCACATAGTCGCGTCCAAGAGACGGCAAGGCAGAGATTTCCGAAGTCGATATCGTCGCCGAGATCTGGGAACTTGTGGTCTCAACAGGAGCACCCGCCCCGGTGACCGTTACCGAGGTCGTGGTCGTGCCCAAGCTTAGCTCCAGGTTCCCAACGGAAAGACGTTCAGATGCCACGAGCACAACGCCGGTTTTTTCGAGCTTTTTGAACCCTTCCTTTTCTGCCGTTACCGTATACGTAGCTGGGAAAAGCGCAGGAAATACGAAGTAACCGCTTTCGTTCGTCTGGATACTCTGCCGAGTACCAGTGGCTTCGTTGATCACAGTCACGGTGGATCCAGGTACTGAAGCACCCTGTGCGTCCACAACGCTGCCACTAATAAGTCCGACGGCCGACTGGGCGACCGCTGTTTCGACCGGCAGGATCAGCGCCAACCCTGAGATCAGTAAGACAATTCCAAAAGCGCCAGCACACACCTTAACCAAAACCCTCGAAGTAATTCCTTTCATGTTCATTCCCGTTTGTTTCATGGTACCGTCGCGTTCCACTTTATTGGCACCATCGTAATGCGCCCATTCAACAAGTCCAGAACGTATTGCATCGAATCCGAATTCCTGTAGCCTCCTCCTATGCATTTCATGCCTCCGTTTCGCAATGAGGATAAAGGTTCGCACCAGTGCAAAGCACTAATCTTTGACCCTGGACCTTGACGCAATCAGCAGCTCTCGCGAGAATTCATTCGGACGAGGATGCTAAGCTTGAAGAGCCTGGTTGTCAAGGGTTATTTTTAGCGCTATCATGGTTATCCTTATCGGTACATGTAGCGCTACATGGCATGGCTGAGATTCACTTGCGAGGATGCATTTGTAGACTTATAATTTGGATACCAATCTTTGGTGAACAGCTACAATCTGGTCGACCGGTGGGCCCCCTAGAGAGCCGGTCGGGCCGCAGCTCGGAGGGTTGATTTGGCAGTCCGAATGAAGGATATCGCTGAGGATCTGAGCGTTTCGTTGATGACCGTTTCGAAGGCACTGCGCAACCACACTGATGTTGCCGAAGAAACCCGCCGCCGAGTCTGCCAACGCGCTCGCGAGCTTGGCTACGAACCCAATCTTGTCGCCCGCAGTCTCGCCGGCCACCCTAGCTTCATGATCGGGCTGATCGTACCTGACCTGATGCACTCCTTCTTTGCAGAGGTCGCAAACGGCATCGAGCGCAAGCTGGCACCGTTAGGCTACCAGATTGCTGTCTCCAATTCCAGCGAGGATGCTGAGACAGAAGTGCGCCAGATCAAGCTCCTGATGGCGCGCAAAGTCGACGGCTTGATTATCGCCTCTGCGGCACCGCAGGCGAGCGGTTCGATGATCGCGCTCCTAGACGGACAGGCCTTGCCTTACGTGCTAGTCGACCGAATGATCCCGAATGTGAAGGCCAACTATGTCGGAGTGAAAGACGACCAGATTGGCACTCTGGCAACCGAGCATTTGATCGATCAGGGCTGCAAACGAGTCGCTCACCTCCGCGGGCCAATGGTATCTACCGGGAAGGGAAGACTGCGTGGGTATCAGCGTGCTCTGGCCAAACGGGGACTCAAGGCCCCGGCTGAGTATGTTATCAGCGCGGCGCATCAGGACAGCACCGGATACCAAGCCATGCAGCGCCTTCTGAAACTAAATCCTCGGCCAGATGGCGTTTTCTGCTACAACGATCCGGTCGCCATCGGTGCTATAAAAGCCATTCTGGAGGCAGGGCTGGACGTGCCCCAGGACATTGCCGTTGTGGGTGCAGGTGACATCCATTATGCTGACATGCTGCGCGTACCGCTTTCGACCGTTAACCAGAACTCCTTCCAGATCGGCGAAACCGCAGCAGAACGGCTGCTCGAATGTATGGAATCCAAAACGCCGCTGCCGCCGAAGCACATACTGTTCCCACCGCGACTTGTCGTGCGAGAGTCAAGCCTGCGTTGTCAATCATCCCTTGGCTAGGCCCGCACCTTGCGCAGAGGACGCATGTTCGTGGGGTCCCGCGCATAACGTCTCCTGAGCGCATAATGGTGATGTTTGCAGCGGCCTTGGCTGTTGTGTTACAGCTCGGCGGGCAAACCCGGACGGCCGCTCCGGCGCCCGGCATCAAGGTGGAAGGGAACCAACTTGTGACCACCCGTGCCGGAAGGCTGGGCGTGCGGTCAGTGGGCTCCGGCGTCCCGGTAGTGCTGCGGGGAGTGAACTTCTCAGGTTCGGAGTACGCCTGCATGAAGGGCAGTTTCTGGGGCAACCAGCCAGGAAACCAGCGGACGATCGATGCCAGGCTGACTTGGCATGCCAACGTGATGCGACTGCCTCTCAATGAAGATTGCTGGCTCGCCATCAACGGCATGCCGGTGGCCAGTAGCGGCTCGACTTACCAGGCCGCGATGGGTGCTTTTGTGAACCTGGCCATCGCCTCTGGACTAGTCGTCGAGGTGAATCTGCACTTCGGGGCCGGAGGCACGATGGTCCCGGCTAATGACGATTACCCCACGCTGGATGCGGACCACGCGCCCGCCTTCTGGCAGTCGGTAGCCAACTACTTCAAGGGCAATCCCTCAGTAATCTTTAACCTCATCAACGAACCCTTCGGCATTTCCTGGCCATGCTTGCGGGACGGCGGCTGCACGGCCAAACTGAAACGCCGAGGGTCCTGGCGCGCGGTCGGAATGCAGTCGGTGGTCAACACCGTGCGCGCTACGGGCGCCCTCAATCCGATCATCATTGCGGGCCTTGAATGGTCGAGCGACCTCAGCCAATGGCTGCGGTATGTGCCCAACGATCCGGCCCAACAGCTCATCGCCGGCTTCCACACTTATGCGCCTCCGCTGGACAAGACTTGTGTTACCCAGAGCTGCTGGGACAGCGTGCTGGCGCCCATCCAGGCTGCCGGGTATCCACTGCTCATCAACGAGTTTGGCGAGGGAGACTGCGCGCACGACTACATCGACAAGGTGATGCACTGGGCGGACGCACAAACACCCCAGGTTGGCTATTGGGGTTGGGACTGGACAACCTTGAGCTGCAAAAAGGAGCCGTCGCTGCTGCGGGATTCCTTCGGCACACCCTCGAAATATGGCGTTGGACTCAGGCAGAGACTCCTGGCAGTGCAATAGCCTTC
>Ga0187784_10002456_pt1 | contig 14864 bp, 11 predicted proteins | sample 1015_SJ02_MP15_2_FD_132964 | JGI IMG/M metagenome (GOLD analysis project Ga0187784, IMG submission 132964) | Tropical peat soil microbial communities from peatlands in Department of Meta, Colombia - 1015_SJ02_MP15_20_MG | ecosystem: Environmental > Terrestrial > Soil > Wetlands > Peat | place...
GCGGGCAGGGGGAGGAAATCTGTTCGGGTCACTTCCCACGGCAACAAGCTGCCGCGTGCGGCGGCGCACCGGCGTGCTCCTGGGCCCGTACCTCCGGTGTCTGAAGCGGCAAGGTGCACGAGATGCCTTTGTCCCATGTGAACACCTGGAAGGCGCCAACTTGGTGGATATGATCCGGTGCGCCAAACGTCTCCAGCGCCGTCTGTGTATCAACATCCCCCTTGTCCACAATAAAGAAGCTCGCGGGATCATCGGGAGCGTACCAAGCGCTGCCGGCCATGAGCTCGATGTTGGGCACGAGGCGCCGCGCGGATCGTGGCAGCTGGAAGCACTCGCTGGTCGAGATCAGCGGACGGACCGCGACCGGTTGCGGATCTCCACCGTAATGATTGATGCCTCGTCGTACAGTCCATGTCGCCAGAAGACTGGACCGGTCCCACTTCAAGAACGTGACATCATGGAATGATCTGGTTCAGTCCCCCTCCCCCGAGCTGGAACTGGGTCGTCGCGCCGGGGACCGTGTTGACACCGAGGGTGATGTACCAGGTGTTATTCGCGGAGTTCGGGAACGTCCGGTACAGCACGCCGAGCTGGAGGCAGTCGCACGTACCGTTGACCGCGTAGTCCACCTCCGTCACCTGCGACGTGGTGTAGTTGTAGGTGGCGGATGCGGTGAACAGGAGCGTCGGAGTGACCTGGAAGTTCAGCGACATGGTGCTGGCCAGCTGCTGGCCGTTGAAGTCGTATTCGAAGTTGAAACTGCCGGAGTTGAAGAACCCTTGCGACGGGTAGTACGAGTACGTCAGCGTGACGGTGCTGGCCGGGCTCAGGCTGTCGAACGAGAACGGGGAGAACGGGCCGCCATTGGTGACGAACTGCGGCGGGTTGATCCCGCTGATGGACACGAGGTTGTACGACAGTGTGGCCGAGCTCACCGTGTTGAGGGGCTGGGACAGCGCAGCCTGGGTCGAGAAAATGTTCCGCTGCTGGCCGGTCCCGTAGTAGTCGTAGCGGTAGTACGCGCTCACCGCGCCGCTGAGCACCTTCGAGAGCTGGAATGTATTGCTGGACGTGGTCAGGATCCCTTCGGCGCGGGTCGTTTCGACCCCGGTGGAGATCTCGTTATAGTCGCCGTAGCGGGCCTCCACCTGGTATGACGCGGGCACGCCGGGGATGTCGTGCGCGTCCCACACGGAGTCCAGCGAATAACGGTCCACGTTCGCGAGGTTGCCGTTCTGGTCGTAGAACTCCTGGCGGCCGAGGTGCAGCGTCAGCACGTGGTCTGCCATGCGCTGGCTCAGAATGTTCTCGGCCGTGAGCTTGGTGGCGGCGCTGCCACTGTAGCGAACGCGCAGCTGGTCGCTCGCATCGCCCACCGGGAACCACTGGTCGTACTCGACGAACGGGCCGTCGAAATTGGTGTACCCGACCGTGGGCCCGCTCTGCACGTTGCGCTGGCGCCGGAGCGACGCGGTATAGACCGGAAGGTACGCCACCGGCACGCCGTACACGTAGAGCGTCGATTGATAGGCCGTGAGATGGTCGTCGGGCACCACGACCACCCGCTTCGACTTCACGAGAAAGGCGGGACGTTTGGGATCACAGGGCGTCATCGATGCGTTGTATCCGACGCCCTGCGCCTGAGAGGTCTCGAGCGACGTCCCCGTCATGTTCCACGGGCCGTACTTGGACGTCACGTTCCCCATCTGCCCGACGCGCGTGCGGTAGTTGTAGGTGAGGGCATCGCCAGTCGCGACCTGACCGGCCCGTGTCAGGGTGACGTGACCCTGGGCGTGCACCTGCCCGGTCTGGAGGTTACCCGTGAGATGGTCCGCCGTGATGGTCTGATCCGCCTGCGTCGCCTTGACGTGACCGTCCGCAACGACGTCCCCGGTCTGCGTGTCGTACTCGATGTGGTCGCCGGTGATCGTGATGGGGACGCCCTGGGGAGCTGCGGCGCCGAGCGCCGGGAGGATGAGGAACGAGACGAGAACCATCACGGCCGCGAGCGCCGCGATACGCCGTCTCAGGTCCGTGGCACGCCGGCCGCGCCGCCGCATCCACGCGCGTGTGGCGCGGATCATGACCCGGTGTGGCACGTCTTCTCCACCTTCCTCATCCCGGACGTCCGCTCACGGAGGCGCAGGCGGCCAAGTCGGGGCGACACCGGCGGCCCGCAGGACACCCTCAAGCCGCCGGTACTGCTCGACGGACCACTCCACTACCAGGAGACCGGAGCAACATCTGGGTACCGGCGCAGAGCGCCGGTGATCACGCCCTTCGCGCGCTCGAGTGCATCGGGCGTCGTGCCTTCGGCCCGGACAACCAGAACCGGCTGGGTGTTACTGGCCCTGACCAACGCCCATCCATCGGGAAGCACGACCCGGGCGCCGTCCACGTCGATCACTTCATAGCGTTCCCGAAGCTCCCGGGTCACCGCTTCCACCACCGCGAACTTCCGGTCGTCCGGGCACGCCACGCGAATCTCCGGCGTCGCGTAGTAGCGGGGGATCTCCGCCACCAGATCGGACAGGCGGCGCTCGGTCCGCGAGAGCATGCGAAGCAGGCGCCCGGCGGCATACACCGCGTCGTCGTAGCCGTAGTACTCGTCGGCAAAGAACAGGTGCCCGGACATTTCACCCGCGAACACCGCGCCGATCTCCCGCATGCGCGCCTTGATCAGCGAGTGACCGGTGCGCGTGAATTCGGGGCGCCCGCCTAAACGGCGGACCTCGTCGACAAGGGCCTGCGAGCACTTCACCTCGATCAGGGCAACAGCGCCCGGGTGCGTCGCGAGTACCTCGCGCCAGAACAGCGCCATCAACTGGTCGCCCCAGAGGATCTCGCCGCGATCGTCCACGGCGCCGATACGATCCCCGTCCCCGTCGATGCCGATGCCCACGTCTGCGTGGGCCTCCCTGACCAAACGGATCAGATCGACGAGGTTGCGGGGTTCCACCGGGTCCGGGTGGTGATGCGGAAACGACGGGTCCGAATCGCAGTACAAAGGGAGCACCTCACAGCCCCAGCGGCGTAGAATCCCGGGGACGAACACGCCGGCGGTCCCGTTACCACAGTCGACGGCCACGCGCAGTTTCCGCGGGCCGAGGCGGATCCGCTCCTCGAGCATCGACGCGTACGCCTCCGCCACCTCCCGGGACTCGATCCGGCCGGGAGCGGTCCGTGCGGGTCCCCGTTCGGCAATCTCCCGCACGCGCTGGATCTCCGCGCCGTAGAGCGTCCCCGGGCCGTAGGCCAGCTTGAAGCCGTTGAACTCCGCCGGGTTGTGGCTCGCGGTCACCATCATGCCGCCGTCGATCCCGAGATGGCGAAGGGCAAAGTAGAAGATCGGCGAGATCACCAGACCGATCGCGGTAACGTCGCAGCCGGCGTCGCGGAGACCCCGGATCGCCGCCTCATAGATCGCTCCCGAGCTGACACGGTTATCGCGCCCCACCACCGCCTTGTGGACGCCCGCGTCGCCGAGGTACGTCCCGAACGCCCGGGCGATCGTCTCCGCCGCCTCGGCGTCGAAATCCCGCCCCACGACGCCCCGGATATCGTATTCGCGAAAGATATCAGCCGCCGGTCGCATCCTCTGTCCTCCGACCCAAGAGTTTCCCGCCGGCCCTATCTGCCCCTGCAGGCGGACGCTATAATAAAGACTATGATTGAGCTGCGGCGGCTGGCCGTGTTCGTCCGGCCGTACGCTCTGCAGTTGAGCGAGGGCGTGGGCGCCGCGGTCCTGGTGGCGATCGCCTGGCTGTACGTACCCCGGTACCTCGGCAATCAGGCCGACGTCGTGATCAAGACGGGCAGCCTGATGGTGCTCAATCAGAGCGCGCTCGTCGTGCTGGGCATCTACGCGTTCCGCAGCGTGTGCCTCTACGCCCAACTCTCACTGCTCGCCTATGTTGGCCACCGCCTCGTCGCCGACCTGCGCGCCGGGATCTTCCGGCAGGTGCAGCGCTGGTCTCTCGACCGGTTTGCGCGGTGGCACAGCGGCGAGGTCATCTCCCGCACGATCCAGGACACCCAGCTCGTGGAAGCCCGGCTGCTCAACGGCCTGGTCGACCTGATCACGACCGTGCTGACGCTCGTGGGCATCATCGTGATGGTCTTTACGATCAACTGGCGGCTGGCGCTTTTGGCGTTCCTCACGCTGCCCGTGTTCTTCTGGGTCGCGCGGCTGTTCGGCCGCGAGGTGCAGCGCAGCTCCACGAGCGCGCAGCAGCAAGTCGCGGCATTGACGCGCCTCATCAAAGAGTCGGTCGTCGGCGCCAGGATCATCCGGGCGTTCGTCCAGGAGCCGCGCGAAGAGGCGCGGTTCGGCGTCGAGAACGACCGCACTTTTCAAGCGAACTACCACATCCGGCGCCTGATCGCGGTCGAGGTCTCGTCCGTTAGCCTGCTCACGGCGCTCTCGCTCGTGTTCGTGCTGTGGCTCGGCGCGCGGTATGTCGCCGGTCACGAGATGACGCCGGGCTCCTTGATCGCGTTCCTCGGCTATCTCGCCCTGGCGATGGACCCCGCGATGGGCATGACGCGGCTGTACTCCGAAGCGCGCCAGGCGATGGCCGGGCTCGTCCGGGTCTTCGAGCTGCTGGACGTTCCGGAGACCGTGCGCGAGGCCCCGGACGCCGTGCCGCTGCCCGGGCTCGCCGGCCGGGTGCGGTTTCGAGGCGTCTCGCTCGCCTACGAGCCGGGACGCTACGCGCTCCGGGACATCACGCTCGACGTGGAGCCTGGCGAGCACATCGCGATCGTGGGCCCGAGCGGCGCCGGTAAGAGCAGCCTCGTCAATCTGATCCCGCGCTTCTACGACGCGACCGAGGGAGCCGTGGAGATCGACGGCCACGATCTCGGACGCGTCACGATCGCGTCGCTCCGGAAGCAAATCGGGCTCGTACCTCAGGAGACCGTCCTGTTCGCCGGCAGCGTTGCCGACAACATCGCGTACGGCCGCCCGGGGGCCGCACGTACGGAGATCGAGGCGGCGGCGCGTGTCGCCGGCGCCCATGCGTTCGTCTCCGCGCTGCCTCGAGGCTACGACACGGTGCTGGGCGAGGGCGGCATGGAGCTGTCAGGGGGGCAGCGGCAGCGGCTTGCGCTCGCCCGCGCGGTCCTCAATAACCCGGCCGTGTTCATCCTGGACGAGGCGACCTCGGCGCTCGACAGCGAGTCGGAGGAAGCGATCCAGGAGGCGATGGCCCGGCTGACGCAAGACCGGACGACCTTCATCGTGGCTCACCGGCTCTCGACCGTCCGCAGCTCCCACAGGATCGTCGTGATGCTCGAGGGGCGGATCGTCGAGACGGGTAGCCACGACGAGCTCGCGACCCGCGACGGCGTCTACAGCCGCCTCGTCCGAGGGCAACTCCTCGAGGAGAGCGGCCGGGCGGTGACCCCGGCCCCGACGCCATGACGGTCGCGGTCAGCGTCATCACGGCGACGCGCAACCGCGCGCACGTGCTCGCCCGCTGCCTGGAAGCGCTCGACGGGCAAACGCTCGATCCGTCCCGGTACGAGGTCCTCGTTGCGGACGACGCCTCGACGGACGGTACGCCCGCCGTCGTCGAGACGGCGCAGGCCCGCGCCCGCTGCGCGATCCGCTTCTCCCGCCTGGACCGCCGCTCCGGCGTGCCCGCGGCCCGCAACGCGGCGATCCTGGCCGCCCGTGGCGAGATCGTCGTGTTCGTCGACGACGATTCCCTGGCGCCCCCTGGGTTTCTCGCCGCCCATCTCGACGCCCACACCGCGCACCGGGACGCAATCGTGTGCCGCGGCCCGGTCATTGTCACGCAGTCGCTGGATCGCCCGTTCGACGTACGGGGCGGCGTGCTGGATATCTCGACCGCGTACTTCGACACCGACAACGGCTCCGTACGGCGCGAGGATCTGCTCCGGGCCGGGCTGTTCGACGAGGCGTTTTCGCCGTACGGATGGGAGGGCCTGGATCTGGGATTCCGGCTCCGGAGTCTGGGGCTGCGGCGGGTATTCAGACGCGACGCGGCACTCTATCACTACCGTCCCGAGGTCTCGCCCGGCACGCTCGACGCGATGCTCGTCAAGGAGGAGGAACGGGCGCGGACGGCACGGGTCTTCTACGCCAAGCACCCGACGCTCGAGGCGCGGTTCGCCGTGCAACTCACGCCTCTCCACCTGCTGCTCAACCTGCTCCAGCGCGGGTTCGGGCTCGTCCACGCTCGCAACGTCGAGTCGCTCGTCGAGCGCACGCGGCGCTGGGGGATCCCGGCGGTCGGCCGGGTTCTCCTCTCCGGCGTGCTCAACGAACGATACCTCGCGGAGCTGTGGGCGTGCGGGAACAGCGACGCGCGGGCGGCGAACGGGCCATGACGCCCCGCTCCCGCACCATCGGCGCGTCCGGCACCGCTCCCGCGCGATGATACAATAGCGCCGGTGGAGATCAGCGTCGTTATTCCTACGTTCAACAGTCGGGACGTATTACGCCGGACGATCCAGGCGCTCGCGGTCCAGACGTTCCCCAGGGACGCGTACGAGATCGTGATCGCAGACGACGGCTCGACGGACGGCACCGCGGAGATGGTCGCGGACGCCCAGCGGGGTCCGGTCGCCATTCGCTACGTCGCCCAGGCCAACCTCGGCCGGTCCGCGGCGCGGAACCGCGGGGCGCGCGCGGCGCGGGGCCGACTGCTGCTGTTCCTCGACGCCGACATCTGGGCCACGCCAACGCTGCTCGCGTCTCACCACGCGCACTATCCGCCGGGCACCCAAAGGCTGGGCGTCCAGGGGCGGAGCCTCACACACCCGGAAGCCCGGACCACCCTGTTCATGCGCGCCCGGGAGATCACCCCGGATCTCTCGGTCCGCCGTCGGCACAACTTGTCGCCCGTTCACATCATCACGCGGAACTTCTCCGTGTTCCGGCTCGAGTTCGAGGAGGCCGGCGGGTTCGACGAGGGATTCACCGGCTACGGCTGGGAGGATATCGAGCTCGCGATGCGGATGCAGGCGTTCGGCATCAGGTTCGACTACGAGCCGGACGCCCTCGCCTACCACTACCACGTCGAGACGTTCGACGGCATCCGGCGCAAGCTCCGACAGGCCGGCGAGGGCGCGGTCTATTTCTGGCGCAAGCACGGCCGGTCTGTGCAGCTCGGCCTCTTTTTGGAGATTTTGCCCGCGATGCTCCCGTTCAAGTGGCTCGTGTTTCGCACGCCGCTGTTCATGCCCTTGTTCCGCTGGCTCCTGCCGGGGGCCGAGCGACGCGGCTGGCTGCTCGTGGCTAATGAGTGCTACACGGAGTTGATCTGGGAGGCCTACTACGACGGTGTCTTCGCGGCGCTGCGCTGCGCGCCGTCGCCGGTACCCGCCCCCGGCGCGGAGCCGCGGGGAACCCTGACCGATGGAGATTAGCGTCGTCGTCTCCACGTACAACAACCGCGAGGTACTGCGCCACACGCTCGCGCACCTGGCGGCCCAGGCGTTCCCACGCGAGCAGTACGAGGTCGTCGTCGCGGACGACGGATCGACGGACGGAACGGCCGAGATGGTGCGGTCGCTCGTCTTCCCCGTGCCGCTCCGGTACATCGCCCGCGCGCACACCGGCACTTCGGCGGTGCGAAACGTGGGCTGGCGGGAGGCCCGAGGCCGGATCGTGCTCTTCGTCGACTCCGATTTTTGGGCCGAGCCCGATCTTCTGGCATCGCACCACGGCCACTACCTCCCGGGGGCAGCCGGCATCGCGGTCCAGGGACGCTCAATGATCCATCCGGACAGCCTGACCACGCCGTTCATGCGGGTCAAGGAAATCAGCCCGGACTTGACGATCCGCAGCCGCCACCGCATGTCGCCGTATCACGTCGTCGCCCGGAACTTCTCCATGCTCCGGGCCGACCTGGAAGCGGCCGGCGGATTCGACGAGGGGTTCCCGGGGTACGGGTACGAGGACTTGGATCTCGCGCTGAGGATGACGGCAAGAGGCGTCGTCTTCGAGTACGAGCCGGAAGCACGCGGCTTCCACCACCACGTGGAGACGCTCGACGGCGTCCGGCGCAAGTTGTACGAAGCCGGGCTGTGCGCGGTGTACGTGTGGAGGAAGCACGGCCGGACCCCGCGGCTCGGGCTGTTCCTCGAGATCCAGCCGTGGATGCTGCCGTTCAAGTGGCTCGTGTTCCGGACGCCGCTCGTGATGCCATTGCTCCACCGGCTGGTTCCCATCGGCGAGCGCCGCGGATGGCTACTGATCCTCAACGAATGCTACAAGAACCTGCTCCAGGAGGCCTACTACGCCGGCGTGTTCGCGGCGCGGCGGGTGCCCGAGCCCGAGGCGCGCGCTACGGCAGCCGCCCGCCCTGCGCACGGAGGAGCCGACGATGGCCTCTCTTGATGCCACCGTGGACGTCTCGATCGTCGTGCCGGTCTACAACGAGGAGGAGAGCCTGCCCGTGCTGCACGCCGAGGTCGCCGCGGTCATGGAACCGCTCGGTCGAACATGGGAGCTCATCTGCATCGACGACGGCAGCACCGACCAGAGCTACCGCGTCCTGGAGGACCTCGCCCGAAGCGACCCCCACGTCGTCGCGATCCAACTCCGGCGCAACTTCGGCCAGACGGCGGCCATCGCGGCCGGCATCGACCACTCGCGGGGGCGCGTGGTGGTGCCGCTGGACGCCGACCTGCAACACGATCCCGTGGATATCCCCCGCCTTCTCGACAAGCTGGATGAAGGGTACGACGTCGTGAGCGGGTGGCGGAAGGACCGTACGGACCCGTTCCTGAGCCGCCGCCTGCCGTCGATCGCGGCAAACCGCACGATCTCCGCCGTACTCGGCCTGCGGCTTCACGACTACGGGTGTACGCTCAAGGCCTACCGGCGGGAGATCCTGGACCACGTTCACCTGTACAGTGAGATGCACCGGTTCATCCCGGGGTTAGCGGCCTCCATCGGCGCGAGCATCGCCGAGCTCCCCATCAACCACCGCCCCCGCCGGTTCGGCAAGTCCAAGTACGGTCTCGTACGCACGCTCAAGGTCCTCCTCGATCTGATGACGGTGCGATTTATCAGCGGTTACCTCACCAAGCCGATCTACGTCTTCGGTGGGGCCGGCTTCATCCTGGCCGCCGCCGGGGTGGTCGTCACGATCATCGTGGCCGTTCAGAAGCTGGCGTACGGCGTATGGGTCCATCAGAATCCTCTCGCGTGGATCGCCGGCTTTTGCTTCGTGTCCGCGCTCCAGTTCATCCTGATGGGTCTCCTCGCCGAGCTCATCGTCCGGACCTACCACGAGTCGCAGGCGAAGCCGATCTACGTGGTGCGCCGGATCGTCAACCACGGCGGCGCCGGGGAGCACGACCGTCCAGCCGCATCCGAGCTTCGTCGATGAGGACTCCGGGACACCGTGTGTGGCATCGCCGGATTCACCGCTGACACGCTCGGCCCGGACCGCGCGGACGCCGTCATCCGGGCGATGTGCGGGGCGATCCGCCACCGCGGGCCCGACGACGAAGGATACTACGCCGGCTCCGGCGCGGTGCTCGGCGCGCGGCGTCTCAGCATCATCGACGTCGCTGGGGGCCACCAGCCCATCGGCAACGAGGACGGTACCGTATGGGTCGCCTTCAACGGTGAGATCTACAACTTCCAAGGCCTCCGCGCGGATGCGGAACGTCGCGGACACCGGCTGCGGACGCGCTCGGACACGGAGGTCCTCGTCCATCTCTACGAGGACCGGGGAACTGACCTTGTCTCGCTGCTCGATGGCATGTTCGCGTTCGCGATCTGGGATGACGCCCGCCGCCGCCTGATCCTGGCCCGTGACCGTATGGGCAAGAAGCCGCTCCACTATGCGCGCATGGGCGCCGGGCTCGTCTTCGCGTCGGAGCTCAAGGCCCTGCTCCGCCACCCCGCGGTGGCGCGGAGCCTCTCGGTGCCGGCGCTCGCGCGCTACCTGACGTTCGACTACGTGCCGGCGCCGCAGACGATCTTCGAGGATGTCGCAAAGCTGCCCCCGGGGCACATGCTGGTGCACGAGGACGGCCGCGTGCACCTGAGACGCTACTGGGACCTCCCCGCGCCGGATGGCGACGGCGCGGACGGCTCGGACGCGGCGGAGCATCTCGCTCAGCTGCTCGACGCGGCGACCGCGCGCCGCCTGATCAGCGACGTCCCGCTTGGCGCCTTCCTGAGCGGCGGGATCGACTCGTCAGCCGTCACCGCGTTGATGACGCGCCACGCCTCCACGCCGGTGAAGACGTTCAGCATCGGCTTCGACGAGCCGTCGTTCGACGAGTCCCGGTACGCGCGCGAGGTGGCGGCGTGCCTGGGCACCGACCATCACGAGGAGATCGTGGCGCCGGCCGCGATGGCCGGGCTGGCGGAGCAGCTCGGCGAGATCCTCGACGAGCCGCTGGCGGACGCCTCGATCCTGCCCACGTACCTGCTCTCGCAGTTCACGAGGCGCCACGTGACCGTGGCACTCTCAGGCGACGGCGGGGATGAGCTCTTTGCGGGTTATCCCACGTACCAGGCGCATCAGGTCGCGAGGAGGCTCGACTGGACCCCGCGGCCGGTCGTCGCTGGCGCCAGAGCGCTGGCCGCCCGCCTCCCGGTCTCCTACGGAGATTTCAGCCTGGACTTCAAGATTCGCCGTTTTCTCTCGGGCCTGGGTCGGCCCCTCGAGATGCGTCATACCACCTGGCTCGGCACGTTCGAGGCCGCCGAGCTGCCGGTGCTGCTGGCCCCTGACGTCTGGCGTCGGATTCAATCGGACGATCTGTTCTCCGAGATGCGCGGCTACGTCAGGGCGGCGGAAGACCGCGACTGGCTGGCCACGTTGCTGTACCTCGACGCCAAGCTCTACCTGCAAGACGGCGTGCTCGTCAAGGTCGACCGCGCGAGCATGGCCTGCTCTCTCGAAGTGCGCTCACCGTTTCTGGACACCGCGGTGGTCGAGTTTGCGAGCCGTCTCCCGGCGCGGCAGAAGCTTCGCCGCCTGACCACGAAGTTTCTGCTCAAGCGCGCGCTTCGGGGGCTGCTGCCGGACCGGATCCTCCACCGGCGCAAGAAGGGATTTGGAGTGCCGGTGGGGGCGTGGATCCGGGGCCCCTGGCACGACCTGTTTCGCGAGGTGCTCGCGCCCGACCGAATCGCACGCCAGGGCCTGCTCAACCCGCAAACGGTCACGCATCTCCTCTCGGAGCACCTCGCGGGGACGCACGACCACCGCAAGAAACTATGGAACCTCTTCGTCCTGCAGATGTGGCATCGCTCGTACCTCGAGAACGGAGAAGTTTGATGCCGGGGCTTGTGACGCGCGTTCACCGACTTAATCCGACTCATCCCCCCTCGCCGCGCGGCTGCCGCGCTTGGTGGAGCGCGAGCTCGCTGACCCTCTGCAGCGCGGCGGCGCCGCTTGCGCCCTCTATGGCCTTGAGCGCAATGTCCCGGACTCGGTCCACGGCCTCGCGCAACTCGCGCTCCAGTTGGCCGATGCGCAAGTTCTGAGCCCTGTTCTGCTCCTCCAGAGCCGCGACGCGCTGCTTGAGAAGCGCCTCCGCAGCCTGCGCCTCCTTCGCGGCCAGCTCGGATGAAACGCGCGTCCGCTCTCGCTCGGCGGAGACGGCCGCCTCTTGCGCCCGCGCCACCGCCTGTTCCAGTTCAGCCGGGAATGCCTGCACCCGAGCCTCCAACTCGGCGAGCCGTACCTCACGCGCGGCCAGGGCTTCCTCCCGGATCTTCAACTCCTGCTCGCGGCGGGCCCGCTCTTCCTCCTGCTCGGCGAAGAGCGCCTTTCTCTTTGTCTGATACTCCGCTTCCTCCCGCTCGCGCTCTGTCCTCTTCCGGTAGTCGTACTCCTCCTCCGCGCGCTCCCAAGCCTTGCGGGTTTCGGCCTGCTCTTCCTCGAAGGCCTGCCGCCATTGGCGCCGCTCGACCTCGGCCGAAGCGCGGGCTTCCGCCCGTTCGCGTTCGAGGCGCTCCTGCTCCGTGTGATAGCGGGCGACCAGCTCCTCGAGCGTGCGTGCCGCCACCTCGATCCGGTAGACTTCTTCGAGCTCACTCCGCCGCAGGCGAACGGCCTCCTCAAGAGAGGTCAGCTGCTTCGCCTGGTCCAGGAGTGCTCCACCGATGCGATCGAGCGCCTCGTTGACCGCAAGGCGGGTCTTGCTCAAGCTGTCGATGATGGTCTGTGGCGTCGCGCCCGCCGCGGCCCCCTGCGCTAGCTGCTCGCGCTTCTCCCGGGCGGCCCGTTCTGCCGACGTCTCGGCCGCCCGTTCCCGCGCGATCGCCGTTACCTCATTGAAGGACGCCGGTTCCTCCCGCGAGGCCTCCGAAACGAGCATGGTCGCTTCCTCCTTCACCGTCCTGGCAGGCTTGGCCGTAGGCGCCTGCGTCCTGCGCTTGTCAGGCATGGAATTGCCCCCCTCCGAGGTCGGCCAGTCTGCTCGGCTCGGTGACTGACCGTCCGCCCGCTGATGCCGTGTCCATCGCATTGGACCTGGGTACCTGGGTAAAGCCGACCTTCATTACGGGAGTGTTTGGAGGTCGGTCGACCGCTTTCCTGGAGTGCCTGCCGCGCCGTCGATTGCAGCGGCCGGGCGAGCGAGGGAGCCATGCCACCCGCAGAATAGATGACGTTGCGGCAATCAGGCGGCTGGCGCGCCCGTCAGCGAGTCGCCCGGAACCACTCCACGAACTTCTTGACGCCTGCGTCGATGCGGGTGGATGGGGCGTAGCCCAGGTCCCGTCCGGCCCGGGTCACGTCCGCGTAGGTGACCGGGACGTCCCCGGGCTGATCCGGTTGCCGCAGGATCGTCGCCGTCTTGCCGAGGGCGCGCTCGATCACGGCAACCAGGTCGCGCAGCATGACGGTGTCGTGGGTGCCGAGGTTGTAGATCTCGAATCCCTGCGGACGCTCGATCGCGCGCAGGACACCGTCGACGACGTCGTCGACGTAGGTGAAGTCTCGCCTCGCGGTACCGTCCCCGTACACGGGAATCGGCTTCCCCTCTTCGATCAGCTGCACGAAGCGGTGAATGGCCATGTCGGGACGCTGGCGCGGGCCATAGACCGTGAAAAACCTGAGGCACGTGATCGGGATTCCATAGAGAAGATGATAGGCGCGGCAGAAATGCTCGCCTGCCAGTTTGGTGACGCCGTACGGGGACGCCGGGAGCAGGCGGCTCGTCTCTTCGTGAAACGGAATATCCCGCGACAGGCCGTACACGGACGACGAGGACGCGAACACAAAGTGCTCCACCGGATGGCGCCGGCACGCCTCGAGTAGCACGATCGTACCGTGGACGTTGACGCGCTCGTACAGGAGGGGGTCCGCGAGCGATGGACGCACGCCGGCGCGGGCCGCGAGGTGCACCACGGCATCCACCCCTCCAGCCAGGACACGCTCGGCCAGCGCCGCGTCTCCGAAGTCGCCCTCGATCAGGCGGAACCGAGCCGACCGTGAGGCGACCGCAAGGTTCTGCCGTTTGATCTGCGGATCGTAGTACGGGTCGAAGTTGTCGAGGCACGTCACGTCATGTCCGAGCACGAGCAGACGCTCGACCAGGTGAGACCCGATAAAACCCGCCCCGCCGGTGACGAGGACCTTCATCGACCGGTGATCCCAGAGTTCCGAATGCTGCACAAGAGACGACCTCCCGGGGTGAAGCTTCTGTACCCGCCCAGGAGCTCCTTCGAATTGCCGAGATATGGGGGCCGCTCCCCGCACCGTGAACGGAGTGCCCGCGTACGTCCGACCCGCCGGCAGGGAGGACGCGCATTCGCCGAGAAATACCCGCGCACATTCCATCATCGCACATCGTCACTCCACCATCCCACCACACTCGCAGGCAGAGGGAAGCGTTCCGCTCCCCGGTCGATGCTGGTCGGATCCCACGGTCTGAGCTACCGACGCCGTCGCGACGGGGGGATTCCGTGCTTACGTCTGAGGTGCCGAGGGGACCTCGCTACGCAGTCGCTCGCAACCGCGCCAGAATCTTGTTGGCCTTTACGCAGAGACGCCTGCCCGTGAACGTCGAGGCGGTGATCGAGCGGACCGGTGTGCCGGTCGTCGAGTACGCCCTGCCCGAAGGAGTCCGGGGCACGACCGGCGATGTCGCCGGCCGGCGCGCCATCATCTTGAATCGCAACTGGCGATTTTCGTCGGAGAACGAACGGCGGTGGGTGCTGGCGGAGGAACTGGGCCACGTGCTGCTGGAGCACCAGCTCGTGGAGAGTACCGAGCCCGGCGCCTTCCAGGACGGTCTCTTGGAGGACCGCCGCGTCGTCTGCGAGCGGGAGGCTCGCGCATTTGCCGCCGAACTCCTGATGCCGCTCGCCGAAACGCGTCGCTACTGGCTGGTGGCTGCGAGCGGCCGCTTCGGACCAACGGGAGAGGCGTCCACCGACGACATCGTGCGCACCCTCGCGCAGGAGTTCGGCGTCACGCCGAGCGCCATGCGCGTACGACTGCGGGGGCTGCGATTGCTCGCGCGTTGACGGTCGCGCTCACCCTCACCCGCGGGGTCGGGTCCGGGCAAGACGTCAGGAGGCAGCGTCCACCACTGCGAGCGCCTCGCGCCGGCCGGGTGTCGTCGTGACGATGCGGCTGGCCGGACGACGCGAGGTCTGATCTCGGGCTGTCGTGGCTCCTCAGACGAACACGGGAAGCATCTCGAGCCGCGCTACCTCGTCGCGCATCGCCGCCGCCTCCGGCGCCGACGTGAACCGGCTCGCCGCGTCGAGCACCTTCGGTAGCAGCGTAATGTCGCCGACGGTGTTGAGGAAAATCCCCGGGCGCGCAAGCACCCAGTGGACCGCCAGATCGATGTCGCGCTGTTCTTCGAGCGGTTGGTACCAGGTGGCATGCGTTCGCTCACGACCC
>Ga0187784_10002457_pt1 | contig 14863 bp, 9 predicted proteins | sample 1015_SJ02_MP15_2_FD_132964 | JGI IMG/M metagenome (GOLD analysis project Ga0187784, IMG submission 132964) | Tropical peat soil microbial communities from peatlands in Department of Meta, Colombia - 1015_SJ02_MP15_20_MG | ecosystem: Environmental > Terrestrial > Soil > Wetlands > Peat | place...
AGTCCGAGGAGACCACCGCCTCGGGCCTGGTCATCCCCGACACGGCCAAGGAGAAGCCCCAGCAAGGCGAGGTGATCGCCGTGGGCCCGGGCCGCCGCTCCGAGGACACCGGCGAGATCATCCCCATGGACGTCAAGGTCGGTGACACCGTCGTGTACTCCAAGTACGGCGGCACCGAGATCACCGTGGAGGGCGAGGACCTGCTGATCCTCTCCAGCCGCGACGTCCTGGCCAAGCTGGCCTGATTCGAGGGACCGCCGCCCCGGTCGGATCCGGCCGCGGGCGGCGGCGCCCATCCCCTCCGCCGCAAAGGCGAACGACCGACAGGCGGCGTGCTCCCGCGAGAGCCACCACGCCGACAGACGAGCCCCCTGCAGACGGGCTCGAGAGGAGTTCCACACAGCCATGCCCAAGATCCTGAAGTTCGACGAGTCCGCCCGGCGTGGGCTCGAGGCCGGCGTGAACAAGCTGGCCGACACGGTGAAGGTCACCCTGGGGCCCAAGGGCCGCAACGTGGTGATCGAGAAGAAGTTCGGCGCCCCCACCATCACCAACGACGGCGTGTCCATCGCCCGTGAGGTCGAGCTCGACGACCCGTTCGAGAACATGGGCGCCCAGCTGGTCAAGGAGGTCGCCACCAAGACCAACGACGTGGCCGGTGACGGCACCACCACGGCGACGGTGCTGGCCCAGTCTCTCATCACCGAGGGCTTGCGCAACGTGGCGGCGGGCGCTACCCCGACCGGCCTCAAGCGCGGCATCGAGCAGGCCGTACGGGCCGCCGTCGAGAGCATCGCCAAGCAGTCCAAGGAGATCGGCGGCAAGACGGAGATCGCCCAGGTGGCCTCCATCTCGGCGGCCGACACCGCCATCGGTGACGTGCTGGCCGATGCCATCGACAAGGTGGGCAAGGACGGCACGGTGACCGTCGAGGAGTCCAACACGTTCGGGATCGAGCTCGAGCTCACTGAGGGAATGCAGTTCGACAAGGGCTTCCTCTCGCCGTACTTCGTGACCGACCCCGAGCGGCAGGAGGCGGTGCTCGACGAGCCCTACATCCTGTTCTTCAACGCCAAGATCTCGGCCGTGCACGACCTGGTGCCCGTCCTCGAGAAGGTCATGCAGTCGGGCAAGCCGCTGCTGATCGTGGCCGAGGACGTGGAGGGCGAGGCCCTGGCCACCCTGGTCGTCAACAAGATCCGCGGCACCTTCACCTCGGTCGCCGTCAAGGCCCCCGGCTTCGGCGAGCGGCGCAAGGAGATGCTCCAGGACATGGCCACCCTCACCGGGGCCCAGGTCATCAGCGAGGAGATCGGCCTCAAGCTCGAGAACACCACCATCGACCTGCTCGGCACCGCCCGCCGGATCATCGTGACCAAGGACGACACCACCATCGTCGAGGGCGCCGGCCGGGAGGAGGACGTCAAGGGCCGAGTGGCGCAGATCAAACGCCAGATCGAGGAAACCGACTCGGACTGGGACCGCGAGAAGCTCCAGGAGCGCCTGGCCAAGCTGGCGGGCGGCGTGGCCGTCGTCAAGGTCGGGGCCGCCACCGAGGTGGAGCTCAAGGAGAAGAAGCACCGGATCGAGGACGCGCTGTCAGCGACCCGGGCCGCGGTGGAGGAGGGCATCGTTGCCGGCGGCGGCACCGCCTTGGTGCGGGCCCGCAAGGCGGTCAACGAGCTGGCCGAGACGCTCGAGGGAGACGAGGCCACCGGGGCGCGCATCGTGGCGCACGCGCTGGAGGCGCCGCTGCGCTGGATCGCCTTCAACGCCGGTATGGAGGGCGCCGTCCAGGTGGCCCAGGTCGAGGCGGCCAAGGGCAACACCGGCCTCAACGCCGCCACCGGCGAGCTCGAGGACCTCGTCAAGGCGGGCATCATCGACCAGGCCAAGGTGACGCGCTCGGCCCTGCAGAATGCCGCCTCCGTCGCCGGCCTGTTGCTCACCACCGAGGCGCTCGTCGCCGACAAGCCCGAGAAGGTCGACGCGGCGGCGGCGGCCGCGGCGGCCGCCGCTGGCATGGGCGGGATGGGCGGCATGGGCGGGATGATGTAACCCCCGCGCTCTGATCGACACGGTGGGGCGGTAACCTCGCGGCCGTGTCGGGCTTCGCAGCCGGGCCTCCGGGCCCGGCTGCGGCGCGTCGTACGCCTGGCAGCTTCGCCAGCAAGGAGGTGAGAGTCCTTCCTGAGCTTTGACCGTTGAAGTTCAGTAGCCAGAGCCCAGGGCGTCTCGGTGACGAGGGGTCTGAAGGGGGCCGAGGCAAAGCTGCAGGTCCGAATGTGCAGTGAATCGCCTGAAGGCCTCTTGCAGTGGCGACCCTCCGACGCAAGGGGAAGCCGATGACCAGAGCCGTGACGCAGAACGGTCGAGCGGTTTCTGGGCTGCAGGGGGTAGTAGCGGCGGACCGCAGCAACATTGTTGACGAAGTGATCCAGGGAGACCTCGCAGGGTCCTGGGCAGTTCTCAGCGACGACGCCGAGCCTGGCGGCTCCAGGTGGCCGGTGGTCCATAACGGCCCGGTCGGCGGATCGAACGAGACCAGGTAGGCGACGCTATAACCCTTCGGGAAAGGCAGACCGACGCCCTTCGAGGAGTCAGACGGCTCGTAGTAGTCCAAGGCGGGGTAATGCCCGCCGACCCGTCGTCATCACGTAGATGGGCGGCCCGTCTCTTGCGAGGGAGGCGAGACCGGCGAAGGGGCCGACCGAGACCAAGCCACGAAGCGAGCAGCACGGTGCCGGCATTGCAGCGGGACCAGTCCTTGTCGGGACTGGCGGCCTGCCCGGGGCCACGAGGTGAGGAGAGTGGCTGAGAGAAGGAGGATGCTGGTCATGGGCCAGCTGTTGGACGCCATCGCCGACCCGGACAATCTCGCCCGAGCCTGGACCCGTGTCCGGGCCAACGCGGGAGCGGCCGGCGTCGACGGACAGAGCATCGCGGCCTTCAGTGCTGACGCCGAGCATCAGCTCGGCGCCCTGCGCACGCGGCTGCTCTCGGCGGAGCGCTACGTCCCTCCACCCGTGCTGCGGGTGGAGATCCCAAAGCCCGACGGCCGAGTGCGGCCGCTCGGGATCCCCACCGTGGCCGATCGGGTCGTCCAACAGGCGACCCGCCAGGTCATCGAGCCGCTCTTTGAGGCCAAGTTCTTGCCGTGCAGCTTCGGCTATCGGCCGAACAAAGGGGCCAACAAGGCGGCGTGGTGGGTGCGAGAAGCGATCCGACGAGGCGACCGCTGGGTGGCCGAGTTCGACATCGTGGGGTTCTTCGACAACCTCCGCCACGCCCGCCTCCTGCGGGAAGTGGCCAAGGAGATTGACGATCCCGAGGTGATCGGGCACATTCGCCGTTGGCTGCGAGCCGGGGTTCTCACCGAGGCAGGCATGGTGTCCACCTCGGCGGGCACACCCCAGGGCGGGGTGATCTCACCGCTGCTCGCCAACATCTACCTCCACCGACTCGATGTCGAGGTGCGAGCGGCTGAGCTTCGTCTTGTCCGCTACGCCGACGACTTCGTCGTCTTGACCCGGACCAAGGCCGAGGCCCTGGCTGCTGACGGCCTGGTGCGCAGCATCCTCGCTGACATCGGACTCGAAGTGGCCGAGGCCAAGTCCGGGGTCCGGCGGGTCTCCGAAGGATTCGACTTCTTGGGCTTCACCTACCACGGGAGGTTCCTTCGGCCCCGGCCTGCCGCAGTGATGCGGTTCAAAGACGCCGTGCGAGAACGCACCCGGCGTCAGGCGCCGATCTCGCTCCGACACATGATTGAGGACCTCAACCCGCTGCTGCGGGGCTGGGGCAACTACTTCGCCATGGGTGACGTGTTGAGCCTCTTCGAGGACCTTGACTGTTGGATCCGGACTCGCCTGCGTTCGAAGGTGCGCGGCTCGAAGGCCAGGCTGGTCAGCTCCTACAAGCTCCCAAATCGCGAGCTTGCGGCGCTCGGACTTGTCAGCCTCGATCGCATCGCACGGGACAAGCGGCTCTCGCCCGTCTAGGGCCAGGCCTTGGGTGAGCCGGATGCGAGACCCGCACGTCCGGTTCTAACGGTGGGGCCCCTGGTCGCAAGACCAGGGGCCTACCCGCTCGGGCCCCCTGCGCACAACGCCAGCACAACAACGACGCTCCGCCGCCGCTCCTGCGCCGCAACAGCAGTTCAAATTCGTGCGCGCCTGGTCTAGCCTGCGGACGGTGGACAGCGGGCGGTGACCGACCTCGAGGTCGAAGGGGCGGCTGTAACGGCGCCAAATGCGTCGTCCCAGGGCGCCTCGCGTCCCAACGGTGCGCCGGAGCCGGCCGAGGGTGCGAGCGCCCCGAGCGCCCCGAGCGCCCCGAGCGCGCCTGTTCCTTGGCGCCGTCGCCTCCAGGTGTGGCGCTCGCCCGACGGCCAGCCCGCGTGGGCGCGGCCGGCGCTGTTGGTGGTCACGGCCCTGGCCGCGCTGTCCTACAGCTGGCGGATCGGCTCGACCATCGAGATCTACTACGCGGCAGCCGTGCGCAGCATGTCGCAGAGCTGGCACGACTTCTTCTATGGCGCGTTCGACCCGGCCGGCACGGTCACCCTGGACAAGCTGCCCGGGACCTTCTGGGTGCAGGCGCTCTCGGCCCGCTTGTTCGGCTTCAACGTCTGGTCGCTGATCCTGCCCCAGGCCGTCGAGGGGGCGCTCACCGTCTTGGTGCTCTACCACGCCGTGCGCCGCCTGTCCGGGCCGGCGGCGGCTCTCGTCGCCACCGTGGTCCTGGCGGCGAGCCCGGCCACGGTGACACTCGATCGCGGCAACGTCCCGGACACCCTGATGATCCTCCTGTTGGTGCTGGCGGCAGACGTCACCATCACCGCCGTCCTGACCAACCGGTGGCGCAGCGTCGTCCTGGCCGGCGTCCTGGTGGCCCTGGCGTTCCAGGCCAAGATGCTCGAGGCCTGGCTGGTCGTACCCGCCCTCGGCCTGGCCTACCTCGTGGCCGGTCGCGGTGACCTCTGGGCGCGCCTGGTGCGGATCGTGGTCCTCAGTGTGACGTCGCTCGTGCTCTCCTTCTCGTTCATGATCTTCGTGACCCTGACTCCGGCGTCGCAACGCCCCTATGTGGACGGGAGCACGGACAACTCGATCTTCCAGCAGGTCTTCACGTACAACGGCTTCTCTCGGGTCAACAACGCGTCGCCCGATTACGTCGTCGAGAAGACCTTGAACACGCAGATCTTCGGTGCGGTGCAGCCGGCACCAAAGGTCGACCGGCTGTTGACGAGCTACTACGGTCGCGACACCGGGTGGCTCCTGCCGGCGGCGGCCGTGTCGTTCGTCGGCATCCTGTGGTCGCGCAGAAGACGCCCGCGCACCGATCTGCCGCGCGCGGGCGCCGTGCTGTGGGGCACCTGGTTGGCGGTGCTGGCCGTCTCGTTCACCTTCAGCACCACGATGAACTCGTACTACGCCGGCGCCCTCTCGCCGGCGGTGGCCGCCCTGCTCGGCATCGCGGGCGTCCTGGCCTGGGAGCACCGCCGCCAACCGGTCGTCGCCCTGGTGACCGCGGGCACCGCCCTTGTGACGGCGGCTTATGCCGCTCGTCTCCTCCCCTCGAAGGGTGCAGGCCTTCCGCCCTGGCTCGCTCCGTTGGCCATCCTGCTCGGCGTGGCGGCGGCAGTCGTGCTCGGGTGGTCGGCGTGGCGTGACTGGCAGCAGGGACGGCGGGCCATGCCCCGGTCGGCGACGGGTCCGGCGAGGAGCCGCCCGGCCGTTTGGGGCTGCGGGCTGGCCGCGGCGGCCATCCTGCTCGTCCCGGCGGTGGCGAGCGCCTCGGTCGTGATCGTGCGGCTGGGCCCGTTCGACACCCCGTTCGAACCGAGCTCCTTCACCGCCATCACCAAGACACTGTTCGCTCCACAGCCCTCGCCGCCCGGTCTGGTCGCGCTCGAGTCGGCGCGCCGAGGCTCGCCGTACCTGATGGCGGCGCAGACCTCGGTGGTTGCCGCGCCCTACATCTACGCCACGGGCGAGGAGGTGGTGCCGCTGGGTGGGTTCGAGGGTATCTTCCCCACTCCTTCGGCCAGCGCAACGCGGGCCATGATCGCCAACGGTGACTTCCACACCGCACTCGTCGCCACGCCGGGATCCTCGCCGGGCGCCGCGGTCATCCACCAGCTCTGCGCGCGTGTGCGGCCGCGGCCAGGAACCACGCTGACCATGCCGAGCCTCAAGATCTACTACTGCCTCCCGGCAGGCCGGTAGCGCTCCGACCTGCCCGGGGGTCCCGGTCGGCAGCGGGACAACGCACGGACAACCTCCATGTCCATTGCGACGGGGCACCGATAGTGTTCGCGACGACTGCAAGTGGTGGGCTTGACGTTGGCGAGCTCTGACTTGGCGCGGCCCTCGGGGCGACGAAGGCGAGGCAGGGTGCGGGTGGAGGCGGCAGAAGGCGGCGAACTCCGGGACACCCGGTTGTTCTTCGGGCGCGGATCGGGCCGCGCCGTGGCGCTCGAGCTCCGCAACGGGTCGTCATGGGCGAAGGGACTGTGGTTCGTCGCGGTGCTGATCGGACTTCTGGACGCGTACCGCTGGCACGGAGGTGCCGGGGTCTTCGCGTACGACGCGCAGCACGTCTGGGAGGCCGCACACGCCATCCTGCACGGGCGGGCGTCGTGGAACCAGTTCGTCTATCCGCCCGGATGCCTGCTCTTCGCCTTCCCCTTGGCGGCCCTCCCGTTCAAGGTGGCCAAGTTGGTCGTCTACGCCGTCGGGTTCCTGGGCGTCGCGTACACCTTCTGGGCTCTGACCCGCATGATCCGGATCCCTCTCGGATCGGTCCGGATCGCCTGGTCGGCCGTGCTGTTGGCCCTTTCCGGACAGCTCGGGGTCGCCGCGCACTTCGAGAATTTCACACTCCTACTGGTGCCGCTGGCCGCCGCCTTCTTCCTCGCCGTCGACCGGGAGCGACCGATGGCCGCCGGAGTCATCCTCGGCGTCTCGCTCACGGTCAAGCCGTTGCTGGTGCCGCTCCTTCTGGTGCTCCTTTTGGCACGCCGGTGGAGTGCGACGGCCGTGGCCGTGCTCATCCCCGTCGTGCTGTCCGCCCTCACCATGGTCATCGTGGTCGTGGTCAATGCCGACCCCTCAGGGTTCCTCCACGAGGTGGAGCACACGTTCTCGGCCAACAGCGGCCGGCCGTGGAACACGTCGCTCAGCGCCATGGCGGGGTACCTCCACGCGCCCGACGCCCTGGCGGATGTCGTGCGCACCCTCATGGTCGGGGTGAGCCTGTTCACCTGCTGGCGGATCTGGAAGCGCCCGGTGGGCCGCGCCGGGGAGCAGGCGGTTTGGCTGACCGCTCCGCTGTTCTCGATCTTGATCTTGTGCTTCTCGTTCGCATGGGGCTACTACGCGCTCCTCCTCTTGCCGCTCGGCTTCGTCTCCCTGCGGCAGGATCGAACGGCTGATTGGATCGTCCGGGTCGGGGTGTTCCTGGCCCTCGCCCCTCCGCTGCTCGTCTACACGCTCCCGGGCTATCCAGACCTGTACTTCCAGGACGGCTTCTCGGGCAACGGCATTCTCGGACTGGGGGTCCTCATCAACGGCGCGACGGTGGTGGGCGTCCTCGTCGCGCTGGCCGCGACCGTCGTCCACTCGTACCAGGGCGACCGACTGCCCTCCCACGCCGCGTCGCTCGGGCGATCGGTGCTGTTCGGGCGCCAACCGGCCTAGGCGCAGTCCGGCTCCTTCGGGCCCGGTCAGGTGAAGGCGTGGACGACGGCGCGGTAATTGGCCGACGGCGCCGAGGGTGGTGGTGGCGGCGGTGGAGTGATGCCGGCCAGCCGCCGGCCCACCCGCTCGCGCAGCGGCACCGCCGGAGGTGGCGACGCCGCGGGGGGGCTGGGCGGACCCACGACCGTTCGCACCTCGGAGAAGCCGGCCGCCCGGCACAGGTTCTGCAGGGCCGTGATCGTCGGGACGTACCAGTTGCCAAAGTCGGTGCGCAGCGAGCTACCAGCGTGGAACTGCAGCAGCGCCTCGTCGTCGAGTCCCTGGAGGTGCACTGCCTCCGTCTCGATCACCGCCACCTCGCCGGTGACCCGGTGCAGGCGTTCGAGGCAGGTGAGCGGTTCCTTCATGTGGTAGAGCACGCCGAGATAGAGGACGACGTCGAACCGCCCGAGCTCCTCGAGGTCGACGGTCTGAAAGTCGGCGACAAGCGGCTCGACCTTGGAGCCCAGGGCCGCCGCGGCGAAGTCGAACCCGCGCCGGCCCGGGAGGTCGGGTCGCCAGAAATCGGTCTCGTCGCGCGACTGGTCGGGGAGCCGGCCGCTGTGGATGCACTCGGTCCAGTAGGCGCCGCGCGCCTCGAAGTCGACACCCCAGGCGTAGTGGTCGAGGGCCACCACACGTGCCGCACCGGCCTGCTCGGCGAGGAAGGAGTACTTGCCGTCCCAGGCGCCGATGTCGAGCACGCTCTTGCCGCGGACGTCGGGGATCACGCCAGCCGAGGTCTCCTGGAGGCTGTCGCCCTTGGTGACGACACCGTTGCCCAGGTCGATGGTGTGGTACCAGCGCAGCGCGTCGGCCTGTGCCTGGAGCTCGGCCGGAGTCGTCATCGGTGCGAGAGCGTAGCGAGGAGCCCGAGCACGCTCGGTCCGCCGCGCCCCGCCGGTAGCGTGGCGGGCCGTGCCCCGTGCCGCCCCGCCCCAGGTCATCCCCCGCCCGGACACCTGGCGCCCCGGCGCCCCGGCGCCGTGGGCCGAGGTTCCACTCGGCCGGCGCACGGGCATCGGCGTGGTGCGCGTGCTCGAGGCACTCGACGCGAACGGCCAGCTGGGGCCGGTCCCCGAGGAGGTCGGCTCGGACGAGATCTTCGGGCCCCTCCTGGTCGACGAGGACCGGTTCGACGAGGACCGGTTCGACGAGGGCCGGGCGCCGAACGGGCGGCGGGTGAACGCAGGCGTCCTGGCCACGCTCTTCGAGGAGCGCGGCGAGGCTCGTGTCATCCTCACGCGCCGCTCCTCGCGGCTGCGGACGCACAAAGGGGAGGTCAGCTTCCCCGGAGGTCGGCTCGACGCCGGGGAGAGCGTGGCCGAGGCCGCCGTTCGTGAGGCCCACGAGGAGGTCGGGCTGGACCCGAGGCAGGTCACGACGGTCGGTTGGATCCACCCGGTCATGACCATGGCCTCCGCCTCGCTCATCGTGCCGGTGCTGGCGACCGTGCCGGCACGCCCGCACCTGGTGGCCAACCCGCACGAGGTGGAGCGGGTCTTCGACGTGGCGCTGGCCGACCTGGCCGATCCGGCCGTCTTCCACGAGGAGCGGTGGCGGGTCCCGGGGCGCACCGTCCCGGGATCTGAGGACGACTGGTTCCCCGTGTGGTTCTTCGAGATCTCCGGCGAGATCATCTGGGGCGCCACCGCCCGGATGCTCCGCGAGCTCCTCTCGCTCGTGCTGCTCGGATCCTGAGCGTGGCCTCGGGGCTCAGGCCTCGAAACGGACCGAGAGGTGCCCGAGGGGACCGAACGAGACCTCGAGCGCATCGCCGGGGGTCACCGGGAGCGGGGCCACCACGGAGCCGCCGATGATGCGGTGGCCGGGCTCGAGCTCTGCTCCGTGCTCGGCCAGGAAGGCCCGAACGAATGACACCGTCTCGGCGGGGTCCTCGGTGATGCGACCTTCGGCCACCACCTCCCCCGCCTTGCGCACGGTCGCCACGACGGCCCAGGGGTCGGCACCGGCCACCTCGGGTCCGAAAACCACGCCGCGCTGGAAGATGTCGCCGGCCAGGATCGGCTCGATGTCGTCGTACGGCAGGTCGAGGTCGACCAGCTCGAGCGCAGGCGCCAGGCCAGCCACCCCGCCGTCCTCGCCGACGCGGATGGCGACCTCGACCTCGACCGCCGGGGCGGTCCATGTCCCCACGGCCACTGTGGCGGCGTCCGGGAGGACCCCCGTATCGAGCAGATACCCGACGACAGCGGTGCGCAGCCCGAAATGCGCCTGGATGGCGGGCGAGTTGAAACCCACCTTCCAGCCGGCCGCCTCCGCCCCGGAGGCAAGCGCCACCTCGCGTCGAGCCAGCATGGCGTGCATGCCACGAGCGACGGGATCGGAGCTGCCGGAGTCGTGAGGGGCGCCGGTCCCGGGCATGCGCCGAGTCTCGCGCCTGCCCGGAGGCGGAGGCGAAGCATTGGCGCGCCTTCCTCAGGCGAACGGACCGGGGGCCCGGGGTCGGCAGAGTAGGATGAGGAATCGTCGGAGTGTCGGCCCGGCGTTCGCACAGAACAAGTGCCGGTGTGGTGGTCGAGCCGTACCGGCCGACCAGTGCCGGAGGGCGAGCAGAGTGGCTGAGATCGAGATCGGCATCTTCAAGTCGGGACGCCGGGCCTACGGGTTCGATGACATCGCCATCGTGCCGAGCCGCCGGACCAGGGACCCCGAGGACGTCGACATCTCGTGGGAGATCGACGCATACAAGTTCGAGCTGCCGCTCATGGGCGCGGCCATGGACGGGGTCATGAGCCCGGCCACCGCCATCGAACTGGGGCGCCTGGGTGGCCTGGGCGTCCTCAACCTCGAGGGCCTCTGGACCCGCTACGAGGACCCCACCGCGCTCTTCGACGAGATCCGTGAGCTCGACGACGACAAAGCCACGGCCCGGATGCAGCAGATGTACCAGGAGCCGATCGTCCCCGAGCTGGTCACAGCGCGCATCCGCCAGATGAAGGAGGCCGGCATCACCACCGCCGCCTCGGTCACCCCCCAGCGCACCGAGGCGCTGGCGCCGGCCATCCTGGCCGCCGAGCTCGACCTCCTGGTCATCCAGGGCACCGTCGTGTCGGCTGAGCACGTCTCGAAGACCACCGAGCCGCTCAACCTCAAGCGCTTCATCCGCGAGTTCGAGATCCCCGTCATCGTGGGTGGCTGCGCCTCCTACCAGGCCGGCCTCCACCTGATGCGCACCGGCGCCGTCGGTGTCCTCGTGGGCGTCGGCCCGGGCAACGCCTGCACCACCCGCGGCGTCCTCGGCCTGGGCGTGCCGCAAGCCACCGCCATCGCCGACGTGGCCGGTGCCCGCATGCGCCACCTCGACGAGACCGGCGTGTACGTGCACGTCATCGCCGACGGCGGGATGTCCAAGGGAGGCGACATCGCCAAGGCCATCGCCTGCGGCGCTGACGCCGTCATGCTCGGGTCGCCCCTGTCCTCGGCCTTCGAGGCGCCGGCCCGGGGCTTCCACTGGGGCATGGCCACCTTCCACCCAACCCTGCCCCGGGGGGCCAGGGTCCGCACGTCGGTGCGGGGGAGCTTGCGCGAGATCCTCCTCGGGCCCGCCCACGAGAACGACGGGCGCATGAACCTGTTCGGCGCGCTGCGCACCGCCATGGCCACTTGTGGCTACGAGACGGTCAAGGAGTTCCAGAAGGCCGAGGTGATGGTGGCCCCGTCGCTGCAGACCGAAGGAAAGTTCTTCCAGCGCACCCAGGGCGTGGGGATGGGGCACTGACCGACACCGTCCTCGTCGTCGACTTCGGGGCCCAGTACGCCCGGCTCATCGCCCGGCGGGTCCGCGAGGCCCACGTCTACTCCGAGATCGTCCCTGCCTCGATCAGCGTCGCCGAGGTCCGCGCCCGGGCGCCCAAGGGCATCATCTTCAGCGGTGGCCCGAAGTCCGTCTACGAAACCCCCGCCCCGTCCATCGACCCCGGGATCTACGAGCTGGGGATCCCGATCCTCGGCCTGTGCTACGGCGCCCAGCTCATGGCGCTCCAACTCGGTGGGACGGTGTCGCGGACCGGCCAGGGCGAGTACGGGCGCACCGAGCTCTCGCTGACCGCGTCGTCACCGCTGTACCCGGACTGGCCGGCGACCGCCAGCGTGTGGATGAGCCACGGCGACGCCATCACCGAGGCGCCGGCCGGGTTCCTGGCCACGGCTACCAGCCCGGGCGCGCCGGTCGCGGCGATGCACGACCCCGAGCGCCGCTTCTTCGGGTTGCAGTTCCACCCCGAGGTGGTGCACACGGACCGGGGGAGCGAGATCTTCGACCGCTTCCTCATCGACGTGTGCGGGTGCCTCTCCGAGTGGACGCACGTGTCCATCATCGAGCAGCAGGTGGCCGCGGTGCGGGCCCAGGTGGGCTCCGACCGGGTGTTGTGCGCGTTGAGCGGGGGGGTGGACTCGGCGGTGGCCGCCGCACTGGTGCACAAGGCAGTGGGTGACCAGCTCACCTGCGTGTTCGTCGACACCGGCCTCATGCGTGCCGGTGAGGCCGACCAGGTCGAGGACACATTCCGGCGCCAGTTCCACGTCGATCTGATCCATGTGAAGGCGGCCGACCGCTACTTCGCCGCGCTGACCGGGGTGACCGACCCCGAGCAGAAGCGCAAGATCATCGGTGAGCTGTTCATCCGCATCTTCGAAGAGGTGGCGCGCGACCTCGGGGCCGGAGGGACCGGGACGAGCGGCGCCGTCGCGCACGGCGGTGCGGACGGTGGCGCCGACGCCCGCACCGGCGAAGGGCCGCGCTTCTTGGTGCAGGGCACCCTCTATCCGGACGTGATCGAGTCCGGCAGCGACACGGCGGCCAACATCAAGTCACATCACAACGTGGGCGGGTTGCCCGAGGATCTCGACTTTGAGCTGGTCGAGCCGCTCCGGCTGCTCTTCAAGGACGAGGTGCGCGCGGTGGGCGAGGAGCTCGGCCTGCCCCACGAGATCGTATGGCGCCAGCCCTTCCCGGGCCCCGGGCTCGGGGTGCGCATCATCGGTGAGGTCACCCCGGAGCGGGCCGAGATCCTGCGCAACGCGGACGCCGTCGTGGTCGAAGAGATTCGCCGCGCCGGCCTCTACCGGCAGCTGTGGCAGAGCTTCGCCGTGCTGCCGGCCGTGCGGACGGTTGGGGTGATGGGCGATGGCCGGACCTACGCCTACCCGATCGTGATCCGGGCCGTCACCAGTGACGATGCCATGACGGCGGACTGGGCCCGGCTGCCCTACGACTTGGTCGAGCGCATCGCGTCCCGCATCATCAACGAGGTGGAGGGCGTCAACCGGGTAGCTCTCGACGTGACGTCGAAGCCGCCCGGAACCATCGAGTGGGAGTGAACGGGCAGCTCTTCGACACCTCGGACGAGGGTGTCGGCGCGGCCGCCGCGGCAACCGCGACGGCCGCGGTGGCCGGAGCCAGCGAGGGCGGCGCTGACGAGCTCGAAGGGTTCGGCACGGCGGAGGGCGCCGACGACGGCCGCCGCCACCGCTGGCGGTCGGCGACCGCAGCCGGGGCCTTCTCTGGGCGTCCGGCGGCGCTGCTCGACGACTTGACGCTGCCCCAGCGGGCCGCGGTGGAGCACCGTGGCGGACCGCTGCTCATCGTCGCCGGGGCGGGGTCGGGCAAGACCCGCGTGCTCACCCGGCGCATCGCCCATCTGCTGGCCACAGGGGAAGCGCCGCCCTGGGGGATCCTGGCCATCACCTTCACCAACAAGGCGGCCGACGAGATGCGCTCCCGGGTGCTCGAGCTGGTCGGGCCGGCCGCCGACAAGATGTGGGTCTCCACCTTCCACTCGGCCTGCCTGCGCATCCTGCGGACCAACGCCGACCGCCTGGGCTACCGCTCGGCGTTCACCGTCTACGACGACACCGACTCGCGTCGCCTGGTCGAGGTGATCACCGCCGAACTGGGCTTCGACCAGAAGCGTCTCCCATCGCGTGCCGTGCAGGGCGTCATTAGCCAGGCCAAGTCCGAGCTGGTGGACTTCGAGACCTTCCGAGAAGAGGCCCACGCTGGCCCCGACCCGTTCCGCAAGCGCATCGCAGACGTCTACGTGCAGTACCAGCAGCGCCTCCACGCGGCCAACGCACTCGACTTCGACGACCTGCTCATGGCCACGGCCAATCTGCTGCAGGCCTGCGATGACGTGCGCGAGGCCTACCAGCACCGGTTCCGCCACATCCTGACCGACGAGGTCCAGGCCACCAACCACGCCCAGAACGAGATCGTGAAACTGCTCGGTGAGGCCCACGGCAACGTGTGCGTGGTGGGCGACTCGGACCAGTCGGTGTACCGCTGGCGCGGGGCGGACATCCGCAACATCTTGGAGTTCGAGCGGGCCTTCCCGAACGTGACGACCATCTTGCTGGAGCAGAACTTCCGCTCCACCCAGACCATCCTCGACGCTGCCAACGCCGTCATCGCGAACAACATTGGCCGCCAGCCCAAGGAGCTGTTCACGGTCGGGGATAAGGGCGGGCCGATCAAGCGCTACCGGGCCGAGGACGAGCGCGACGAGGCAGCCTGGGTCTCGAGCGAGATCCTGCGCCTGCACGCGTCGGAAGGCTTGAGTTGGGGCGACGTCGCCGTCTTCTACCGCACCAACGCGCAGAGCCTGCCGCTCGAGACGTCCATGAAGTTCAGCGGCATCCCCTACAAGGTCGTTGGCGGGGCCAAGTTCTACGACCGCCGCGAGATCAAAGATGTCCTGGCCTACATCCGCGTCCTGGCCAACCCCGACGACGAGGTCTCGGCGCGGCGCATCGTCAATGTCCCCAAGCGCGGCATCGGCGACACCTCAGTGGCCCGGCTGGCCGCGTGGGCCCAAATCGAGGGCGTGACCTTCAGCGAGGCCATCGACCGGGCGGCCGAGGCCGGGCTGAGCGGCAAGGCGCTCAAGGGCGCCGAGGCGCTGGCCGCTCTCTTGGCCGAGCTCCGGCCGCTCGTCCACACGGTCAACCCCGCCGACTTCGTCCAGTTGGTGGCCGACCGCACCGGGTACCTGGCCGAGCTGGTGGCCGAGCACACCCATGAGGCCGACGGGCGAATCGAGAACCTGGCCGAGTTGGCCACCCAGGCCGCCGACTTCGACGACGTCACCGGGTTCCTCGAG
>Ga0187784_10002458_pt1 | contig 14859 bp, 11 predicted proteins | sample 1015_SJ02_MP15_2_FD_132964 | JGI IMG/M metagenome (GOLD analysis project Ga0187784, IMG submission 132964) | Tropical peat soil microbial communities from peatlands in Department of Meta, Colombia - 1015_SJ02_MP15_20_MG | ecosystem: Environmental > Terrestrial > Soil > Wetlands > Peat | place...
CGCGGCCGCGGCGGCCGGCGACGCGATCGTGCTCGGCGCGCCGAACGTGATGCGCGGCAAGAGCCATCTCGGCTGGGTCAATGCGACCACGATGGTCGCCGACGGCCTCTGCTCGGTGCTCGCCTCGGACTACTATTATCCGGCGCCGCTGATCGCGCCGTTTCGCCTCGCCGAGCGCGGCGCGGCGCCGCTCGAACAGGCCTGGCGCCTGGTCTCCGAGGAGCCGGCACGCGCCGCCGGCCTGACCGACCGCGGGCGCATCGCTCGCGCGCTGCGCGCCGACATCGTGATGGTGGACGCGCGCGTTGCCGCCCTCCCGCAGGTTGTCGGCGTCGTCGCGGCCGGGCGGCTGGTCTACCTCGCGGACGGCGCGCGCCTGACCGGCAAGCCGCCGGTGAAAGCGGTGGCGTCGGCTATCGCCTAACGCTCCGGCAGCGATCGTCTGCCTGGATTTTGCGCAGGCGCAATCGACGCGCCTCCCGCGCCGCCAATTCACTGCACGGTGCGTCTATTCATCCAACTGTCACATGCGGTTGATAGCCCGTTCGGCACAGCAGTGCTGGGCGGAGGCGCGAGCTTGCACACGAATTCCGTCCTCGACGTCCGAAAATCGTCCAAGACCTTCGGCGCGGTGCGCGTCCTCAACGGCGTCACCCTGACGATCGCGCGCGGCGAAATGGTCGGCCTGATCGGCGCCTCGGGCTCCGGCAAGTCGACGCTGATACGCGCGATCGCGGGCCTGACGGCGATCGATGACGGCGCCGAAACGGCGGGCCACGAAGGCACGATCTCCCTGTTCGGCGCGCCGATGCAGCGGCGTGGCCGGATCGCCGGCTCGGCCCGTGCGCTGCGCGCGCGCGTCGGTGTCATCTTCCAGCAGTTCAACCTGGTGCCGCGCCTCTCGGTGCTGACCAATGTGTGCCTCGGCCGGCTCGGCCGCATGCCGCCGCTGCGCGCCGTGCTCGGCCGCTTCACGCGCGCCGAAAAGAGCCAAGCGATGCAGGCGCTCGCCCGCGTCGGCATCGCACAGCACGCGCTCAAGCGCGGCAGCGACCTCTCCGGCGGCCAGCAGCAGCGCGCCGCGATCGCCCGCGCGCTGGTGCAGGGCGCCGAATTCATCGTCGCCGACGAGCCGATCGCCTCGCTCGATCCGAGCTCGGCGCGCCGCGTGATGGACATTCTGGCCGAGCTGAACCGGCAGGACGGCATCACGGTGCTGGTCTCGCTGCACCAGGTCGAGTACGCGCTCAAATACTGCCCGCGCACGATCGCGCTGAAGGACGGGGTCATCGCCTATGACGGACCGTCACGTGCGCTGACGCCGGAGTTCCTCGGCGAGATCTACGGCGCCGAGAGCGCCGACCTGTTCGCCGCGCTCGATCTTGGCGCCGCGGTGCGTCCGCGCGCCGCCAATGATGCCGAACCGGTCGAGCCGAAGGCGCCGCTGCCGGTCGAGCTGATGGCGCTGACGCGCGAGCGCCAGAGCGGGGCCGAGAGCGCCCGACGCCTGAATGCGTGAAGTGAAGCGGGCGCAGAGCATGATCCCGAAAAGTGGGAACCGGTTTTCGGAGAAGATCATGCTCCAGGCGTAATTGCCCGCGCGTCAACCAGAACAAGGAGAGCATCGATGAAGCTACTCAGAACCATAGCCTGTGCGGCCATTGGCCTTGCCGCCTTCCTCTCGGCCGCACGGGCTGAAACCCCGAGCGAGATCGTGTTCGGCGTGGTGCCGACCGAGGCCTCGGCGAATCAGAAGAAGAACTGGGAACCGTTCGTCGAGGCGATGTCGAAAGCGATCGGCATCAAGGTGAAGGCGTTCTACGCCACCGACTATGCGGGCGTGATCGAGGCGATGCGGTTCGGCAAGGTCCACCTCGCCTGGTACGGCAACAAGTCCGGCATGGAGGCGGTCGACCGCGCCGGCGCCGAGGTGTTCGCCCAGACGGTCGGCAAGGACGGCAACACCGGCTACTACTCGCACATCATCGTGCGCGCCGACAGCCCGTACAACAAGCTCGAGGACATCCTGAAGTGCGACAAGTCGCTCAATTTCGGGATCGGCGATCCGAACTCGACCTCCGGCTTTCTGGTGCCGACCGCCTACATCTTCGCCGCCAAGGACATCGACCCGAAGACCTGCTTCAAGACCGTGCGCAACGCCAACCACCAGGCGAACGCGATGGCGGTCGCCAACAAGCAGGTCGATGCCGCGACCAACAACAGCGAGGACCTGCTGCGCATCGAGGCGAACGCGCCCGACGCCTTCAAGCAGATCAAGATCATCTGGACCTCGCCGATCATCCCGCTCGATCCGCTCGCCTGGCGCAAGGACCTCGATGCGGCGGTGAAGACCAAGCTCTATACCTTCCTGCTCGGCTACGGGCGCTTCGGCAGCGACGAGGAGGTCAAGACCGCGCGCGAGGTGCTCGCCAATCTGGTCTGGTCGCCGTTCAACCCTTCCTCCGACCGTCAGCTCATCCCGATCCGCAAGCTCGAGGCCAACAAGGCGCTGATGAAGATCGAGGGTGACGACAAGCTCTCCGCCGCCGAGAAGGCCGAGAAGGTGGCGCCGCTCAAGGCCGAGATCGCGAAGATCGAGCAGATGGAGCAGGCGCTCGCCAACGATCCGTACCAGAAGCGCGTCGCCGCCTTCATCGCGGCCGACAAGGCGGGCCAGAAGGACGAGGTAAGGAAGATGATCGGCGAATTCGCCGCCGGGTTCGCCAGCACGAACTGATTGCTATAAACGGCGCGTCCGCAGACCAGCGGGCGCGCCGTTTGCTTGTTGAGATTTGACCACGATGGCCGACGCCAGCCTTCCGAATCGAGACATTCCGGCCGCATCCGCCGACACGCCGGTTCCGCAGCATTCGCTCGCGCGCCGCAGCCGCGGCTGGCTGATGTGGCTCGCGATCGCCGGCCTGCTCGCCTGGAGCTGGACGCCGACCGAGATGTCGCACGCGACATCGCTGTTCACCGACTGGCGCAACATGGCCGAGTTCGGCCGCGCCTTCCTGCATCCCGACTTCCACGACTGGGACAGCTATCTCGCCGACATGATCGTGACGGTGCAGATCGCGCTGTGGGGCACCGCGCTCTCGGCGGTCGCCGGCGCGCCGTTCGCGATCCTGTGCGCCGCGAACGTCTCGCCGCAATGGATCGTGCAGCCGGTGCGCCGCCTGATGGACGCGTTCCGCGCGATCAACGAGATCGTGTTCGCGCTGCTGTTCGTCGTCGCGGTCGGGCTCGGGCCGTTCGCCGGCGTGATGGCGCTGTTCGTGCACAACACCGGCGTGTTCGCGAAGCTCTATTCGGAGGCGGTCGAGGCGATCGATCCGCGTCCGGTGGAGGGAATCCGCGCGACCGGCGCGGGCCGGCTGCCTGAGATCATCTTCGGCGTGCTGCCGCAGGTCGTGCCGCTGTGGAGCTCGTTCGCACTCTATCGGCTCGAGACCAATGTGCGCTCGGCGACCACGCTCGGCATCGTCGGCGCCGGCGGCATCGGACAGACGCTCTACGAGAGCATCCGCGCGTTCCACTATGCCGAGACCGCCGCGCAGATGATCGTCGTGATCGCGAGCGTCGTGATCATGGACATGATCAGCGCGTGGCTGCGCAAGGCGCTGGTGTAGCGCGCGTTCGTAACCCGTCGGGCGCCGCCGCGCGTGCGCCCCACACTCCGTTTCAATTTTCCGGATACCCGGGAGTGTGAGAAAAAATTGCAGACTTGTCAACGGGCTAACTCTGTCGATCATCGCGGCTCCTTCGATCCGAGCAACGGAGCAACCGCGCATGACGCACGCGTGCGGCATCGATTTCGGCACTTCCAACTCCTCCGTCGGCGTCTGCGACGCGCACGGGCCGCGGCTGTTGCCGCTGCAGCGCGGCGCGACCTCGGTGCCGACGGCGCTGTTCTTCAGCTTCGAGGACGACTCGACCACGTTCGGCCAGGAGGCGCTCGAGCGCCATTTCGCCCACGAGCACGGCCGCTATCTGCGCGCGATCAAGAGCGTGCTCGGCGCGCGGCTGTTCGACGAGACGACGCAGGTCAAGGCGAGGCGCTACGCCTTCGGCGAGATCATCGCGGCGTTCCTCGCGTTCCTGCGCAGCGCCGCGGCCGAGAGCCTCGGCGCGCCGCCGCGCAGCGTGGTGCTCGGCCGGCCGGCGTTCTTCGTCGACGACGATCCGCCGGCCGACGCCGCGGCGGAGCGCCAGCTCGAGGCGGCCGCGCGCGCAGCCGGCTTCGAGCGCATCGCGTTCCAGTTCGAGCCGATCGCGGCCGCGCTCGACTACGAGCAGAGCGTTACGGCCGAGGAGATCGCGCTCGTCGCCGACATCGGCGGCGGCACCTCGGACTTCTCGGTGGTGCGGGTCTCGCCTGCGCGGGCGCGCGCGAGCGACCGGCGCGGCGACATTCTCGGATTCACCGGGGTACACATCGGCGGCACCGATTTCGACCGGCAGCTCGCGCTCGCAAGCGTGATGCCGGCGCTCGGCCTGCGCAGCCCGCTGCGGCGCAAGGGCCTCGACGCGCCGTCATGGTACTTCTTCGACCTCGCGACCTGGCACCGGATCAATTTCCTCTATGAGCCGAAAGTTCTGACCGAGGTGCGCGGCGTGCTGCGCGATTCGGCCGCGCCGGAAAAGATCGCGCGGCTGTTGCGCGTGCTCGAGCAGCAGAAGGGCCACGCGCTGCTGGCCGCGGTCGAATCCGCCAAGATCGGGCTGTCGCAGGCCGAGCGGGTCACGCTCGATCTTGACGACAGCGTCGCCGGGTTCTCGCTCGAGATCGCCCGCGCCGAGCTGGAGGCGGCGGTCGCCGACGCCCTCGCGCGCATCCGATCCCGCATCGACGACGTGCTGCGGATGGCCGGCCTGACGCCGGAGGCGGTCTCGGCGGTGTTCCTCACCGGCGGCGTCACGCGCATGCCGTCGGTGCGCGCCGCCATCGCCGCCGCGGTCCCGACGGCGCGCCTGATCGCCGGCGATGCCTTCGGCAGCGTCGCGACCGGCCTCGCGCTCGATGCCGCCCGGCGATTTGCGGATGGGTGACGGGAGACGCGGTCGCCAAGCGACGCGGATCCTCCGGCCGCGCCATGCACATGGCGTCTCCGCCAGCGTCATTGTATCAGCATTGGACGGCGTATCAGAGGAAGCGAGCGCATGAGCTGGCCCCAGAGCAGCGGTGAATTCCGCCTCGGCGATTTCAAGGTGCAGTCGGGCGAGATCATTCGCGACGCACGGCTCGCTTGGAAGACGCACGGCACCTTGGCGCCGGCGCGCGACAATGTCGTGCTCTATCCGTGCAGCTACGGCGCCAAGCACGAGGACCTGGAGTGGCTGATCGGGCCCGACGGCATTCTCGATCCGACCCGCTGGTTCATCGTCATTCCCAACATGTTTTCCAATGGCGTGTCCTCGGGCGCGGCGGATACGCCCGATTATCCCCAACGGGTGACGTCATGGGACAGCGTCCAGGCGCAGCGGCGCTTGCTGTCCGAGCAGTTCGGCATCGAACGGCTGCACGCCGTGTACGGGTTCTCGATGGGCGCGCAGCAGGCCTATCATTGGGCGGCGCTCTTTCCCGACGCGGTCGCACGCGCGATCGTGGTGTGCGGAAGTGCCCGCACCGCCGAGCACAACAAGGTCTTCCTGTCCGGGCTGATGCGCACCTTCGAGGCGGCGCCGGAATATCTGCGCAATGGCCGGTTCTCAGCCGAGCCGCACGCGACGATGCGGGCGATCGGCCATATCTATGCGGGCTGGGCGCTGAGCCAGGAGTTCTATCGCGAGAAGCTGCACCTCACCGCGCTCCGCGCGCCCGATCTCGACACCTACCTGCGCAACGACTGGGAAGCCTCGTTCGCGCGCCGCCGCGCCGCCAACTGCTATGCCCAGCTCGTCACCTGGTATCACGGCGATATCAGCGCCAACACGCTCTATCACGGCGACCTGACGCGCGCGTTGAGAGCCATCAAGGCGCGCGTGCTGCTGCTGCCGAGTGAAACCGACCTCTATTTTCGCGTCGCCGACAATGCGCTGGAAATCGCGCATCTCGCCGATGCCGAGCTGCTGCCGATCCGGAGCGTCTGGGGTCATCGCGCCGGCAACCCGGCCGCAAACCCGGCCGACGCGGCGTTCCTGAAAGCCGCAGTCCGGCGCTGGCTGGAATAGACCCGCCCTCGGAGCATGATTGCTTGATGTTGAAATCGCGCGGTGCCGCAGGCTCGGTCTGTTCCCCTCCCCCTTGTGGGGAGGGGCTAGGGGTGGGGGTCGTGCGACGGCACGAGACCGTGATCCTGGATCCGCCGAACAACGACGTACCGAAGAACATCGATGGTGTGCTTGAGGACATTCAACGTGCAATAACCGCGACCCCCACCCCCGACCCCTCCCCACAAGGGGGAGGGGAGTAGGCCGCGTCCGCGATGAGCGCTTCGGCCTCAAACGAATCCGCTCTAGCCGCCGGCGAGCGGCAAGCGATTCAACACCCGAAACCGCGCGCCCGACCCATCCTGGCGCAGCACCGAGATCGCGTCGATTGCATGCGCGGCGTCGGCGAGCGGCGCGTAGGCGTGCGTGAGGTGCCGCAGCATCGCGTCACGCTGCCCTTCGGCAAGCGGTCCGGTCAGCGTCATGTGGAAACGGTACTGGTCGAGCACATAAGGGTAGCCCCAGCGATCCATCAGCGCGATCTGGCGCGGCGTGAGCCGCGCTTTGAGGCGCCGCTCGCGCTCGGCAACGCCGAGCGGCGCGCGGAACGGATGGAACGCATGCACGCAGGCGGATTCGAGCGCCGCAATGCTCTCCTGCTGCTGCGCCGGGCAGAGCGCGATGAAGCGGCCGAGGGCCGTGACCGCCAGCTTCCCGAGCCGCGCGGGCGGCTGCATCTTGGCGAACGCCGCCGCGGCGGCGAGCAGCGCGGCCTCGCCGCCGTGACCCAGGCGAAACGGCGCAACCAGCGTGGCATGAAAGCCGTAGCGGCGCGGCTCCGCGGTCAGCGCCTTGAGCGCGTCCGGCGCGATGTCGCCGAGCGCCGCCTGCGGCACGTCCGCCCCGCTGGCGCAGTCATAGCCGAGCATCGCGACGCCGAAGCGACCGAGCGCCGTGTCGGACGGCAGCGTGAAATAGATGGCGTAGCGGGCAGTCATGCGGGTGGTCTTTGGGAGGTGTGGGTGCTTTGACGCGGCGAGCCGCCTTCTTTAGCGTCTCGGCAGCGAAAATGGGAGTGAACGCCAAGATGGACGGACTGCCGCTGTCCGGAGTGACGGTCGTCGAATTCTGTCACAGCGTCGCCGGGCCCTATGCGGGCTCGATCCTGGCCGATCTCGGCGCCGACGTCGTGAAGGTCGAAAGCCCCGGCAAGGGCGACTATGCGCGCGACTGGGGGCCGCCCTTCGCGCACGGCACCGCGACCCTGTTCCATGTGCTCAACCACAACAAGCGCGGCCTCGCGCTCGACTTGCGCGACGGCGTCACCTGCGCGCAGCTGAAAGCCTTCATCCTCGAGCACGCCGACGTGGTGATCCAGAACATGCGGCCGGGCGCGATCGACAAGCTCGGCTTGGGCGCGCAGGCGCTGCGCGCCGAGAAGCCGGCGCTGATCTATTGCGACCTCGGCGCCTATGGGCGCAGGGGGCCGCTGCGCGAGCGGCCGGGCTACGACCCGCTGATGCAGGCGCATGGCGGCATCATGAGCGTGACCGGCGTCGATGGCGGCGAGCCAGTGCGGGTCGGCGTCTCGATCGTCGACCAGGGCGCCGGCATGTGGGCCGCGATGGGAATCCTCGCGGCGCTCAACCGCCGTCACATGACGGGCGAGGGCTGCCACGTCTCGACCTCGCTGTTCGAGACCGCGATCGGCTGGATGGCGCCGCATATCGGCGGCTACCTCTCGGGCGGCGCGATGCGCCGGCCGCTCGGCTCCGGCGTCACCGAGATCGTGCCGCACCAGGCGTTCCCGACCGCCGACGGCTACATCATGGTGGCGGCGGGCAACGACAACCTGTTCGGCGCACTTGCTCGCGCCCTCGACCGATCCGAGCTCGCGACCGAGCCGCGCTTCGCCACCAATTCCAAACGTGTCGAGAACCGCCGCGTGCTGGTGCCGCTGCTCGAGGATATCTTCCGCGCCGAGCCGAGCGCGACCTGGCAGGCGCGGCTCGATGCCGCGGGCGTGCCGGCCGCGCCGATCGAGAACGTCGCGCAGGTCATCGCCGCGCCGCAGACGGCCGCGCTCGAGATCCTGCAGAAGCTCAGCGACCTCGACATGACCCTGGTCGGCCTGCCGCTCGAGTTCGACGGCAAGCGTCCGCCCGTGCGGCGCTCCGCGCCGAAGCTCGGCGAGCACAACGCGCTGCTTGTCGATCGCGCCAAGCGCTGAGCGCCGTAGCCCGGATGAGCGAAGCGACATCCGGGTTGTGGGTCCCCGCATTTCGCTGCGCTCATGCGGGCTACGAGCTGAGCATCGCGCCAGCACGCGGCTGCTTGCCGGCGCCCCAAAGCGCCGGTAAACTTTTTCGACTGAGAGGAAAATCCGCGGCCGGAGCCGGAACGGCCGGGTATTCCGAAATCCACCATCGGGGAGAGCTCCATGAATAGAGTGTGGTCGTCTATCCGCGACCGGCGTCCGGCGCGTCTCGCACTGGGTGCGGCCGCCGCCGTCTTCATGATCGGCGCGGCGCAAGCCGCCGATCCGATCAAGATCGGTCATGTCGCTGCGCTGTCCGGCGGCTCGGCGCAATCCGGCGAAGCCATCACCCGCGGCCTCACCATCGCGATCGACGAGATCAACGCCAAGGGCGGTCTGCTCGGCGGGCGCAAGCTCGAGCTCATCCAGCGCGACGACGAGTCGACCCCGCCGAAGGGGCTCACCGCGGCGCGCGAGCTGATCTCGCGCGAGAAGGTCGCGATCATCTTCGGCGGCATCGACTCGCCGGTCGGCCTCGCGATGGCGCCGATCCTGAACAAGGAGAAGGTGCCGCACATGGCGGTGTGGGCGGCCGGCACCGGCATCACCCGCAACGGCGCGAACCCGAACTACATCTTCCGCGTCTCGGCGGTCGACGTGCTGGTCGACGTGAAGCTGCTCGACTACGCGGCGAAGACCTATGGGGCAAAGAAGGTCGGCCTGATCCTGGTGAACAATCCGTGGGGCGAGTCGAACGAGAAGGGCCTCGCCGAAGCCGTGAAGTCGCGCACCGGCATGGAGATCGTCGGCGCGGAGAAATTCGAGAACAACGACGTCGACATGGTGCCGCAGCTCACGCGCCTGAAGGAGAAGGGCGCCGACGTCCTCATCCTGGTCGGCAATGCGGCACCCGGCGCGCAGGTCATGAAGGCGCGCGAGCGGCTCGGCTGGAAGGTGCCGGTCGTGTCGCACTGGGGCATCTCGGGCGGCCGCTTCCCCGAGCTGACCGGCCCCACGGCAAGCGACGCGCATTTCGTGCAGACCTACAGCTTCTTCGGCAAGCAGGGCCCGGTCGGCGAGAAGGTGCTCGCCGCGCTGAAGGCGAAATATCCGGCGATCAAGGGGCCGGGCGACATCTTCGCGCCGGTCGGCACCGCGAACGCCTATGACGCGATGCAGCTCGTGGCGCTCGCGATCGAGCAGGCCGGCTCGACCGACGGCGACGCGATCCGCCAGGCGCTGGAGGACTTGAAGACGCCGTATCAGGGGCTGATCAAGACCTACGACAAGCCGTTCAGCACGACGAACCACGACGCGCTCGGGCCGGACGACTACGTGATGGTGCACTACGAGGGCGACAACGTCGTTCCGGTGTATTGAGGCGGCGCGAAGCAATGGCCGGGTGCACGACGATCATCGTTGCGCCCTCTCCCCTCGTGGGAGAGGGCGTCGCAGGACGTTCAGCGTACTCGATCGGGAGAGGGGGACTCTCGATGTGCACAGCCTCGCGGAGAGTCCCCCTCTCCCGATCTTCTGCGTCGAATCTCTGAGTAGCCCTCTCCCACTCGAGGGCGTTCACGCCCGTCTTCGACGGGCTACGGGGAGAGGGCACAGCAATCGCATGCTCGCTTACGCGGCTCTCATCACCGGCATCGGGCTCGGCAGCATGTATGGGCTGCTCGCGCTCGGCTTTCACGTCACCTATGCGGTCTCCAACACGGTGAACTTCGCGCAGGGCAGCGCCATGATGCTCGGCGCGGTGCTGTGCTTCGCGTTCGCCGTCACGCTCGGCTGGCCGCTCGCCCTCGCGATTATCCTGGCGCTGGCGCTCTGCGCCGTCTGGGGCGTGTTCGTCGAGCGCGTCGCGGTGCGGCCGTTCGCGCGGCGTGGCTCGGAATCCTGGCTGATGGCGACAGTCGCGCTCGGCATCGTGCTCGAGAACGTGGTGCTGTTCACCTTCGGCAAGGAGCCGCGCGGCATGCCGGCCGGCGCGCTGACCAACACCTACGTGCCGATCGGCGGCATCAAGGTGCAGGCGCTGCAGCTGCTCATTCCGCTGATCGGCCTCGCGCTCGCCGGCGCGATCCACCAGTTCTTCCAGCGCACGCGCCACGGCAAGGCGCTGCTCGCGGTGGTGCAGAACCGCGACGCCGCGCGGCTGATGGGCATCCGCGTCGAAAGCGTCGTGACGGCCTCGTTCGCGCTGTCGGGCTTCCTCGCCGGCGTCGCCGGCATCCTGGTGGCGCCGCTGTTCACCGTCTCGTCCACCATGGGGACGCTGTTCGGCATCAAGGCCTTTGCCGTGGCGATCCTCGGCGGCATCAACAGCGCCTGGGGCGTGGTCGCAGCCGGCCTGATCTACGGCGTCGTCGAGGCGCTGATCACCGCGCTGTTCGGGTCGACCTATACGCAGATCGTGAGCTTCGCGCTGGTGATCGTCGCGCTGGTGGTGCGGCCGAGCGGGCTGTTCGGCCGCGCCGAGGCGCGCAAGGTATGAGTGCGCGGCCGCTCATCGTGGCATTCGCCGCGATCGTCATCGCGATCGCGGTCATCGCCCGCGCCGACAACTACCTGCTGTTCGTGCTCTCGCTCGTCGGCCTCACCGCGATCGTCGGCGTCGGCCTCAACGTCCTGCTCGGCCTGACCGGCCAGATCTCGTTCGGGCATGTCGCGTTCTACGCGATCGGCGCCTACACGGTCGGCATCCTGACGACCAAGACCGCGCTCGGCTTCTGGATCGCGCTGCCGCTCGGCACGCTCATCGCCGCCATCGCCGGCGCGCTGCTCGCGATCCCGGCGCTGCGCGTGCGCGGACCTTATCTCGCCATGGTGACGATCGCGTTCGGCTTCGTGATCGAGCAGGGCGCGGTCGAATGGTCGGCGCTCACCGGCGGCTGGAACGGCCTTGCCGGCATTCCGTCGCCGAGCCTCGCCGGCACCGAGCTCTCCGAGCGCGGCGCCGCCTATCTGGTGCTCGCCTGCACGGTGGTGGCCGTGCTTCTCTATGCGCTGCTGAGCGCGAGCCCGTGGGGCCGCGCGATGCGGGCGCTGCGCGATTCCGAGACCGCCGGCCAGTCGATCGGGCTTGACCCGATCCTGATCCGCACTACGGCCTTCGCGTTTTCCGCCGCCGCGGCCGGCTTCGCCGGCGGCATGTTCGCGTCGATTAGCAACTTCATCAGTCCGGAATCGTTTCCGTTCTTCCAGTCGATCCTGTTCGTGCTGGTGGTGATGGTCGGCGGCGCCGAGCGCGTGGCCGGACCTGTCGTGGGCGCGCTCATCGTCGTGATGCTGCCCGAGGCGCTGTCGTTCCTCGCGCAATATCGCCTGTTGTTCGTTGGATTGCTGCTGCTCGTCGTGCTGCTGGTCGCGCCGGTCGGCTTCGTCGGACTGATCGGCCGTTTCATTGCGGGCAAATCCGACGTGCGCACCGCACGACTGACGCGCGACATTGCTGGATTTCTCACCCGCCCCGACCAGCCGGCGCTCTCGGTGAGCGCCCTGTCGGTGCATTTCGGCGGCGTGCGCGCCGTCAACGCGCTGAGCTTCGTCGCAAGCCCCGGCGCGATCACCAGCGTGATCGGGCCGAACGGCGCCGGCAAGAGCACCGCGCTCAATCTCATCGGCGGCTTCTACCGCGCCGACCACGGCAGCGTGCGGCTCGGCGATGCCGAGATCGGCTCCCTCACCTCGACCCGCATCGCGCAGGCCGGCGTCGCGCGCACCTACCAGACGACGCAGCTGTTCGCCACGATGAGCGTGATCGACAATGTGCTGGTCGCGCTTGGCCGCGGGCGGCTCGGCTGGTCCTCGATGTTCCGCCCGGATCGCGACGAAGAGCGGCGCGCGCGCGCCGAGAGCCTGCTCGCGTTCGTCGGCTATCGCGGCTCGCTCCACGCCCGCGCCGGTGCGCTGGCGCACGTCGACAAGCGCCTGGTCGAGATCGCGCGCGCACTGGCGCTGCAGCCGACCGTGCTGCTGCTCGATGAGCCCGCCGCCGGCCTCGATGATGCCGACACGGCCCGCGTCGGCACATTGCTGGGCGCGCTGGCGCGCTGCGGCCTGGTGGTCGTCCTGGTCGAGCACGACATGAAGCTGGTGATGGGCGTGTCGAACCACGTGGTGGTGCTCGACGCCGGAGCGAAGATCGCCGAAGGGCCGCCGGCCGCGGTTGCGGCCGATCCGGCGGTGCTGAAGGCCTATCTGGGCGAAGGCGCTGCCGCCGACCGCACGCGCAAAGGCGCGGCGCCGGATCGCAAGGACGAGCTCCTGCTCACCCGCGCACTGCGCGCCGGCTACGGTGCCGTCACGGTGCTGCGCGACATCGTGGTTTCGGTCGCGCAAGGCGAGACGGTCGCGGTGCTCGGGCCGAACGGCGCCGGCAAATCGACCCTGATGCGCGCGCTGAGCGGCCTTGCGCGCCCGATCGAGGGCGACATTCGCCTCGTCGGTGAGCCGATCGAGAAGTGCGACGCGAGCGAGATCGCGGCGCGCGGCCTCGTGCTGGTGCCGGAAGGACGCCAGGTGTTCGGCGAGCTCAGCGTGATCGACAACCTTCGGCTCGGCGCCTATGCGCGGCCGGGCGCGGATGTCGCCGCGCGCGCCGCAGCGCTGCTCGCGCGGTTCCCGCGCCTTGCCGCGCGCGCCAACCAGCGCGCGGGGCTTCTCTCCGGCGGCGAGCAGCAGATGCTGGCGATCGCGCGCGGGCTGATGGCGCGCCCGCGCGTGCTGATGCTGGACGAGCCCTCGCTCGGGCTCGCGCCGAAGCTGGTCGAGGATCTGTTCGATCTGCTGGCGCAATTGCGCGACGAAGGCGTCACGATCCTGCTGGTCGATCAGGCCGCCGCGCTGGCGCTCTCGGTTGCGGATCGCGGCTACGTGCTGCAGTCCGGCAGCATCGTGCATGCCGGCACGGCCGACGCGCTGCGCGCCGATCCGGCGCTGGCAAAAGCCTATCTGGGCGAACACGGCGCGCTGGCCGCCAACTCAAGGGAGTAAAGCGATGGACCTGATCTTGCGCAACGCGCGGCTGATCGGCGCCGAGCAGGAGCCGACGGACATCGGGATCGAGAACGGCCGGATCGCGGTGGTGCAGCGCGCCCTCGCCGCCGCGGGCGAGACGATCGATCTCGGCGGAAGGCTCGTCTCCTCCGGCCTGATCGAGACGCACATCCATCTCGACAAGTCGTGCATTCTCGATCGCGTCAAGGCCGAGAAGGGCGACCTCGAGGAGGCGATCCAGGAGGTCGCGCGGGCGAAGCGCGGCTTCACCCCCGAGGATGTTTACGCGCGCGGCAAGAAGACGCTGGAGAAGTGCATCCTCAACGGCACCACCCACATGCGCACCCAGCTCGAGGTCGATCCCGGCATCGCGCTACGCGGGCTCGAAGGCGTGCGGGCGCTGATCGACGAGTATAAATGGGCGATCGACGTCGAGATCTGCATCTTTCCGCAGGAGGGCCTGCTCAACAATCCGGGCACCGACGCGCTGATGGTCGAGGCGCTGAAGAACGGCGGCAGCGTGGTCGGCGCCGCGCCCTATACGGATTCGAGCCCGCACGGGCAGATCGATCGCATCTTCGAGATGGCGCGCGAGTTCGATATCGACATCGACATGCATCTCGATTTCGCGCCGAGCGCCGACGACCTCGACCTGTTGTACGTGTGCGAGCAGACCGAGAAGTTTCGCTACGGCGGGCGCGTCGCGATCGGCCATGTCACCAAGCTCTCGGTCGCGCCGCCGGAGCTGTTCGACCGCTGCGCGCGGCGCATGGCGGATGCCGGCGTCGCGCTCACCGTGCTGCCCTCGACCGACCTCTATTTGATGGGCCGGCACCAGGATCACGGCGTGATGCGCGGCGTCGCGCCCTCGCACAAGGCGCTGCATCAGGGCGTCAACTGCTCGCTCTCGACCAACAACGTGCTCAACCCGTTCACGCCGTTCGGCGATTGCTCGCTGGTGCGGATGGCGAACCTCTACGCCAATATTTGCCAGGTCGGCGCCAAGAGCGACGTGCGCGAATGCTTCCATATGATCTCGTCGCGCTCGGCGAAGCTGATGAACCTGAAGGGCTACGGGCTGACGCCCGGTTGTTTTGCCGACCTCGTGGTGCTCGACGCGGCGAGCGCCGAAGAGGCGGTGGCCGAGCTCGCGCCGGTGCTCTACGCCTTCAAACGCGGCCGGATGACGGTGTCGCGCGAGCGCGCGAAGCTGCATCGGCCGCCGCATTGAGCCGTAGGGCGGGCAAAGCGCGAAGCGCGTGCCCGCTGCTGCGAGACACGGGCGATGTCGATGGCGGGCACGCGCGCCCCGCTTCGCGGGTCGTGCTTTGCCCGCCCTTCTGTAACGGGCCTCGATAAGTCAATCCCTCTTTGCGTCATCCACTCGCCGGGTACTCGCTTCTGTCCGGGGTCGGCGCAAGGGGCCGCCACCTGATGGGGTTCTAAGA
>Ga0187784_10002459_pt1 | contig 14857 bp, 11 predicted proteins | sample 1015_SJ02_MP15_2_FD_132964 | JGI IMG/M metagenome (GOLD analysis project Ga0187784, IMG submission 132964) | Tropical peat soil microbial communities from peatlands in Department of Meta, Colombia - 1015_SJ02_MP15_20_MG | ecosystem: Environmental > Terrestrial > Soil > Wetlands > Peat | place...
GCTAAGCTTCCAACAGTTGACAAGTTTGGTGCCTATTAATAGCGTTTCGCTTCCTGTCACTGTCGCTGGACCGAAAAGCACGTTCACTTGCGAACCTAGCGTGATATTGGTTTCTATCATTCCTGGGAACCACTCATTCTCCCAAACTCCGCTTTCGCAGATTCTATTAAAGATGTTAACGACTGACCATTCATTTAGTTCAAGTATCAAGCCCGATTCGTTTAGCATGATTTGAATGGTAACATTCATTTCGTACGGGGAGATGTATTGTGAATAATTTAACTGTACTTCGTCGAGCAAAAATGTCTGACCGGTGCTATTGTCGAATTCATACTCCGTATAGCGTGCCCACTGTCCCTTCTGGGGGCTAATTAAAGGAAGCATAACGTTGACCAGCAGTGTTGCTTTATTGTTAGTAACGTCAGTCTCTCCGGGAACAGGAAGCGCGTATGCTGTTACGTTGTAAACGCCTTCCATAGTTTGACTCCATAACAGGTCTATAGTGTAGTTATTTCCTGATTGCAAAAGCTGTATCACCTGAGACAACGTTTTATTGAAATTGATTGTCTTGTCAACTAAGGACAAGGAAAAGTTCACGTCGGTTTCGTTTTGTACGCCCTCGTTAATCACAGTGGCGTTCAACAAGACGGTGCTGTTCGGAAAGACAAATGCTGGTGCCTGCAGCGAAGCTACGAGATCGTGCTGCGGTTTTTGATATTTCGACCATGTTATGGCGTTGTAAAGTATCTGCAAGTTAAACTTGTAGTAGGCGGGAATAGCTTCAAGCCAAGGAGAAATATAAACCAGCCCACGATAGACAATGATTGCGCTTTCGTTAAAGTATCCCATGGCGATATAAGTGCCGCCTGCAAGTTCATTTGAAGACCAAATGCCGTCAGGAGGAACCGCTGTTCCTACTTGAGGCATGGTGTAGGGGTTAGGAACGCCTGCGAACAGTGGGTGTGACGAGTTAAGCAGTTCCAACAAGTCAGTCGGGCCTTCGCCCCAGTCGGACGACGTCGCATTCATTCCTAGCAATGCAGCCAGCTTTAAATTGTTGGGAACCGCGAAATAGAATGTTCCAGCAGTGACGATGAGTCCATGCCCTTCGTGGACATATTGCGAGATCGCAGCTATCTCCGCATCAGTGTATTCCCACGCATAAGCGCAACTGATAATTAGTACGTCAGCGCCCGTCGCCTTCAAATCGTCATAAGTTATGTTTTCTATGTCGAGCGTGCTATAGTCGATGAGGATAGGTTTAGTGCCAAAACTTCTCCAATTACTGTTTAACTCATCCCATGCATCTGTCACCAGTTGTGTTCCAGCCGAGCGAAGTACGAAGACTTTCAAAGGAACGCCTACATAGACATAGCCTTGAGCCACATTGTTAGCGATGTTTGTTTCGTTAACCACTGGCGGAACGTACACCGTGACATTATAGTCTCCAACGATTGCAGGAGTCCATGTAAGGCTCAAATCTGTCGAAGCCTCGCTTGTTATATTAATAAAGCTCGATTGAACGAGGCTCCCGTTTGCCAGCAGTTCTACCCGTACGTTGGTCTCGTTGCTGCTTCCATAATCGACTATGGTAGCGTTTATTATTCCGGTTGTGCCCGGCTCGATATATGTGGGTCTTTCGCAGCCTAGGATAGCAATGTCATGAGCTGGAAAAGGTGCCTGAACAGCTCCACTTGCGTTCACCCTCCCATATCCGTAATAAATGTCAAACCCTGGTGCGCCCAAATCTACGGCTGTTTCCCTCAGGCGAAGTCTCAATGCGTCCCTGCTCATCTTTGGAAATTCGCTCCAGACAAGTGCAGCGACGCCTGCAACTTGTGGGCAAGCCATCGATGTGCCACTAAGGTAACTATAATTCATGGTAATAATTCCTTCATTGCTCAACGTCACAGGGTACGTTGGCGTCGTGGAGTATATGTCGACTCCTGGAGCAGCAAGTTCGACCCAGTCGCCGTAGCTACTGAAGTACGCGAGTTGATCGGAGGAGTCGGTTGCTGTCACTGCGATGACGTCAGGGTATGCAGCCGGATAAGATTTCTGCGAAGAACCAGAGTTTCCGGCGGCTGCAACTAGCAATACACCGTGGTCGTAGGCATATTCCAACGCGTCCTCAAGCACTGTGCTCGGAGAGCTTCCACCCCAACTCATGCTGATGATGTTCGCTCCTGCGTCAGTAGCGTTAATGATAGCGTTCGCGAGGTTGAAATCATAGCCATAGCCGTCAGCGTCTAGGCCTTTTTCCGCCATTATCCTGACTTGGGCAAGACCAGCTATACCTAACCCGTTGTTTATCACAGCGCCGATTATGCCTGCACAATGGGTGCCGTGGCCATTGTCGTCTAAAACGTCTGAGTTATTGCTTACCCAGTTGTAGCCTAATGGTACGTAGTTCGCTTTGAGATCAGGATGGTTATAGTCGATTCCTGTATCTATCACGCAGACGAGCACCGTTTTACTGCCAGTCGTTGTGTTCCATGCGTAGTCCGCCTGAATTTTTTGTGGTCCCCACTGTAGATCCCAGTATGTGTCGTTTGGGACCATAAATGCTTGGTATATGGAACTGGGCTCTACGTATGTGCTCAAACCGTCTTGTTTTACGTCGGTTTCAAATGAGATCATTGACTGTTGAGGAACATCGACCACGACGGTATTAACTTTGCCTCCCATCGAAACCTTATTGACTATTTTTCCGTCGTCAGTAAGAGCCAATTGTTCCACCTTGGCGTATGCCCCCCACATATCGGAGAGCCCGACATTTACCAACGTGGAATTAGTACCCCAGTCGCCGAGGCTTGCATTGGTTTGATTTTCTGGGTTGAGGTCCCAAGGGCTTGTGTATGTGTCGTTCGTAGAGTTTATGGCACCGCTTGGCGTTTCGTTAAAATTAACATTCTTTAGCAAGGCGGCCGCCGTGTTTTCAGTTTGCGGTGAATTATTAACAAAGGCGGACACGCTTGTTGCATTGATCGCTGTTGCCGTGATATTGGTTAGAAGGAGAATCAATAAAATTCCAGTTATCACCCTAAGCTTCATTACTTTCTCCTCCAGGATAAGGAAGACGCGCGGACTTATTTGAAGCTTGCCTTTGGAAGAATGTAAGGTAAAACGTTTAACACTATCTGCCTATCGTGACTTTCAAAGTGATTGAGACGGTCTTTCGCCTAACGGCATATAGCTAAAAGGCACTCTCAGATACCTGTGTACCATCATAACGGGGCGCGTTCCTCTGGACTATGGATAGCTAGGGCTAGATTGTACCACTACTCTTGGATTCTAAGAATCGGTATAGTATTTTGAATGTATTGTCCGTGCTCAGTTAGGGTAGAACATTTGTTCTAGCAAAACGTAAGTGCTCGTTGCGCCATTACTTACGGCAGAAGAGGTGGGACTCGGTTTGAAGAGAATGGTTTTTGGAATCATGCTTATAATAATGTTCTCAATCGGCGTTCTAACAGAAGCGTTTAACGCGCGATTCATATCATCTGCTTCAGCGATTAATCAAGCTTCATCGATTCCCTCAACTTCTGTTTTCCTGACTCCATATAGAATAGATGGAATCGAAGGACAGAACGTAACCGTCTATGCCAACATCACCGACGTAACGGGTCTTCTGACTTATCAGATCGGACTATTTTGGTCGAACGCCACCGTTGCTGAATGCACATCCGTCACAAACGGTAGCGTTTTGAACAAAATTCCTGCCGATGATTACATAGTCGTTCCGGGCACGATTAACAACACTCTTGGTAAAATAACCTCTCCTTACGCGTGGAGTGGGTTGGGTTCGCAGTACAATATGAACGGAAGCGGAACATTAGCCGTGTTCACTTTCAAGATGTTGCAAACCGGATACGCCGATGTACACGTCAATAACGTGATCCTGTATTACAAGGACGGGGTGACTATCATTCCTTTTAACACGGTGGACTACTTCACGGCTGTCCGCGGCGGAAAACAATACATAGTCAGAATAGAAGGCAACCCCAGCGAATCATCCTCAAACTATGCCGGTTTCTATGAAGAAAGTGTTACTCAAATGAACTCTACCACGGTGGGTGGTGTGTCGGGCTTGACAGGAAACATGACTTTCGCTATAAACGGCACTTCCGCGGACAATGGAGCCTTCGGCTATTTCAACGCTACAATTCCATACAACCTGATGAACTGTGGCGGCAATAATACTGACTGGATCGTCGAACTGAACACGGGAATTGGCCCCGTTCTCCAGCCGGCTAGAATCGTTTCTTCAGGCAACGGAACCACGACGACGATATCCCTATCCAGTGCAAACTTTTACCCTCCAGGGATATCCGCGACCTCAATAGTCAACATATACAGCACCAACATAGCCGCTGGCGTCCCTACACAATCAGCGACCATCTACATCAACCCTGACGGAAGCATAACTCCCTCGACGGCCAGCATAGCGACTGTCAACGAGGTCACCTACACTTTCACGGGCAACAACTACGCGTCTATAGTCGTAGAAAGAAGTAACATAATCATAAACGGAGAGGGCTACACGCTTCAAGCCTCGAATGGAACCGGATTCTCTTTAACAGACGTGAGCAACGTGACCATAGAAAACACTACAATCACAAATGGCTATTATGGCATCGATCTTAACTCTTCTTCTGGCAACGTTTTATCTGGCAACAACGTCATAGCAAACAACTATTGTGGCATTTGCCTTGAAGATTCTTGTGACAATAATACCCTGTTCGACAACAACGTAGCAAACAACGGATATGGCGCTACCTTCGGCTATGGCATTTATCTCGGCTACTCTTCTGATAACAATGTTTTGTCTCGAAACGAAATCACGGCAAACAATTGGCTGGCCATCGACATCTGGTCGTCTTCTGATAACAATACCATATTGGGCAACAACGTCACAGCAAATTCCAACGGTATTGGACTTGGCTCTTCTTCTTCCGGCAACGCTCTCTCTCACAACGATATCGCAGCAAATAGCGGGGTCGGTATTGCTATTTCTGCTTCTTCTAATAACGTTCTATTTGGCAACAACCTCACCGCAAACAGCGATATTGACGTTAATATTGGGGAATCTTTTGGTAACGTTTTGTATGCCAACGTCATAGCAGACAGCCCATTTGGCATTTGGCTCTCTTCTTCCAGCAACAACACCTTATATCACAACAAATTCGTTGGAAACACTTACCAAGTGGACAGTAGCGGCTTACAAAACATTTGGGATAAAGGCTATCCTTCTGGCGGAAACTACTGGAGTGACTATCAAACAAGATATCCGAACGCCAGTCAAATAGATAATTCTGGCATCTGGAACATGCCTTATGTTATCGATTCCAACAACATAGACCATTACCCGCTTATGAAGCCATACGTCCTGACTGTCCCTTCGGTCAGTATCTCGCCAAGTTCAGTTGTCTTGGATGTTGACCAATCCCAGCTGTTCACCTTGAGCGTTTCTGGTGACACTTCGCCCTACACGTACCAGTGGTACACGGATAATGTTGCAGTTTCAGGCGCCACGAATTCAACTTGGATCTACACACCAGATACCAACGGATCGCACACTATTTTCGTGACAATCAAAGATGCCACTGGAATTCAGGCGAAATCAAACAACGCGACTGTCAAAGTCAACGAAATGCTCTCAGTCAACGTTTCGCCCGAGTCTATCACGCTGGATGCGGGTCAATCTTACACCTTCAACGCAACTGTCCTTGGCGGCACTTCGCCCTACATCTATCAGTGGTACCTGAATGGCACCTTAGTCTCGGACGCCATCAATTCCTCATGGACTTACGGGTTTACTTCTGCGGGTTCCACCTGGATTTACGTCAGAGTGACAGACTCCGCAACCCCAACAGCCAACATCGTTACATCCAACAACAACGCAACCGTCACCATAAACACAGCGCCTTCTACGGCTGTTTCGCCCGATTCATCGACCTTGGACGTTAATCAATCCCAGACCTTTACCTTGACTGTCAAAGGGGGAACATCGCCTTTTACATACCAATGGTATCTCAATGGAGTGCAAGTTTCAGGCGCCAACTCTTCATCTTGGATTTTCAGTCCAGCTTCTTCAGGATCTTACAAGATTTGTGCTAATGTCACAGACGCTACTCGCGTCAGAGTAAAATCTAACACTGCACTGGTCACTGTCAATTCAGTGCCCTCCCTGAAGATCTCGCCCATGTTCAGTACTCTGGATGTTGGTCAGAATCAGACTTTCACCGCTACAGTCTCAGGCGGCACTTCGCCATACAGCTACCAGTGGTACCTTGACGGCGTCTTGATTTCAGGCGTTACTGGTTCCACCTGGAATTATAGCTCCTCCGCACCCGGTTTGCACAAGATTTACGTTAATGTGACTGATGGCGTCGGCGTTAGTGCTAATTCAAGTATCGCGAGCGTGACTGTAAACTCCATCCTCTCTGTGTCTATCGCGCCAGACTCTGTTACTTCGGATCTCGGTCAATCCCTGACGTTCCAGTCAATCGTCTCAGGCGGCACTTCGCCATACTCTTACCAGTGGTACCTGAACGGCACTTTGGTTTTGCATGCCACGTCTCCTTCATGGACTTTCACTCCGCCTTTAGGCTATTACACAATTTACGTCAACGTGACTGACAACGTTGGAGTACAGGTAATGTCTACTACCGCGTCAGCCACTGTCAATAGTGCACTTACTGCAAGTGTTTCGCCTACTTCAGTTACCTTGGACGTTCGTCAGTCACGGACCTTCACAGTTACCGTTTCTGGCGGCACTTCGCCATGCACTTATCAGTGGTACTTGAACAACACAGCCATCCTAGCCGCAACCGGTTCTTCGTGGACTTTTACGCCTTCCGCTTCAGCTTCTTACTCAGTCTATGTCAAAATCACAGACGCGGCAAACGCTGTTGTAGGGAGCAACACTTCGGTCACTGTCAATGCCCTTCCCTTCGTTAACGTCGGCACAGCTGCAACTGCTGCGATCATCATCGTGATCATCGTAGTTGTCATGGCGGCGATTTCCCTGACCATTCTGAGTAGAAGAGAACGCGCGCGGTCCAAACGCGCTCCATAGTTGATGCGCGTAACTGGCACTCCTTATGTGTCGCGCGTTCCTCTCGAAAGGCTGAGAAGAACGCCTTAAAGGCATTAAGGCATGATGGTTATATGATATTTGAATGATCACACATTATTGTGTGGTTAGATCCCACACTTAGAACGTTACTGGTCTATTCCTAGAACTTTCTCTTCAGTTCTTTCAATGAAGGTAAGGCCTTAGCGCGCGGTTTTGAATCTGAGAGGTGGTGCGGCCGCCGAGATTTGAACCCGGGTCGCCGGCTTGGGAGGCCGATGTCCTAGACCAAGCTAGACTACGGCCGCTACAAAGTGGACTACGGACATCTATCCTCAATCTGCTAATAAATCTTAGATCCAGAGGACTTTCAGAGAGTTCCCTAAAGGACATATCTGCTAAACTCAGGTTCTTAGCTAATAATGTAGACTTGAATAATTCTGAAGCAGTAAACAGGTTCATTAGCAGTTTAGGATCTTCTGGAGCATACAAACACAATTTAGTCAAAGTCTATGGCTACTATGTGAGAGGCTATAATCTAGAGTGGAATAGACCTAGATACAGGTTCGAGAGGAATCCAATTAGGATACCTTCAGAACAAGAAGTCAATAGCATTATTGAGAACAGTTCCAAACGCTACTCCGTAATCTTTACTCTGTTGAAAGAGACTGGAGCCATGCCTTATGAATTGTCCAAAGTCCAAGTGGAAGACGTTGATCTTGATAGAGGCTTGCTAAGTGTCAGAGGGTTTAAAGGTCATACCTCAAGAACGTTCAAACTGAAGTCTGATACGCTCTCTAAACTCAACTGGTACATTAGACAATATTGCAATAACAAGGCTCTATTCCCTAGGTCTGACTGTATAGGCAAAACATGGAGAAGGACCAGAGATTATGTTGCTAAACAAATACCCTCTGTCAAGGCTATTCACTTGTACCATCTACGTCATCTATTTGCTTCCTCATTCTATCACAGGCACAGAGATCCTATTCTGCTTATGACTATGATGGGACACAAGAAGCTTGAAAGAGTGATGACTTATGTTCAGTTGCTAGGATCTCAGGAAGAGTGTGAATGGACTTGTAAAACTGCCAGGACTGTAGATGAATGTAAGGCTCTGATAGAATCTGGATTTGAGTATGTGAGTGACTGTGACGGGTACAAGCTCTTCAGAAAGCGAAAGTAGATCCAATCCCTTCCTCTTTTTTCTATCGTTGTGACCTGGTTGATCTGTCTTTAATGCCTTTGAAATAATGCCTATAATGCCTCTGCTCATGTTCCTATGGCTTATTTTGGATTATTGGAATCATCCAATAAGCATTATCAGCAATAATGGCGCGCGGGAGTATTTGTTTAGAAAATGATCTATTTTCTCTTTCTTGGGTAACATTTAAAGTGATTCTGTTATGAAGTCCTATAAAACTGGATGGAAAAGATAGACCAAAGGTGAATTAGGTGTTTGAAAATCTCAGAAGGGGCAGAAGGGGACTTGAAAGAGCTATATTTGATGGATTATATGGATTTGTATTAATTGCTGTCATTTCAGCGTTCATAAAAGCTCTTGAAGCTTTTACCTATCAATATGCTATTGTCTTCGTAATTCTATTTTACTTAATTGAAGTAATCCTTTCTATTAGTGGCATGCTGGATGTTTTAAAAATGAAATATTGGGGATCTGTCTATCTTGTATTCTGGTTACTCGGTATGGGAATAATGTATGCTGTCAATGTGGTTGATATTTTGACTTTCATATTCTACCTCATATGTGGAATAACACTTTTAGTTTTTAGATTCCTTAAAAAGATTGAAAAATTAAGAATAGACGAGTAAGGCTCTAAGTGTAGGATCTAACTACACAACAATGTGTAATGCTCCAAATATCCACTTCAAAACCACTTTTCTTAATCGGTAGAGAGTACCATTCTTGAAAAGGCTTATAGCAGAACTAACGAAGTAATCCGAATAGGAAAGTAGGATGACGGAGAAGAAGGAGATCTCACAAAGATCAGTTCTAGTTCTGAACATTGTCGGTATGATGATTGCGCTAGTCAACGCCGCATGTGTGTGGCTCATAACAACTCATTTTGAAATCCTCTCAACGGTTTCTCTCTTCTCTAATGTTAGAACCTTATTGTTAATTAGCTTCCTACTCGTGGCACTTCCAATAGCGGCTCTGGGAGAATACTGGTTGAGTAAGACCAATAAACGAAAGTTCCTTTGGAAGAGTGTGGTTCTAATTGTAGGGATCTTTGGTCTATTCATACTAGTAACAACGGTTCTCATCACCGTTTTCGATGAGTTGCTTTCAGGGCTGTTTTGGATATGGCAAATGCCCTTGGTCGTCGCCTCCGGTCTAATCGGTTTGTTCACAGTGATTGTCGCAATAAGAAATGAGCACATAAAAAAATGGGAGAAAGACTTTGGCTGGTAAATTTGGCTCCACTCTCTTTCTGAAAAGGCTTATAGCAGAACCAAAAGAACAGATAGGAATTGTCAATAGGTAAAGCCTAAGATGGCAGGACGAGAAAACCCTGTTGAAGCGTTTGTTACTTTATTCCTTGTAATAATCTTAGGTTATGTTTTCTTTACTATTTTAGCCCCATTATCTCTGCTCTATGCAGTAATCTTTCTTTTAGTTGTGTTTGCGTTTGTTGCTGGAATTCTATACCAAATATTCAGAAGGTAATATGTTGTCAAAGAGGAAGAAGAGAGAAATAAGAACAACGGCAACAATTACTTGGTTCGGAATAGTATTTGGTGCATTCATTGCTCTACTAATTGGAGTTCCAGACAAGACAGATAAATTGTTTAGCATTCTCGCATTAGTCTTATTTGGATATATCGTATATACCGAGTGGATTAAGTCCTTATAGGAGAACCAAGAGAACTAATCTAAGCTAAGTTCTTGTTTGCAGTTTGGACATTTCCAGTTATTTCTACATGTGCAGACTAGACAGAACTTGGACTTGCAACCTGGGCACTCATAGATAAAGGCAGTTTCTCCCTTGCAGACAGAACATTCATTGAAGACTTTCCCTTCTACCATAGTCACACAACTCCTTCTCTACAGCTTGCTTGGAGGTATCTTGTGGTCCACTCCTTTGGAAACCCGATTAAAGCAAGGTTACTTCATCAATAGCAGGATATGAACCACAAGCAAACAGACCCTAGACCGGGTCTCCTCTTAAGACCTGTGAAGAAACAAACACTCAGAAATTGGAGAGTTGAGTGAAAATGATTCACTTATCTTTCTGAAAGGCTTATAGCAGAATCAGAAGACCTAGTCAGACACTAAGAAGTTATAAATTTCTTGATTAATTCGGCTATCTCCTCAGCAAAGGGAGTCAGGCTTAAGACCAATAAAGCTGCACCCCAATCAACAATGTTTTGGTCATTCTTGAAAGAACCAGAAAAGGTTAGTCCCATACCAATTGAAAGGAATACTACACACAAGATTATCTTTTCTCTAAGATACTCAACTTTCATATGAGTTTTTCATATATTGACGAATCCTAATTAGTGTTCTTCCATAGAATAGAAAATCTGATGCAGAACCAAAAGGAATTAGGGCTAATCCAGTTGCAGCTTGTCCTTAAGTGCAACGATGTTAGGCAATATGCTTGATAACTGTTCAACTTGGTCTTTACTCAAGACGAATTCCTTGCCTATCTCTCTGGTTTCAATGAACAACCTTGAGAGATCTGATAATCTGCTTCCATGAAGTCTGATTTTTTGCACATCTCCATAACATACTTCAAAATTCTCTTTATTTCTTTGAAGCAACTCGTCCAATGTAACTATGCCGACAAGATCGTCTTCGTTTTGCTTTCTTCCTGTTTTATGGTTCTTTCGTATTGCAGAGATGAGAGAATGCCTTAAATTCAGCCTATAAGAATTCCTAAGGACCCAGACCATTCTCTTATCAGTTATGTACAAGTCAAAGTTCATGACCATAGTATATCTTGAGTAAGCAGGGGTTCCATATATTGTGCTTTCTCTCCATCTTTCAGTTTGAGTGAATCTATAGATAATGTTCCTTACAACAGCAATCTGGCGTTCTGAATTCTGCACAAGCAAACATAAACTTAGAATGTGATTTAAGATTTCCTAGCTGATGTCATTCTTGAAAAGGCTTATAGCAGAGTTAAAAGAAGGAATTAATTGGAAAAGTGGAGAGTTATATTGAGACTTAGAAAGCTAATTACATTAACGATGATTGTTGTTGGAATTGTCCTAATAGCATCAGGAGCACTTGCAGCCACATACCATTACCCTTACTACTTTCCCATTTCCCTTATTGGATTTAGCGGAGTTCCAGCAAAGCCTAAGGGATATATTTACCCTTACACCCTAGTCGGGTTAGTTCTTGGTATATTGGGATTAGTCATGCTGATTATTGGACCCCTACTTTTAAAGTATGACATCCGTATTGTAAAACTTGAAAAATGACGTGATATTCCATTTTCAAGAAGGCTTATAGCAGAACCAAAGGAACTAGTCAAGATGATGTGTAGGAAAATGAAATGAAGGCATTACAGTTATGGTGGTGGGTTTGTATGCCATGCTTGCTTTTTTTCAGTATGGCTGTTGGTCCCATTTGTACAGAGATCTTGCATGTGCAACTTTGGTTAACGTGTTTGACAGGAGTCCTCCCTACTGTTTTTGGAGGAGCAGGAACCATGTATCTCTATAGGACAAAAGACCAAAGCAATTAGATAGAAAACACGAATTCGAATCGGTAGAAGAAGGAAAATAGAGGATTATTTTCTCTTTCTGAAAAGTCTTATAGAAGAACTAATAGAACTGATAACATAGGGATTCTAAATGACTGAACAGAAACCAGAGAAGAAGGTTGTTGGTAGAACTATAGCAATTGCATTAGGAATTATTTGTCTCGTTCTGGTGATTGGTTTAGTCGGAGCAATTGCCGACTATACATCAATGGTGAGCAGTAGAGATAATACTATATCATCTCAGAATTCCCATATAGCAACTAACAACAACACGATTTCTTCGTTAAACTCCCAAGTCTTGAATCTTACGGAAATAGTCAACGTTCAGCAAAACGAGGGTTGGTTTGCCTATGAGGATGTAACCCAGCCAGCAAACTCCTCAACCAACTTGACTTTCCTAGCAAACTATACTGGATATGTTGCTGTTTGGATAGCACAATTGTCAACCCCTAATACTTACGTTCGTGTAATTTACTCCGCAAATACCATTTATGGGAAGCTTAATTACGATAATCAAATACCAGTTAGCGTTAGAAACACGACCGTGCTTTTCCCAATCTTGCCTGCAAGCATAGAAATCAGAGTGGGCAACACAGGCACATATTTAAATGAACCAGCAACCGAACTCATTGCAATAACATTCTATTACTAAGCCTAGCATCAACTTCAAAGATGCCTTTCTCTTTCGTTAAAGTCTATTTTCTCTTTCTTCTGAAGAAATAAACTTTGTACCTTAACTGTGAACCTTTCCTTTCTTGAAGCCTCAATAAACTGGAATATCGAATTGAGAAATATCTGTTAATAATACTCCTAATACCGCTGTATTATGTTTCATGTGAAACATCGGTTTGTTGAAACATAAAGATTATATACGAAATGTCACTTAACAAGTTACGAATGATGGAAGGGAGGGTAGGGGATTCTCTTTGGAAGACTCTCTCCTTCCTCTAGCCTCTATCTTTCTCTTCCTGACAATAGAAGAAAACAACCTTTGATATAGATTATGGAGCAATCTTCCATGTTTAGATGAATCGGCACTACTTTTTCTATAGAAGTTTCTTCCAGAAATCCTATAGTCAGGCAAGACCGTTGATACATTTGATGATGCTTTGCCTATCTTCATGAAGGAAGAAAGAGAAAGACTATTTGAAGAGCTTAGGTACCTTCAGACAGACATGCATCACCGAGGGGAAGGAACATGGATAGTTAATTCAATTCTGATAACTGGTTCTTTGATCGTTGCCTTTCAAGCCAAGAGTGAGATTTTCCCCCCACCAATAGCTTCTCTTACTCTGATCCTGCTTTCATTCATCCTCAGTGGGACTACTGATGTGATTGACGAAAAATACTTTGCCAGAATTGACGAGATAGAAAAAGAGCTTGGATTGGCTCTCCCATTTCATTCTAAAATTGAAGGCAAATGGTGGTATATTCTCAGAAAAGATTCAAAGTATTTACTTTTCTTAAGCCTATCAGCTATTTACTTTTTCTTGGCTTACCCGAAGGAACTTATCTTATCCTGGATTATCTTCTTAACGGGTCTTCTCATTCTCGCCTTCAAAGAAGAAAGGGCATTCACAAAGAGAGAAATTCGAAAATCCAAACAATAGAATCTCTCGCCTCACTTTTTCCAGATTATTGAGCTTCCAGTGTTCTTTCTTTCAGTCATTTGAAGCTTGGACTCCAATAGGTTTTCAGATAGACCAAGCCTTATATCCTTCTTCTGTCTGGTCCAGCTTGGAGAAATCCAAATGGAAAACGAAAAGGAAAACCATCACAGCCAAGAAGCAATTTCTGAAAAGTCTAATTGGGAAGCCGATGTCCTAGACCAAGCTAGACTACGGTCGCTCGCGAATAGACTGGAGCAAAGTATCTTTAACCAGCTAATTAATCTTCGATATCGAGTACCATTAGAGAATACCGTTAGGGCTTGCCTGTTTCGGCGCTTGCAGGGCTAATCCATTTATGCTGTCCTTGATTATCTCTTCGACCTTGTTAGGGAGTGGAAGGACTGGGTTGAACACGATTTCATTGTCACTCATAACCATCTCCACGAGTCTAGGGAGAGCACTCTTTACGCTCTCGGGTGTCACTCCCAGCCCGACCAAATTTGCGGGGCCGTCCACCTTCGCATAGAGTTCTATTAACATTCTTAGACTTGAGCTGTATCCGTTCTTGCGGGCCAGATCAGCGTATTTTCTTTTCACTATTTCGTCGGTTGAGTTGTAGCGAATGACATAGGGGAGGTAAAGCGCCACTGAGATTCCGTGCGGAAATCCGTATTCCGCACCGATAGTGTGACCGAGGCCATGCACCAAGCCCAGTCCAGAAGCGCTGAAAGCTGCGCCGGCCATTGTTGCTGCCAGTTGCATTTTCGACCTCGCTTCCACGTTGGAGCCATCTGAGTAAGCCAAAGGCAGATTCTGGAACACGAGTTCCACTGCCTTTTCAGCTAGGGCGTCAGTGAAGTCTGAGGCTCCTGTGCTGACGTAGGCTTCGAACGAATGCACTAACGCATCTAGCCCTGTGTTTCTGGTCACCTTCGGCGGCATCGATATAGTGAGTCCCGGCTCAAGATACGTGCCCCAAGGGACAAGCTCGTAGCTGCCCATAGCTACCTTGATCCTTCGGTTTTCGTGATGCCTCGTCAGCACCACGCCAAAACTTGCGTCGCTGCCCGTGCCGCTCGTCGTTGGCACACAGATTAGCTTGGACTTGGAGCCTAGTCCGTAGTGAGTTAAAGGGTTCATGGTTGCTAGTTCTACGGTTGGAGATTCGAACCTGAAGTAAAGAGCCTTTGCAGCGTCTATTACGCTACCGCCGCCGACTGCCAAGAAGATCTCGGGGCTAAATCTCTTGACACGTGAAACCTTTGACTCGAGGTAATCAAACGTTGGTTCCTCAGGTACGTCGTCAATGTAAGAGAGGCTAAAATTGACCAGTGCTGAGTCCAGCCGCGAATGGGCGAATCCATACACGGTATGGTCCGTTACAACGAGGATCCTTTTTACGCCTAAATTGGCCACTTCTTCTGCGAGATCGTCTA
>Ga0187784_10002460_pt1 | contig 14855 bp, 16 predicted proteins | sample 1015_SJ02_MP15_2_FD_132964 | JGI IMG/M metagenome (GOLD analysis project Ga0187784, IMG submission 132964) | Tropical peat soil microbial communities from peatlands in Department of Meta, Colombia - 1015_SJ02_MP15_20_MG | ecosystem: Environmental > Terrestrial > Soil > Wetlands > Peat | place...
ACTCTGTCCGACCAGTCCCAGAGCCTCGCCTTTCTTGACAGAGATTGACACTCCGTCGACCGCATTTACGACCTGCTTGGAGAGGAGCCCCCGCCCGGACACAAATTTGACGGTGAGATCTCTCAATTCAAGAAGTGAGGTGTCATTCTCCGCCATTTTTCTCCCTCCTATCGAAGAGATGGCAGGCGATGCTGGAACCGTCATCCATATGCAGGAGCTGAGGCTCTTCTTTCCTGCACCTGTCGAAAACGTAAGGGCAGCGCGGATGAAACTTGCACCCTGGCGGAAGATTGAGGATGTTCGCGGGGACGCCCGGGATTGATCTCACCAAGGAAAGATCCCCGCTCAAGGTAGGGATGGCGTGAATGAGGGCGCGGCTGTACGGGTGCCTGGGTGAGGCAAACAACGTCTCACTGTTTGAAATCTCGGCCAACCTGCCGGCGTACATGACTGCCACCTTGGTGGCGATTTCCGAAAGAACTGACAGGTCGTGGGTAACGAAGAGAAATGAGATTCCCAATTCTCTCCTGAGCCTGGCCAGCAGGCCAAGCACCTGCCTCTGTATAACGACGTCCAGGGCGGTCGTCGGTTCGTCCAGAATGACGAGCTTAGGGTTCAACGAGAGAGCCATCGCTATGGCGGCGCGCTGCTTCATCCCACCGCTGAACTCATGTGGATATCCTTTGGCCCTCCCTTCGGGAATTCCCACTAGCGAAAACAGCTCCCTTGTCCTCCGCCAGGCATCAGCCTTGTCGACATTGCGGTGAATTCTGATTGACTCCACTATCTGAGAGCCGATTGTGATGACAGGGTCAAAGGCGTTCATTGAACCCTGAGGAACCAGGGACACAACCTTCCAGCGGTAGGCCCTCGCCTCCCTGTCGTCCATCTTAACCACCTCTGTCCCGTCAATCAATATTGATCCGGACACTCTGGCGGAACGGGGGAGAATCTTCAGTATCGAGTGAGCTATCGTTGATTTCCCACTCCCGGATTCCCCCGCCAACCCAAGCACTTCTCCTTCGTCGATTTGGAACGCGACGTTGTCGACCGCTCTGAGGTATCTATTCTGCAGTTTGTAGTCTATGCAAAGCCCTCTTACTTCGAGCAGAGCCATTTCCACTACCTGCCTCTGAGGCGTGGGTTGAATATGTTCTCAATGCCGATGCTGATAAGGACGGCTCCCAGCCCTACCAAAGCTATACAGAGCCCGGGAGCGAGCATCCACCACCAAGCTCCCCTTAGTATCGCATTCAAGTTCTGGGACCAGTAGAGCATCGTCCCCCAACTGACCACAGAAGGGTTCCCAAGGCCGATGAAATCCAGCCCCGCTTCTCCAACTACCGCTGCGGTAATGGCGAGAACCGCATTGGCCGCAATCAGGCTAAGCAGGTTTGGTATGATGACCCTGAACATGATGCGTGCGTTCCCCGCCCCTATTACCCTCTCTGCGTCGACGAAAGGCCTCTCCCTTAGAGAAAGGGTCTGCGACCTGACGACTCTCGCAACCAAGGGCCATCCCGTGACCGTGAGGACCTCTATGATTGTCTGCACGCTGGGCCCCAGATAGGCCGCTAGGATTACGGCGAGCGGGAGGGAAGGAAGGATCAGAACAACGTCAGTGAGCCTCATCAGGGCTTCATCGACCGCTCCCCTGTAGAACCCGGACACAAGTCCGACGAGGGAACCTATCAAGGTAGCAGCAAGAGCCACCGAAAATCCAACCGTCAGGCTGATCCTGGCCCCAAAGATGACCTGGCTCATGATGTCCTCCCCTAGCTCATCGGTCCCCATCCAGTGCTGGAAGCTGGGAGAAGAGTAGGGAGGACCAGAGACCTGGTGCGGGCCGTAGGGGGTAAGGAAGGGAGCGAATATTGCGACGAACGTGAAGAAACCCAGTATGGAGATCCCTACGAGCACTCTGCGATCCCTTGGGAGCCGCACTAGCCTCAATCTATTCAGGAGTGAAGCCGTTCTCCCATCTCACTTGATTCGAGGGTCGACGAAGGAGTACACGACGTCGGCGAGGAAGTTTGCGATTATGACAGCCACGGATAGCACCAGGAAAAGACCCTGAAGTAGCGGGTAGTCGTGAGAGAGAACGGCCTGATATGTGAGCCATCCGACACCCGGGTACGAGAACACCACCTCCACCAGTAGCGCTCCACTGACAACGTATCCCAGGTTGAGCCCGATGAGGGTTATCATCGGGAGAAGGGCGTTCCGCGCCGCATGCCTGAACAGCACAGCCCTGTGTGACAAACCCTTGGCGGTGGCTATTGTCACGTAGTCCTGGCCCAGCTCCTCGACAATGGTGTTCCTCATGATTAGGCTGTACCCCGCGAACGCCGCCAGGGTCAGGGTGAGCCCCGGTAGGAATGCGTGTTCGGCGATATCCGCCACCTGGTTCAATATGGGCATGCCAGACAGATTCGTCGATTCCGCCCCTCCCGCAGGGAAGACGTGTAGGTATATGCTGAAGAACCAGAGCAGGATGGCACCGAGCCAGAAGAACGGCATGGTCCAGAAAAAGAGGGATACAGACGTGACCACCGTATCGGTCTTCGTTCCCTGCTTAGAGCCTATCCAGATTCCTACCAGAATCCCTACGACCGCCGTAACCACAGTGGCAGATCCGACCAGGAGGAGGGTCCAGGGGAGGTAGTTCATTATGACCGACCATACTGGTGCCGGATAGTACGTGTAGGACACGCCGAGATCCGGGGGCCAGCGGAAAACCCCGGTGATGTAGAGGAGGAATTGATCCCAAACTGGTTTGTCGAGCCCGAACCGCTGAGTCAGAAGCTTTGCTTCTATCGAGGGAAGGATTTTCGGGTTGGCGAAGTACTGGACTGGGCTACCTGGCATGAGCCTCGGGATTATGAAATTCAGAACAAGGACTATCAGGAATGTCACGAAGGCGTAGAAGGCCCGGCGGACCAGGTATCCCCTATTCACGTCGTGTTCATTGCTTGGGGGGTGGTTTGCGCCTCATGGCCACCAGGGCGACCACAACCACCAGAAGGACCACTACCGCTGCGGCAAGTAAGTAGACCGTGGAGCTCGTGGTGGCAGTGGAAACGCTCGACGTGGAAGAAGTCGAGGTTGTTGAGGCGGTGGTGGAGGAATTGGTGATGACCAAGCTGGAAGGTCGGAGGTAAGCGAGGGCGGTGAGGTTCCAGACCAGACCAGGAAGTTCGAAGGAACTAGGCGCAGTCGGCCAGTCCGCTACCTTCTGGGAGTTATACGCCCAGATAAAGTCAGGATAGAAGAGAGGTATCGAGGGCAGGTAATCAGCTATAATGCCCTGAATCTTTTGCTCGTAGGAGAGTATCTGCTGTGGGTTGGTCGAGGCCTCCAGCGCAGCCACCGTTGAGTTATACTCAGCTGCGACGCTCGGCTGGGCGAAGGACTGCTGCCCCGTCTCGGGGCCTGCGGACAGGAAGAAGGAGTAGAAGCTCTGGTCTGTAAGAAGCTCAGAGTTCGGATAGCCGAAATTCTGCTCCTCGAAGTACATATTCTCACCCTGATACCAGACCGAGGACATCGAAGCCCCTGCTATGGTCCTTAGCTGAGCGTCGATTCCTACAGCCTGAAGATCCTGAACGACGAGAGTGCCCGCGAGAACTATTGGAATCTGTTCCGCAGGGACGTATACGTCCGGAGTAAACGCAGTTCCGTTGGGGAAGTTGTAAAATCCATTTGCGCCCATCACGAGACCGGACGTTGCCAGCAGGGACTTGGACATGTTCACATTGTATGCGTAACTGGGGATGCTGCTGTTGAACTCTGGCGAGCCTGAAGGAATGAATGCTGCGTTGGCTGTGGTGCCGTAGCCAGCCAGTGCGCTCTGCACCAGGGCCTGGGTGTCTATGGCGTAAGCCATGGCATACCTGAACGCTGTGACATTGTACGGGTAGTGGGTCGATGGGAACTCGATGTACCAAAGGCCCGTTCCGGGGGTTGCCTGGACTTTTATGTTGGGGTTGCTGAGCAAGCCGGCCACATCGGAGGGAGCAACCGGCGCCGCATCGATCTGCCCTCCGAGGAGGAGTTCGGCGAGACTCGAGCTCGATGGGACAAGCTGTGTCACAACTTCACTGAAGTAAGGCTGTCCCCCGTTTGCAGGATCGCCCCACGGTGTCGGGTAGGGATTTGCTTTCATAACGATCTGCTGGTCCCCCTGGCTGAACGGTTCCATGTAGTAGGGACCTACCCCGACAAGCGTCCTCCCGAAGAGAGAGCCCGGAGCCGTAGTCCCATTAATCCAGCTATTCCAAATGTGTTCTGGTGTGAAGTTCGGGGTATTCTCTGTCCCGATGATGTCGCCCAGAAGACTGAAGGGCGCGCTGAGCTTTACTGCGGCTACACTCGCGTTGACGGCCCAGACCGCCTGCTGTGGCGTGCCGGCCAGTAGGCTGGCATACCCGGCGAGGCTCCCTGCCCCCCACGCGTAGTTTGCGTACATCTGCTGTATATCCCAGGCGAGGTCTGTCGCATTGGCTGGGACACCGTCGGACCAGGTCATCCCGGGCGTCACGCGGAAATACCAGATGGTGCCGTTTGGACTGGACCAGTACGACTCAACTGGCTCATGATAAACCCCGCTCACTGTAGGAATTCCATCCTCCGGATACAAAACAGACAGATAGTACCACGGTGGGTTGCAAGTTGTGGTGAACTGGCTGAAACTGTCTATGCAGTTGGGTTCGGCGAGGGTCAGAGTCCCGCTCTGACTGACAGGAGAACTAGCAACTACAGGAACAATCAAAACTCCAGCGGTTCCTAGCAGCAAGATAGCAGCAATAACGCCAAGTCTCTTCGATCGGGACCCCAAGCGCAGAGGGTTTTGCGCTTTGAGCGTGTTATAAGGGTTTGCAGAAATGTGGGATAGAAGGGATAACGGAAGTGTTCCGGAAAAACCTCGCGAGACGCTGGGGCGGACAATCTGTCCCTCCGTCTATGTTTAGTCCGGAACCAAACTGAAATAGCGTAACGGCCATAGCCCGGCCATATGTCCATCAGGTGGGGCCGTACGCGCCTGGAAGGCTGCCTGGCAATCGTGGTCGAAAACGAATTTCTTCGGCTGACGGTTCTTCCCGAACTCGGAGCGAAAATCTACGACATCGTCCATAAGGGGACAGGAAGAAACATTCTTTGGCACAACCCGCGAGTCCGACCGAGGAAGGTTCCTTTTGGTTCGAGGTTCGACGATGTCTGGAGCGGTGGATGGGATGAGATATTCCCCAACGACGCAGAGTCGGTGGTAGACTCGGAACGCTTTCCAGACATGGGGGAGGCCTGGGCCCTCGAGTGGGAATACGACGTCGAGCATCAGGGAGACTTCGTTGTCCTCACTACGAGGGTTATGACGCCTATCTCGCCCGTGGAGATCAGGAGGAAGATCACGCTCAAGAGCGGGGAGACAGGGTTCGTCTGCGACTACCAAATGAGAAACCTATCGCATAACGAGATTAAGTTCCTCTGGAAGATACATCCGGCTTTTGACATAAACGAAAGCTGCAGAATCGAGATTCCTGCGAAGATCGGGATTGTTGATCCCAGGTATGCAAGATACTTCTCGCAAGCCAAATATTCCTGGCCCGTGGTCCGCTCGAAGAATGGGAATGAAGTCGACATCAGCGAGGTCGACCCTTCCAGGAACGACTGTACACTCCACTACGTCACGGGGCTCAGCGACGGAGTCGTCAGGTTCGTTGACCAGCGCAACGGCCTGGTTTCGACGATCCGCTTCGACCGGGAAAAATTGAACAACGTCTGGCTCTTCCTGGCCTACAGTGGGTGGAGGGGCCACAGAACTGCTGTCATAGAACCTAGCACAAGCTATCCCTTCGACCTGGCCACAGCCATCAGACGGGGTCATTACTCTAGTCTACTTGGGTACGGCAGGTTCGAATCTTCCGTGGAGTTTCAGGTAATGCAATTGGAGCAGGCGAGCACTAAAAAGGGGGCGAAGCGCGACGGGCAAGGGTGAGTACGATGGACGAAGCTAAGCTGAAGGACGACCTTGTGTCAGTCACGAGGAAAGTTGCTGAGAGAGGTTGGGCACCCGGAAGCAGCGGGAACACCAGCGTGAGGCTCCCCGGAGCCAACAGCTTTCTCATCAAGGCTACCGGAGAGAGTATGGCTTGGACACAGCCCGACGAAATCTTGAAGATGGATGGTAGTGGAAACGTCCTGTCGGGTACCGGCAAGCCATCGAAGGAGTATCGTTTTCACCTAGGAATCTATGCCAAGCGGCCCGAGGTTGGAGGCATCATCCATGCCCACCCGCCCTTCGCTACTTCTTGGGCCATAGCAGGAGCTGTTTTCCCTCTTGTCACTGCACCTTCGAAGGTTTGGCTGAAGAAGGTGGTGATGGTTCCGGCTCTGCAGTCTGGTTCGGTAGAGCTTGCGAACGCTGTGATTGGGGCATTTTCCGATGAATCGATCAGGGTGGTTCTGATGCAAGGGCACGGCCTCGTCGCCGCCGGCAAGACGATATTCGAGGCGTTCAATTTCGTGGACTGGGCGGAGGACGCGGCCAGAGCTGCAGTATACACTGGTCTGATAGCCAACGCATCGAAGAGCTAGGCATTGTCGAAGCAGCTGTTGTTGAGCGTCGACATTGGCTCAACACGAATGAAAGCTGGGGTCTTTGACACAGAAGGCCGACAGGTTGCCCTGAGGTATGCTGAGTACCCGATCCTGCAGCCAGCGCAACTAGCAGCGGAGCACGACGCAAAGAACTGGCTCGTCTCCTTCAGGACTCTGATCCACGCCATTCTAAAAACACGTGACATCGCTGCTGCAGACATAGCAGCAATCTCGGTCGACTGTCTATGCCCGTCACTGATTCCGGTGAACCGGAAGAACGTCCCACTCACGAACTCGATATTCTTCATGGATCGAAGGAGCTTAGATGAAGCTGATCTGTTGGAAGAGAAGATTGGTACAAGGAGGTTCTTCGCGGTTGCTGGCAACCGAATCGCCCACTCCGCCTTCTCGGCGCCCATGATGTTATGGATGAAGAGGAAACATCCTCTGGTCTTCGACGAGACATTCAAGTTTCTGCATGGGAACGGATTCGTCGAAAGCTACCTGACCGGCCAGTTCACCATGGACTGGACGAACGCTTCCTTCACATTACTATTCGAGACGAGAAACCGAAGGCGTTGGGCGTCGAAACTTTGTGAGGAACTCGGAATCCCTCTCGACAAGCTTCCGGACCTGAAAGCGCCCTGGGATGTAGTCGGCGAAGTCACTCAGGAAGCGTCGCGTGAGACGGGCCTTGCAAGGGGCACCCCTGTCGTTGCCGGAGGAGCCGATACTGCTTGCGCTGCCCTTGGGGTGGGTGCCGTCGAAAATGGCGAGGCGATGGAAGATGGAGGGACGGCTACCAAACTTGCTGTAGTTACGGACAAACCGAATTTTCCGATTGAGACTCTTAACAGATGCCACGTCGTCCCCGATCGTTGGTTGCTCGTGGCTGCTTCCAGTACCACCGGGGCTCTGCTGCGATGGCTCAGAGATCTGCTCGGCACATACCAGGTAGAAGCGAAACGGCGGGGATTGGATGTCTATGGACTCATGGACGAAGATGCTGCAAGGTCCCCACCCGGAGCAAACGGAGTAATTGTCTTGCCATACTTCGCTCCAGGCGGAGAACGGTCCCCAATATGGGACCCGTATGCCCGCGGCGTAGTCTTCGGACTAACCCTTGCAAATAGGAGATGCGATGTGGTGAGAGCTGTCCTGGAAGCTTCCGCCTACGCACTCAAGGACAACATAACGATGATAGAGGGTCACGGGATAAGGATAGGCACACTCCGCCTATCGGGGGGGCAAGCGAGCTCCAACCTTTGGAGGGGTATCAAGGCGGATGTGACGAGAAAATCTGTAGCGCTTACCACGCATGTAGAGGCAACGGCCTTTGGAACCGCCCTGCTGGCAGGGTACGGGACAGGACTATACTCCGATCTTGGTCGCACAGCCAAAGAACTCGGGTCTGTTCGAGAAACAAGACGCCCTACACGCGCTGGGGCTGACCGCTACGCAGAGAATTTCAATGCTTTCAAGGAAATATACAGGCTGCTAAGACCCAAGTTCGAGGAACTCTATTCCTGAGACGAGCATGTAGTACGGGTCAGAGATTCCTCGACGCGGCGTCGGATTTGAGCCAACTACGCCCCAGCCTTCAGCCGGCCCGGACTGAACTATGGCGTTATCAAGTTAGACTCCGACTATATCCAAATCAAGACTTTCGGCCAGTTGAAATTACTGCCTAGTCTTTGGTGTAGAATCGCTCTGACAGGCGGCGCACATAGTCCGTCCAGTTTAGGGGGAGCTTGTATATCCCCCTCTCCAACTCGCAAAATCCATGAGCCAGCAGGCCATGACAGTCGAGGAAAAGCTAGCCGACGCTGCAGTGAGCCTCATCACGGCCGCGGCCATCTACCTGCCACCGGATGTGAAGCTTGCACTAAAGGAGGCACAACAGACCGAGCAAACAGAACTCGCGAAGAAGGTCATAGGCTCCATGCTGAAGAACCTCGACGTGGCAGAGTCTGAAGGGCGGCCGATTTGCCAGGATACTGGTACAGTGATCTTCTACGTCAAGACGGGCGACAAGTTCCCGTACCTGGGGGAACTTGAGGGAATCCTGCGGAACGCCACCGTGAAAGCTACGACCGACGTTCCTCTCAGACCGAACTCGGTGAGCATCTTCACCGGCAAGAACTCTGGCAGCAACACGGCCGACAGAATCCCTTGGATTGAATGGGAATTGGTCCCCGGAAAAACCGATGCGGAGGTCACCGTCGTGCTGAAGGGGGGCGGGAGCGAGGCCCCCAGCCTAGCGAAAGTGATACCGCCGGCAGAAGGGATGAAGGGAGTTTACAAGATGGTGCTGGACGACATATTCGAACAGGGTCCCAAACCCTGCCCTCCCGTCGTCGTGGGCATCGGGTTGGGTCCCACTGCGGACATAGCCATGAAGCTCGCGAAGAGGGCGCTCCTCGCGGATATAGGTCAGCGGAACCCCGACCCCGAGATAGCCAAGATCGAAGTTTCGCTCCTGCAGGCGGTCAACAAGCTCGGCTGGGGTCCCCATGGGGTGGGGGGCTCCACAACGGCGCTGGACGTCCACATAGAAGCCGTCAACCGCCATCCCGCCTCCTTCGCCGTGGGGGTGGCAACCGTCTGCTGGGCAGACAGAAAGAGCACGATGAAGATAGACTCACAGGGGAACGTGGAGTATACCACCCATCTGTTTCTCAACAGGAGGGGCGCGTAGTTGGTCGAACACCGCTTCGCCACCCCGATAGGCGAGGAGGCCAGAAAGCTTCGGATAGGGGACGTCCTTTTCCTGACGGGCACCGTCGTCACGGCCAGGGACGCCGGCCACAGGCGTGCACTTGAGCTCTTGAACAAGGGGGAGAAGCTCCCCGTCGACCTGCGGGGCCTGGCGGTCTACCACATGGGCCCCATCGTGAGGAAGGTGGGAGACGATTGGAAGGTCTTCTCGGCAGGACCCACGACTTCCACCAGGCTCGAAACCTACGAGGCTGAGTTCCTGGAAAAGACCGGAGCCAAGGTCATCATTGGCAAAGGGGGGATGGGCGCCAAGACAGCCGAAGCGTGCAAGAAGCTTGGCGCCGCCTATGCCATCTACACCGGCGGGGCGGGCGCCCTGGCTGCGAAGTCCATCAAGAAGGTGAAGGGCGTCGAGTGGCTTGACTTGGGCACGCCGGAAGCGATGTGGATTCTCGAGGTCGAAGACTTCGGCCCATTGACTGTGATTATCGACCCTGAGGGGCGGAACCACTACGACGAGACGAGGGCCAGGATTAGGCCCAACCTAATCGAAGCTTACAAGATGATGGGCATCCCGGCCTAGTCACATCTTTTTGAGGAAGGCGGAGGATACACCCGTCGTGGCAGAACCGAAGGAAATCCTGAACTTCGAAGATCTCCGCAAGTACAGGCTGGCCGACGAAGGCTACTTCGTCATCACCGACAGCACCCGGGAGGCGATTATCCACAAGGTGAACTCTAAGTGCGTCAAGGCTGATAGCTTCAATCTCAAGGTGACCATAAACGACCGCAGACAGGGGAGCTACTTCTGGGTCGACAGCATAGCCACGGCCGCGCACGCGTTAAAGGCCAAGCGCTGTAAGGTATGCAAGCCTGAGCTGAACCTCGTTCATCCGTCAGCCTTCGACTCCTAGTCCATAGTAGAAGAGCCTGACCGTAGCTCATTGGTTGACTGAAATTCGCCACCCCTGGCCCATACGCGGACCGAGTTCGAGCACGCCCTGAATCTTCCGCCTTGGAAGGGCTAATGTGCCTGACCAAACTTTAAGCCGGTTCAATCCCACCTGGCTTCATGAAACAGATAGAAGGCTACGCCAACGTTCTAGGTTTCGACCTATTTTACCGCCAGTTCGGCGAACCAAGGAAGGGTGAGATCCTGTGCCTTCACGGCGGGCCAGGGGCAACCCACGATTATCTCCTCTCCATGGCCGACCTAGCAACCCACGGCTACAGGGTCACCTTCTACGACCAGCTTGGTTGTGGCCGCTCCCAGTTACCCAAAAACGTCGCCCTGTTCGTCCCCGAGCACTACATCGAAGAAGTGGAGGCGTTCCGGAGGAAGATGAGGCTTGGGAAGCCCCACGTCATAGGCTCCAGTTGGGGAGGGATGCTCGCCATTGCCTACGCCCTGAAGTACCAGAGAAACATGGCAACAATGACGACCGTTGGGGGCCTACACAGCGTCCCCCTGACTGTCAGAGAGATGGAGAGAATGAAACATGGTCTCCCGAAGGACGTGCAGGAGACACTGGCGAAATACGAGGCCGATGGCGACTACGAGAACCCCGAATACGTCAAGGCGGTGATGGTCTTCTACAACAAGCACCTCTGCCGGCTGTCTCCGTGGCCTCCAGAACTCACACACTCTCTGAACCACACTAGCAAGCCTGTCTACGGCACGATGAACGGACCGAACGAATTCACGATAATCGGGAATACCCGTTACTGGGACGTCACAGACAGGCTCAAGACGATCAAGGTCCCAACCTTGGTCCTTGGTGGCAGATACGACGAGGTCTCTCCAGTAGTAGCGAGGGAGATTCACAGGCATGTCCGCGGCTCGGAGCTCACGATCTTCACCAACAGTTCCCACCTCCCTTTCTGGGAGGAGAGGGAGACCTTCATGAAAAGGGTCCTAAGGTTTCTGGGCAAACATCAGGTCTAGCTGACCGGAGTCATCTCGCCACGTCGTCTGGAGCTGCAGCCACGGGGGACCCGTTTCCGAATCCCAGCTTCACGCTTATCTGCTCGAACTGCTGGAAATGACGCTCGAACCACTGGGTAAGAAGGTACACTGCCCCGTAGCCTTGCCCAGACGGCATCAGGAGCGAGCTCCCTACAAGGATCTTGATGTGATGCTGGACCGCCTTGTACTGGAGGTCGAGCTCCGTGGCCAGCTGATTGATGTTACTCGGCTTCGCACGCAGGCTCCAGATTATCCTGGCCCTGTTTTCGCCGCCCCTCTTCCCCCCGAGGAGGAACCAGAGGGTCCTGCGAAGCTCCGGGTCCTCTTCCATCCGTTTTGCCGAGTTCCGGTTTCTATTTAGGAGTTGGTGACGGTCACTGGATTTGGAAAAACTGTTAATAGCCATCGGATAGAAATTTGCACATACAGCCTTGGATGCCTACGCTACCGTGGCGACCGGATTGTCTATTGTGAACATAGCCCTTCTTGCGGGACTGATTTGCCTTTACGCGAGGATGGCCATCAGAACACGTGCCGGGTACACCTATGGCCTGATGATTTTCTCCGGTCTCTTGGTTGCGCAGAACTCTGGCATGGCCTACGTCTGTGGTTTCCTCAACGACTACTACAACTGGCAGCTGTCGCCCTACTTCGCCGCAGTCGCTGTCCTCGAGTTTGCGGGCCTGATGGTACTGCTCAGAGTCACCCTCTGAATCCGACAGGACGTAGCACCCAAGAATCCGGTTGGCGAAGCGTCGCTGCCTGCGCTCCTGTTCGTTCGTACGTGGCAGCAAGGAGGACGTCGCGGAACAACGGGAGTGCTAGGTCTGAACAAGGCTTAGCTCCAAGACTCACTGCTGTCGTCTAGAGGCCAGGATTTTCGCTGCATATTCACGCACGGAGCTCTCTTGTCGCCATTCGACGAACTGTGGTTTCACTTTCCTCAATTCCGCCAGTGCCCCATCTGCGTCAAGGCCCTTCGTCCTGACGAGGTAGGCCGCAAGTACACACCCTGTCCTGCCTTCGCCGGCCAGGCAATGGACCAGCACTGACTTGCCGGCCCCCAACTGCTCTTCAACGAACTTCACCGCTCTGTCCAAAGCATCAGAGCTTGGGGGTTGATGATCTTGCATGGGGACGTGCCCCGTCACGACATCAAGGTCTCGCGTGAACTCGGGTGGAAGCGGGTCGACGGTCAGCGTCAGTATGCTGTTGATACCTGCCCTGACCAGCCACTCTGCCTGTGACCTGGACGCCGGGTAACCTGACCCCGCGAGCCTGCCCTCCTGCACCCAGACGAACCCCGTTGGTTCTGAAGCCACCTTCGCCCTGAGTTTCCTAAGGAAGAGTCCTCCTGTTCCCAATCACACTCCCTGTCTCAATCGAAGTCTGTCGTTTTAGAACCTTTAGCTCGCAGCCTGTTGCGCTCCTCTGCCCCTCCTCCTTCCTTCCGAAACGGCCACAGCTCTCCAACGGCGCCGTTCCAGTGAATAGCTGGACCAAACGTGCCTCGACGCCTCACTATGATGGCCGTGCCGAGAAAACGTGGCATAGTAGTTGACTATTTCCATTAACTGATTGCGTTTGTATTTCGAGATTATGTAAGGAAGTAACAAATTGGCGACGTGGAGCGCCTTTCTTCCTTCCACTCTGTAATGAAACAGCATCTTCTCATTCCCTATCGGGTGCTTAGCAATTCTCACCGTCCCGACTCCGACAATCACTCGGAACTTTGCAAGCAGCGAAATGTCGGTGTTCACTACCTGTATAGATGGCCTCCTTGCAGGATAACGAACAAATCTCCGATCTGTCTTGTTGTAGGTACGTACGTACGCTACGTAGACCTACGCATTGCCCTCTCCCTCGAATAGTCCTGCTGCCCATGCGAGCCCGGATTCGCACAAACAGATTTTCGGTTACGCTTCTAGTATTTCAAGTCGGCCGTATTTGCCAACGTTGAGACGCAACTCTCCCCTGAAACTGTTCGTGTAGCCGTTGGTAACCCTGACCTTGGATCCCTGTTTCACCATGTCGATTTGGTCGTCCCAGAGTGATAGCTTGATCTGCCCGCTCTCGTCCTTCAGCATGCAGTCTGCAACCCTCGCCTCCCCTCCGGTTCTAAGGTTGACTGTGCGGGGTTCGGTCATCTCGACGATTTCCCCCTCGGCGTCGACCCTTCGCATGCCGTCCCTCAAATCGCGTACATTCATGTGAAGCGCTGGTCGTTCGGCGCCATTATTTAACATTAGACGGCTGAAGGCTCGACCGGAAACCGTTTATTGAGAAAGAAATGGCCGGTCGACAACGTTGCCCTCGGGGCTGGCCGACGGCGGCCTCCTCTTGCTCTCGTTCCTGGTCCCGTTCACCTGCGTACTGCTAGGGCTTCCGCCATTCCTCAGGTTTCTCGAAAGGAATGGACGAGTATCCAAGGACGTACACAAGAGCCCGCCGACGAAGGTTCCCGAACCAGTTGGGCCAATGCTCTTTGTCGCGGCCCTCCTCGGGGAAATCGTAGCGGCAATCGGTTTTCAGTCGTGGGTCCCTGTGGCTCTAGTGCTGGGGGCTGGGATTGCTTTCGCAGTTGGTCTGGCCGATGACCTGTTCGTCCTTGGAGGGAAGACCAAGCCCCTCCTACTTCTCTTGGCGGGCGTCGCTTTCGTGGGGGTCTACGCGTTCAGACCTGACCTGTACCAACCGGTCATCTACTTCCCGATTATCGGGAGATCCGCTCCTCACTTCATCCTATACACGGTGCTCGCAGTGGCCGCCTTCCCGATAGTGTCCAACGCCTTCAACATGATGGACGCCTTCAACGGCGAGATCTCTTGGTTCACTCTCCTTACCTCTCTCGCCCTACTTGCGGGGGTGTCCCTTCACGCGGCTTTCACCTCAGGGTTCTCTCTGGCGAGGGTGGGCGCCACCCTTCCACTGGTCGCCGTGGCGGCAGGTTTTCTTCTGTTCAACCGGTATCCGTCGAGGGCTTTTGACGGAGACAGTGGGAGCCTGATGTTTGGAGCCATGTTCGCGGGCTTGGCTGTTACAGGAGGGGTTGAAATCGCGGCCATAATCGCAATAGTTCCAGCCATCCTGAATTCGTTCTACACCCTATCTAGTGTGCGTGGGTTTGTCGAGAGAAGGAGGATGCCCTCCCGGCCGACATACATCGGGAGCGATGGCATGCTTTACCCCTCAACCGAGCCGAACGCCCCCAACACGCTGATCAGACTCATATTGCTGGCTGGAGCCCTGTCTGAGAAGGATCTTGTGAAGGACGTGGTATACTTGACTCTGGTAGCCTGTATTTTCTCAGTGGCGACATCAATCATGACTTGGGTGCACTAGAATGAAGCTGGCCCCACTCTTCGGAATCGAGGCGGTCGCATTCCTGCTCATAATCGCCGAGACGTACCTATTCTTCAACTTCGTCGTTCCCCTTGGTCCCATTCCTCATTCGCTTTCAGAATACACGGGGCTGGCACTGTTGAAGCTGATGCTGATCCTCGCCCTGGTTGCCGTCTGGTTTGTCGTAATGATAGGCTTGACCAGATTCTATGTCAAGGCCAAGGTCAGGAAC
>Ga0187784_10002461_pt1 | contig 14854 bp, 12 predicted proteins | sample 1015_SJ02_MP15_2_FD_132964 | JGI IMG/M metagenome (GOLD analysis project Ga0187784, IMG submission 132964) | Tropical peat soil microbial communities from peatlands in Department of Meta, Colombia - 1015_SJ02_MP15_20_MG | ecosystem: Environmental > Terrestrial > Soil > Wetlands > Peat | place...
CTTGGCCAGCCGGCTGGCGATCGAGACCCAGCGCTCCTCGCGCTCCTTCATCATGCACAGCACGGGCGCGGCGATGAAGATCGAGGAGTACGCCCCCGAGAGCAGGCCGACGAAGAGGGCCAAGCCGTAGGACTGCAGCGTCACGGCACCGAGCAGCTGCGCACCGATCAGCAGGACGGCGAGCACGGGGAGGATGGCCACCATCGACGTGTTGATGGAGCGGGCCAGGGTTTGGTTCATCGACAGGTTGATCAATTGCGGGTAGGTCATGCGACCGCTGCTCCCCACGCCCCGCGTGTTGTCCCGTACCCGGTCGAACACCACGACGGTGTCGTAGAGCGAGTAGCCGAGGATGGTCAGGATGGCGACCACGGTGTCCGGTGTGACCTGGAACCCGAAGATCGAGTAGATGCCGATGGCGACCAGCACGTCGTGGACCATGGCGATGAACGCGGCCAGCGCCATCTTCGGCTCGAAGCGGATGCTGATGTAGACGCCGACGACGACGAAGAAGATGATGAGCGCCTGAATCGCCTTGTCCGTGATCGACGAGCCCCAGGTCGGGCCAACGGTGGTGATGGAGACCTTGTCGGAGACCGTCGGCGGCACGCTCCCGGCCGGCACCGTGTCCGTGGTCTTGGCGCCCGAGGCCGCGGTCGTCGTCGTGGTGGGCTTGGCCGTCGTGGTCGTGGCGGCCGTGGACGACGCCGGTGCGTGCGCCGCGGTCAGGTCGAGCAAGGCCTTCTGGACGTTCTTGCTGACAGCCGCCTGCTGGGCCAAGGAGAGCCGGTTGATGTCCGACTGGACGGTGAGCGTCTGTTTGCTCCCCGAGCCGAGGAGCTGCACCGTCGGGTCGATGACGCCGGTGCCCTTCATGGCGTCGGCCGCCTGGGCCTGGGTGACCCCCGGGGCGGCGATGGTCCACTCCGTCCCACCCTTGAACTCGATGCCCAGGTTGAGCCCGCCGCGCAGGATGATCGAGATGATCCCCAGCGCGATGATGAGGGCCGAGATGCTGAACCAGACCCGCCGCCTCCCGACGAAGTCGAACCGGGTCTCGCCGCGATAGAGCCGGGCGATCGGGCCGTGGCCCCGGCGGGGCTTGGCGAGCAGGGCCCGCGCCGCGTCGTCCAGCGTGATCAGCTCGTCCTCGTCGAGGTCCTCGGTCTCGACCTCCTCCTCGAAGGCCTCGACCGCCCCCTCGCTCACCTCGTCGAGCGCGCTGTCGTCGTCGGGGGCTTCGGCCTCGGGGTCGAGGTCCTCGGCCACGTCCCCGACCTCCCCCGCCGCGCGCTGGTCGCGCTCGTCGCCCCGGTCGCGCCGCCGTCGCCGCGGGCTCATGCGCCACCTCCGGCGCCCACGCCGGCCGGCACACCCCGGGCCGCCCCGGCGGCTTGCGGGCCGGCACCCAGGCCGGTGGCGATGCTGAAGGCCCCCGAGCCTTGGAGGCGCTGGCTCTGCCCGAGGAGGATCACGAGCGGGCGCGTGTAGAACCAGGTGAAGATCATGTCCAAGATGGTCGAGAGGCCGAGGAAGAACGCGAAGCCCTTCACGTTGCCCACGGCCACGAGGTAGAGGACGATCGCGGCGAGCAGCGAGACGAAGTCGGCCGCCCACACCGTGCGCCAGGCGCTCTTGAAGCCGCGGTCAACCGACGTGCGGACCGAGCGGCCCGAGCGCGTCTCGTCCTTGAGGCGCTCGAAGTAGACGATGTACGAGTCGACGGTGATGCCGATGGAGACGATGAGGCCGGTGATGCCCGCCAAGTCGAAGCTCGGCGCGACCGAGGTGTGTCCGAGGGCGGAGATGACGGCCCACAAGAACATGGCCGTCAGCACAAGACCGGAGATGACGACCAGCCCCAGCGCCCGGTAGTAGAGCAGCACGTAGAGGAGCACCAGGATCAGGCCGGCGACGCCGGCGCCCAATCCGGCCACCAGCGCCGAGTGGCCGAGCGTGGCCGAGACGGTCTCCGAGGTGGCGGCCCGCAGCGTGACGGGCAGCGCGCCGTAGTTCATGGCCTGGGCCAGGTTCTGCGCGTCCTGCTGGGTGAGGCTGCCCGAGATCTCTCCCCGACCGTCGAAGGAGGTGAAGCTGCTCTGGGTGGGCTGGATGATCGGCGCCGAGTACACCACCCCGTCGAGCTCGATCCCGAGCAACTGGTGGAAGTTCTCCTGGGCCACCTTGTCCCAGAGGGCGGAGTTGGCCGATCCGTTGAGCGTGTAGTCGACCACCCACTGCCCGGTCTGGTTCTGGGTGGCCACGGCGCTGCCGATGGCGTGGCCGGTCATCTCGCTCGGGCCCAGGACGTAGCGCTCGCCCCCGGTGCCGCTCGAGGCCAAGCCCGGCAGCAGGGCGGTGCTCGACTCGTAGTTGGGCTTCTGCACGCTCGTCGAGGGGTAGTCCGTGAATTGCGGGTCCGGCGGCACGTTGTTCGAGGAGTACCCCTGGGCCGTGTTGTTCGGCGTCACGCCCAGGTTCGCCTCGGTCAACGCGTAGGTGGAGCCGCAGGCCGGGATGCTCTCGATACCCCGGGGCAGCACTCCGGTCTTCGACGCCTTCGGGACGGGCTGCGCGTAGGCGAAGCACAGCACGGGGCGGAAGTACATGCGCGCCGTCTGCCCGATCTGGTCGAGCACCTGCTGCGCGTTCTTGACTCCGGGGATGGAGACCGAGATCTGGTTCTTGCCCGTCGTCTGGACCTGCGCGCCCGACACGCCGAGCCCGTTGACCCGGAGGTTCAAGATGTTGACGGTCTCGCCGAGGTCGGACTGGCTGACGTGCTGGCCCTCGGCGGTGTACACCACCGACACGCCTCCGGCCAGGTCGAGGCCAAGCCGCGGCGACCAGCCGGCCGCCAGGACGGCGGCGAACGAGCCCAGCGCGATCACCACGACGACGACCACGCTGATGAGCAGGTTGCGCTGCTGGCGCCGCTGCGCCCTCCCCCCGCGCTTGGGGCTCACGCCTCGCCGGCCTCCCCGCCGTGCTCGCTGCTCGCATCTTCCTGCGCGTCGTCGGTGTCCGGCGCGTCCTCGCGGTCGACGTCCTCGCCGTGGACGTCCTCGGCGTAGCCAGCCGTCTCGTGGGACTGCTCGCCACCGATCCGGATGTCCTCGATCCGGTCGATCTTGCGGGCGATGGCCTGCCGGACGAAGACGATCCGGGTCGGCTGCGGGCCGTCGAGATTGCCGTCGTCGCCCAGGGCGCCGGTCAACACGGTGTAGCGGTCTCCGTGGATCTCGAGGACGGTGCCGACGACGCCGCCCACCGTCTGCACCTCGTCACCCACCTCGATCCCGGCACTCTGCGCCTGCCGGGCCGCCTGCGCCTTGCGCTGTTGGGGGCGGATGAAGAAGAAGTAGGCCAACAGGCCGATGGCGATCAAGGGGAGGAAGGTCACCAGCGGATTGGCCGTCGACTTGGAACTGGAGGCGGCAAGGACGACGTGCGCCAGTGCCGGAGTTGCTGTCATGAAGTGGGTCCTTGGTCCTGAAGTATTGCGAAATGCCACCCTAGTGCCTCGGCCCCCCGATTCAGGGCCGCCGGCGGTGCGCGCGCCGGCCGGGCAGCGACCCTAAAACGTCCGTTCGACACCTTGCAGCCGCCCTTTCACCCTGCCGGCGCGGCGCAACCCGACCGCAACCCGATGGAGGACCCGTTTGCGACGGGGGCTCGGCACAGTGCACACCGTCAGTCACAGCAACTCACGGTGTGGTCGTCGGGGGGGGGCGACCGTGGGAGTCCGGACGGAGGGGACCGGATTCCCGGCGAGGGGGGCACCGTGGGGACGAGGGAGCAGCGAAGAGGTGCGCCGGTCCGTGCGGCCGACGGCCGGATCGGTCCGGGGGGAGCCGACGGCCCGGACCGGCGCACCTCGCGCTCCCCCGGTGGCCCGGCGCCGAGGGCCGCACGCAGCCCCGTGGCGCCTGAACTGGGTGTTTCCCCGTCTCGGTGACCCCCGCCATGCACTCCGCCCGGTCGTGTGCCCAGTACAGTTGCACCCTGATGCGAGACGGGCGTACTTCCGTGCTGGTCATCGAGGACGAGGCCGACATCCGCCAGCTCCTGCGAACCCTGCTCGAGCGCGAAGGATTCGTCGTGTCCGAGGCGACCGAGGGCCGCGACGGGGTGCGCCAGTTCCACCAGAGCCACCCCGACGTCGTGGTGCTCGACGTGGGCCTCCCCGACCTCGACGGCTGGCAGGTCCTCGAGCGGATCCGGGACATGAGCGACGCCCCGGTCCTCATGCTCACGGCCCTGAGCACGGAGCGGGACAAGGTGCGCGGGTTGAACGCCGGCGCCGACGACTACCTGACCAAGCCGTTCAGCCGGGTCGAGTTCCTGGCCCGCCTCCGGGCGATCAGCCGGCGCCCGCGCGACCACCAGGACCCGGTGACCACGTTCGACGACCCGCCGCTGCACGTCGACTACGCCCAGCGGCTGGTGACGATCGACGGCGTGCCCGTCGTGCTGACCCCCACCGAGTACAAGCTGCTCACGACGCTCACCCGGCACCAGGGACAGGTCCTCTCCCAGGACCAGCTGATCGAGCTGGCCTGGGACGACCCGAGCGGCTTGGCCCCGGGACGGGTGAAGTACGCCGTGCACCGCCTGCGCGAGAAGATGGGCTGGGAGGAGGCCGCCGAGGGTACCGGGGGGCCGGGCGAAGTCTCCTCGAGCTCAGGCCCCATCGAGACCGTGCGAGGCTTCGGCTACCGCTACCGGCCCCGGAGCCGGTGAGGAAACCGACCGGGACCCAGGCCGACCTCGAGGGGCGTCGCGCCCAGACGCCCGACAACCCCCTACCCATCGGCTTCTCGGGGTCGATGCGCGTCCGGCTGCCCGTCTTCGCGCTGGTGGCGGTGGGCACGGTGCTCATCGCCGTGATCCCCTTCCCGCACGACGCCCGCCGCGAGATCTCCATCGCCGGCGTCATCTTCTTCGTGCTGGTCGCCGCCGCCTTCCTCATCCCCTGGGAGAAGCTCCCCGACTGGGCCTGGCTGGTCATCCCGATCGGCTACATCGCCGTCATCGCCATCATCCGCGACGCCCAGGGCGGCGCCGACTCCGGCCTCGTCGCCGTCTTCTTGTTGCCCATCGTGTGGCTGGCCCTCTACGGGCGCCGCCTCCACCTACTCGTCGGCCTCTTCTGCCTCGACCTGGCCTTGCTGGTGCCCCTCCTCATCGTCGGGCCGCCCAAGTACCCCACACTCGAGTGGCGCCAGGTGGCGGTCATGGCGGCCGTCGCCACGCTGGTGGCCTCCACCGTGTACACGATCGTGTCGCGCGATCGTGCCGTCCTGACGGACCTGGCCCAGCAGTCGCGCATCGCTCGGAGCAACGCCCGTGAGGCCCACTCGGCGCGCGACCGTCTCGAGACGCTGCTACGGGCCGCCACGGGCAGCGCCATCATGGGCGTCGACCCCTCGGGGACCGTCACCTTCTTCTCGGCCGGCGCCGAGCAGATGCTCGGCTACAGCGCGGCCGAAGTGGTCGGCATCCGCTCCATCGCCGACTTCATCGACCCGGCCCAGATCGACGAGCGCCGCCAGACGATCGACTCGATGCGCACCGCGCTCGAACCCCTCGATGCCGAGGCGGCGGCCGAGGTGCCCTGGACGGCGACGCGCAAGGACGGCCAGCAGCGCCGCTGCGTGGTGCGGGTCCGGGCCCTGCCCGTCCCCTCCGCCGACAACGGCCTCGAACCCGGGGGCGACGCCGAGCCCGACGGGCCCGCTGTCCCCCCCGCGGGCAGCACGCGGGCCGAGCTCGACGAGGCCCTGACGCCGTCCAACGGCGGCTACGTGGTCGTCGCCATCGACGTGACCGAACGCGAGGAGCTGGCGGCCGACCGCGAGCGCCTCTACGCCATCCAGAAGGAGGTCACCCAGTCGCTCATCGCGCAGAACGAGCGCCTGCGCGAGCTGACCCAGATGAAGGACGACGTGGTGGCCACGGTCTCCCACGAGCTGCGGACCCCCATCACGTCCATCCGGGGCTTCGTCGAGCTCCTCCTCGATGCCTCCTCCGAGCTGACCGAGAGCCAGGTGCGCATGCTCCAGACGATCGAGCGCAACGCCGAGCAGCTCCAGCGGGTGGCCGAGGACCTCCTGGCCGACCCCGGCGCCGGGCGGGGTCTGCGCGTCGCCTTCTCCGAGCTCGACCTGGCCCGCCTGGCCGAGGACGCGGTGGACGCCATGCAGACGTCTGCCGCGGTAGCCGGGGTGGTGGTCACCATGGAGCCCTGCGACGAGGAGGTGCCGATCGTGGGCGACCGCACCAGGCTCCACCAGCTCCTGGGCAACCTCCTGTCGAACGCCATCAAGTTCTCGCCCCGCGGCGGCCGGGTGCACGTGGCGGTCGACACCGCCGACGCCTACGCCCGGGTGCAGGTCATGGACGAGGGGCCCGGCATCCCCAAGGGCGAGCGCGACCAGCTCTTCGAGCGCTTCTACCGACTGGCCTCCTCGACGGAGATGGGCGTGCCGGGCACCGGCCTTGGCCTGGCCATCGCCAAGTCCGTGGCCGAGGCCCACGAGGGCTTCGTCGACATCGCCGACACCGCCGGCTGGTCGACCACCTTCCGGGTCTTCATCCCGCTGCGGGTCGAGGGCGCCACCCCGCCCTTCGACCCGAGAGGGCCGGCGGGCACGACGACCTCCGCCGGCGCCCCCGCCTAGTCGTCCGACGGGGCGCACCCCCACAGGGCGCACCCCCACAGGGCGCGCCTGGGCGGGCCGAGCCGGTGGTCCCCGGCCGCGGCCCGCCCTGCGCTCACGCCGCCAAGAAGCCCCCCGATTGGTGGGCCCAGAGCCGGCCGTAGAGCCCGGCCCCGCCCGCGACCAGCAATTGCGCGTGTGTGCCCTGCTCGACGACCCGTCCCCGGTCCAAGACGACGATCCGGTCCAGCCGGGCGATGGTGGCCAGGCGGTGGGCCACCACCAGTGCCGTGGTGCCTTCCATCAGCTCCCACAGCGCCTCTTGGACCAGCGACTCGGACTCCGAGTCGAGGGCCGAGGTGGCCTCGTCGAGGACGAGGATCTCGGCGCGCTTGGCCATGGCCTGTGCGATGGCCACCCGCTGGCGCTGGCCGCCCGACAGCTTCAGGCCCCGCTCCCCCACCACGGTGTCGTACCCGTCGGGCAGGCGCTCGACGAACTCCTCGACGTGGGCGGCCCGGCCCACCTCCCGCACCAGGTCCATGTCGGGCCTGTCGTGGGGCGCGTCGTCGGGCCCGAGCCCGTAGCAGATGTTCTCCGCGATGGTGCGGTGCAGCATCTGCGGGTCCTGGGGAACGTACGCGATGTGCCGGCGCAGCGAGTGCTGCGTCACCGCCGCGACGTCCTGCCCGTCGACCGCGATCAGGCCTCCGTCACGCTCGGCAAAGCGCAGCAGCAGCTTGGTGAGGGTGGTCTTGCCCGAGCCCGACGGTCCGACCAGTCCTACGTGCTCACCCGGCTCGATCCGCAGGTTCAGCCCGTCGAAGAGCGACGCTCCCCCACGGTACGAGAACCGAAGGTCGCTGAAGTCGACCCGCCCGCGCCCCACCACGAGCTCGGGGGCACCCGGCACGTCGACGATGTCGGGGCGCGTGGCCGCGATGCCGGCGAACTTGGCGCAGCGGCCGATGGCGCGCGACATGAGGCGGATGAACTCGAAGGACTCTTCGAGGCTGGTGCCGACGAAGGTGGCGTAGAACAGGATCAGGTACACCGTCCCGGCCGCTGCCACGTGGTGCAGCGCCAGGACGACCCCCACCGCCACACAAGCCCAGTTGAAGAGCGACATGACCGACTCCATCTGGATGCGGGTGGCGGTGAACACCCGGCGGGCCTGCAGGTCGGCGCGTATCGACTCGCCGACCAGCGCGTCGACGTGCAACTGCTCACGCCGCTCGGCTGCCTGGGAGCGCACCGTGGTCAGGTTGGTGATGGTGTCGGCGATGACCCCCGTCGCCCTCGAGTGGGTGTCGGAGAACCGCTTCTCTGCCGCCACCACGCGCGCCATGCGGCGCGCCAGCACCAAGACGAACGCAGCGACCAACGCCGTCATGACCACGGCCACGGGCCAGGCAACGATGGCCAGCACCACGATGGCGCCGAGCGTCGTCACGGCGATGCGCAGGACGCCCCACACTGCGGACTCGATGAGCTCGACGAAGGCCCACGACGAGGTCTCGAGGGTGGCGATGACCTCCCCCGAAGGCCGATCGGCGTGCCAGCCGTGGCTCAGCCCGATCAGGTGGTCGTACCCGTTGGTGATGGCGCGCCCGAACGAGCGCAGGGTGGCGCCCCAGTTGAGCCAGCCTCCGACGCGCCCGAAGGCGACTGCTGCCAGCAAGACGGCCGCGTAGGCCACGAGCGGGGGCCCGAAGGACGCCCACATCCCCCGCTGAGAGCCGAGGTCGGCAATGCGCCCCAGCAGTGCGGCGAAGATGAGGGGTGCAGCGACGGTGTTGGCCAGTGTCCCGAGCACGATGGCGCTGCAGCTGGCCGTCAAGGCGGCGCGGTCGGGCCACAACTGGCTCCAGCAGTAGGCGAGCGTGTCTCTCGTCGAGGCGTTGGGGAAGAGGGTGCGTTCACCCATGGGTTCACTCCAGTCGTGAAGCTCGTCAACGTCGTAGAGGTCGTGCGGTGGCGCGTCAAGGCGTGCACACGGGCGTTCGGGGTGCGATCGGCCGCGGCGCTGCGCCGAGGTCCCGGATGCCGAGACGGCCCCGCGCCTCGTCAGCGCGGAGGTGAGCCGGCCCGCCTCAGCGGGTGGTCGGCACGAGCTCCGGCCCGGTCATGGGGAACCGACCTCCCGGAGCACCGCACTCCGACCCGGCGGGGACAAAGGCGCGGGAGATCGCCTGCGGCTGCATCGTCGTCCCTGCCATCGTGTCACCTCGCTTCCGGCTCGTGGTGCGTCCAGTGCACCGTAGCCGAAGAGCCGGTACGGCGGAAGAAGATGGGTGGATCCGAGCGCGCGAGTGGCGCGACGGCGGGCTCGTCAGAACAGCGGTGGCGTGTTTCGTGCGTCGGGCATGCGCTCACCGAGGTGCTTCCACGCCCGCTCGGTGGCCACCCGGCCCCGAGCAGTGCGCTGGATGAGCGCGCTCTGGACCAAGTAGGGCTCGTAGGCGTCCTCGATGGTGTCAGGCTCCTCACCCACGCACTGGGCCAGCGTGGTCAGGCCGACGGGCTGGCCCCCGAAACGGGTGCACAGCGTGGTCAAGATGGCCCGGTCCACCTTGTCGAGGCCCAGCGCGTCCACGCCGAAGAGCTCGAGGCCCTCGCGGGCGGTGGCGCCGTCGATGAACCCCTCACCGCGCACTTCGGCGAAGTCCCGCACGCGGCGCAGCAGTCGGTTGGCCACCCGGGGCGTGCCGCGCGAGCGCTCCGCGATGCGCGTCGCACCCTCCCCGTCGATGCGCACCGTCAAGATGCGCGCCGACCGCTCGACGATGGCCCGCAGGTCGGCCGGGTCATAGAGGTCGAGGCGACCGACGAAGCCGAAGCGGTCCCGCAGCGGGCCTGACACCAGCCCGGTGCGCGTGGTGGCACCGACCAGCGTGAACGTCGGGAGCTCGAGCCGGATGGAGCGGGCCGTCGGCCCCTTGCCGATGAGGATGTCGAGCCGGCCGTCCTCCATGGCCGAGTACAGCATCTCCTCGACCGAGCGGTGCAGACGGTGGATCTCGTCGATGAAGAGCACGTCCCCGTCCTGCAGGTCGGTGAGGAGCGCGGCCAGGTCACCGGCCCGGGTCAGCACGGGGCCTGCCGTGATCCGCAATCCCGCACCCATCTCCGCCGCCACGATCCCCGCCAGCGAGGTCTTGCCCAGGCCCGGGGGCCCGGCGAAGAGGATGTGGTCGACGGGCTGCCCGCGCTGGCGCGCCGCCTGGAGCACGATCCCGAGGTGCTCGACCAGCTGGGACTGCCCGACGAACTCGGTCAACGTCCGTGGTCGGAGGTTGACCTCCTCGAGCTCCTCCTCGCCGTCGGACGCCGCCGCGTCGACGACCCGGCTGGCCACCGAATCACCCAGCGGCTCTGCGGCGTCGTCCACGGCCAGCACCTCGCGGCGCGCCCGGGGGCTCACCGCGAGGCCAGCTCGCGCAGCGCGAGGCGGAGCATCTCCTCCACTCCGACATCGTCGCGTAGGCCGTCGAGCGCGGCGCGGATCTCCTCGGGCCCGTACCCGAGCTCGGCCAGCGCCGCCCGCGCCTCGGCGCGCGACGTGCGCGTGGCTCGACCCTCACCGCCACCGGGCCCCGACAAGGTGGCGCCGACGACGTCCACGGACAGGTCGGACAGGTCGGGCAGGTCGAGCCGGCTCTTCAGCTCGATCAAGAGGCGCGCCGCCGTCTTGCGGCCGACTCCGGGCACGGTGCACAGGGTGTCGAGATCGTCCTCGAGCACGGCCGTCGAGAGCGCGGCCGGCGACAACATGGCCATGATGGCCAACGCCAGGGTGGGGCCGACCCCGTGCGAGGAGAGCAGGACCTCGAAGCACCGCCTCTCGTCGTCGTGGGCGAAGCCGTAGAGCACGATGGCGTCCTCGCGCACGTGCGTGTGGACGTAGAGCGTGGCCTCGCTCCCGGACCCGGCCGCGACCAGCGTCGCCGCCGTGCCCGGCGTGACCGCCACCCGGTACCCGATGCCGCCCACGTCGACGATCACCTCACCCTCGCCGGTGCGCAGCACGACAAGCCCCCGCAGCAGTCCGATCATCCCTCGCTCCTCACCCCGGCCAGGCCGGTCGTCTCCTCGTCGCACACGTCCGCGTCACCGCCGTCCTTCGCCCACGAGCGCACGGTCGAGCGCCCGCTGCAGCGGCACGGTCGTCAGGTGGCACACGGCCAGTGCCAGGGCGTCGGCCACGTCGGGCGGGCCGTCGACGGACCGCAGCTTGAGCACCTGGGCGACCATCCGCTGGACCTGCTCCTTGGTCGCCGCCCCGTAGCCCACCAGGGCCTGCTTGACCTCGTTCGCCGTGTACTGGGCCACGTCGCACCCCGCCTCGGCGGCCGCCAGCAGCGCCAGGCCGCTCGCCTGGCCGACGGACATGGCCGTCTTGGCGTTCACCTGGAAGAACACCCGCTCGACCACCACCGTGCCCGGGTGCAGCTCGGCGAGGAGGGCCCCGAGCTCGGTGTGGAGGACCAGCAGCCTCTGGGCCAGGGGCGCGTCGGGATCGGTCTCGATCACCCCGGCCGCTCTGGCCTGCAGGGTGCTGTCACCCTCACCTCGGCTCACGAGGCCGTAGCCGCAGCGTGACAACCCCGGGTCGACGCCCAGTACGAACATGCGTTCGCATGCTAGCGGGGCGGGTGGCCCCGGTGGCGGACCCAGGCCCAGGGGGCGGGCGCGCCCGGCTCTGCCGCCTAACCCTCGAAGGTGGCGAGGACCTCGTCGGCGATGTCGGCGTTGGAGTGCACGGCCTGGACATCGTCGTTGTCGTCGATCGCCTCGAGCAGGCGCAGCACCTTCTTGGCCTCGGCCTCTTGGGGGACGGGGACCAACTGGGTGGGTTCGAAGGAGAGGTCGACCGACTCAGGGGTGATGCCGGCATCGTCGAGCGCCTGGCGCACGCTCTCGAGATCCGACGGCGAAGTGGTGACCACCCAGGCCGCGCCGCTGCTGGCCATGTCCTCGGCCCCGCCCTCCATGGCGATCTCCATGACCTTGTCCTCGTCCTGGTCGAGGGGCACCGTGACCACGCCCTTGCGCTCGAACTGCCAGCTCACGGATCCGGGCTCGGCCATGTTGCCGCCGTTGCGGCTGAACAGGTTGCGGATCTCGGCACCCGTCCGGTTGCGGTTGTCGGTGAGCGCCTCGACCATGACGGCCACGCCGCCGGGGCCATAGCCCTCGTAGGTGATCGACTCGTAACGGACACCCTCGAGGTCGCCCGTGCCCCTCTTGATGGCCTTCTCGATGGTGTCGAGCGGCACCGAGGCCGCGCGTGCCTTCTGGTACGCCGTGCGGAGGGTGGCGTTGGCCTCGACGTCCCCGCCCCCGTCGCGTGCCGCGACCTCGATGGCGCGGATGCACTTGGCGAAGACCTTGGCCCGGGCCTTGTCCTGGGCGCCCTTGCGGTATTTGGTGGTCGCCCACTTCGAGTGACCCGACATGGCGTGGTGTGACTCCCCTGTACGCGGTGTGCCTGCGATCCAGGCGTGATCCTCAATTCTATCGGGGGGCATCCATCTCCATCGGGGGGCGTCCAACGGGGGGCAGTCCCGGAGAGCACCGCCGGCCACACAGCGGGCCAGGTCAGGGGGCCGGCGGGCTCCCACCTTGGACCGAGCGTGCCGCCTACGCTCGAGCGGATGAGCGAACCCCAGCAACCCTCCGGCATCCACGGCGGCTCCCCGGGAAGGCGGCGCTCCCGGCAGCTCCTCCTCTTCGGCGGGGGCACCTCGGCGCTGGCCGCGGCAGCGGCCGCCTCGGTCGCCGCGTCGGCGGCGCTGCGGCGGCGGATGGCGGCTCGACGATCCGAGGGATCCGGCAACGCCGAGGTCGACCGTGCCCTCGGGTGGGGACACCTCCGACGACCCGACCACTTCGAGATCCGGACCCGGGACGGCGCCGTGCTGGCCGTCTGGGACCTCCCTGGCAGCGCTCCGGCTGCGCCGACCGTCGTGCTGCCCCACTGCTGGGGCTGCAGCCACGAGATCTGGCTCCCGGTGGCCCGACGGCTCGGGGACGAGGGGCACCGGGTCGTGCTCTACGACCAACGGGGGCACGGCGCGAGCACGCGGGGCACGGCGCGGCTCGCCGTCGACACCCTGGGGCACGACCTGGCCGCCGTGCTCGAGGCACTCGACGTGCGCGACGCGGTCTTGGCCGGTCACTCCATGGGCGGCATGACGATCATGTCGTTGGCCACCCACCGCCCGCAGTTGTTCCACGGCCGGGCCCGCGCCACGGTGCTCGTGGCCACGGCCGCCACGAGCGTCGGCAGCCGCTCGGCGCAGGCCACGCAGGCGTCACGCAACGTGGTGGCATCCTCGCTGACCAGCCGGGCCTTGCGGACGCGCAACGGTCGTGTGCTCGTGCGCGGTGCGTTCGGCGTCGAGCCCCTCCGCGAGCACCTCGACCTGACCCGTCAGCTGTTCGCCGAGTGCGACGGCGCCGTGCGGGGCGACCTCTTGGTGTCGTTCACCTCGATGGACCTGCGTTGGGGGATCGCCTCCATGCGGGTGCCGACCACGGTCATGGTGGGCAGCCGCGACACCCTCACGCTGCCGTCGAAGGCGGAGCAGATCGCGGCGACCATCCCCGGCGCCAAGCTCGTCACCTTGCCCGACCGCGGCCACATGTTGCCGCTCGAGGACCCCGACGCCGTCGCGGACGAGATCCGCCGGGCGGCCGTGCGCGAAGGCCTGACCGCGTTCAGCCGCTGAGCACCCGTCGGGCGGGGGGGGAGGTGTCAGCGGCCCGGTCCCATGCCGCGCAGATCCCGGTGAACATCCGGTGCACCCGACGGTCCGCCGTCAGCTCGGGGTGGAACGACGCGGCGAGCACGTTCCCTTGGCGCACGAGCACGGGGGCGCCGTGCAGCGAGGCCAGCACGTCGACGTCCTCGCCGGCGGACACGACGAGCGGCGCGCGGATGAACACCGCTGGCAGCGGAGGGGCCTCGCCGGACCCGAAGGGGACCTCAGCCTCGAAGGACTGCAGCTGGCGCCCATAGCCGTTGCGGCGAACCACCACGTCGACCAGCCCGAACGCGCGCTGGTCCGGGCGTCCGTCGAGCACCCGGCGAGCCACCAGGACGAGCCCGGCGCACGTGCCGAGCAGCGGCAGCCCACTACCCGCCGCGGCCGCCACCTCGCCGTAGAGACCGGTCGACTCGAGCAACATGGACAGTGTCGTCGACTCGCCGCCGGGCAGGATCAGGCCGGCGACGCCGGCAAGGTCGGCCGGCCGCTTCACCAGCCGGGTCCCGCAGCCCAGCTCGCGCAAGGCCGCGAGGTGTTCGCGGACGTCGCCTTGGAGGTCGAGGACCCCGACGGTCGGCCCACCGTCGGGTTCCCCGGGGGACGCGGGAGGTCCCGCTACCACCCCCGGTCGGCGAGGTGCTCGCCGTACTGCGACGCGTCCAGGCCCCGCATCGCCTCGCCGAGCCCGCGCGACACCTTGGCCACGTGCTCGGGGTCCGCGTAGTGCGCGGTCGCCTCCACGATGGCCGAGGCCATCCGGGCAGGCTCCGAGGACTTGAAGATGCCTGACCCCACGAAGACCGCCTCGGCGCCCAGCTGCATCACGAGGGCGGCGTCGGACGGTGTGGCGATGCCGCCGGCGCAGAAGAGCGGCACGGGGAGGCGCCCGGTGTCATGGATCTCTTGGACCAGGCCCACCGGCGCCTGGAGCTCCTTGGCCCAGCCGTACAGCTCGGCCGAGTCGGCCTGGGTGATGGAGCGGATGGAGCCGACGATGGCGCGCAGGTGCCGCACCGCCTCGACGATGTTGCCCGTGCCCGCCTCCCCCTTGGAGCGGATCATGGCGGCGCCCTCCGAGATGCGCCGCAACGCCTCCCCGAGGTTGGTCGCCCCACAGACGAAGGGCACAGTGAAGGGCCACTTGTCGATGTGGTGCGCCTCGTCGGCCGGCGTCAGCACCTCGGACTCGTCGATGAAGTCGACCCCGAGGGCCTGGAGCACCTGGGCCTCGGCGAAGTGCCCGATGCGCGCCTTGGCCATGACCGGGATGGTGACCGCCTCGATGATCCCCTCGATCAGCACCGGGTCGCTCATGCGCGCCACGCCGCCGTCCCGTCGGATGTCTGCCGGCACGCGCTCGAGCGCCATGACCGACACGGCGCCCGCGTCCTCGGCGATCTTGGCCTGCTCCGCGTTGAC